>WNFO01005490.1_pt1 | contig 11094 bp, 7 predicted proteins | sample 5400251 | NCBI WGS metagenome assembly WNFO01 (sample SAMN13153354, study PRJNA577476) | soil metagenome | isolation source: 100 cm saprolite under Madrone tree | place: USA:California | collected 2016-06-14 | reverse complement strand
TAAACCGCGTCAACATCGGTGTCACTGTCACCGACAGCACCGGCCGCTTCATCGAAGGCCTTCGCCGCGAAGACTTCCAAATCTTCGACAACGGCATCGAGCAACCCATCACCGACTTCCTCCCCATCGAAGAGCCCGCCTACCTTCTCCTCCTCATCGAGTCGGGCCCCGCCGTCTACTTCCTCGGCCAGGGCCACTTTCGCGCTGCCGACACCCTGCTCACCAGCATCTCCCCTACCGATCGCGTGGCCGTCGCAGCGTACTCCAACGCTCCCCGGCTCATTCTCGGTTTCACGCCCAACAAAGCTGCCGCCCGCCATGCCCTTCAAAATCTCAATTTCAGCCTGGGCTTCGCCGAACTCAATCTTTCTGCCAGCGTAGCCGCCATGCTCGACTGGATGGCGCCGCTGCCCGGAAAGAAGACCATCGTCCTGCTCTCCACCGGCTTCGACACCTCGCCGCCGGAAAATTGGCAAATCATCCAGCAAAAATTGCAAACCTCCGACGTGCGCATCCTCGCCGTTTCCCTCTCCGGTGATTTCCGCAAACCCGTCAAAGGCAAGAAACGAGTTTCGCCGAACCCCGCCGACCGGGATTTGGTCAACGAGGGCTTTCATAAAGCAGACGAATCCCTGCAGCAACTGTCCGCAGCCACAGGCGGCCGCGTCTATTTCCCCCAAAACTCCGACGAATTCAATCGCGCCTACGCCGAAATCGCCCAGCTAATCCGCCACGAATACAGCCTGGCCTTCGCCCCGCCCGCCGCCGACGGCCAGCTCCACTCCCTCAAAGTCAAAACAAGAAACTCTTCATATCAGGTAGACCACCGCCAAGCCTACCTCGCCCCATCGCCGAACTGACGCCACCACAAAACTGTAGCGGCGCAATACTCCCCATCAGATACACTCACCCCGTGCACCATGCAGACCAGGCACCGGCGCGTCGCCCAGCAGGCTGGCTCGCGTCAGCGCTTTTATTTGGGATACCGGCCTTGACCTTCGCCTTCCTGTTTCACTGGGCTGGCCCGAGTCTGTTGCGGCAGATGAGTTCATGGTGGCTCATTTTCCATCTGCTGCTGATTCTGCCTCTTGCACTCATGTTGGTTGCCTCGCTTGTTGGCGCAACCATTGACGCCCGCTCCACATCTTGGAAGGCGCTCACGCAACGGTTACGCCTCTCAGCTCCAAACGCAGCTGCTTGGATCTGGGGAGCTGCACTCTCGGGCTTCATGTATGGAGGTAATTGGGAAGACCTGTTTGCCGTTGCGGCATCCTGGCTTGCCCTTTGGAAAGAGAACAATCGCAAAGTCTGGCTATTCGCCGCAACGCTGATAGCCACAATGCTCAAGCGGAGTGCGGGCTGCCTTCGACCGACCCTGCAGACCGTCCAATTCTTCGATGCTTCTGGGTTCTACCACGAGTTTTTCGATCGTTTCGGTCCGAAGGATTTCATGGGCATTCCCTTGCATGGGGCCTGGTGGATTCTCTTCTACTATGCTTTCGTGATCCTAGTGTTCAACATCGGCGGAGAGGAACTGTGGTGGCGGGGTTATGTGCTGCCCCGCCAGCAACTCGCGTTCGGAAGAGTCACGTGGGTTATCCACGGGAGTCTCTGGTCGGTATTTCACTTGTTTATGCAGCCGACTCTGTGGGACACAGTGCGTATGGCAGTTACCGGTGTCGCGCTCGCGTTTGTTGCGCAACGCACTCAAAGCACATGGCCCGGAATCGTGGGCCATGCCTTCGGAAACCTGGCCTTCTTTCTAAGCTTGGTTAATGGCGTGGTCTCGCCTTGATGGTTCTCGTAATTACTCAAACCCCTTCATCATCTGTGCCATCTTGCTCAACCGCTCATTCACCTTCGCAAACACCGTCCCGGTCTGAAAACTCCCATCCCCGTTGCAGCATCCCGCCGTCATCCCCGTCAAAACCTCAATTCCCTCTTCCACCTTCGCCACCGGCCAAATGTGAAACTTCCCCGCCGCCACCGCCTCCAGCAAATCGTCCCGCAACATCAAATCCTCGACGTTCGACGCCGGAATCATCACCCCCTGCGTCCCGCTCAATCCCTTAATCCGGCACACATCGAAAAATCCCTCAATCTTCTCGTTCACGCCGCCAATGGCCTGAATATCTCCCTGCTGGTTCATCGACCCGGTCACCGCAATGTCCTGCCGCAATGGCAACTCCGCCAGCGCCGAAATCAGCGCGTAAATCTCCGTCGAGCTCGCGCTATCTCCATCCACTCCCGAATACGATTGCTCGAAGCAAATGCTCGCCGCCAGCGACAACGGCTTGTCCTGCGCGAACCGGCTCCGCAAATATCCGGAAATAATGTGTACGCCCTTGTCGTGAAACCGCCCGCTCAAATTCGATTCCCGCTCGATATTGATGACCCCCAATTTCCCCAGCGCCGCCGTCGCAGTAATCCGCACCGGCTTGCCAAACGCGTAGCCGCCAATCTCCAGCACGCTCAGCCCATTCACCTGTCCGATGCGTTTCCCCTCCAAATCCACAAGCAGCGTCCCTTCTTCGATCATTTCCCGGATGCGCGTCTCGATCAGGTTGTGCCGTTCCATCTTCGCGGAAAGCGCCAAGCGCACATGCGCCGCGCGCACCACGTTTTCGCCAGCCGCAGCCGCCGCGTAATGCGCCTCCCGCGCCAAATCCGCAATGTCCACGAACCGCGCAGTCACCTTGTTTCGCCGCCCCGCCTGCCGCACGCCGTACTCCAGAATCGCCGCAAACGCTCCGCGGTCCAGCGGCGAAAGCCCCTCTTTCTCGCACAGCGCGCGCAATCGCCCCGCGTATTCCGCGATCACGCCGTCGCTCATGTGCATCTCTTCGTCAAACTCCACGCGCACCTTGAAAATCTTCCGGAAATCCTCCTCATACTCGTACAGCAGCTCGTACAGTTGCCGGTCCCCAATCAAAATCACCTTCACATTGATTTCCACCGCTTCCGGCTTCAGCGCGCTCCCCCCAAACGGATAAAACATTTCCAGCGGCTGAATCTCCAGCCGATTGTGATTCAGCGTGCGTTTCAGCGCCCGCCAAACGCCTACCTCCGACAGCGCCTCCAGTGAATACATGATCAAAAATCCGCCGTCCGCCCGCAGCAGCGACCCGCCGCGCAAGTCCATGAAGTCGCTCGTCCAGCCACCCCGCGTGTCGTACGCGCGTTGGATCGTCCCAAACAAATTTGCATACGTCGGCGTGGTCTCGAAAATCACCGGTGAGCGATCCTCATCCCCGTGCGCCAAAATCACATTCACTCCGTACACGCGGAACGGATCGCGATCCGGCGCGCCCGGCGGCTTCGGCGTGCCGTCCGGCGGCGGCTCAGGTCCCTCCTGCTCCGCCTCCCCTTCGCGTTCCTTGAAAGGATCGAGATTATCCAGCAAGTGGTGCCGCACTTCCTCCAGGTATTCAGACACGCTTGCGCCCGGGTATTTTTCCTTCAGCTCCTCGATTACTCCGTCCACCAGAACCGAAGCCGCTTCCTGCTCCAGATAACTCAGCTCGCTCGCCAACTCCCGCGACAGCGTCAGCGTCTTCCGGTAAACCACGGTGAACTCCTGCCGGAACTGTTCGTACTTCCTCTCGATCTCCTCCGCCACCGGCGAATCCAGTTTGCCCTCGTGCACCATCTTAGAAATATCTTCAATCGGCACCATCTGCCCTTCGAGAACCGGAAAAATCTCCGGCAGCGCCACTGCACCCACCTGCATATGCCCTAGCGCAAACTGCTCGCGCGCAATCCGCCGCGTGAAATCGTCCATCAACTCCTTTTCGCGCACCGTAAAGCGCTCCACAATCCTCCCCTTCTGCCTCTGGAACGGTTCTCCTTCGAACACCTGTGGAATCCGGCGCCGCAAAAAATCAATTCCCGCCTGCATATCTTTCTTGAATCCGTTCGCCTGCCCGCGCGGCAGCGAAAGCAATCTCGGCCGGTCGGTAATCTTGAAATTGTTGACGTAGCAGCGGTCCAGCGAGGGCTTGGTCTGCGGGTGCAGTTCCTCGATCATGTGCGCGATGGTCCCGCCGCGGCTCGTCCCCGCCAATCCGCACACAAACACGTTGTATCCCGGCGCGGAGAGCTCCACGCCCATCTTCAGCGCCCGCAGCGCCCGCTCCTGCCCGATGAATCCCTCACGCAGCTCCGCCTGTGCCGTCGTTTCGAACGGCAAACGCGCCGGCTCACACCTCCACCGCAATTTCTCCGGGGGCAATTCCGGATGCACCGCGGCAGGCTTGTAGCCGTTGGCACTCATCTGAGGCGGGTACTCTAGCACACGCCCATTGCCCCGCACGTAAATTTGACCGGTGTGTTACGCAGGAAGCGCGGCCTCCGTGTCGCGATGCTCCACGTACACGCGAAACACTCCCATCGCCGCCGCCACAATCGTCGGACCAATCACCAAACCCAGCAGCCCGAAAACTTGCAGTCCTCCCAAAACGCCTAGAAACAGAAGCAACTCATTCAGATGGGTCCGGTTGCGCAACAGCAGCGGCCGCACAATATTGTCCGCAACTCCTGCGACCCCGCCGCAAATTACCAGCACCACGATCGCCTTTCCCCAGTGTCCGTTGAACGCCAGAAATAGCGCCCCTGGCACCCAAATCAGCGCCGCGCCCACCACCGGCACCAACGAGAAAAACGCTATCAGCACCGCCCAGAAAATAGACGAAGAAATTCCTCCCACCGCAAACGCCAGCCCTCCCAACACTCCTTGCAGCACCGCAATCACCAGCGCCACCGCCACACTCGCGAAGACTAAATCGCGCGATTCCCGCAGCATCTCCTCCTGAATCCCTTCGTCAAATGGCAGCAAATAGCCGGCCCCGCGCACGATCTCCTCACCGTCCCGGAACATGAAAAACAGCGCGAAAATCACGATGAACAAATCCACAACAAAGTTGAACAGATTCTTTACCAGCCCCGCCAATCGCGATGCCATAAACGTCGCGATTCTTTCCGCGCCCTGGCGCAGCGGTTCCGAAAAATCCGTGGCCTGCCAGGCCTGCGGAAGCTGGTGCCGCATCCAAGCCAGCGCGTGCGTAGGCAAAGCCTTTGCCGGATCCATCAGCGTGGCCTGCAGTCGCGCCGTGGCGTCGAGTGCCTCTCGCGCCGTATAAACCAGCACCACCAACGCCGGCACGATCAGCAGCAGCGTCACGCCCAGCGTGCTCAAAAGCGCCGCTGGATTCGGGCGCAGCTGCTTGACGATGCGCTCATGCACGGGGTAAAAGAAAATCGCCAGCACCGCCGACCACGCCAGCGGCTCCAGAAACGGTTCCACTATTCGAAAGACCAGGTAAATCAGCAGCAGCAGCGCCCCGTACGAAAGTACGGTAGTCAACCGGTCACTCGTGCTTGCTGCTGGAGAAGATGTCGGACTCATGCGCGGTATATAATGAATATAGGATCGAGCGGACGCCGAAGCCGCGAGGCCATACCCCTCGGCCATCTCGCGGATGTTCCAGACGTTTCGCCTTGCTGACGGAGCCAACTCAGAGTGTCATCGAAATCCATTCCGCTTAGCCCCTACCAAATCCGTCTCCTTGCTGTACTTGTTCTGGTCAACTTTGTCAACTTCGCCGCCCGCTGGGTTTTCATCCCGCTGATCCCTATGCTGCGTGCGCATCTCAGTGTTACCGACGCGCAGCTCGGCTCCCTGCAAACCTGGCTGCTGCTGGTTCTCGCCGTTGGCAGCATCCCCTTTGGATTCCTCGCCGACCGCTTCAGCCGCAAAGCCATCATCGCTTTCGGAATTGTTTGCTGGAGCCTCGCGACCTTCGCGGGCGGCTTCGCCGGCAGTTTCCTGTTTTTGCTGATCGCGCGCGCCTTCGTCGGCATGGGTGAAGCTGCCTACGCCCCCGCCGCGCAATCCATGATTTCCGGTGCGTTTCCCCTGGAAACGCGCGCGTCCGCGCAAGCCATTTTTGCCAGCGGCATGCTCTTGGGTGGCGCTGCCGGCCAGGCTTTCGGGGGTATCATCGGTCCACGTTTCGGCTGGCAGGCCGCGCTTTTCGCAATCGCTGCCGCCGGCCTCGTTCCGGTCATCGCGCTGATGTCTCTGCCAGAGCCTCCGCGCGGCCCGTCTTCCGAAGTCTGCCCCATTCGAAAGCTGCTCACCGTCCCCGCATATCTCGCTATGATCGCGGGCGGCGCTTGCATCACCTTTTCCAGCGTCTCGATTCTTACCTGGGGCGTCGATTTCGCGGTCACCTACAAAGGTTTCAGCCTGCGCCAGGCTTCCGTCTCTCTCGCTGTGATCGGTTTGGTGTGCAGCTTGTGCGGCGTTCTCTTCGGCGGCTTCGTCGCGGATCGCTTGCAGCGCCGTTTCACTTTCGGACGCATTATCGCCATCGCCATCGCTTTTCTTTTCGCCGCTCCCTTCGTTCTTTTGGCCATTCAAACCGATGAGCAATGGCTCGTCCTCGGTGGGCTTGCGCTGGCGGCTTTCTTCATGTCCTGGTATCACGGCCCGGTCACCGCGGTGATTCACGACATGATGCCGCGGAGGGCGCACGCGACTTCTATCGGCGTGTACATGTTTGTGACGCAGCTGGTCGGGGGATTTGGCCCGCAGCTCGTGGGCAAAATTTCCGATCTGCACGACATGCAATTTGCATTGGAGATTGCCGTCGCCGTGATGGTGCTGGGCGGACTGCTCATGTTCCTAGTGATTCACTTCATTCGCCGCGACGGGCTGCACCATTCCTGCCTCGAATCTTTCCGCGCCGAAACCGGCGACTGATCTTCATTTCGTCAGGGCACGGCTTCAGCCGTGCCGTAATTCACTTCCCATAGCCTGTCATTCTGAACGTAGTGGCCCGGCTTTTTCTTGCGCACGCCCTTTTTTGTTCTTGAGGACGTGCGCCGGGCCGCGAAGTGAAGAATCTCTCTTGCGTCTTGCGCTGCTGTGCGCTCCTGCTCTGCTACTTGATTCCGATCTGGTCGATCAGGCGCAGCACGTCCGCTTCGGAGACGTCGTAGAGCGGCCGCTCGTCTTCTTCTTCCAGCCGATCGCGCAAATACGCCGCGGCGATAAAGCTGGCTTCGCGGTCGGTCAAGTCGCGGCCGGTGCGCTCGCGGAATTTCACGAAGGCCGTGTGTGCCAAGCCCAGGACAAGGGCTTTGCCGTCGACAAAAAATTTCGTGTCGATGGTATCTGCATGGCGCGTGGCAATGCCGTTCCACATGTGCGAAAACCGGCACTGAAACAACTTGCCGGTCAGCCTGGATGTCACTTCAAAAACGCCAACAAACGTGCTCATCTCACCGCTGTTGGCCAGGACAGGACGTGACGTCACGAATTCTCCTTACAACTGCTGCCATTCCAAATCTGATTTTAACTTGTCATCCCGAGCGAAGCCGAGGGACCTGCTTTTCTCCTCGCATCTGTCATCCCGAACCCGCTCGCGTACTTTGCGAGTGGTGTGAGGGATCTGCTTCTCTCCCCCGCGCCATCCGCAACTCATCGGCTGACGGCTGCCGCTTCGGAATGCGCGTGCGCGTAACTATGCACCGCAGCGGCAACTCCTGCGCCGGATGGCAAACGAAAACCCTGATCGAGCAGAGTTTTCCCCAGCGCGGCGAGGAAGAGTAGCACATATGGCTTCTGGCTGCAGTGCCCCATCAAGCCGACGCGCCAAATCTTCGCCTTCAGCGGTCCAAGCCCGCCGGCAATTTCGATGTTGAACTCATCGAGCAGTTGGTTGCGCACTTTCGCGTCGTCGATGCCGTCGGGAATCATCACCGCCGTCACGGTGGGCAAGCGGTCCGCCGGCTTCTTCACCAGCAGCTCCAACCCCATCGCTTCGATGCCTGCAATAAGCGCGAGTTGGTTCACGCGATGGCGCTCCCAGCGCGCTTCCAACCCCTCTTCCACCACGATGCGCATCGCTTCGCGCAGCGCGTAAATCAGTGAAACCGGCGGCGTGTGATGGTACAGCCGCTCTTTGCCCCAATAATTCATCGCTGTCGCGAGATCGAAATACCAGCTCTGCACTTTCGTCTTGCGATTGCGAAAAGCTTCTTCGGCTCGCGGACTCACCGTAATGGGCGACATGCCCGGCGGCGCGCTGATCGCTTTTTGCGTCCCGCTGAAGCAAATATCCACGCGCTCACGGTCCACATGCAGAGGCACGGCAGCTAGAGAGGCCACGGTGTCGACCACCAGCAGCGCGCCGAGCTCGTCGGAAACTCTGCGGAACGGCTCGATCTGCGTGAGCACGCCCGAAGAAGTCTCGCCCTGCGCGAATCCGACGATCTTGATTTTCTTGCCTTTGCCCGCGCGCCGCACGTCTTCGGCATCGACCGCCTTTCCGTAGGGCGCTTCGACCTTGGTCACTTTCGCCGCCGTGTGCGACGCAATCACCGCCATGCGCTCGGAAAACACTCCGTTGACGCAAATGATGGCCTCGTCGCCCTCTTCCAGGCTATTCACCACCGAAGCTTCGATTCCGCCCGAACCAGAAGCGGAAAGCGGCATGGTCAGCCGGTTCTCGGTCTGAAAGATCTGCCGCAGCAGCACCTGCGTATCGTCCATGCAGCCCTTGAACCACGGATCAAGGTGGCCGACCAGCGGCGACGCCAGCGCGCGATACACGCGCGGGTCCATCGAAGACGGGCCGGGAGTAAGCATAAGCCGATTGGGAGGATTGAGTTCCCCGATCGCTTGAGCATCGATGTGCTGCGTCATGAATGTGTCCTTGTGCTCTGCGTTATCTCTTTGACGAAGAGGGCCTTAGCACGAGCTGGGGAAGTAAGGACCCCAGCTTTGCCAACCTGCAAAGATAGGATACGCGCAGAGCGCAATTTTTGCTCATTCCGCAACAGCCGCGCAACCGACAATTTGGTCTTGCCTCCTTCATCGGAAGCCACTACTTCTCAGCGCCGCTCAGCGGAATTTCAAAACGGACGTTGTCCACGTGCTGGCCGAGGCCTATTTCGATTGCGCCTGAGTTCGCTGCATTGCCTGGCGGCCAGTAGAACTTCTGGCGGAGGTTCACGCGGCCGCCGATTTTGGGGCTGAAAACGATCCTATAGCGCCCAGGAGGAAGCTGCGGGAGCTTAAAGTTGCCGTCCTCGGTTTCATCTCCGGGCAATCCTCCGCGCTGCCTTGCGGCCGCTGCTTCTTTCGGGTCTGCCGGTTCGAGAGTTACGAACCCAGGCATACGAGTACCAGTTGCGTCCACGACAGTCCCAGAGATTTGGCAATCCGGACGAACAAAGACGTTCACTAAGCATCCGAAATTTGAAACCGTTTTATCAGCAGCGGTTATGACGAACGGCTGCGGCTCCGCGGTCCGTGCGAGACTGAACCCCGTTGGAAGCGTTTCCTCGAGATGGTAGGTGTCGGGAGGGAGCCAATCGAAGGAATAAGCACCATTCGGGTCCGTGACGGTGGAGAACAAGCCGCCATGGCTCCCGATCACCCGGACCGGCACACCTTCAAGGGGTTGCGATTCCGTTTGATCCGCATACCCCGCCCCCTTGGGCAACACAAACACGGTGCCGACCAAATCGAAGCCGTGACCGGCGTCGCGAATGGCCCGCAATTGCTTGAGAAGGCCCCCCACCATTATTTCAGGTTGCGTTCCGGTGCAGATCCCGGTGCTTAGCCGACCATCACTGCCAGCGCCGGCGTACACGAGGTAGCTAGTTCCCACAACGAAAGGATATCCGCAGTCTCCGCCACCGCGACCGGTATAGACAACCGTTTCAGCTTCGCTGACTCCGTTGAAACTCTCGCTGACCGAAAAATTCACGGCGTAGCCTAGGTATAGATTAGGTGCACCTGCGTCATCCGGCGTGGTGAGATCGACCTTAGCGATGACCTTCCCGAGGAAGATGACTCCTTCACTAGAATTCGATCCGCGGCTACAACCGCTACTGACCATGACGCAGCTGCAGGCGCGGAGAACAGAAGGCCAGAAGGTGAGGAAGAACAATGCGGTTGCGAGGATGGATCGCAGGGCTGTCATGAGAACTACCCCCCTCCCCCCGTTTTTCCATAAGTGTTCATTCTAAAGGAAGTTAGAGTCATTTGTTTTGATACACTTTTACAAGTGTTGATTCTAAAGGCGGTTGTGGAGGAACGGTTCCGCTGCCGCTTCTTCTCGCTCGACAGGAATCCGCGATGTCCCCTAGAAGCATTCGGATACCCCCCACCCCGGGTGTTTTGCAAAAGAGGCTGCAAGTGATTGATTCTAAAGGACGGGAGTGCGGAAAAGCGGACAAAGAGGCTCCAAGAGTGTGATAGCGAAGGGGTTAGCTTGGTGGGAGAGTGCGGAGGAAGGGTTAGCTGTCGAGGTAACATGAGGAAGATTATCATATCGTTATACCGGTTGTCAAGCACTTTCTTGCGAGGGGGTAGCCTCAACATGTGTACATTTGAAGGGCGGCTTCTTTCCCTGTGACGGTTTAGCAGAACCTACAGGGGGCTACTACTTCTAAATACATATAATCAGAGAGGAGCACACCGAACCGCTCCCCTCTGGCCTCTAAGACGCTGCCAGAAGCGCGAGAACGTTTTGACGCTCTGAAGCACGAAACGTTGTGGCCATGAATCTGAGTAATCTGGCGTCCGGTTCGGTCCCGAACCGGATATCGTAGTAACCCAAGACGTCCTTATCCCGTGCGAGTTCTCCCACGGGCCTGTCTGTTTCAAAATACAATTGGTTGTAAGTCTGATGAACCAAGGCCCCTGCGTAGTGAAGCAACTGAAAGGTCAGGTAAGGAAATCTCCTTGCAATCAAAACTGGTACGGCGTCGATCTCACAACACTTTCGCAGCAGCTCCCTCACCTCTATCTATAGTTCTTAACCTCAATGCCGGCCGGCCCGCCATCTCCAAACACAACGAAGTCAAGTCGCCCCTTCTTCAGGATCTTTCTACCGACCATTTGTGGCGGGTCCACTTTTGGCGAGGCCACAGGGCAAGGAGCAGGGGCGGGCCCGCAAGGGTTGTAGAGGCAAGTTTATCTCGCCACTCTTTCTGGCGCGGGCGTAGAATCTCGGCATCGCATGCCCGACTTTCACCGAAAGACGAATCGGCTTGGACCTGAGTCTTATGTGGGACGAC
>WNFO01005487.1_pt1 | contig 11096 bp, 7 predicted proteins | sample 5400251 | NCBI WGS metagenome assembly WNFO01 (sample SAMN13153354, study PRJNA577476) | soil metagenome | isolation source: 100 cm saprolite under Madrone tree | place: USA:California | collected 2016-06-14 | reverse complement strand
CTATCTCGCAACGGGAACTGAAGATTGGCCCATACGACGACGCCTCGAAGCACGGAGATGATGTTACGAAGGAGACGCTCACACTGACGCCGAGATGGTTGACGGGGGCGCGTGACATCCGCCTGGCATTTGCCGCTTCTTCTGAGGCATCGTGGGCGTGTGCAATTTCGTTCCAAGTCGACAACGCCGACGATCATGACATCTACGTGTTGACGTCGGGCGACCAAAGGGGCAATAATATCTTCAGCTCTATTTCATCCTCATATCCGGTCTTTGCCCTTTCCTCAGATGCTTCCGTATTGACGATCATCTGCGATGGGGTGCTCCTTCTATTGAGCACTGTGACATACGGTCTTTTGGGAAAGCGTAGCCTGTCAGGAATCGACAGCACCAGACTCGACCGCCTCCCAGTGATCTCTCCTGATGGTCGTCTGCTTGCCGTCTGTGATGACGACGTTGTTCACATCAAGGATTTGATGCAATCTCCCCTCGGGCGCCCGGACAAGATCCCCGATATCAAGGCTGCCGGAGTGATTATGACCGACAAGTGCTACGTCGTGAAGGGTGAGAAGGAACAATGGGTAGCTTTGGTGCACGATGACGGCACCTTCGAAGATATAACACAGCTTAGGGAGCACGAGATTACACAGCTCGCCGTGTCGGCGGACGGAACCAGGCTTGCCGCTCTGAGCTTCTACCAAGGAATGAATCAGCATGGCATCCTGGAGGTTGCGAACGTGAACTCTAGAAGGCGTCCTACCACGACGTGGCCCTTGGCTCTCCACGATAGCTTCACCGACTGGGAAATCTGTGGCATGGAGTTTACCGCGACAGGTAGATACATCGCTATGGTATTCTTCCTCGCCGAGTCGTCGTACATCTGCGTGTGCGACCTCGAGAATGGCTCGTTGCGGTGGAAGCAACTTCCCGGGAGGTTGCGACCCCTGGCGGCCCGCTCATTGCAAGACGAAGTGCTGATCGTGGTTAGGACGAGAGACGTGTTGAAAATCGACCTGGGGAATCTCGACGATATGGTCAAGCATAACCTCTACAGCAGCGACCCGTATAAGCTGGTCACGTTTTACGCCAAATTCACAGAAACCGAGAGCTCGTCGCTGCTGGAAATTGCAAGCCGCCTATGGAATAAACCGCCACGGTATACGATATGGAATACGGACACCATCGCACCTGTCGTGGCAGAGGAAGCGAAGATAAAACATACCATCGCGCATCTCGAAGTTCACAACAAGAGTTCGTTCGGGCATTGGGTACTCAGTAATGTGGGCCAGCGCGTGTGCTGTATTCCTGAGGAATACAGCTCTAAGTGGGGCGTAAGGACGCATAGTAGCATCGGCCATGATCGGCTTGCCCTCCTCACTGGAGACGACACGGTCCTCGTTATTAACTTTCAACCGATGATGGAATACCTCAATCGCACACCTGCTTGAACTCTTCGTTGGCCAAGGTGGATTTTCCGCTTCGCGTTACTCATTAAGCGTGCTGATCGCAGATACAGGGCGTTAGCAGATCTCAGGCGATGGTTTCTGGCAATGCGGCTACATACTCGAGATTCCTTGGATTGGCTTCAGTTTCGGCACCTATCTTTGTATTGGATCTAAATCGGATTAATACCATCAACTCGTCTATATCGACGCGCACTAATTGCACTGTTGTGACATATTTCGTCGAACATACACTTTGAAGACTTTAACCCTGCTGTGCGTTACAATGACGGAGTCAACCGAACAGTATGGGCTCGGGTGATTCCGTTCCAAGAACTTGAACGATAGACAAAGTCACAAAGGGAAGAAGAGAGGAGAACGAACTAGCAGGCACCCGAGCCATGGTGTTCTAGAAGGGCTAGTCGAGGATTATTGGCAAGGCTCAAGAGTCACCGACTCACCGAAGGTGGAACGACTCGGAGGTGGGTCTTGAGTGGGGTGGAAGAGCAGAACTTGAAGAGTGTCAGAAACAGAATACTGGTAACCTACTACGGTAGTAAAACCGTGACAGTGGCAAGCAATTTGGTATGATTGACACAAGAAATTGGGAAGTGAGCGTGGGGACTCGGTTATTTGAGAACAGCTCAGAGAGGATTATTACTGTGCGTCTTTCTTTGTACGAGCCTCGTGTTGTAACGACGGTAAGCGCCAGAAGTGGTCACAAAAATCACACCTTGTCACTTTCACTGTGGGCAGACCACTATATAATTCAATTCAGTTGCACTTGACTGACCAATCAGATTGCAGTATTTAGCCGACTGAATTGAATTATATAGTGGTCTGCCCGCAGTGTTTGTCACAATGTGTCACACGACACCGCGACCCAGACTTGTCTGCATGTGACGTCAAGACGCATACGCGGCGTATCTTAAGTTCATGAGCATTGAATAACTAAAATGGGGTAATTGAGCTAAGCGATTGAAACGGTAGAATGATTCCAGAGGGCGAAGCACAGGCAGGGGCAGTGACAGTGAGCACAAGGTCATCGCCAGTTCGGGCCGAGTGAAGACGACATCAGTTCGGGGTGCCAGACTGGTTGTCCGTGACTGGCATGGCTACAGCTACTGTACATGTAGTACGAACTCCGACTCCAACTAAGGATACCTGGCGCCTGGTGTCTGGCTCACACATCATGTTGTATGTCGGACCTCGAACTTCTCCTAGGATCCTGGGGCAGTCCTGGGGCACGGCCGAGCGACCCTGTTGACCATCATCGAGGCAAATGCGCAACGAACGGGCTTGTGTGGGTGAGTAAACCACACATATTTTCAAGTTTATGGCATAAGAATGATCAGACGCTCAGGGCAATTTCTATATGTTGTGTGGAGCTTTTAGGACCATACAATGATTACCAAGCTCATCTACTAAGACCCCACTTGCGGGACCCGCGAGCCAGGGTTCAAGTTGTGGGTTTTTATAGTGACTATACAAAACCATACCTTGGACACTGGCTATGTGTATCGTGGCGGGGCGGTTGGTATTCCTCATCCGACATTTGCAAAGGCACAATAGCCACAAGCAATGAGATAACGAATGCGAGAGTGCGTGATGACGGCGCCCCCTACGTCCCGTCCCGTCCCTCCCCTCATACACACAAACTTCCACATCTCTCATTTACTCCAACGTTTCCCTTCGTTCCGCCGTTATTCCAAATGACGGTGTCACTTTCACTCAGCTTGTCCTTCTCCCTCCTCTTTCTCTCTTGTTGTCGTCGATTTCGTCTGATCACTCACTCCTCCCAGGCGCTACGCGCAGTTACGAGATAGTTGTGCCACCATCAGGCGTGCGAAGGTTCAGTGGTTCACAGCCTGTCTCACAAAGTGTTGGTTCGTTTCTTGCTCTTGTTCCGGCTTGCTTCTCTTCTGCGCCCCCCTCTGCCGGCGTTAGGTGAGTCATAATCCATTGGACGTATAAGTAAAAATTGGCACCTTCCTCGGCTCGGCGTTGATAATTGCATCGCATCGACCGACCTGCCGGTTCAGGGCTTTCCGCCCGTCCTTACTAGTACAGCCATGCTGCGACCTACTATCTTCCCTGGTGTCTCCGACTTCCATTTACGAGGATGCCCCATTCCAGGTCGTGCCAGGCCTGTTTCCGGTACGTTCACGCAAGATGTAAAGTTTGTAGCACATGTGAATGACAGTAGTTTGCGTAGTTTAACACAACCATACTAAGTACTGTAATTGTATTCCCCGTATGTCAACATACAATGCATCAACTTGCTCTCCAGGTCACTGCACGGGACGTTTTCTGACGCATGGGATAGCTAACGGAATGTTGCATCAGTGGCGCCGCCATCCGCGACACAAAGTATCACTATAGCCAGGGGGACGTCTTTCGACGTGGCGGAATCGCATGAAAGGACGTGCCAGTGAACGCTTGCGACCACCATTGAGGTTCGGTTCGCGCGCTGCTGAGTGGGTCTGATCCGGTTGAGTTGAAAACCACTCATTGAATGGGTATAGTCTGTGATGTGTGACATATCTGCACTCCCGAAATGTGTGGACCAATTGCGCTTTCACTCCCATGTACTGGTGCCACACATAGCACATGGCACCTCGTACTTTATAATATTAATATGGTAACGGGATAGAAAATTAAATGGACCGACGCCGTCTCAAACTGATATAAGAGAGAATTAACACAACACAGAATATGAAAGGCTGCGGACGTGACTGACAATCCTTCCACCGCTCGTATCCTTCCACCATTCATATCCTTCCACCGCTCGTGTCCTTCCACCTCTAGAATCCTTCAACCACCCGAATCCTTCTACCGCTTGAATCCTTCCACCACTTGTTACTCCCCCTCCCCATCTACAGCTACACACACCTACGCAGTTCTCCAACGCATCCCAACGCTTTCATCACTAGGTGTGTTTCAAAGACATCGACAAGTTTTCTCAAAAAGCGAGTCTCAATGGAAGACGGAGACGTTCAAAATCCCCCGCAATTCGCTGAGTCGTACACAGAAGCCGAGTGTATCTCTTTCGGAGAAGGAATGTACGAACAGAGAATTGTAGAATCCTACTCGCAACCTCCAAATTTTTTTGGGAATTATTCACCTCTGCTCAACAATGAGGTATGACTTTGACCGGTCAATTGCGCCGGGGATCATTGATATACTGTACATCCGCCCTGCCCGCTCAGTTAACACATAGCGTTTTTCAGGAACCTCATTGGGAGCAATGGTATTGGTTATTTGCGACCGGGCCAACGGTGCTATCGCCGTGGCACACTCCGGAAGCCAGCGTTCAGATCTCTCTCGCTCCTTATGTGACCAATGGGAATCCCGAAGATGAGTTCACAGCATCTGCAGACCAAATTTGGGAAAATGGCTCAAGACCCGGCCGAACGACAGTGAGTAAGCGCCGTGAAAAGAAGACGTTTGATAGCCTTACCAATTGATGTTATCAGCCCACCACGGATCAAGGGGACTCTCCTCAAGGAACCAACTCGGCATTCAATCAGTGTAACGAGAACGACGTTCCTTGCAACGTTCAGCTCCATCATTCCAACCCATTTTGCGCTACATCCGACGGTCAATCATCCCACGTATCACCGCAGCAGACAGAATGCGTACCGAGCACTCACACAAAATCGCCCTTCGAACACCATCCGGACCAAAGACTCGAAGCTCCGGAGTCCAGCGGACTTCCGCGAATCCCAGGCCTAGAGACTGCGCGAGGCTCCAGGATCAGTCTAATCGGCCCCAAGGAGTGGCCCTGCGATCGCGATGGCTGCAATAAAAGCTATGGACGACGACAGGACGTTAAACGTCACGTAAGAGAGAAGCATAAGGTCTTACCCGAATGCTGCATCTGTCGCATCAAGTGGACAAGAGCAGAGAAGATACGAAAGCATCTCCTAGACGAGCATCGACGTCGTTTCACCAAGAAAGAACGCCAACAGATTCGCCGATTGAAAGGCCTCCCTAAAACGATCGATTTTCTCGAGAAATGGAAAACTACTAGGCAATAGAGAGGCGACGAGCCATGAACGCGGGTACTTATTGTACCTGGGATTAGTGGGGGGAGGGGGGGGGAGGAGACGGGCCAAACGAGTTGACAAACACGCATGCGACACGGATTTGTGGATTTCTGTAGTAATTGGGTCTGTAAGATAGTCAGTCGAGAGTTGAGCACCGTGTTCTGGTACTACTAACTTGAAAGGCTGTTGCCTGTTTGTTGTTGTTTTTAACCGGTAATTGCATTCAAAGGTACAGTAAGCAGGGATTTTAAGTTGAAGAGGGAGGGCCACTTTTTGATGTCTTTGCTTTGCTATTTATTTATTGGCAGCCAAGTAGATACTTGAGCCCGGCTCCGGCAGACTGATCGAAAAACCAGTGTCGTTTTTTGCGGTTGTCTTTTATGAGCAGCGAAGACATCGAGCGTGACGACTAGAGAGGCGACTCAAACTCCGGAGTGATAGTCCAACACGTGACGTAGTGAACTGGAGTAGTAGCAGCTACGGTACGAGTTCCTAGGTCCGAACGAATAAAAGGGTACTCAAAAGTAATACAAAGCGGTGCCCGGCTTGGAAGTAGAGTCTAACTATTGTGGGTACGTATGCAGTGGCATTAGCCTCGCCTGGTCTACAATAAACGGCCAGCCGCTCTAGGAGAAGGAATACTGTCACGGGTGTGCAACGCGGGCAAAACACCCAACTTTGATCTTGCGCCGGCAACGGCGCCGCCACTGCCGGTCGCAGACGGCGCTTCCACTACTAGTACCGGACCGACGCACAGAAATTTATACGTTACGATGGGCGGAATGTCATTCCGAGTACCCCCCATTGCGCGCTTTTCTATCGGGCCACCGTTCCGCTATCGCGAACAAACATCTGTGCGACTCGGAGTACGAATGGGACATCACCTCGGACGGATCAACGCGACAAACAAACTTGAACGTATTGCCATACTCGACGGTATTGTCGAGTATCTGCTGCGGCCCTCAAACGTGCGTCTCCTTGACTCTTCTTCAAAAATATAACCGTCAGCCGTCGCTTCGATGTCGCATCATGATTGCCTAGGACATAGTAACAGAGGAGCGAGGACGTGAATGGTTTTCCGTACGGCAACGAACCTCTGCCTCGTTGCGGGGTCCGGTTTTGCCTGGGACAAACGTTCGTCGCCATAAGCGGCACGCGAGATATGCAACCTGGCCGTCTAGACCCTGCGAGACTATATGCAAGGAGCCGGGACAGGATGGCTGCGCTTTGCCAATTTGACTTCCCAGCTAGCGGTGCAATCCGCAAAGTTGTATCAGTGAATGTATGGTATGACCCTTTACGGCACATCCCCACCACCTTCACACACGTTCCTAATATTCTCTCCCAGGATAAGAAAATAGTGATAGAAGTTATCAAAAACAAAAGACTCACCGCCGCCTCATTGCACAGCCAAATGAAAAGCCTCCGATGATTCTAGGCTTGTCGGTCCGAGTCTGAACCGAATCACCGCCGATGACAAGGCCGACAGCATCACAAGGGTTGGTCGTGCCTTCCAGTCGTGAATAGGGAGTATCTCACAGCGGAAGGCCTCCGTCTGACTCGGAGATGTGCCTACTGTAGCTGCATGTCGTGCATGGGTAAAAAAAATCACAAAATCAATTCGTCGGCGAACTTACAATGCCGTGACAACCGATGACCGCAGCCACTTCTGATGGATGATCTTGTTGAAGACACCGCGTAACAAACATGCCTAGATTCGTGACTCCAATTAGATGAAACATAAATGACAGCCGTCACTTGCTCACGGGTCCTATATAGGATGTATCATTGAGTATGACGATGACGGCCGAGTTCGAATTTTTTTGTTTGCCAAGAACTCGAAATGCCGGTATAATGCGGCCTTAATCTTGACGGCGAGACATTCGGCGAGACATTAGAGAGACATTCTGGTCTTAGGCACTTATGGATACATCCGGTGCCCTCAATGACAGGAAGGGTTGAAACTCGTGTGAGCAAGTGTAGAAGTCAAGGATAGACAAAGTGCGTACCATTTCCCCTCACGTCCTTCCGAAGTTCGTATGGCTCGATCAGTACTGGTCGTCCGTTTGTCATCCCCTCTGCTAGATTCTGTCACCATCGATTATCCATCGGACTCATTCTGCGAAGCCAGAGTGTGAAAGAATGCGAGATCGTCGGGACTCACCTGGTCATCTGCAACTACGAAGCGAATGAGGTGCTCCAGGAGCACCTCACCAGAAGGGGTTCATGTCGTTTACAAACACCAGCTCATGATGGCATGATGCGGTAGCCCTGAGTCAGTAATCTTATCCCTGACTCTATCTCTCTTGATGTCACGGTTGCGTGTGAACAGATTGATCTGAGCGAGATCGCGCGTTGAGATTTAGTCTTGGATGCAGAGGAGTAACCTTTTGGGGTAGTTGGCGATATCACTTCGGAATGTGGACGATGTGATACTTGTGATCCAAAGTGGTGAGCGGATTCCTACAGCGACGATGGGATGGCGCCTCACTGTCCTCACTTCTCGTCCAGGGCACGTCTAACTACTATCGATGGCGTGCGAGCTGTAGCCAAGCGCCCCTATTCGGTCTCGCCTGTTGTAGCAACATTTTGTCGTCACCGGTGACATCATGAGTATGTGTGCGTGTGGAAAACGCACTCGAAATATGTTTAAGATAACACGTTGGACTGCGATGGTGGTTTAGATGCATCTCACAGCTTGCCTGCGAGTTCAACAAAGAGTTTCCAGGCACCAGCTCACTAGCCATAGGAAAAGTGGTGCCCGCAACCACACTTGGAGACGTAAATACGTATGGCTAACAGGCATTGGAGGGCGGGAAATGGTGTTGAGGGGGCGAGAATTTGACCGAGGGCGTTACGAGGACCCTAGGAGATGGGTGTGGGAAGCAAGGAACACATAGCTCTGTACAGGAAAGCAAAGGCGACTCCACGACCTGCCATCTAAACTCCAGGTACGGGCCGGGCACTTATGAGACCAATACGACAGCACATAAATAGACGCGCAGCGGCACAAGCCCCGGCGGTATACACCCACCTAGATGATGGTACTGCCAAGCGAGACAAAGCATTATCAAACTACCGACGAAATATAGGGTCGAGCGGGAATCTCCCACATACTTTAGGTCTGCCTCACAAAGTTTGGAAGGACATCACATGATCTACTGACTGATTTTAAAAAACCTTGCACGATCGCTGTTCCCTTTGCCGTCGTTCAAGCGCCTTTCGAGCGGTAAGCAAGGGCTGAGTGCGAGCCGCCTAGTAAAATCATAAAGCAGTGGACCTGATGATGGGTATTTGAGGTGGCCCAGGTTAGACCGCAGCATCCATTTATGAGAGCCCTTGGGCGGTGCATATTTTTTTTTTCCAAGCAAACCATCAAGCCGTTTTACTGGATGAGTTATTGTGGGCGGTGTTTATGACGTCTTGATCAAATCCCGTGCAATCGCCAGTCGGATCAACTTGAAACGAAACGGCCATTATGAAACAACGGGGGAGACAAGGCCCTATGCGCAGCAAGGACCATGAGGTTTTTCTGAAGTGTTGCAAAGCGCAGTCATTGCGGCGGCGGTTCTGGGTGGCATTGGGACTGGAGTAGTTCAATAATCGAGTCACCACAAGTTGCCAAGAAGCGCAGCGTCGGAGGTCCACAACTTCGGAGCGGGCGCCGAAAATGGGACCCGATATGGGAAATTTGTGACCGGTGCGGACGGCAATGAAATAGCGGTTCTCGCCCTGAAAAAGCGTCGAGTGTTTTCCTTCTCGCCAGGATTCAGCACTTTTATCTTTCCCTCACCCCCACTTCAAACACCTTTTCTTCCTACCCAAAGTTCATCAACTATGGAGGACGAAGTAGCCGCTCTCGTCAGTTTTCCATCGTATCGCATGTAATCACCTCCTTAATCGTTCATCTCACCCAGGTTATTGACAACGGTTCTGGCATGTGCAAAGCTGGCTGTAAGTGATCCGCCGCCTTTGTCTGGGTTCAAAGTCTTAAAACGTTTATTCTTAGTTGCTGGCGATGATGCCCCTCGTGCTGTCTTCCCGTAGGTCATGGGTTGTTACGATCAGACCACCATCAAACCCACTTTGAACCATGACAGATCAATCGTTGGTCGCCCGCGCCATCAGGGAGTGATGGTGGGCATGGGTCAAAAAGACTCCTATGTCGGGTTAGTGGTCATCGATATCTCGTATTCTGTCTTGTGACCTCGACACGGCAGAGATGAGGCGCAGTCGAAGCGTGGTATTCTCACACTGAAGTACCCGATCGAACATGGTATCGTCACCAACTGGGATGATATGGAGAAGATTTGGCATCACACCTTCTACAATGAATTGCGCGTTGCACCGGAAGAACACCCTGTCCTTCTTACCGAGGCCCCTCTCAACCCCAAGGCAAACCGAGAGAAGATGACCCAAATCATGTTCGAAACTTTCAACGTACCTGCGTTCTACGTGCAGATTCAAGCCGTGCTTTCGCTGTACGCTTCGGGTCGTACGACTGGTATTGTGCTGGATTCCGGTGATGGTGTTTCACACACCGTCCCCATCTATGAGGGTTTTGCACTGCCCCATGCCATCTTGCGCCTGGACCTCGCTGGCCGTGATATCACCGAAGCTCTCGTAAAATACCTCACAGAACGTGGTTATCCTTTCACGACGTCAGCAGAGCGTGAGATCGTCCGTGACATCAAGGAGAAGTTGTGCTATGTTGCCCTCGATTTCGAGCAGGAGCTTCAAACGGCTGCTCAGTCCTCTGCGCTCGAAAAGAGTTATGAGCTTCCCGATGGTCAGGTCATCACCATTGGTAACGAACGGTAAGCATTCTGTCAGTCATTGTTGACTCAATCTAATGTCATTCAGATTCCGTGCGCCCGAGGCTCTCTTCCAGCCGTCTTTCCTTGGCCTCGAGGCTGCTGGTATTCACGAGACTACGTAAACAACAATTTGCTGTCGTTGTGATTACGTGCTGAGTCTATTTCACAGGTATAACTCTATCTTCAAGTGCGACCTCGATGTCCGTCGCGACTTGTACGGGAACGTGGTCCTCTCTGGCGGCACGACCATGTTCCCCGGTATCGCAGACCGTATGCAAAAAGAACTTACGGCCCTCTCTCCTGCGAGCATGAAGGTCAAGATCGTTGCACCTCCCGAACGCAAGTACTCTGTCTGGATCGGTGGTTCCATTCTCGCATCGCTCAGCACGTTCCAAAACCTCTGGTGCTCAAAGCAGGAGTATGATGAGTCTGGCCCCGGCATCGTACACCGCAGTACGTATCTGACACCTTGTCCGTCTCTCCTTCAATGTCTTATATCCCCATGCAGAGTGCTTCTAAGCAATTACGTGTGTGCATGCAGTTTGGCAGGAGCATCTATTGGCTTATGGGCTTCTCTACGAGCTTTGTTAACGTTTCCTTACGCATACATATGTAGTTCCCTTCTGCCGTAGTGGTGTATATGAAGTATAACCGATTGTTAGAAAACTAAGAAGTATTTCACGCGACTAGTTCTTACGAGACATCAGACATAAAATTATGGCCTAGGCCGTGAAGCTTGAGGTCGGACGTCATTGAATGGGCACGCCTGTTCTGCCGATGCAACCCGT
>WNFO01005483.1_pt1 | contig 11099 bp, 4 predicted proteins | sample 5400251 | NCBI WGS metagenome assembly WNFO01 (sample SAMN13153354, study PRJNA577476) | soil metagenome | isolation source: 100 cm saprolite under Madrone tree | place: USA:California | collected 2016-06-14 | reverse complement strand
GGAGTGACAACAAACGTGTGGTTGCCGATGGCCGATGAACTAGGAGTCCAAGTGTAACTGTAGGGCGGAGGCGGAAAGGCGGTGACAACTACTTGGCCATCCCTGACAAACTCCACCTTCCACGTCGCGGCGTTGACCTGAGCTACAAACGTATAGGTGGTTCCAGCTGCCAGTTGCGTGCCGTTAACGAATGGCTGTCCGTTGTAGGTAAACGCGCTTATAGCTGGTGTTGAAGCTGGCGTGGCGGTCGGAGTAGCCGTTGGCGTTGGAGTCGGTGTTGGCGTTGGAGTCGGTGTTGGCGTTGGAGTAGGTGTGGGCGTGGGTGTCGGTGTCGCCGTGGGAGTGGGTGTAGGTGTAGGTGTCGCGGTGGGAGTAGGCGTCGGCGTGGGCATCCCACTCACCAACGGATGGGGATAAGCATAGGGTGTGTAGCCAGGCATCGGCGTGTTGTTGTAGAAGTCAATGTTCTCGCGCAAGTTGCTGCTAGCATCGGAGTGGGTAAAGTTCACATTGACGCCGTTAAGAGTGTTGTTCCAAGAATAGAGTGGCTCCAGTGCCTGGTTAGGATAGTGTGGCCAGGATGTTCCGGTTAAATTAATACTTCCAGGCGGATTCCCAACTATCAGCTCGCCTGCACCGCTGCCAGGCTGGTCGATTATCCTAAGGACTTTGTGGATCGCGAACGTGTCGCCCGTATTGAACCCCAGAGTTGGAGGATGATCCGTTTCCACGAGACATGCCACAGTAAGCGTGTTGGTCGTGTTGGAAGAAAGGTAACCGTGCCCAAGATAGAATTGTGAGGCGCTGTTTGTGTTGGTGATCGTGTATCCCGCCCATTGATTCGGTGTCCATGGGTTCCCTGACACAGTGACTGTTTCAGTGTTTTGGCTTGGGACATTCGGCCCGACGTGTGTGCCCGTGGCGAACGTATAGGGAGCATGCCCGTCCACATGGGTTCCATCCGGCTCAGTGGCGTTGAGGTCCCACGGGTTAGTGCCGTCAGCGCCGGCCCAAGTGCTGCCCGTTCCCGCTCCGCCAGCACTTTGAAAGAGCCGAATCGGTATTGGCTCCACACTACCTGAATACTGGCCCGTGTAGGTATTGTCGTGAAGGAGCATTGTGCCGCCGCGGCATTCTCCTCCTTTGATTAGTGTTCGGGAAGAAAAGTAAGCGTTGTTATAGATTTCAGCAGCGCGGATTCCTCGGTAAATGGCATCTTCAGTCCCATGCGGCCAGGTAGTCCCGTCATTTGAGACGTTGTAGCGAAACACATATCGCCCCCCATACGTACCGCCACAGAAGGCAATGCCAGGACGAAAACCGAGATTGTTCGCAGTGTTGTCTTCTACAAAAACAAATTTTTCGCTTCCGAAGTACGCAGGTTCAGCCCACGAACCCCAGCCGTTAACTTGGTTGCCCCAAGTTGTATGCCAAACATTGATACATCCGCCGGCGTCCCGAATATCAAATATGCAATGATCAACAACGCCGTATAGCCAGCCAGCTGCTAGAACGGCATACCCATAAAGTTGATTGAAGTGGCAATGGTCTACCCTAAAGGATGGGCAAGTCCCTGCTAGACGCAAAACCCCGGTCTGATCGAAGTCCGTAACCGAAACGCCATATTGCAAGGTCAGCCCCGTAATCCTCACGGACTGCGTGGGGGTCAGCGCCTCATCGGAAATAAGGACGCCGCCGCGGACGTTCCGAGGAACGTCGTCCTGGATGATTGTAAAATCTGTGGCCGTCATGTTCGGACTCGTGGTGTGATCTCCAGTTATGACGGTCTGCCCTTGCAAGGTAATTCCGTGAGAGATGAATAAGGCTGAAGTCCAACTAGCTATCCCGGCAGGAATGACAACAGTATTGCCATCGGCTGCTGCCCCGTTGAAAGTAATACCGTTGCTGTCCGGGCCGCCACCGTTTACAGCAAAGTTCACATCCGAATATGACGGTGACGCTGCGTTCCTAGTCTCGCAGCTTGCTCGCTGAACCAACAAAAAAAGTAATAGAACAGTAAGAAGTCGTTTCATATCAATACAGCTTATGTCAGCGGGAGAAAGAATTTAGGAAACCGAAGAACCTCGTCGATATTCGGCGTGGAATAATCAGAACACCCGTTAACACTCACATATCCATACCCGAGATCATCTGCCAGGATGGCAACGATATTCGGATGCGGAGAGACCGATTGCGCCCGTAGCGTTGTAGTTGTCAGCTGCGTGCAAACGACCAAGAACAATGGGGGAACAAATTTTTTCAAACTTCAGGCACCTTTTATTTCCAACCGATGCGAGAAGAGGGGAAGGAGGGCTTGGTCTCACCGACAAAGCGCCCTCCAGACTTGACGCGTCTGTCAGTTTTGTCAGGGTGCTCGCAGCATGTAAACACTATTTTTGATTTAGCAATAAGAAAGTGCGTTTTGACCAAAGGACTTGTTACTGTTATCATATAAATAAGTTATAGACAGACAGATTTACTATAATTTCTAGAAAACGAACGGCCGGCTGGCACGGGACCAAAACGTAGGACGTCGAATCGAAATCGTTTTGACGAAGGTGGCTTCGGCTTCCGCGAATTCTCGGCTTTGTTGCTATCAATTAAACGGATGCGCGCCGCGTCCAATATTCAACCTCAAATGCGAACGCTACTCCGATAACTGCTTTTGACCCCAGAACTACTCTTGAAAGACGGAGCTCAACGCGGGTTGTATCTTCTCACTCGCCTTTTGGTCAAACTGCGGTAGGAGCTTCAATTTGCTTTTGCTGCTCCGCGAGCTTTGAGTGCAAAGGCCTTTTTCAGCGGCACGATCGTTGCTGCCCGTTTTTAGACCTGGCGGTTGATTTGCCGATGCGAATCTTGCCAGAAACGCCGACTATGATTGCGGGAATTCCAACCGATCACCTTCCGGTATTCGAACGAAGCGTGAATGCGGCGATCCGTTGCGCGTCTGTTGGTGGTTCCTGCCCGCCAGTAAACCGTCCTTTTTATCAATCTACATTCGCTGGTGAACAGCCGAAGGCTTGGGAGGCGAACCAAAATACTGCGTTTATTTCTCGAAGTTCTTAGACACAAGGAGCCTGCAGAGTGCTTTTGGCACGGGCGCTGCTGTTCCAATTATTCTAATAACTACTGTACTGCAAGATAATATTGCAAAAACGTCGCAAGACCGCCCCTACCAAAATTAGATGTTCACCCGCTTACATGCCGCGCTCATTATAGGTTCATTGTTGACTGTCCTCGACCAAACGGAGGCGGCGGTTATCAAGGCGCTAAGTGTTTCGTTCACGGACGTTAGCACCGCGATTGCGCTGGCCCAAGAGGGCGATACCGTCGTGGTTCCAGCTGGGTCGGCGAGTTGGACTTCCACTCTTACAGTGACAAAAGGCATCACGTTGCAGGGCGCGAACGTCAATCCCACCGATGATCTCACCGTTATTCTCGACAACGTAAGTAGAGGTGGAACTGGTCAGGGCACCGCCATAAAAATAGTGCTCAATTCCACTCAATCATTTCGCCTGACTGGAATCACTTTTCGGAAGGGTTCTATCACCTCCCCAGAAACGGGAAACGGCATTGTTAGCGCCGGCACCGCCGACGGTATCAAGGCGCCATGTCAGTCTTTTAGGATTGATCATTGCCATTTCGATCAGCTTTATGCCCAAAACTATTTGGCGATAGGTGGCTGGATTTATGGGGTGGTCGATCATTGCCGTTTCGATGGACGAACTGACGGTTCTGACCAGGCTGTTTTAGTCATGCACACAGCTTGGGGCGGAAAAGAGTTTGGCGACGGATCCTGGGCTGATTACCCCTATTACGGAACCAATAAGTTTATGTTTATTGAGGATTGCACCTTCAATAATCCGAATTCGAACAATCAAACTAATATGAGCCCTGATTGTTACGGTGGCGGCAGATACGTGTTCCGCCACAATATCATCAACAACTGTAATGGCGGAGGCGATCACGGATCGGAATCCAGTGGGCGACTGCGAAGTGGGCGATGCAGCGAAAATTACAACAACACACTTACCAACACACACGGAGGAAACAGCGGCGGCCAAATACGAGGCGGCGGTGTCCTTAACCACGACAATGTGATCAACGGACTCAATCCTCCTACGACGTTTATCACTGATTACCGTGAGTTCTGGTCTTTTGCAGTCTGGGGCGCAGGAACGGGGACATCGACGTCTCCTTCCTTAGCAGCGGATGGAACAAGCCCTTGGGATCAGAACGACCCCCAATTGTATGCTAGTGGAACCCATAATGGTAGTAGTGGAGCTGCGACCCTAACCGACACAACGAAAAATTGGACACCGAACCAGTGGGTTGGATACAGTATTAAAAACACGACTCAACTGGTTGACATTGGTGGCTCTTACAAAGGTCGCTACGGCTCTTACATTGAGTCGAATACCGCGACTACAATCACCTTCCACAGAGATAATACCTACGGTACGGCCATGAACTTCAACAGCGGCGATGGCTATGAGATTCACAAGGTTCTTAGGGCACTCGATCAAGGCGGAGCAGGCAAAGGAGATTTGCTGGCAGGCGCACCTCCGGTCAACACCACTGCGGCAAACACAATTACGTGTCCACACCAGGCATTAGAACCAATCTACTTTTGGAATAACACAGGAACGAGTGGTCTTACTGTTACAAGCGAGTTCCCGAAGGTTCAGCAAAACAGGGATTATTATAATCTCGGCAACGGATTGCCCGCTAACTCTACCCCGGCGGCGGTATCAGCCAAATACGTCGCCGCAGTGAATGGAGTAGACTACACTGGGCCCTACATTTACCCGCATCCATTGACCAGCCCCATAGCTCCGCCTACTAATCTTACGATCGTAAACTGATCGGAGGCTTTTCCTTTCGAGAAGGCGACAATAGTGCACCTCCTGATCGCTAGCCAGACTTGAGGGCACAAAGACTGAGGTTCCCGCCGGTCAATCCAAGCGCTGCTCCGCCTGAATCCGCGGCTACGGCACTGTGATTCTCAGAACCTGTCCAAAGCCATTCGGTGGTGGCCCAAATCCAACGTTCGAAACCTAAAGCGTGCCATCGGAACCGAAGGTCATGGCCGTCGGGAGAAAGAATTCTGACGCGATGAGCGTAGGATTGCCTGATGATGGATCAATTCGTATCACTTTGCCGGTCCGAGGCGTTGGGAATTGGTTCCCGGTGGTGTTCTCCAGCACATACAGTCGATCTGCGGAATCGAAAGCAAGGCCGAGAATAGTGGTCAGACCACTGGCGGCAACCGTTATTTGGCCGGTAGGTGTGATTTTGAGGACCTTGGAAGAGCCCGGAACAATCGGGAAAGTATTAAGGCATTAATTGCAATCCAGGTCCGCGTGGAACTAGAACCCATCCCGATCAGGCTTCCGAAAAGTTCGCCTCACTTCACAATGGTGTCCGTTGCGACCTGCTGTGGCTCGCTTTTAGCTGCGCAAGCGCATTCATGAGGTTCGCAGTAATCCGACGTACGGGGTTGGTGTCGTTTTCGGCTGTCGTCACCTTTCTCACTTCGAGCGTAACACCAACAACAGCGCCAGCAGATAGCGGAATCGCGGCGCGCTACCCCGGCGACAAAAACATCGCGAACGACCCCGCGGTCATCTTCGCCGACGACTTCGAGAGCTACACTTCGCCGAGCCAACTCACAAGCAAATGGAGCAGCGCCTACCAATCCTCCAATCTGCGCATCGCGACCGAGCCGGGCAACTACTACGCGGGCAGCAAGGGCTTGGAAATGACTCTGCCGATCAGCACAGCGGAAGTGGCGAATGCCTTGAAAAAGACGCTGCCGACAGAGCAGGACACGGTTTACCTGCGAGCTTACACGAAGTTCGCCGCCAACTATAACGTGGTTGGTTCAAATCACGACGGACTGGATTTACGCGGCAAGTACCCGGGGCCGGGTATCAAAGTGCCGGCAGACGGCACTGGATTCTTCCTTTTTACGTTGCAGAACAACATACAAGGAGCAGGCAGGCCGGGCGAAGTCGTTCCCGGTTACTGCCATTTATACTGCTACTGGCCGCTGATGCGCGATAACTACGGCGACCACTGGTACTCGGACGGCTACGTCGTGCCATACGACGACACCATTGGGAACAAAGGACTCTGGCAGGCGTACCCGGCGCAGTACCCCGACTGGAAGTCCATGCCCAACTGGCAGCCGCAGCTCAACCGCTGGTACTGCTACGAGCTGATGGTGAAGCTCAACACGCCGGGGCAGAATGACGGCGAAGTGAAGTACTGGATTGACGGCAACGTAGTGGGCGATTTCCCGAACCTGAACATCCGATCAATCCCGACGTTGAAGATTGATACTGCGACCATTGCTCTCCACGCGCTGCACAGCGAGCAGGTGAACAAGAAGTGGTACGACAACGTGGTGGTCGCGACGCAATACATCGGTCCGATGGCTAGCCCATCCCCTACCGCCTCACCAACACCGAGTCCTACTCCGACGGGCACTCCGAAGCCGACCCCAACGCCCACGGCAACGCCGACTCTGACACCTACACCTACTTCTACTCCTACCGCGACTCCAACTCCAACGCCCACCCCAACGCCGACTCTGACACCTACACCTACTCCTATCGCGACTCCAACTCCAACCCCAACCAATACTCCTACACCTACCCCTGTGCCTTCAGCGACGCCCACTCCGGTTCCAACGGCAACCCCGACGCCGAGCCCGATTGTAACGCCGTTGCCTTCGGCGACTCCAACGCCGACGCCAGAGCCTTCACCGATTGTGACCCCGAGTCCGACGCCAACGCCAAGTCCTACTCCAAGTGCAACCGCGACCCCAATTCCAACCGCAACGCCGACTCCGACGCCAAAGAAGGGACGTGGGAAGGGCCATCATCGGCGTCCTTCACTTACGCCAACTCCAGTTGGGGCGGCGACGCCCTAATTACGCCGTCAACACCCAGCCCACGCCGATTCGGCCCTGAAGCCTTGTCGTTTGAGCGGTAATGCGATCGCCGCGAGTTCGATCCTCGACAAATCTGGGCATTTGTCGAGAGAAACTGGAACCGTACTGGAACACGGTAGCCTCCAGCTCCAGAAATGCTGTGAGCAATTCGGCAGACTACAAATCCATCGCCAGCCGTTGCGGGTGACAGCGCTCCAATAGCCCAGGGTCCAGCCGGAAGCGCTGAGCTTGTCAGCGATATTCGCCCAATATCTCATTTGCCTGGAATGATGCCAAACTCGGAGAGCTTGATGGGTTCTCGGCAACTGCTGGAGAATTAGGTGTTGCGCGATTGAGATTCCAGCGGCGTTGCGAAATTGGCAGATGCGCCAGATTTCCGATTGAATGGAAATGCGCTCCTAGCGCGAATTCAATGTGAGGCCTGTGGTGGCAATTCCATCATAGCGTATCCGCATCAGTGGCGCTGTTGTTAGCGGTATTTGGGTCGGGCACGCCGTTGGGAGAAGTGACGGTGGCGGTATTCGAAATCGAACCTGTCGCAGAAGCACTGATAGTGCCGGTCGCCTTGTAGGTGACGTTGCTGCTGGCGGGCATGCTCACCGTGTCATTGATGTTGCCGCTACCACTGGCGCTGAACCCGGAGGCACCGCCACTCTGGATCGCGGTGTAGGTTACGCCGGTAAAGGCGGCCGGGAAAGTATCCTGGATGACCGCGCCGTTTATGTTACTTGGCCCGGCATTCGTCACTACGATCGTGTAGGTGTCCCTAGTGCCAGCGATCGCGGCCATCTTTCCATCGGTCAGTTTCACCTTTAGGTCTGCTTTGAAAATGATGGCGTGGGTATCAGCGGCGGTGTTGTTTGCCGCGTTTGGATCGCTGATTCCGGCCGGAGCAGTTACTTGCGCCGTGTTCGACAGCGTGCCCGTCGCAGCCGAGCTGAGTTTACCGCTCGCTTTGTAGGTGATTTTGCTCGCGGAAGGCATCGTGACAATATCACTAACGTTGCCACTTCCACTAGCTGTAAAGCCGGTCACGCCACCAGTTTGGGTGGCCGTAAATGTCAGGCCAGTCAACGCTGCTGGAAAGCTGTCCGATATTGATGCGCCGTTCGCAGCAGCTGGGCCGACGTTACTTACTACTATGGTGTAGGTATCCTGCGCACCAGCAATCGCTGCTGTCTTGCCATCGGAAACTGTAACCTTGAGGTCAGCTGAGGGACTAGGCGTTGGCGTCGGGGTTGGAGTAGGAGTCGCCGTCGGCGTGGGTGTAGGTGTCGGTGTCGCGCACGTTGTAGGCGCCGGTATCGCGAGCATATCGGCACGCCGTGGAGTAATGCCGCCTGCTTCGCCCGCATAGGGACCACTGCCGACTATAAAGTTCTGCAAGGCAGGATTCTGGAAGTCTACCTTGTATATCTCCATACCATGTATCTTTAGATCAAGCGCGACATGCAGAGTTGCATTGAAGTCGTCAGGTGAGCTTGCGGGGTTTAAAGTTTCGCCATGCGTCGGGTTGGTCGTCCAGTGCAGGAAGACTTCGTTGGCGGAAACACTGTTCGACGTAGTCGTACTGCTCTGAAGCGGAGCAATCGAGTAGGCAAAGTGGCAATTGTAGGTGTTCGCCGCGTAGTCGCTAATCTCTCTCATCGAGGTAACCGGATCTTCAGCCGCATTCGATGGGTCGAACGGCGGAACCGGCAATCCCATCACAGTCGTGCTAGGGAAGGCGCTCATGTAGAAGTCGATGATCTGCTTCGACGATGATTTCCAGGCATTCACCTCCGCCTGCGTCGAGCCGAGAGCCGCCGTGTCCTGCGTTCCCGGCGCGATGTTCCACTCGTCGTGGTTGCCTATACCGGTTATTATGATGTAGGACACGGCGGGGTTGCTGTCATAGCGCGCACCAAAGTCGGTGATGAACTTCTGCCACCGAGTCATGAACGCGGTGTCGCCCGGAACAGGAATCTTGAGGCCGATGGCTCCAGGTGTGTCCTGCATAGTGTAGGACTGCGCGTTGTAAGGAGCCGCATACAGCCATCCGGGGCAATCTGTACCGGCATTAATAGATATTCCGCATTTCTTGTTATTTGCAGCGGCCAATGCAACTGCATCATCTAGGTACTGCCAAGTGTAGGTATCTGGAGTTACTTCGATGTCCGACCACCTTACCTTCCAACGCACGCCATCGCAGTTTGCGTTGCTTATAGCGGTTCCTGCTGAGGTGAATGCTTGGTTGGTTGCTGACAGTTTACCACCTGAGAAGATGTACATACCTTTCGGTGCTTCCTTCATCGTGGTAGCGTGGGCTGATGCTGCGATTAGACAGAGCAGGAAATTCAATTTCGGCAGCGTGTTCATCGTTTAACTTGTGTCATGGTTCAGGGTTGATTGGCAAACCGTTTTGTAAAAGCTCCAGAGGTTTGTGAACAAAATCGAAGCGAACACTAGTGGCTCCCCTGCTTTTCTCGAATGAACGACGCTACGAGGGCCACGACAATCGCCGTGCACAGAGGCTTCACGGGGGGGGAAGAAGAGGGCGGGACTACTCCAGCTTGCCTGAGGTCGGATTGAAGAAAAACTGTTGCTTTTCCGTTGTAGTCATTAGTCGTATTGGCCAGCAAATCCGACTTTCTCTCATTTTTGCGAAATCGTCGGCGGACTTGCGAGTTTTCGCTCGTCCGTTGTCTGCATACGTGGCACCCTTGTGCGCGGTGTCCAAACATACCAAGTACAGCGCTAAAGCGTACCGCATTGCAAACCGCGACGAGTGCCAGATCGTTGCTGCCACTCTCGCTATCAAAGTACTGATTCTTGTCTTTGGCATTCACGTATTCAACGCTCTGGAGCCAGCCACGCCATCGAGAGGTATAGGCCTTGAAGTTTGGAATCGCTGGGATTCTCCTGCCTATCTAAACATTGCCCAGCAGGGGTACACAGCCAGCCTCCCCAACCGCGCCCAGCTTGTTCTATTCCCACTATACCCGCTTTGCGTACGTGCCGTTGCCATTGTCGCTCGCAATTATCTTGTTAGCGCATTCATCGTGTCGGGAGTCGGAGCTGGAGCAGCTGCGCTGCTTCTCTACAGATTGACGCGCCTCGACGCTTCCCGCGCTGTCGCAATAAGAGCCGTTTGGCTGATGTTGATATTTCCTTCGGGTTTTTTCCTGCACATAGGGTATGCCGAGTCACTTTTCCTGGCTCTCGCAATAGGTTCCTTGTACGCGGCACAAACAGATCGCTGGGCAATAAGCGGATTAATGGCGGCTCTCGCAGCGATGACACACATCAACGGTTGGCTCTTACTCCCGACACTCGCGACAGAAGTAATCCAACAATTTGTTAGCTGCCGGAAATGGCGCTGGCAGTGGCTCTGGGCCTTGATGCCATTAAGTGGATTAGCCGTTTATCTCTTGATTAACTACAAGACAACCGGGCACGCTTTGGCATTCCTAACGATTGAACGCGAACACTGGAGTAAGGCACTCGATTGGCCATGGAAAGGTATTCGCGGCTCTTTCGATCTGATTCGCTTGGGCAATCCAAATGAAGCCGCCATTCGTGGAATCGAGGAGTCATTGTTCATTTCGCTCGGCTTCGCCTGCACCCTCGCGGCGTGGTTTACAATGCGGGCGGCTTACGCCACTTGGATGACACTGAACTGGATCTTGTTTACCTCTGTGGGCTTTATTTTATGCGTCCCGCGCTACACGCTGGTGATGTTTCCGATTTACATCCTCCTCGCTCGTATTGCGCGGCATCGGATTGCGGCATGGATCATCACGGCATGGTGCCTACTCTCAGCAGGTCTCTTCATCGCGCTGTTCGTCCGCGGCTGGTGGGTATCGTGAAACGCTTACGTTTTATTATCTTTTCGTAGTCCGCGCGAGCCATTCGTCTGAGATTGGCGGAATGGGTCCGGTGGTGCGTCGATCCTATAACGATGTTATTGCGTGGCGTAGACTTCGAGCAGTGCGATCCCATTGTTGCCATTCTTGCCAGTAACAATGGCTGTATAACTGCCTGTCGTTAACGTGGTGAAGATCGCTGCCTCGAAATCGTCGGGAGGCTGGAGCGCAGTGTTTTCAATCGCTTCTTGCTGGGAATCTTTCCAGTTATCGTTAGCGGTGATCACGTTTCC
>WNFO01016221.1_pt1 | contig 11100 bp, 20 predicted proteins | sample 5400251 | NCBI WGS metagenome assembly WNFO01 (sample SAMN13153354, study PRJNA577476) | soil metagenome | isolation source: 100 cm saprolite under Madrone tree | place: USA:California | collected 2016-06-14 | reverse complement strand
CTTGAGCGGGGGAGAGTGGAAGGCTTGCTGCTGTGAGATGATGTTGAGGTGGAAAGGATTGACGAGAGGCACGACAAGGGGTACGTTGGGATCCCTGCGGTAGGACTTGGCGTTAGAGAACACCGCGAGTTCTGCAGCGCGAAAGGCAGCCTCTGCAAGTACAGTATACGATCCGTGTCAAGGTGGGCGAAGAGAAACACTTGTGGTCCATACCTATATCACCCGCTACGTCGGCATCCAGGCCAGAGAAAACGACGGCACATTCCATGAAATGCTCCGGAGCACATGGTTTTACTTGGATGTCGCGCACGCCAGAGGGTATAGGAGTTGTCTGCTTCCAATTTGTAGCGTGAGCATATGTCTTGCCTGCCGACCGCGCTGACGCGCCAAGAGCGTGCACGACGAAATACGGATGGTTTTCAAGTAGGGCGATAAAGCGTTGTCCAACGGTACCGGTTGCTCCGAGTACACCGACCTTTACCGTTTTCCCCTCCGGGACTGTGTGCATTGCTCTGAGTGGGTAACCGTGATCGTGTGAACCCGAATATTTGCAGCGCGCGTCCCGCGTCCCGACTAGCGACTATCGACCAAGTAGTATGTCAGCCACTCCGGACGACCAGCAACAGCGGCTCTTTGCTCCTCATGTCCTGTTCAACAACAACTCTATATACAACGTCAAGTTCATCTCCTCCTGCTTCACTGGTGCAGTCGCAGGGATACTTGGCCTCGAGAACTGGCTCGGGTTTATTTTCTTCATCGTTATGACTCTCTTCACTGCCCTCGTACTCTATTTCCTCAACCTCAAGACGAGCCCCAGGAAGTTTTTCCAAGGCGGACTTCTCGAAGCCGTGAATCCAGGACAAGAGAACACTTTCTCGTTCATTCTCGTGTGGACCTTATTCTACGGTTAGTCCTTCGATTGACCTCGCTGTGGATTTGGAAAGCTGAAAGAAGGCGTCGCCAGGCATCGTTCATGGTGCGTTCATCCCTTTGTCTCTGCGCACCCGAGTTCACCCTTCTGTTCCAGTATACGATTGATCGATTAATCTGCTATATGCGACCCATTTTGAGCGATTGTTAATGTATACATTCCGAGCCGTCTTCTACACCCCGTACATTGACTCTATACAGTATCATTTTCAGCACAGTCAGCGGTCAACCTCTCGGTATCTATCCCATATGAGTTGAACGCCGTGGGACGTCCTTCGGAGAACGTAAATAATTACGCGTATCTTTGTTTGTCAATGGCATCTCATTAATTCTCCCTAAAGCCCTTGTCGACGTTTATTTGTATCTCTTGTTCAATCTCGGACAATTTGCTTTGAGCCCGATGTCATCCCGTCACCTCTACGTTACTACCGCTCACATGTCCTTGTCCTTGTTCCATTCTTTTCCGTTTTTCCGGGCTCTTTCATTGGCTCTCCTCTGAAAGGAAATGGTGTTTGGAACACGTTCTGCTTTGTGTGCAGCGAGGCAAGCCGAATATGACAGGCCTACACATGGCTGCAGCCAAGAAAGGCATCCCTTGTATTACTATCCCCCACGTAGCTCCCCTTATTACTTCCAGTCCTCTCTCAGGCATGTAGCATCTGATTGCTCCTCTTTTGCTCTCCACTCCATGGCTACGTCGAGGTCTTATGTTCTGCTGCAAAAAGGGGAGGACCCTTTCCACACCCGCTTCGAAGACCTTGATGGCCTCACCGCTTTTACTGTGTATGTATGCCGTCTCCTCTACCGTGACATCTACCTAGGCGAGCTGACTTTTCTTTAGACAGGAGGTGCAGCCCAGGTCCACCATTTCTAATACCAAATCTAATTTTGATATGCGCGTGGTCAGGTAGATCGCATGCCAAATACACTTGTACAGCTTCGACGTGAAGCGCCATGGGCGCGGAAGCACCAAGGCGTCATGGGTCCCGGGGCTGCTTTCTTCTACTTTGGCCCAGAAGGTATACCGGGTCACATCATCTATGGCAATGCACCATCACAACCCATGGCAACTACGCTACGCCGGAAGCGTTCTACCGCGTGGGTTCCGATCTGACTAATATTCAGCCCGAGGTTGGCCTTCCTCACTGTCCTCTCACTACAGTGAGCTGTACTTTACATCACGAAACGGACGGCTGCTTAAATGGAAGCAGCTTCCCAATCACAGGATGGAGGTACGCTCTGAACCTGGTCCAAGCTTGTGCCTTTGTTTAATATGATGCTCATTTACACAGTGTATCGACGGGAAGGAGGTCCTTGCAGTCTATGAAGCTGGGCATACATCGCGTGACTATTCCGCTCTATTGACGATCCACGACCCAGGCCTAGCAGTTGTTACCGAAATTCTCACCACACTCTTGCTATCTCAGATGGCAGTTATCCTGCAATGGCAGAGCTAGGCATGTCCCCAATACGTTGTACCATATTTGATACACTCGGTTCACTCTACTGTCCTCAATGTATCTCTAGCGGATTTTTTCTCTTTTCAATACACCTTTGTATATCAGAAACCATTCGCTCTTCTACATTTACATTTTTTTTTTGACCACGTGTACAGAGGGAGATTTGATTGTTATTTCCTACCGTCATATGTGAAATCACACGTTTTTCCTACAAAACCCGCTCTACCATTGTGATCCCTTCCTTCTCTAGTTGTTCGCGAATAGGGTTGCAGATTTCTTTGGTATAAGGCACCAGTATCCCTGGAGTGGATATAAAACCGTCAAGGACCAACTGTGTAGCAATCCCACAAGGTATGCCGACAGTGAGGGCCATCGCAGAGTGCCCGCTTGGGGCGCCATATGCCTCGAGCGTCGACGTAATGATTTGCTGCATTTCGGCGAGTTAGATTTGTTCAAATCGGGGCCAGCGCGAGGCAAGCCGTCTTTGTTAGTAACGCACCTCAGTGCCATCAGATCGTTCGACCACGAACTTGTGTTGTAACATGACAAGGTCTCGCTCTCCCGGTCCATATGCCATGAGCGTCTCTAGGCGCGCACAGAGCGTGTCTAGCAGGTTGCCTTCACGCGGTACGAGCCGCTCGTGCGAGAAGAGACCAATCCAGCGGAGGCCGGAGATAACACGTACCGCCTCGGAAGCCTCGGGGAATGAGCAGAGCTCTTTAACACGGGATACTAATGCACTGTAGGGCCATTCAGTCAATGGGTAAGGGAAAATTCAATGGGCTGTCCCACCTCTCCGATGACTCTTTGGCACCCGCAGCGCGTTTCGTGGCTTCGGCCCAGGTGAGGCCCTCCTGGACCCACTCTTTAGGCTTGGAGTCAAGCCAGCCGAGTTGGACCAATGCTCGAATGAATTCCGGGAATCCCTGATAACGCAGGGTACCGCGCACGACGGTATCAGCCTCAGGGATGTTGTACCACTCACGGTACGGTGCAGAATCGCGGTTTGGATATGCGACGAATGCGAAAGCAGGGGAGATATAGTACGATCTAGCGAGTGCCATCAGGTTATTCCCCGCGACACCGCGTAACTGGCCGTCCTCAAGCCACGAGGCGTTGTTAAGCAAAGCGAGGAGCACCCCACGTGAGGACCAGGAGAATTTGTAACCGAGAGGATTGTCGGCCGCTTCGGGGGCAGGAAGGCCACCGCAGTATGAATGAAATTGCTTGATCTAATACCAAAAAGTAGAATTTCCTTAACAATCGTCAGCCTCGAAAGTGATGAGGGAATACCTTCCCCCCCTGCGCATGAACCTCGTCGATTGTCTTCACAGCATACAAATGATCGATACCAGGGTCAAGGCCTATTTCATTCATGACAACGATACCAGCGGCTTTTGCACGCTCCTCTAGAGCCCTAATCGCAGGCGAAACGTAGCTTGTCGTGATGACATGAGTTTTACCTTTGATAGCTGCTTCAATAACCAAAACATGGAACGTGTAGGGGATAAGTGAGACAACTGCATCTACGGCAGCAACCGCATCATGGAGCGCAGAAGCATCAGTAACATCAAGAGATATAGCTGATGTGCCAGGGAGTCCCTCTGCTAGAGTTTCTGCATTTTTGAGGGTGCGGCAAGCTGCGTATCATCTTCAACATAGAGTTCTGTGGACCACGTGGTGGTTGGACTCACCGATAGTGAGCTCGTTGGATGGATCGCGGACTATGAATTCTGCGGCCGGACGTGCGACGAAGCCGCTTCCAAGGAGAAGAACTTTCTTCCTCGGCTTATCACGTTCAGTAAGCGCTCGAGCAGCGCGGCCGAATGGCGGCAAAATGTCCTTGTCCTCCGCTATGAGTGCGCGGGCAAACTCAGGTAACACAAAGGCGGCTCCGTGTACATTGGCATTGTAGTAGCGAGTGTTAGGGATGGTCCGCAGTGGCATTTTTAGGTCACGATCATGTGTTTTGGAACACACCAAAAAGCCGATCTGGCCAGACGGATAAGTTGGGACAGTAGTGAATGCGTACTCGGCCGTCTCAAAAATCTCTAGCGTGGCGTGGCGTAATTTACCAATAAGGGGAAGGTGGAGCCAAAGACATTCAGCTTGTGTGGAAATGTTTCCACCGGGAGTAAGTGCGTCGTGAAGAAGCTGGAAATAGGGTTTTTCGAAGAGCGAAGCCGCGGGTCCAACAGGGTCTGAAGAATCAGTAATGATTACGTCATAGCTCGAAGTGTTCTCCTTCAGGAATTTGAAGCCATCGCCGATGAACACCTGGACTTTTGGTGACTCTAGCAGGGCAGTCATATGCGGGAGGAACAGCTTGGACACTCGCACGACCGCCTTAAACGAGGGCAAGACAATCAGTGCAACCGTACGTAGCGCGGATTAATGGGCGAAGAGACGCCAATGAGAGACGCACTTCGTCGATATCGCACAGAACCACCTTTTCTACACTCTCATGCTTAAGTACTTCGCGCACAACACCACCATCCCCACCTCCAATTACCAGGACAGTTTTTGGATTAGGGTGGCTCGTGAGCGGGAGATGCGCGATCATTTCTTGGTAGCTGAGGGGCAGAGTCGGCATCGACAGCTCTCAATATCAAGCCACGTACGAGAACTCGTCACGCTCTGTGCATTGAATAACGCCGTCGAGAACGAGAACATTTCCATATGTCTCCGATTGAAACACGAGGACGTCTTGGTAGTGCGATTTCTCAACGTGGAGAATGTTGGTGACCTTGAGAGTCATAGCCTGACCAGGCCATTGTGAGGAGATCTCACGAAACCAACCATCTGCAGTTGCTTCAATAGATTTTCCTCAAGAGGGGAGTGTATAGCAGACCTTTGATCGAGGGGTGGGATAGCGGGGCCATGTTAGTAGCGTCAAAGGATTGGCCGTCAATTTTTTATCTTATAACTTTTCCTTGATCCCATCTTATCTTATCACCGAAGGCCATCTGCCAGCCATGCCATGCTTGCCCGCTTTGTTCTGAACCGTCACCACACTTTAGACATGTCCGAGCTGGCTCCTCTGGATCCGGACCTTCTCGCGGATGTGCTCTCAAAACATCCGTTCGTTACAGTAGATGGCGTTTTCAATATCCGCGACCTTGGCCTGATCCCAGTAGAAGACGGCGAGTGTGTCACGCGGTCTGGCTTTATGTACCGTAGTGGGGAATTATCAGGTGTTACTCAGAATGGTATGTGCAAACTCTTTCCATAGAGAACTTGCAGTAATTCCCGTGAGAAGGCAAGGAGAAAATGCAGGCCCTTGGGATTACCACCATTTTCGACCTGCGTTCAGACACGGAAATTGCAAAGTACGATGCAGCAACCCCAGAAATTGCCGGAGCAACCGTATTGCATGTTCCAGTGTTTGCCAAAGAGGACTATAGCCCAGAGCGCATGACCCAGTGAGCATCTCAGCTAGTTCATCCAGTCCAACCAAGCTTATTGTATCCCTCCGAGTCGTAGACGCTTCCAACTCTACGCAAGCGGAAAGACGGAGGTGTGGTTCCCGTCTAAGTTCCTCAAGTTGTTATCTACCTGTTGATCTCCACAGGCGTTCATGCAGCTGTATTCCGAGATCCTCGACGCGGGCGGGCCCGCGTTCGGCTCCATCCTCCGCCACGTGCGGGACTCGCCAAATAATGCGTTCATCTTCCATTGCACAGGTACGTTCCCCGCTCTGTGCGACTGTCTTTGTTGAAAATCCGTCCAGCTGGGAAGGACAGGACTGGGGTCGCTGCTGCTCTGCTTCTTCTTGTCCGTCCCTTGTTCTACCTTTGTCGTCCCCAACCGAACAAATTCCCATCAGCTCGCCGGCGCCTCGACTGACGCAATTTCAGCCGATTATGCGCTAACTTGTATTGGTCGCGCCCCAATGCGCCCCCTCATTTTGTCACGCCTTGCACGCGAACCATTGTTTGCCTCAGATCCAACAGCTGCTTGTAATATGCTGTCATCTCGGCGCGTGCGGTCTTGCCCACTTGTTCTATCTTGCTGATGAGTCGGGTAGGGAAGAGACGATGCAAGCATTCCTTAAAATGCTGGGGGAGCGATATGGTGGTGTGAAGGAGTACGTGCGACATGCGTGTGGCCTCTCTAACCACGACGTCGTCACAATCAGGCAGAATCTCCTCACACCAAAGCCATAGCAGTTGACGCCACCACCACACCATACGCGATTTCATTAATGGGCCCTAAGTTAGCTACACAGCATGCAGGTATGATGTACTAGTGCATATACGTACATTTATGTAAATAATAATCGAAAGCAAAACGAGCAAGATTATGGATCATGTTTTCCGCACCAGGCTGAGCCCCCGCTTCGGTCGCGCACCAAGAACCTGCCCCTGTGCCGTCAGAGTAGTAGCTACGCCACCCTGAACCCTCGCTCGAGGGTTAAGAGGGCTAAGGGCTCCGGGCCGCCCGTTACGCTCAGGGGGTGCGGAGCTAGGGAGCGTAGAGCTGATGTCAGGGGTACTACCAAGCGCAGCGCGACGCGCTCGCTCATGCCGTGTCTGCACGGTGCGAAAGTGGGCGAGGAGTTCGGGCCACTTGATCTCGTCGCGTGCGAGTTTTGATCTTGTCGCTACTGTTACAACAGTACTTCTGCGATAAATATCACCGTTTAGGTTCAGCTAGACTTGAAAAGGAAGATAGGCGAACGGTTTGGGTGCTATGTGCAAGAATCCGGCAGAATTGACAGCATTCAGTCGGTTTCGGAGGGAGATGAAGGCGGAACTTTGTGGAAGGAGCATGAGTAAACCGTACAAACACTTGAATAGGTACGGGTATCGATCTGGCTCGAGGAGCTGTAAACGAATATCTATCGTGCCTTGGATATGAGCAAAGTAGTATGTCCGTTCAAGTACCAACGCACAAGTGAAAACGGGCGATTCGATGAGCTGCACTAGTTTGTCAATTTGAACGAGAATTTGGACTGTCATTTCAAGGTCGGCGCTGTATGACGGCGTTAGGCTTCTCTAGATGAGCATCAGGAGGAAAAGGCTTGCAAGATGGCAAGGAGGTTGGAAGCATGCTCGTATGCCTGGGCTAGGAGGCAGAGCGAAAACACTGCAACGGCGTTGTGACACCATGACCGGTATAGCGTCACGAATAGCGCTTGACCGTCTTGCTGTGGATAAAGAATGAGTAGTTGAGATATGGGGACACATTAAACTCACCCGTGTTTCAAGGCTTTTCAGCCTTCTACGAAAGTCAGCAAGCTCGGGTGAAGTGATGAGGATCGTGGAAAGCTTTTGCACAATGACGCTAGCGAAGTCAAGGTCCTAGCGATTCCTTGTGAACTCGTGTTCGCTGACAGAAGTCATGTCCCACACCTCTTCCTTTTCAAGAATCTCAGCGAACGTTTTGTAAATGCGTTCTGTGCTGAGGTTGAGACACAATTGCCTAATTATGAGACTTCCGCGCGTATCAAGCAATCTTCTGTCAGTGCTAAAAAGATCCAGCAAATTGATCATAAACGCCTTGAAATAACTATCATCTGATGCCGACGAGATTTGGGCGAGGAGCTTCAAATCGTGTTTGATGACTTCCTCGGAGGTGTCGGACAATGTCTTGAGTAACGCGGGGAACGTCCCGTCATCCATGGCGAGGATCTAGGCTGCTTAATTACACACAAAGATCATCCGGGCGATGGGAAGTAGCGCACCTTCTTTGGCACCTTCTGGTGGAGCATGATGAGCCATTTGAGTGCGGCGACGCGCGTTTCCTCATGCTCGCTCAGAAACTGTATTGTCAAAGCATTCACGGTGGTTTGGTAGTCAAACGCATCTGTTGGAAATTCGCGCTCTGCAGATGCTTGAGCTGCTGCACTTCCTGATGATTGAGGGGAGGGTGGCCGGGGCGTCGGCGAGCGAACAGGCAACTGGCCATCTAGCGATATCGGAAGGCGTGGAGGTTGAGAACTTTCTACCTGAGCTTGTAGACTTGCCCGCTTCTGCATAGTGATATTGCTTGGAGTTGGCGAAGCAGTTGAATCTGTCAGAGATTCCACTGAGCCTGACTCACGTGAGGTTGATACTTGCGTGCTCTGGCGTGAAGGTGGGGGTGAAGCTGATACAAGCGAAGGTGAAGCGGGCGAAGCGCGGGCTACTGCGGGGGCAAGTCGTTCACTCGGAAGGGTGCTTTGACTGGATGGTGGCTCAGATGGAGAGGGAAGTGATTGGATCACGCTGAGAAGGAGTTTGTTTGTACGAATAGCGGATGACTGGATCATCGGTACGTGGTGTGCAAGGTTGGGAAGAATAGCGGGGATGAGACGCGGTGTAAATGGGACCATGACTTCTTGTGTGAACGTCAATAGTTCTGCAAGCCAAAGTAGGGCAGTCGACTGCAAAATTTCATCATCTGAGAGCTTATCGGTCTAATAAAAATCACATTATCGTGGATGGCAGACTCACGTTGTGGGTCGAGTTGCTGAATCAGTATTTCGATTATTGCAGCATAATCGATTCTAACATCTTGGCCGGGAACCCAATCTGCACAGGATGAGCACCCGCTGGGGCGCACGGCGGAAACATACCTCCTATATTCCTCTCGTTCATATCTGACGCGAGGTCCTCATTTTGCTTTTCTGTTTCAGAGGAAAGAGGAAGGTTGCTACTAGGAAAAGTAGCTCGTTCCGGGTCAAAAATCGCAATATCTGACGAACGTTCCTTTATCCCCTCTGCCTCTGCCCAATTACTTTCTTCAGGTTTAGCTTCTCGTAGGCACTCCTGCTCCTCGCGGTGCTTCCGTACGATAGTAACCTCACGGATCTCACGTAAAAATTCGGCGAGCTGGTTTTCTGCTGCGATGCGCACGTCTTCAGTTGGGTCTGATAGATATTTTCTAGACGGGAGGTAAGACAGAAAAGAAATAGGAAAGAAAATAAACGCGTACAGTAACCCGTCCAAGAAATGTGGGAGGTATGTGATTAATTCCAGCTCCGGCACAGAATCAAGTACGGAAATCCATGAAACGAGAAAGGAACGTGTGAAAGGTGAAACTACGTAAATGCGGTCGGAAAGGAGTGGAATGAAGCGGGAAAGGGAGAATGCACGGCGCGGCACTGCGTTTGTGCCATCGTCATCAGGGCGCGGGACGACAATTCCATTTTCACCAGCATGGTGCTTTTCCATCTCAGGGATATGAGGAACGTAGTAAGAAGCGGATTCTGCAACGATATCTTTGAGTAGGCGGTCAAGGAGCTCTGCGCCGTTCTTGACAGAGAGCTCCGGGTCTGCAGCTAGCTAAAGGAAACGTAAGGCACTGTCATCGAAGAGGATGCTGCAACCCACTTTGCTCAATGCATCGAATATGGGATTAAAATACACCAAAACCTCTCCTTTCGACACTTTTGCAATGTTATACAGACATTCTGCTGCGAAATAGCGTACACGATTCTCTGGGTCAGAGAAACAGACAAGGAGAGACTCTAGAAAGCGCTCCATGTAGGGGGAAATGTCTGCACCGAGAGCAATGGCTGTGCCCGCAAGGCCTATTAGCCCTCCGTTACGGACGTGGAGAGCATTGGTGATGCTAGAGAACATGTCGCTGAGTTGATCAATGATTTGACCAATGCGCCGTTCGTCGCCTTGTTGGTGGCATTCACGGACAAGTCTGCAAAATAAAGAATCATTCAATTTCTCAAATACGTGAACATAAATGTCGCTGGTCAGCGTACTTCTCGAGGTCAAGCGCGGCAGCCTTCCTGCGCTCGTACATCTTGTCTACTAACTGCTTTGCGATGGATGGATCTGCGCGACATGTCAATAGCTGACATGAAGAAGAATAGGAAAGCTTTTTTACCCATTATGTTTTTCAGTCACGACTGGGTTTTGTGGCTTGTTCAGCGGTATTATACTACCTGAAGAACGAATGTGGTCGTCACGCGTCACAACTTTGTCACCTCTTTGAATGACATGAGGTGACAAGAGTTAGCGGTTTTGTGACGCACTGGAAAAGGAAAATTCCCGGACCGCTAGATTTCCAGTGGCATTTGCCAAGTCCAACTTAATTTTTTATTTGCTTTAACAATGAACAAATTTTCTATTGTACATACTACTAGCTAATGTGGCCTAGTGTTGCTGCAGCTCAAGCTGGCTAATTTCGATAAAATGCAATTAAAAATCGAAAAAAATCTGTAAAATCATGAAAATAATTGGGCAGCTAGATTGCATCAAAAGCCAATGGGTCACTTAAGACAACTTTGCGATCTGATAAGCCCTTAAAGCGCAAAAACATCGGCTACAAAAACCAGCTTGGCTACAGTGTTTTTGTAGCCTATGTTTTTGCGCTTTAAGGGCTTATCAGATCACAAAGTCATCTTAAGTGACCCATTGGCTTCTGATGTGATCTAGCTGCCCAATTATTTTCATGATTTTACAGATTTTTTTTCGATTTTTAATTGCATATTATTGAAATTAGCCAGCTTGTAATAGACCTTACTAATGAGGACAGCTCAAGCGATGACGAAGAGCTTTAGTAAGGACTTTACAAAGAGGATTACGGATCGGACTGTCATGATTGCTAACCGTCTTGTCGTCTTTACCAAGCGCATTTCTAATGTGCTTACCTATCAGAAAACAGCTTAGTAAACCCCAGTATTGTACGATATAAATAGCCTTCCTTGCTGTCCCTAAGACGGCAAGTTGAGTCTCTGTCTTAACTACCAGAAAACCCACAATCTATT
>WNFO01005482.1_pt1 | contig 11101 bp, 9 predicted proteins | sample 5400251 | NCBI WGS metagenome assembly WNFO01 (sample SAMN13153354, study PRJNA577476) | soil metagenome | isolation source: 100 cm saprolite under Madrone tree | place: USA:California | collected 2016-06-14 | reverse complement strand
TCTCGCGCCGCTCGCGGCTGAGCGCCAGAGTCGTTAGACCGCCCCGCATCCTTGCGTGACGCGATAAACTTGAACCCATGCCGATCATTTCGGCTTTCTTTGGCATCGTAATTCGCATGTTTTACCGAGAGCATGAGCCGCCTCACTTCCATGCGGAGTATCAGGGCCAGCAAGCGAAGTTCGGGTTGGATGGCAAGATGATTGCCGGAAATATCAATTCCAGAACGGCTCGGCGTCTCATCAAGGAGTGGGCCGCGATTCATCGTGGAGAGCTTGAGAGCAATTGGAAGAAGATGAAAGCAGGTGATACTCTCGAAAGAATTGCGCCCCTGGAGTGAGGATCGTCATGAGTTTTCTACCGTCTGTGATCAATGCTGAGTACCGAGGAGGTTTTCGGATTCGTGTAACCTTTAATGACAACACCGAGGCAACCATCGATTTCCGTCAGTGGTTGGACGGTCCAATCTTCGAACCCCTCAAAGATGCTTCATATTTTCGACGATTCTTCATCGAAGGCGGTACGGTCGCGTGGCCGAATGGCGCCGATATAGCGCCTGAGACTCTGTATGAGGCCGTGGCTCGCGAGAGGCGGTCTAACAAAACGTTGCGGCCGCCAAGCCGCGCGCGACGGTAATCCGGAATTGTAACAATTTGCTGTCCTTGTCGATAGTCTGTGCCAATTCGTGCCCTGAGGCAGCCTGAAACCAGCTGCGAGCAGAGCCGCTGATTCGCCGCCGTCCTGGTCGTGTGGTTAAACCGAGTTGCCAAATCGACCCGCTGCTCAATATCGTGGCGAATGAAACCATCAGCGATCAGAATTGGATCTGGAAATACTTATGACTGAACACACTGGGCAGGAGACGATCGAAGGGGAAGACGGGCACCTGGTGAAGAAGGTCGAAGAAACGACCACTGTACAAGAAGCGCCTGGAACCACTTTGTCAGAAACCGCCACCGCTAAGACCACCGATCCTGTCGAATCTGTCGAGGCCGACACCAGGCCTTCGACGCCGCTTGAACGCGGCATGCGCCGGATGCTGGCGGCTTTCGCCTATCGAGACTTCCGCGTCCAGTGGATCGGCGCCTGCAGCTCGGCGATCGGCACGTGGATGCAGATCGTCGCGCAGAACTGGCTGGTCCTCTCGCTGACCAATTCCCCGTTCTACCTCGGCCTCGACGCGTTCCTGCAGCAGCTCCCGATCATCCTGTTCACGCTCGTCGGCGGCGTGTTCGCCGATCGCTACGACCGGCGCAAGACGCTGCTGGCGTCGCAGTACGTCCAGATGTTCACGTCGGGCGCGCTCGCCGTCCTGATGTACCTGCACGTCGTCCAGGTCTGGCACATCATGGCACTGTCGTTCATGACGGGCGTCGCGCAGTCGTTCGGCGGCCCGGCCTATCAGTCGCTGCTGCCCTCGCTCGTGGACAAGAAAGATCTGCCGAACGCCGTCGCGCTCAACTCGATCCAGTTCAACCTGGCGCGGGTGCTCGGACCGCTGCTGTTCGCCGCGACGCTCGCCACGTTCCTCAAATGGGGGTACAACGAACCGCAGGCGATGAACGCGGCCTTTTTCCTCAATGCGCTGTCGTTCTTCGTCGTGATCGGCACGCTGATGTCGCTGCACGTGAAGCACGTCCCGACGACGCATACCCGGCGCATGCGAGACGAGTTGCAGGGCGGCCTCCACTACGTGCGCCACCACAACAGCCTCGTCGCCCTCATCGTCCTCGCGGCGGCCACGACGTTTCTCGGGTTTGCGATCCTGACGTTTCTGCCGGTGTTCGCGCAGCGCGTGTTTCATGGAAGCGCCAGCACGTACAGCCGCCTGATGGCGTTTTCCGGCGCCGGCTCGATCGTCGGTGCGCTCGTCGTGGCGTGGCTCGGAAAATTCAGGCGGATGGGGTTGACGGCGCTGCTGATGCAGGCGATCTACGGTGTCCTGATTCTGGCATTCGCCATGTCGCGCGTGATGTGGCTGAGCCAAATCCTGCTCTTCTTCACCGGCGCGGCGCTGATGATGGTGTTTTCGACCGTCACCTCGCTCGTACAGCTCATCGCGCCTAACGAGATGCGCGGCCGCGTAATGAGCATCTACATGGTGGCGTTCCGCGGCGGCATGCCGCTCGGCAGCCTCGCCGGCGGCTACCTGGCGACGATCATCGGGGCGCCGAGAGTCATCGCAATCAACGGCGCCCTCCTGGTCCTGGTGGCCGCCTATTTCCTCCTCGTCCGCAGCCACGGAGTAAGAGAAGCGTAGACCATTGAGCTTGCAGGTCCTTCGTCCTCAAAACATATACTTCAGCGCGACTTGTATCTCGCGCATGCTGGTGCGCGTACTATTGATCCTGCCGAAGGTCGAGGAGGTGATGCTCGCGTCGGGATTACCCCAGTTCGGATGGTTCGGAAAGTTGAACGCCTCCAGCCGGAATTGGAGCGCTTGATTCTCGACGACCCGGAACTGCTTGTGTACTGAGAAATCCCACTGAATACTTCCGGGTGTGACGATCGTGTTCCGCCCCGCCGTGCCGAAGGTCCCAAAGGGCTGAAGCGCAAAAGCGGCGGTGTTGAACCAGCGACCGGGATTGCGTACATCCCGGGGGAGGACCGCGCTCTGGCCAGTCGCATTTGGCCTGTCGTAGGTTATGCCTGTATTGGACTGGTCTTTGTTGTCAACTGCAGTCTGGGGAAAACCGCTCTGGACGCTGAAAATGGATCCAAGTTCCCAGCCTCCGATAATCGCGTCGGCAACGCCACCCTGATTTAGAAACCGTCGTCCTTTACCCACGGGCAGATCATAAAGTACGGATGTCACGGCCCGGTGCGCTTGGTTGAAACTCGACAACCCGCGTTCGGCGCGGAGGTTAAAGCTGCTTTGAGGAAACAGCACATCCGTGTCGTGAACTCGGATGGCGCTCCCGTAATCGATCGATCGCGACCAGGTGTATCCAAACAGATACGTCAGCCCCTGCGTGAACCGGCGCTGCAATTTCACACTCAGCGCGTTGTAGTTCGCCTTGCCGCTGCCGTCGACCTCCTGGATCCGGCCGAGCTCCGGATAGGGCGAGCGAGACGCTACAGACAGCGTCGGATCTGCCGTGGGGTATGCCTCGTTGAAAGCCCGAAGCGATTCGAGCCTTCGGCTCACGGAACCCATATAACCGACCTCGAGCGCCGTGTCGCCACCCAGCTCGCGCTCGACATTGAGCAGGTATTGGATGGAGTAAGGTGTCCGCCGGTTATAGATATTGGCGAGGACATAGGGCTGCGGGATTACAAACGTTGTTCCACTCAAGCCGCGGAATGGCGCATTCCACGTCAAGTCCGTGATCGCGGGCGTCGCAATGTCGCGGCGGCGGCCCGCAAGGTTGCGAGCCATGTCAAAGCGCGGATTGCCGGTATCCTGAGCAAAGAAGAGCCCTGCGCCCGTGCGGATCACCCACTTGGAACTCGGATTCCAGGCAATGCCGAGCCGCGGCGCAAAATTCTTCTTGTCAGGGGCAACCAGCCTCTCGCCGAGCCGGCCATCCCGCGCGACCTTGACTGTAGACTCGAATCTTACTGGAAAACCTTCATAGAAGTCTCCGCTCCCCTGGCGCACCAACGTCGGGTGGCGGCTCATGTCCGTGATGTTCGGAGTCATATCGACAAACGGGACTTGCATGTTGACCAAATTTCCTGTCAGGTCCAGGAATGGCGGCGTGAACTCGTATCGCAGCCCGTAGTTCACCGACACTTTCGGGTGGATCTTCCACGTGTCATCGATGTAGTAGGCCTGGCTCATTGCCCGGAACTTGACCTGAGCAAGCGATCCTGAGCCCTGCGACTGCTTGGCGTAGCCGAGCAAAAAATCGGCGAATCCGTCCCCGGTGCCGGCGGCTCCAAGATTTGAAGTTGCGTTCGACTGGAAATTGAACTGACCGCGGGGAAACTGATTACCCAGCTGGTTATATTGATCCCATCGCAATTCGCCGCCAAAGCGGAATGAATGAGTGCCCCTCGTCCAACTGAAGTTATCAATCGCCTGGTAGGTGCGGTTCGTGTTCAAGTATGGACCATTGGAGTTGTCACCGAATGTGGTGCCGGTGCCCGCTGCATTCACTATATAGCCCAAGATGACGATCTGCGGAGTTCCCCAGGCGATCCCGGGCAGCTGCGATATTCCGGGAAGCTTCAGCTCCGACGTGACGTCACGCACATTGGCCAGTTGGCCCGCCTTCAGGTTGTAGAAGTAGTTGAAGCCGAGCCGGAATTCATTGACCGTCGACGTCGAGAGGATACGGGTGTTCGACAGCATGGCCTGATGCACATGTGTCTGCACGTTGCTTCCGTTACGATAGAACTCCGGCTGGACCTCGGTTTCGCCGCTCCAACTGTATCGGCCGAACCAATTGGACTTCGACGACTGCGTGAAGTCGATTCGTTGAATGAACTGGTCTTTGTCGGCCATGCGCTGCTTCGTTGCCTCGTAGTTGTAAGGAACCAATCCCAGATTGAGATTGAGATTGGGCGGCGGATAAAATTCGAGAAGCTTATTCGAAATCGGGCTGATCCGATCACTCGTGATCAAATTGCCGGGAAATGGGTCCCGCAGGAAAGCACCCGGTCTACTCGGATCCGGACGCGTTGTGGCAGGGTCGTAGATCTTTGTATTCGTCGATGAAAGAATTTCCGAGAAGTCCCCCGCGCGCATCTTCATCGAAGGCACGCTATAGAGCGTGCGGCTCAATCTGCGCTCCCGGAATCCCTCGAAGTTCGACATGAAGAAAAGCCGGTCGGTGCCCTTATACAGCTTGGGCAGCGTTACGGGGCCTCCCAGAGTGAAACCATACTGATTCCACTTGAACGCATCCTTCGGGCGCTCGCCGGCAAAGGCGTACTGTTTCGCGTCGAGCTTGTCATTCCGCAAAAATTCGAACAGCGTTCCGTGGAATTGGTTGGTTCCCGGCTTGGTCGAAGCATTGATCTGAGTCGTAGCGCGCCCGAACTCGGCCGGGAAGATTCCCGTTTGCACTTTGAACTCTTGCAGAGCTTCAATCGATGGCAGGATCACGTAGGTGTTGAAGTTGACATCGGTGTTCTCCACGCCATCCAGCGTGAAGTGGTTGAACGCGCTCCGCTGGCCTGCGACAGAGATGTTCTGCGCTGCGCGCGACCCACCCTGGCGTTGGTCCTCTTGTCCAGCCGTGCTGAACCCATAGCTCACGTTAGGACTGAGCGAGGCAAGCTGCAGGAAGTTGCGTCCGTTGAGCGGCATCTCGATAATGCGCTTGTTCTCGATGACGGTCCCGACCGTCGCGTTCTCCGTCGCGATTAGAGCTGCCGCACCGGAGACCTCGACCGTCTGGCTCAGTTCTCCAACCTGGAGAGTGAAGTCGAGACGCGCCGACTGCTGGATCTGCAGTTCGACATCGTTCTGCGTGATCGTGCGGAAACCCGGCAGCTCGACCTTGATGTTGTATCTGCCCGGCTGCAAAACGGGGAAGTTGTAGACGCCGGCCTCGTTGCTGATCGCAGAACGAACGAAGTTCGTGGCCGGATTGGTCACCGTAACTGTAACGCCTGGAATGACTGCACCGCTCGGATCGTGAATCACACCGCTGATACCGGCCTGCGTTTGGGCGACAGCCGGTAATACGCTCAAAACCACCATACACAACACGCACAAGAAACTCCGCTTGCTCATACGCTCCTCCATAGAAGGTGGGGGTTTGGGGTCGGGGAAAGTCTAGCAAAGGTGTAAGAACGTATCAAATTTGGATTTCCCTCCCGGAATTGAAAAAAGAACACATCAAATTTGAATTTCCTGTTGTTCGTTCCGAAGTTGCGGATTTTTGTGTTTAGCAGTAGAAAAGTTGTAACAAATCGGGGGGCTGCGGCATCTTCTTATTGAGGAGCATATGTTGACGCCAACGGTTAACAAAAGCAGTGGCCAGATCGTTGCTTCGCCGAAGACGTCTCATAAGAGCTGCTTTGAGATTGGCCGTTATTCGCACTGCTCCCTGAGCAGACAGAAGCGTAGCCGGGTACACGGCGAGTGAAGGTACAACGAGCCGACGTATTATCAATAGACTACTGCCGGCACCACATTTGTGAAGGCTGCGTGGTCGAATAGCAGCGCCGTGATATTGAAATTACCCGAGCCAACCGACCCATTGGCGAAAATCTCAAAAGTTCCCGAACCTTCTGCGGGTACGCTGAAAAGTTCGTCTACAAATGCGACGTAGTGAGACCTGGCCGGCACCTGAAGGGTCCGTAATACGGTCGTCCCGTTGGACGTGAAGCTCAAACTGACGGCCAGCAGCGCATCATTATTATTGGCCATCGCAATGCCATAACGGTACCGGCCGTTTAGCACCATCGGAATCAAGGCATTCGAAGCCACTGGAGCCCCTGGGACCGTCGCGATTCCAAGTGGCGTGCCATTTGCAGACTGGAGGGAATAAGTAAGCGACGCAAACACAGGTTGCGAGCAATCCAGACGCGCATATCCGGCGGCTATAACGCCTTGTCCGCGCGTTGAGATGGTCTCCCACGAAGCTGGCTGTACTAACACGCTCGCGCTTGCGGTGAGACGCTCAGGACCGATGCCAAAAAGCGATATGTTGCACGCCGCAGGAAACCCGCCAATGCTGGCTATCAGGAATCGAGACGTGAATGCTGACCCGTCACTCCACACGCCGTCCACGATCTGAGGAAAAACATGCGTCGTGCCGGCGTTCTGCGCGTGAACAACGGATGCGGTCAGGAAAAACAATATGAAGAAAATGTCATTCTCAGCCTTGATGTCATGGACGCTCCTTCTTCTGTTACGCGAAACCTCGATTAAGTTGCTCCGAAGGACAACTTTGAAACAGTCGATCCACCAGGGCAATCTTCCAGCAGATCATGACCGAAGACTAAAGTGGCGAGAACCGATGAGTCATAACGGAGCGGTAACGTTTGAGTAATTTGTGTAAGGACGAGGCGGCTAACGAATACCTTCACTGCGCGAGGATCCGTCGATAGATCAACGTGCGACTGCAGCCGAAGCTGTACGGACACGCCTGATAACTGGATAGTCGACTTTCATTGCCAGGTTCCGGCCCAGAACTACAAAATGCTTCGTCCACTCCTGGGCTGCAGCATCTCCGTGCAATGCGCGCTCGACCTGCTCGGGAAAAACGTTTTGCAGCATTGTGTAGTAGTGATTCTGACTTCTCCAAACACTCACATCGAAAGGAAGACTTCGCCGCACTTCCGCGAATTCTTCAACTGTTTTCATCAGTTCGAGATCGAGCGGATTCCTGAGAAGCTGTTCCGAAAGCTGGCAGATGGTATCTCTGTAGGTGAAGGCTAATGTGTCGGCCTCCAGTGGCGTATTGTTTGACAGCGCTTCTCGGATCAGCGTACGGATGTGCGCGAGGTCCAGAGTTGCGGGGTTAGCGAGCGCGCTGCGCAGGTTGGTATTGAGGACGATTTCCGATGCAATTGAGAATACGCGCGGAAGGGGCGCACCGAGATCGGACACGAGGCGCATCATCGAACCATGCCTTTCATAAAGCTGCCGGTACATGGTCTCGGTTTCGGTGAGTGCGGATTTCATGATCATGTCCAAAATCGTTCGCTTATCATCCTGGAATATGGATCGCAATGAGTATGTGGATTCACTGAAGTGCCGATCCAGTGTACGTATCAGCTCCGAGAAATCCCCCCGGTTGAAGGCATCGGCGAGATCTCTTTTGAGCATCATATAGGCTCGCTCGCCCATGGATTCTCTCACGCCGGCATTTATGAACTGTTCTCCGATATGCACGGCACCGAAACTGAACATTTCGGATTCGTGGGTTATGCGGGAAGTTACGCGGATGCGGCCCGCGGCAAATTTCGAGCGGCCCGCTTCGCCCAGGTGGAAATCCAGACGCCGGACCTCGTAGCAATACACCCTTCCTTCATCTGCATATCTCTTGAAGAGTGAGCTCAGAGCATAATGAGCGGCCACTTTTCTCCGATCGACCATTGCAGGCCGGATGACATTTTCGTAGATCACTTGCGCGTCTTTATGCTCCGGGATGTTGCTCTTCGCGAGGCTCAGCCGGCTGAGGAAGGACGTCTCGAGCGAGCAGCCGGAAGTCTCTTCATACAATTGGAGCGTTCGAGCGGCGTACTGAATAACCTGCGTCGTTTCCAGCCCGGAAAGTTCGTCGAAGAACCATCCACAGCTTGTGTACATGAGCATCGCGTGCCGTTGCATCTCCATAAGCTTGAGCACCGTGACGCTTTCCTCCGAGGTCAACCTGCGATTCGAATGTTTTTTGAAGAACCGATCGACGTTCTCCGGGGTACGGTCGAGGATCACGCTGATATAGTCATTTCGTGCCTTCCAGGGATCCTTGAGTAGAGTCCGGGACAGCGCCTCAAAGGGCGCCGCAATGGTGTCACGGAGCCAATCGAACGCTGCGCGCAGCGGAGCACGCCAGTGCTGGTTCCAGTCCGGATGACCGCCGGAATTGCAGCCACAATTGCTGTTCCACCGTCCCAGGCCATGAGCACAGCTCCACGCCGTGCGCTCGCGGATTTCGGCTTCCATCACCGGCGGATGCTTTTGCAGGTACTCGGAGTAGTTCGTAAGCTTCGCGACATTGTTACTCTCGATATGACGGAGCGCATAGGCGAGAGCCATCTCGCCATATTTATGATGATGGCCGTAAATCTCACCGTCCGTTGCGACGTGCACAATTTGAGGCCACGCGCGGCCTTCGGAAAATGCGGAAGCGAGACGGGCGGAGAGCTGCTCACCGCGGTTCAGCAGTCGCTCGAATGCGATCGCATGCGAGATCGGTCCATCGTAAAAGAAAACCGCGATCCGGCGTTTCGAAGGCAAGCGCACGACGTACGGCGTCGAAGGGTCAACGCCGCCACTGCTCGCGTCGCGCCACACGCGGCTTCGCAACCGGCGCGTTCGTTTGGCCTGGTGCGGCGACAGAATCGTGAATCGAATGCCGAACTTCGCCATAATGTCGAGCACCTCGAGATCGACAGCAGTTTCAGGGAGCCACATCCCTTCAGGCTTGCGGCCGAAACGGTGCTCGAAATCGCGGATGCCCCACAGGATCTGACTGTATTTATCCCGCGCCGTCGAGAGCGGAAGGATCGTGTGGTTAAATGCCTGTGCTATCGCCGAACCATGTCCGGAAAACCGTCGCTGGCTCTCCTTGTCTGCATCCAGAATGGATCGATACGTGGCGGGTTCCTTGTCCTGTAGCCACGCCAGCAGCGTCGGGCCAAAGTTGAAACTGATGTGCGCGTAGTTGTTGGTGATCTTTTCGACGTTACCTTCGCCATCAAGGATCCGCGAGGTGCCGTTTGGCATATAGCATTCGGCCGCGATCCGCTCATTCCAGTCATGGAACGGATACGCAGAATCCTGCGGTTCTATGTGCTCGAGCCACGCGTTTTCACGCGGCGGTTGATAAAAATGCCCATGAATGCAGATATACCGTTCCATCACTTCCTCACGTGCCCTACATTATGACGACTCCCTGCGTCCTCGTAAATGCGGGGCATCCGCTGTGGGCTGTTACACTATGGAGCATCGTGCCGGAACTGCCCGAAGTTGAAACCGTGAAGCGTGGGCTTCGATCAACCATAGAAGGACGCAAGTTTACCTACGTGGAAACACGGCGCGGCGATCTACGCATCCCGTTTCCTGAGGATTTTGAGAATCGCCTGACCGGCCGGCGCGTAGAGAGGCTATGGCGTCGAGCGAAGTACATCATGGCAGACCTGGATGCCGGAGAGACGCTGGTAATTCACCTGGGTATGAGCGGCCGCATCGCCGTTTACACCAGGAAAAAGAGACGCGGGTCATTTCATTACGAGACGGCTGAAGGCGAAATCGGACGCGGAAAGCACGACCACGTCGTCTTTGACACCGATGCGCCCGCTCGTATCGTCTTCACCGATCACCGCCGCTTCGGGTTGATGACGATCGTAGAGACGGCATCGCTGCAATCACACAAGCTGTTTAAGGATCTTGGCGTCGAGCCACTCTCGAAGCAATTCGATGCGGAATACCTGAAGAAAGCCCTGAAAGGAAAAAAGACGCCAATTAAGTCCGCATTGCTGGATCAGCGGGTGATCGCCGGCCTCGGCAACATCTATGTATGCGAAGCATTGTGGCGTTCCCGCATTTCGCCGAAACGGCGCGCGACGAAGGTCAGAGCTGCTCAGATCGAGGTTCTCGTCCCGGCCATCAAAGAAGTATTGCACGAAGCGGTTAGAGCAGGCGGTTCGTCGCTACGCGACCACCGGCAGACGAATGGCGAACTCGGCTATTTTCAGAAAGTGTTTGCCGCCTACGATCGCGAGGGTGAACCCTGTACCAGGCGGGGCTGCCACGGCAGAATAAAGCGCGTCGTTCAAAGTGGACGCTCGACATTCTATTGTCCAGCGTGCCAGGTGTACTAATCGATCCAGCAATCGAAACAGAGCGGCGCGACGTTCAAGGGCTGATACACTGCTTTAAAATGGCACGCTAGAGGGACAATTATGGGGACTTCTTTTCTGACGCGGTCCGCGTCAGACCGCTACGCCCAAGCCGCCGGGCCCCTTCACACGATCTTCGTGCTCGCCGCGTTGACAGTTTGGGCGTTCCTGGGAAAGATTCTGGCGGATCAATTGAGCGCGGCGGTGAACCCGCAACGCGTTCGGTTTTATGCTCTCACCCTTCTCTTCGAATGGTTCCTGTTCGTTTTCGTGGTCGCAGGCGTGCGGCGCAGTGGCGCGTCTATCCTCATCGTTCTGGGGGATCATTGGCACTCCGTCCGCCAGGTGTTGCGGGATTTTGGAATCGCCGCCGGGTTCTGGATCGTTTCGGCGATCTTCCTTTCAATCCTGGTGTGGCTGCTAAACAGCACCGCGCTGAGTCGCAATGTGCAATCCATACTTCCGCATGGAACTGCGGAACTAACGATATGGATTGCGCTCTCGGTTACGGCGGGTATTTGCGAGGAGACTGTCTTTCGAGGCTACCTGCAGCGGCAATTCATAGCCCTGACGAAGAGCGTTCCTTCCGGAATTCTCCTTTCTGCCGCGGTCTTCGGCGCCGCTCACGCCTACCAG
>WNFO01005481.1_pt1 | contig 11101 bp, 9 predicted proteins | sample 5400251 | NCBI WGS metagenome assembly WNFO01 (sample SAMN13153354, study PRJNA577476) | soil metagenome | isolation source: 100 cm saprolite under Madrone tree | place: USA:California | collected 2016-06-14 | reverse complement strand
CTCGAGGTCGTCGACGAGTTGCTGAAGCTCGTGGGCTTACAATCGAAAGGCGACGCGGCCAAGTTGTGAGAATGGCAAAATAAATTATGAATTATGAATTACAGAAAATTCCGGGTTTCAAGGTTTAGATCTCATTGATATAGAGAAAGAGGAAACTCATATACACAAAGCGGATACACAAGCGCCTTCTTTTCAAAGGACTCCTTTCGTCCCTTTCAAACTCTCAGTACCTCAGTCTTTTTCATGGCACACACTAATGGTGAAGCTTTGGGCATATGTATTGTTTATAGTTACACCTTCATTCGTTTCGTTTAGTCGTTTTTTTTCGTCGGATGTTAGACAACACAAGTTGAACGGGTCTCTTTTTTGTCTTTTCGTTCATCTAGTTAGTGGAACTGGAATACTGTAAATACAGGCACCTTATTATAATGAAAATCCTGTCCCTGAGGCCTGGGCTGGCGCGAAATGAAATTGAAGTGGTGCTGCAGGTGTACCAGTGCGTATCTACTGTAAGTCGGCACACTGGTTGACCTGAAATGGGTGACAACAGTAGTTTATTCAATCCCTCATGAGCGCTCACGCGTTTATCCCCAAATTGCTGATGAGTCATTAGATTTGAAAACTTGAAATGAGAGTTTGACGAGATGCTAGATATCCGCTACTCGTCTTACTGGGCTTTGGGATATCCTGCAGGCACGAGGCATGGGCGAAGATAGCATCCAGATACAGTATAGCACAATGCTTAGACAGACTTTGAGCGAGGATGGCACTGTATGCCTGTGCAGCAACAGAAATGAAAGCACGATAGTGGAAGGTCAACCAGATGCACGAATCTACTTTCCACTGTCGAGATGCAGTGTCATCTACATGCTCAGCATACCGTATGTGCGATTTTATAGATTTATGTAGCTTCAATCTGCCAGTGGCCGGTCGAAATTGTTGTAAAATGGATCCTGGGTCAGAGTTTGCTGGCATCGGCACCTCCTGTTAAGGAAGGCAGGGAGAAAAGAAAACGAGTGGTGGCTGCGGCCTCTCGCTGCGCATTGCGCTTCAAGTTCGACGACGTGCAATTCAGATCTGAACACAATGGCGGATTCTACGAAACACCCGTTATTCGGCTTCATGCCACGAAGGGTGACAGCAAAACAAGTTCAGGGGGCCATCGTACGTGGTGATATTACTCTTCTTCACAGCGTACCCTTGACGCCCTTTCAGGATGGCCAGGAAAACCCGTTTACTCGCCGGCCACATTCAGGTCAATACTACAAAATACTCGAGGCTCGAAAAAAGTTGCCAGTATATGCGCAGATGCATAAATTCTATCAATTGGTGAGTTCCACGCTGTCCTTTGTTTGTGAGTGGGCAATAGAACCCATGGGCTCGGGAACCCAAAGGCCAAAATCTTGCTGATTCGCCAGAAAAGTACACCAAACATCAGATTATCATCATAGTCGGGGAGACGGGATCTGGGAAAACCACTCAGTACGCTCGTACGTTTCATTTCTAACGCAACATGGTAACCAGGATCTTTCTAGGATACCGCAGTTCGTTGTATATTCCGACATGCCTCAGACCAAAAGGAAAATTGTCGCATGTACACAACCACGCCGAATAGCCGCTATGTCCGCAGCAAAACGCGTCGCTGACGAGATGGATGGTGTGCTCTGCGAACTCTTGTTTGTCCCCACTCTCTCATCTCCCTCCTCCCAGTCACCCTCGGAAAGCAGGTTGGATATTCCATTCGTTTCGAGGACATGACAGAACCGGGAACGACTTTTTTAAAATACATGACTGACGGTTTGCTTTTCCGCGAAGCCATGAATGACCCCGATCTTGGTCGATACTCGACCATCATCCTTGACGAAGCGCACGAGCGTACTGTTGCGATAGATACCCTAATGGGTCTCCTCAAGGGCCTTGTGCAAAGGCGAAAGGATCTCAAGATCATAATCATGTCTGCGACGCTAGATGCACTCAAATTTCAAAAGTACTTCACCACTGGCGAGACTCCTCCGCTTTTCAAAGTTCCTGGTCGTACCCATCCCGTAGAGATCTTCTATACACAGGAACCTGAACCAGACTATGTAGAAGCCGCAATTCGTACAGTTCTCATGATCCATCGTGCTGAAGATCCCGGCGATATTCTCGTCTTCCTTACCGGACAAGAAGAGATTGAGGACACATGCCGTAAGATCAAGACTGCAGCTGACGACCTGCTTGCCAATAACCCAGACACCATTGGGCCACTCTCCTGCATCCCCCTCTACTCATCTTTGCCACCTAAACAACAACAACGTGTATTCGATCCAACGCCGCCTCCTCGTGTCCCAGACGGCCCTCCGGGACGGAAAGTCATTCTATCCACGAATATTGCGGAGACGTCCCTCACTATTGATGGGATTGTATATGTTGTCGACCCCGGTTTCTCCAAGCAAACGGTGTATAACCCACGTATTCGTGTCGAGTCTCTCTTAGTATCTCCCATCGCAAAATCATCTGCGCACCAGCGGGCAGGGCGTGCTGGTCGCACCCGACCCGGAAAGTGCTTCCGGCTGTACACCGAAGATGACTTCGTGAGGGAACTCGAAGAACAAACATACCCAGAGATTCTGAGGTGTAACTTAGCAAGCACTGTTCTTGAGCTCGTAAAAGCGGGTGTCAAAGACCTCATTCGATTCGATTGGGTGGATGCACCAGCCCCAGAAACGTTGATGCGAGCGCTCGAACTCTTGCATTTTCTTGCTGCACTTGATGATGATGGAAACCTGACACCCTTGGGAAGCATGATGTCAGAGTTCCCGTTGGATCCCCAGGTAGATTTCCATCTTGTTTCTGGTACTGTTCGTACTTGATATACAATATGTGCAGATGGCAAAAATGCTCATTGTCAGCCCAGATTTCAACTGTAGTCAAGAAATTCTTACTATTGTTGCTATGCTTTCTGGTGCTTTTCTTCTGCTTCATATGTTGGTGAGACTGATTGTACCCCTTGCAGTCCCCAACATTTGGATAAGACCGAACGACAAGCGGAGAGAAGCGGATATCGCGAAGCAATTGTTGTCCATACCGGATGGGGACCATCTTACTCTCCTTAATGTCTTCAATGAGTATCAGAAGAGTACATATCGCTTAAATATCTTTTTGCCGCTGCTGACGAAAATATTGTCAGATCGAAGCGATCATAAATGGGCATGGAAAAATTATATTTCGGCTCGCTCCCTTGCCGAAGCTGCCAACGTCCGCACTCAGCTTCTCCGAATTATGGAACGCTTTGAAATTGACCTGGTGACCAAGTCATACAAGAACCAGACCAGGCATTACATGGATATCCGGAAGGCGCTAGTGTGCGGATACTTTATGCAGGTTGCGCACAAGGAGGGCGAGAGAGGTTCCTATCTCACTGTCAAGGACAACCAGGTGCGACCGCACTCGTAACGTGCGAAGATGGATAGCGTTCCTCTGACTACGTATTTCAACTCTCGGCCTGACTCAGGTGGTATCTCTACACCCTTCATGTGGTCTAGATACACAACCTGAATGGGTCCTCTTCAACGAATTCGTGCTCACAACGCAGCCGTACATCCGTACGGTGACGGAGATTCAGCCAGATTGGCTGCTAGAGCTTGCTGCCGATTACTACGACTTGAAGACGCTCACCGGCGATGAAGCGAAGCGTTCTCTACAACGCGTGTTGAAGAAACGAAAACGAACTGGCAAAAATACCGACTTGGAGTCGGTGACGCAGAAAATGATTTCAATGAAGGTATCATAACTGCGGAAGACCGACTCTGCCCGTAACTCGTAGATTTAGGTTTGTCATCCGCTATAGGATTGACGGGCCTCTGCCCTGTATTCATACTAGATCATGTCGTTGTTGTAGTTGATGTCCATCGCTGTAGCATTGTTTAGTTTGTTCAGGTCACATGTCCATCTTGTGAGCGCTGTCGGTTTGTGAAGGAAGGTTAAACATTGACCCGGTTACCGCAGCGTGATCAAGGAAGCACACACAACGAGCTCTTCCAGCGCGGCGCAATACTACTCGGGCTTCGCCCGGGTGCCGCGGCGTTGGAGGCACACGTTCGTTCTTTTTTTTGGAGAGGGATATATTTAGCCGTTGTGAACTAACTAACCTACTAAATATGTGCTAGGAGAATGATGTGATGTCGGCCCCCTGGTGTTGGGGTAGTGTGGGACTCAGCTGTGAGCGCTGTGAGCGTCGGTGCTCGGGTTTTCACTTGCTACAGTCATCAGGAAAACACTAATTTTACTTATCAGTACTTAACGCTGCTTAATTTGCTTAGGTTAAGCCAAGTCCTCCCATGAATTGACTTATCGTTTGGCTTACCATGATTTATTATGCAATAAGAGAGCTAAGTTTTTTCGGGATTTTCCTGATGTATTTTCCGATGTCCTCTCGACTGCCTCGTTTTTCGGGGATGGGTTTGGTGATTTTCGTGGTGATCTGGGACATGTTGGTTCTGCATGTGTGTGGGCATTCTTGGTCTCGTGTTGGTCTCACGTATTTTTATTTTTATTTTTGGGGGGCCGTCTGTGCCTGTTCTCGGTTCCGACAGCTCATTTGTCCTGCATGTCCTGTTTCACCTGTCGTCCAGCTGTCATCAGTTGGTTGCTTCGTTTTGGGGTTGTCGGCAGGCCATCGGATAGGGGGATCTGGAGCGTTGTCTGGGTGGGCGTCCGACTCGTCTGTGTTGCCCTGCTGCCCTGCTTGTCTCGTTGGAGGCCATGGTTGGTGTAGTTTGGTTGGTGTAGTTGTTAGTCACTCGTTTTGTTCTCCTTGGTTCGTTGGTCTTCTCTGTGGTTTCTACTGCTCGTGCTAGCTGTTTTTGTTCTTACATTCAACTGATTCGTGTTGTGCTCTGGTGGCTTTGGATTCTCTGACATCCGTTTGTACGGGTGTTTTCTCTCTGTTCTCTCTTTTATTTGGTTTTGTGTGAATCCAGAAGCGTCGAGGCGTCCACACGTGATCCGGAGCCGAAAATAGGCGCCGTTACTGATTGACGATTGACGGATAAGTCAAAACAGAGGTAAACAAGCGACCACCGCAGTGAGTGAGAAGATGAAATTCCTCTCCTCTTCACCGGACCTCGCAGACCTCGCAGATCCAAGTAGATCCAAGTACAGGTGAAGAGGAAGACTCGTAGGACTGCACCATGTCCACCGTTGCCACTGCCAGTTCTAATTCTTCAGTATTAAATTCAAATGTCCGGCCTGTAATTGGTCGCTCTCAGAGTTATGCTCCCAATGGCATTCCCGCTCCTCCCATTGCTACCCCACGGATTCTCGCCGGCGAGACAAATGATGCTCCAGATGCTGTCTTGGAGCTCATCGATGGTACTGCATTCTCTGGTATCAGCTTTGGTGCTCAATGCAAAAGCGTTGCGGGCGAATGTGTATTCCAGACAGGTGCGCGCATGGCGCCCACCTATCTGTGCTTCTGCTATCCTCAAGGGTGAATTTTTCGACAGGCATGGTCGGCTACATAGAATCTCTCACGGATCCCTCTTACGAGGGCCAGATCCTCATCCTCACCTATCCTCTCGTGGGCAATTATGGCGTGCCCAGCCGCATCCGTGGCCTTCTTGACGCCGTACCGATGCACTTCGAGTCGTCACGCATCCATGTCGCGGCTCTCGTCATCGGCTACTACTCTGAAGATTTCTCTCACTTCCTCGCGCATTCATCACTCGGCGCGTGGCTTAAGGAGAACGATGTGCCGGCGCTTTGTGGTGTCGACACACGCGCGCTCACGAAACGCATCCGCGCCAAAGGTGTCATGCTTGGCCGGTTCCTTGCCCGTAAGCCAGAGGCTCCCAATAGGCACTCACGTGATCTAAGCAGAGAGTCGCCGACATCGCACTTGCCGCCGCTTTCCCCCAACTTAAGCAGCCCGATCTCTTCATGGCGTGAAGAATACATGGACATTTCTTATCATGACCCCAACACCGACAACCTTGTCGCCGCGGTGTCCATCAAGGCGCCGCGCATATACCCACCAGCATGCAACGCGAGGTTGCACCCTTCCGGGCGGCCACTCCGCGTGCTAGCGGTTGATGTGGGCATGAAGTACAATCAGATTCGCTGCTTCTCGTCGCGCGGCGTCGAGCTCAAAGTCGTGCCGTGGGATTATGACTTCACCGCACCCTCCGAAGAGCCTTACGACGGCCTCTTCCTCTCAAATGGGCCCGGTGACCCGACTACAGTGCAGACAATGATCGACCGCGTGGCACACGTGATGGAAGGAGGCGATCGTCCGATTTTTGGGATTTGCTTGGGTCACCAATTGGTCGCACTAGCGGCCGGTGCGCACACGAGTAAAATGAAGTACGGAAACCGCGGGCAAAATATCCCGTGCACGAACGCGCTTAGTGGTCGATGCTATATTACTTCGCAAAATCATGGCTTTCAGGTCGACGCTGCGACCCTGCCAACGGGATGGAAGGAATTGTTCAGAAATGCGAACGATGGAAGCAATGAGGGCATCTACTGCCAAGACAAACCATTTTTCTCGGTGCAGTTCCACCCCGAGTCGACGCCTGGCCCCCGCGATACTGAGTTTCTCTTCGATGTGTTCGTACAAAACATTGCCGATTGCGTCTCTACGGGCTCACTCGTACCTATATCCCTCCCTGGTGGCAAGAAAGCTGACAACGACGCCCGCACGCCGCGCGCCAATGTACAAAAAGTGCTCATCCTTGGCTCAGGCGGCCTCTCCATCGGCCAGGCCGGCGAATTCGACTATTCTGGCTCGCAGGCGATCAAAGCACTCAAGGAAGAGGGCATCTACACCATCCTCCTCAACCCGAATATTGCGACTATCGCAACTTCGAAGGGTCGCGCCGACAAGGTCTACTTTCTGCCCGTGACCCCCGAGTTTGTGCGCAAGATTATCCAGTACGAGAAGCCGGATGGGATATACGTCACCTTCGGCGGACAGACGGCACTCAACGTCGGCATCAAGCTCAAGGACGAATTTGCCGCGCTGGGCGTGCAGGTGCTTGGGACGCCGATCGAGACCATCATTACGACAGAGGACAGGCAGCTCTTTGCTGCGGCGATGGAACAGATAAACGAAAAGTGTGCGCAGAGCGCGAGCGCGACGACAACGGACGAAGCCATCTTGGCGGCGGCGGAGATTGGGTACCCAGTCATCGTACGGGCGGCATATGCGCTCGGGGGGTTCGGCTCTGGCTTTGCGCAGAATGAGGCGCAGCTCAAGGCGCTGTGCAGCAAGGCATTCGCCACGAGCCCGCAGGTACTGGTTGAGAAGAGCATGAAGGGGTGGAAGGAGATAGAGTATGAGGTTGTTAGGGACTACCGTGATAATTGCATCACCGTCTGCAACATGGAGGTCCGTCGTGCCGTGCTTTTACTTTATCGTGGACAGCATGTCGCTGAAGGCGGGGTATTTCTTGTCTGCAGAACTTCGACCCCCTGGGAATCCATACTGGAGATTCGATCGTCGTCGCACCATCGCAGACGCTTTCGGATGCCGATTATAACATGTTGCGGACAACGGCTATAAACGTTATCCGACACCTCGGCGTGGTTGGCGAGTGTAATATACAGTATGCGCTCAATCCCACTTCGCGCGAGTACTGCATTATCGAGGTACGCACGACCCAACTATTTTCTCGTTCACATCTACGAGTCTGAGTGTGTGCGCTATAGGTCAACGCGCGTTTGTCCCGGTCTTCGGCACTCGCGTCCAAGGCGACGGGCTACCCGCTGGCCTTTATCGCGGCAAAACTCGGCCTTGGGATCCCGCTCAACGAAATCAAAAACTCGGTCACGAAAGTCACTTCGGCATGCTTTGAACCGAGCCTCGACTACGTAGTCGTTAAAATACCGCGCTGGGACCTCAAGAAGTTCAGTCGCGTTTCGAGGTTGCTCAGCAGCAGCATGAAGAGCGTTGGTGAGGTGATGAGCATCGGCCGCACGTTCGAAGAGACGATTCAGAAGGCCATTCGGGCGATAGATGATCAATTTTCTGGATTTGCGACGGTGCGTTTGGTCTCGTTGCTTGGCTTCAATCTCCCCGCGCGCCTAACTCCTTTGCGTTTAAAGAATGACTTTGTCGAGGATATTGATGAGGAGCTCGTGAACCCAACGGACAAGCGCATCTTCGCAATCTCCACTGCATTTTGTCGCGGCTATTCGGTTGACAAAATCTGGCAGATGACCAACATCGATAAGTGGTTCTTGACTAAGCTGGAAAACATCTTTAACATGGAGCAACGACTTTCGTACGCTGGCTCACGTTGTGTTTGATCATAGTATAGCGTCATGCTGATGCTCTACTTAAGGGCTATGAATATCTCGAGCATAAGACCGGAATTCCTTCGTCAGTCAAAGCAGCTCGGCTTCTCAGACCGCCAGCTGGCCGTGTGTCTCGGTACTAACGAACTCGTGGTGCGCCGCCTGCGCGAAGAACACGGTGTCTTTCCTTTCATCAAACAGATCGACACTGTTGCAGCCGAGTTCCCGGCGTACACGAACTACCTCTACACCACATACAATGCGGTCGAACATGACATCGACTTCCAAGACCGCGGCGTGATGGTCCTGGGCTCCGGCGTGTACCGAATCGGGTCTTCTGTCGAGTTCGACTGGTGTGCTGTGCGCGCGATCCGCACATTGCGCGATCAGGGTTTGCCCACCGTCATGGTGAACTACAACCCAGAAACGGTTAGCACTGACTACGACGAAGCGGATCGTTTGTACTTCGAGAACATCTCGTTGGAGACGATCCTCGACATATACGACACGGAGCGATCGCGCGGTGTCATTCTCTCCATGGGCGGACAGACGCCAAATAACATCGCGCTGCCGCTGCACAGGCAGAACGTCAAGATCTACGGCACTTCACCCGAGATGATTGACTCGGCGGAGAATCGGTACAAGTTCTCCCGTCTGCTGGATGAAATTGGCGTCGATCAACCTCAGTGGAAGGAGCTTACGGCCCTTGAAGATGCCGAGGCCTTCTGCGAGACAGTAGGGTACCCTGTCCTCGTGCGCCCATCGTACGTGCTCTCTGGAGCCGCAATGAACGTCGTCTCCACTTCGAGCGACCTGTCGAACTACCTCCAGCAAGCCGCCGAGGTGTCACGCGAGTACCCGGTCGTGATCACCAAGTACATCGAGCAGGCAAAGGAAATCGAGATGGACGCTGTAGCGAAGGACGGGAAGATGATCATGCATTATATCTCAGAGCACGTCGAGAACGCGGGCGTGCACTCGGGCGATGCGACGCTCATCCACCCGCCTCAGGATCTCGACCCGGAGACTGTACGCCGTATCGAAGAGGCGACGGCGAAGATCGGAAACGCGCTTAACGTGACAGGCCCATTTAACATCCAGTTTATCGCTAAGAATAACGAGATCAAGGTGATTGAGTGTAATCTTCGCGCGGCACGTTCCTTCCCTTTCGTGTCTAAGGTCACGGGCATCGATGCCATTGAGATGGCGACGAAGGTGATGCTTGGCCTGCCTGTGGAACAGTACCCAGATGCCGGACTGCCTGCCGATTACGTTGGCGTGAAGGTGCCGCAGTTTAGCTTCAGTCGCTTATCTGGTGCCGATCCCGTGCTTGGCGTCGAGATGGCGTCGACGGGAGAGGTGGCGTGCTTCGGAAGAGATAAATATGAAGCTTACCTCAAGGCGCTCATCTCTACCGGCATCGTCCCGCCGAAAAAGAACATACTCTTCTCCGTGGGAGGATTCAAGGACAAGGTTGAGCTTCTTCCTTCCGTGCAGAAGCTACAGGCTGCCGGGTACAACATTTTCGCCACGTCAGGGACAGCTGATTTTCTCAGTGAACATGGCGTTTCCTGCAAGGTTAGCCTTGACTTTCCCTGCGTTGTTGTATCACTTCGATAAGCCAAATCCTGACCTTTATGCATTCAGTACCTGGAGACACTCGGAGATGGTGGGGGCGAGCTCAAATCAGAGTACTCTTTGACGCAACACTTAGCAAATAACCTTATCGACATGTACATCAACTTACCGTCGAAGAACCACTACCGTCGTCCGGCAAGCTACGCCAGCAAAGGATACCGAACCCGTCGTATGGCTGTCGACTTTGCTGTGCCACTTATCACCAACGTCAAAGTTGCGAAACTTCTGGTGGAGGCGCTGGTTCGCAAGATGCCTTTGAACGTATCGACGGTGGATGCCAAAACATCGCACGTCACTCACATCTTCCCCGGCCTGGTCAACATCGCTGCCTTTGTGCCGAACCTGGCCGTCCCTGAAACTGACGATATCGTGGAAGCATCGAAGGCTGCGCTCAGTGCTGGTTTCACGACATCTCTCATTATCCCTCTTGGGTATGGCAATCAGATCTCTGACCACGCAACTTTGGATCAAGCACGCACGAACATTTCTGATGGTTCTGCGTACGGGAATTATGCGTTTAGCGTGGCGGCGTCTCCCGCCAATGCCAAGTCTCTGGACGAAAAAGATCTGCAAGCAGAGGTCAGGTCGCTCTTCATCCCATTCGTTCCTGGGAAAGTGGTCACGCAAGTTTCGGTGGTGGCGGGTCATTTTGCCTCATGGCCTGTTGACAAGCCTATCGTCTCCAACGCCAAAGGCGCGGATCTCGCATCCGTCCTGTTGGCCGCTTCACTCAATAATCGGAGTGTTCACATTAGTGATGTGCAAAACAAGGAAGACCTCTTGCTGATCAAACTCAGCAAGGCGAAGGGGCTCAAGGTCACGTGCGACGTCAGCATCTACGCCCTGTTCTTTACAAAGGATCAATTCGGTATTGGTGTGACAGCACTCCCGACAGAGTATGACCAAGCATTTATCTGGCAGAACATGGACGTCATTGATGCTTTTACGGTCAACGGACCCCCGTTCTATGTCAGCGTGGAACAGGGAGAGAAGGGATCGCCATGGTCTGGCGTGGAAGAGTCGCTTCCCTTACTCCTCACGGCCGTCGCCGATGGACGCCTTTCCCTGAAGGATATCCAGGAACGCCTCCACGACAACCCCATTCGCATTTTTGGACTCCCAGAGCAGGCTCATACACAAGTTGAAGTGGTTGTCAATCGTTCGTTCGTATATCCAAGGCGTGGCG
>WNFO01005478.1_pt1 | contig 11101 bp, 5 predicted proteins | sample 5400251 | NCBI WGS metagenome assembly WNFO01 (sample SAMN13153354, study PRJNA577476) | soil metagenome | isolation source: 100 cm saprolite under Madrone tree | place: USA:California | collected 2016-06-14 | reverse complement strand
CATCCACCGCCGCAGCCGGGTGCGAAAACCTGCCCGCAATGGCGGGATGCGTCCATGCTTCAGGATATACCGTCCAAACGTCTTCACGATGGTCCGGAAACGACGCCTGTGGAACAGGTATGTCAGGTAGGGCCACGCTTGCCCGGCCAGGATGTCGTCTCCGCCATACCCTGAAAGGACGACTCGCGCATGGCCTTGCACTTGGCGGTATTGCCGTTGGCTTAGAAGGAGAAAAGGATCGTGACACGGCTCGGGTGTGCGCCGCAGCGAATCTTCCCAACCTTCGTAGGGGAGACAGGAAGCAGCGGAAAGAATCTCGATACTAATGCCGAGATTCTCTGCAACAAGCGAAGCCAAGTAGCCTTCTTCATCGTTGAACATTGGCCGACAATCGACCGTGTAAGCGCGCAACGGGCTGCTCGCCCCATCTTTCTTCGCAATCTTACAGGCCACTGCTGCGACGCTAGTCGAATCGAGTCCGCCACTTAGGAAAATTCCACAGGGCCGGCGCGGCAAACGGTCGCGAACCGCCTTCTCCAGAAGCTCCTGGAATCGCTCGACATATTCCTCTGGCCGCTTCAGCCTAAGCGGCTCTTCGACGGAAAAATCGGTGTAGCAACGGACGCACAGCTCTCCGTCCGAATAAACCAAAGTGTGTCCAGCCGGTAGCCTGTGAATATCTTCATACACTGTCCTCGCCCCGTCTTGACACCATTCTCGCAGGAGAAAATCGCCTATGAATTGCGGGTCAAGTTTCGAAGAGACACCTGGCGCTTGGAGGAGAACTTCGAGCGTGTTGCTGAAATAGAATGTGTCGGCCGAGTGCGCGTAAAAAAATGGACGCGCGCCCATTAAATCTCGAACGCAGCAAAGGCGACGTTCGGTCCCGTCCCACAGTGCGAAAGACAGGTCTCCATTGAGTTTCGCTAGCCCATCCTTACCCCAGCACCGCCAGGCCCGAAGAATCAACTCCTCGTCGGTAACTTCCGCTGTGATTGACGCATCGCTTAGCTGGCGCAACAGGTCTTCCCGCCCGTCGAGGCGCACGTCACCGAGCAACCACACGCGTCCATCCAACGTGTATGGTTGCTCCGAAGATTGGGGCGCTGGTCCGGTACGGAGAAGTGTGAAGCAAAATCCCGCGGCGGCCCGAGTCCAAAGGTGCGTGGCATCCGGTCCACGAAACTCCAGACCCGCAGCCATGCGTTCGAGTAAACCTGGGTCCGGAGTGTTCCCCGCAGTACAGATAATGCCTGCAAACCCGCTCATCTTGCCTCCGATAGCAGCAAGTCAAGGGGGGCGGCGAAGGTGGTGCCGTGTTGATGCCTCGCTTTCGGCTCGTTCAAGATCGCTCCATTGCGTTTGAAGCCGCGCAAAATGAGGAAATCAAATCTTGCCGCCGCGGCTGTGTTTTCGTGCTAAACGAAAAGGCCGGCGGGCGGCTTCAATAAACCAGTGGCCTTTCCTATGAGCTTCGTTCCCCCAGTCTTCTTCAGTCGGCAAAAAAGTGAGCTTGAGTAGATATGCAGGAGCGGCAATAAGCCCGCCGCGCATGCGCATGCGGAAAAGGGCACGTTCAATTAGACCGTGGGAAGCGTAGCCCGCGGCGGGCTGCCACTTGCAAGTTTGCCGAGCGAGAAGGCCCGCCACTCTATCCGCCTGCACGGCCACAAAAACTTCGCCGGGCAATGGTGCCTGGAGTAAATCGGCGGCAAGGCGCAGCCCAATATGGAGCATGCGCTCGGCTCCCACTGCTTTCGCCGAATTCGCAACGCGAGCCCAATCGAGGCCAGTCTGGCGTGTTACCAGCGCGGCGATGTCTGCAATCCACATCAAACGCTCCCAAAAGTGTTTTGCTCCGTGAATGCAGATCAGCACGAGTTCATCTTCGACGGAAAGAGCGGGAGCTTCGCGGGCGTCCAGGGTCACAGGGATTTGCCGGCCGAAAAATTCATCGAGAGGGAGCCGGCGGGGAAATAGCGCAACGTGCAATCGTTGTGGAGTTCGACCAGGAGTTTCGAGTCCGGCTTGGAGAAAAGATACTGGCCGGGAATTTTCCCGGCATCGATGGCCCTGAGCGAGACTGAAGGCAGGTAGCCCGCAGCAATCATCAATTCCGTGGCGCGGCGGATGTCCCGCTGGCGAACGAGCAAATCCAGGTCGCCGTAGGTGCGCATCGCCGGGTTGCCGTAGGCCCGAATTGCGAGCGCAGGCCCTTTCACAACTAGCGCGGCAATTCCCTCCAGGTTGAACCGATCCAGTATGCAAAATAGCTCCGCCGTCAGCCGCAGGGTAAGAAAAATTCGCGAGCGCTGGCGATTGATGAGCGTTTGCTTTATTTGCGAGGGGACCAAATCTACCGGGAGTTCGCCCAGGCACGCCGCGACATGGCCCCCCACTCCGTGTTCTTCCGCCAGGACCAGCAAGCGCGTCCAATCGGCGGCGCGAAGCAGGCTCGAAAGCTTCTGGCGGTCTGGCGATGGAGAAGCGCACTCGAGTAGCGCGGCCCATTCGTTTCCGAACGCAGCGATGCCGGATAGCGGCTGTGAGGCTGTCGGCGCGGCCATGATGATCCAGAGTTAGTGTACGCGATTGGATGAGCGAATTCGCGAGAGAGGATGCAGAAGAGTCTTTGTGTGCCGCCTGGACGGTTACTTTCCGATGGCGGCAGACAACGTCTCATCGCCGCGGCCACGGCGGCGGACATCAATCCCGAGCCGCTTGATTTTCTGATTGAGCGTTGAAAGAGGGATAAGAAAACGCTCGGCTGCTTCGGTCTGGTTCCAGCCGGTGCGTTCCAGCATATCAATGATGAGGCGGCGCTCGATCTCGTCCATGATTTGAAACATGGACGGCTGCGGATGGTCGGCGGAGGAGCGCGAACCGGGGTCGCCTGGAAGCGGCGGCAAGAACTCCGAGAGCTGCAAGCGTACTCCGCGAACGATTTCCTTGGTGCGAATGCTTTCTGGGAGCAAATCCACATCAACGCGCTCCTGCGTGGAAAGGACGACGGCGCGCTCGACAACGTTTTCGAGCTCGCGGACGTTGCCGGGCCAGTCGTAATCCATTAGAAGTTTCATGGCCGCCGGCGTAAATTGCCGGAGCGGCTTTGTATTTTCCAGGCAGTAGCGGTCCATGAAATGCGCCAGCAGGAGTGGCACATCTTCGCGGCGCTCGCGGAGCGGAGGAATCTGGAGGTGGATCACATTGAGGCGATGGAACAAATCTTCGCGGAAGCGGCCCTCGCGCACCAGCGTAAGGAGTTCGACGTTGGAAGCGGCCACGATGCGCACATCCACTTTCAGCTGTTCGGTGCCGCCGAGACGCATGAATTCCCGCTCCTGAATCACGCGCAGAAGCTTGGCCTGCGTTTCCGGGCTGATAGTCGCAATCTCATCGAAGAAGATGGTGCCTTGATCGGCGACTTCGAAGAGGCCCTTCTTGGAGGCAACGGCGCTGGTGAAGGCGCCCTTTACGTGGCCGAAAAGTTGGGACTCGAGGAGGTCCACGGGTATCGATCCCGTATTCACCGGCACAAAAGCCTTATCCGCGCGCGTGGAGGCGGAGTGAATAGCCTTGGCGATGAGTTCCTTACCCGTGCCGCTCTCTCCGCTGATGAGAATCGTGGAACGCGAAGGCGCGACCTGAGTGACAAGGTTCAGGAGCACTTGCATTTTGTCGCTCTTGCCGACGATGTTGGGAAAACTGAAGCGCTGCTTGAGGGCGCGTTTGAGCTGGACGTTCTCATCGCGGAGGCGCCGCGATTCTACTGCTTGCGCCACTTGCGCCAGCAATTCATCGTTGGACCATGGCTTGGTGATGTAGTCCATCGCTCCATTCTTGAAAGCGGCGCGGGCCATCTCGATGGAGCCGTAGGCGGTAATCAGAACGACAGAAAGCTGCGGATCGCGGCGGTGAATCTCCTTCAGCATGTCCAGGCCGTTGCGGTCCGGCAAGCTGACATCCAGTAGGAGAAGATCGTAGGGATGCTGTTCCAGTTTCTCCAAGCCGGATTCGCCGGTTTCCGCGCTGGAGACGCCGTAGCCTTCGCCCCTCAGCAGGAGTTCGAGGCCCTCACGAATTTCCGATTCGTCATCAACGACGAGAATGGAACCCTTAGACATGGACCGCTTTCTTGGCCGCGGGGAACTCGACGTGGAAGGAGGTGCCTTTGCCAGGCGTCGAGCGCACGTCAATCTTTCCGGCATGTTCCTTGATGATTCCGTAGCTCACCGAGAGTCCCAGGCCGGTGCCGCGGCCGCTGGCTTTTGTGGTGAAGAAGGGATCAAAGATGCGATGGATGTGTTCGCGAGGGATGCCAGCGCCCGTATCCGCGACTTCGATTTCGACGCTCCCGTTGTGCGCTGCGGTGCGGACTTCGAGCATTCCGCCGCTGGGCATAGCATCACGCGCGTTCAAGAAAAGATTCAGGAAAACTTGTTGCAGCTTGTTGGCTGATCCACGAACGGGCGGCAAGGCCTCGCCGAGTTGCTTCATCACCTGAATGTGCGAGGTCTTAAGCGGGTGAGCCACGAGCGACAAGGTCTCTTCTACCACGCGGTTTACGTCAATGTCGGCGGCTTCCCCCGCTCCGGTGCGTGAAAAATTGAGCAGATTGTTGACGATCTCGCTGGCGCGAAACGTCTGCTTGACGATTTTTTCAATGATCGATTGGCGCGGGTCGCCTTCCGGCATCTGCTTCGCAAGCATCTGAATGTAGTTGGAAATGACCGCGAGCGGCGTATTCACTTCATGAGCGACGCCAGCGGCGAGAAGCCCTAGGGAAGTCAGCTTTTCCGTCTGCGACATTTGCTCTTCCATGCGCTCGCGCTGGGTCACGTCATCGAACAGCAGTAGGCGGCCAATCCGCACGTTCGACTTGCTTACCAGGGGCGTGATGGAGACGTTCAACGTAAGTGTTTTCCCGTGATGCTGGAGTCTCTGTTTATAGATGCCGGTAATTTGCTCCTGGTCTCCCCGTACGGCGATTTCGCGCGCCAGTTCTTCCGGCAGGAGCGAACTGAGCTGGCGCCCGACAGATTCCTGCCGCGACACACCAAAAAGTTGCTCCATGCGCGTGTTCCAGGATTCCACGAGGCCTTCCAGGTCAACAGACAGCACGCCGACGTTCAAGGATTCCACGATATTTTCGCTGAAATCCTTAAGGCGGGCGATCTCCAGGGCTTTTTGTTCGAGCGAGCTGTAAAGCTGCGCGTTGTCGAGAGCCACGGCGAGGTAACCGGCAATGGTCTCGACCAGCTCGACGTCATCGCTGGATAGAAAATCTCCGTCAACCGTCTTCCCAAGGCCAAGAACCGCCACGGTATGCTCGCGGATGCGGCAGGGGACAAAGTAGTTGAGGTCGAGCTGCTCAAGCGTGTGCCGAACGGAATCACTGACGTCTCTTGCCGCACGGGGCGACTCAAAAAAGAGCCCCCCGCGGGCAAACTCGGGCCGGGCCGGCTCGAGGAAACTGAGATCCAAAAACTCGGAGAGGCGCACGCCCATCGAACGCGCAATGCGCATCTGGCCGGGTTGCACGGCGTTTTCCACAAAAATCGCGAGGCGATCGACAAGCAACGTCTGCGAGATACGGTCCATGACCGAGCCCAGCATGGGGTCGAAGCGCACTTCGTTCGTCAGCGTGCGTCCGAACTCGATGAGCGTGCGGCGGTAATCAAGACGGTCGCGGTAGAAAAAGCGGTCCAAGCGCCCTTGAATCCACGCGCGGATCGGCTGAAACAAAAACGCAGCCATGACGATGGCAATCATGCCCCCCACAGGGCCATTCGTCGGCGTATGGAAAATCTCAGCGCTCAACGCGACCAGGGCGAAATAAAGCGCAGCGACACCGGCGGTTGCCGCGGTATACGCCAAGCCGCGCTTGAAAATAATGTCCACATCCATCAGTCGATAACGAATCACGGCGTAGCCAAAGCACAACGGGATCAGCACCAGGCTCAATACCGAGAATTGCATCCAAGGACGCAACGCCACGCCGAACACCAAAGGCAGGATATAAAGCAGAGAGGCTGGCAAACTGCCGACCAGAGTTCCACCGGTGAGCCATTTCAATTGTTGGCGAAGAACACCGGAAGGCGCTTCGCGGTAGCTCCCATAAAAAACAAGGCCAGCAGCCAGGAAGCACGCGGCAAGATAACCGAACTCGATTTTCCGGAGCAGCAGGTAGGCCCCCAGCCAGGGCACAAACCCCAAGGCGTTCAGCGCCGTGCTCACATGAGTCGTAAGAAGAGCAAGAGGCAGGAAGTAGATGGCCAAAAGTTTCGAGGAGGAGCGGATGGTTGTTTCAGAGCGCCCCGGGAATACCAATGCAAAGTGGAGCAGCAAAGCAGGAGCCAGCAGCCTCGCGGCAATTTCCGACCAGTACACTTCCCAGTCGAAGGTATCCAATTTCCCGCTGAAATGGAAGGACCAGAGAATGAAGGAAACCAGGCAAAAAACATAGAAGTGCACAGCACGGGGAGCATTCCAGCGGCGGATAAAAATGAACAAGCCGATAAACAGATAAAGCAGGCCCACGACACGCAGGTAATTCTCGATCGCCAAGGGCTTTTCCGCCGGTGCGGTAAGCAGCGGCGTCTCGAACTCCTCACCACCGCGCGAGAGCTTATATCGAACCTGGGTCCACAAACCCGCGCGTTCCAGCCTGCGAGCCACCTCCGCAGCTCTCGTGATCGGGGCGCTGTTGAAGTTCAACAGGGTGTCGCCGGGTCGAATCCCGGCACGAGTTGCAGGAGAATTTGGCGAAACTTGACTGGCCTGAATTCCGTGGTCCGTATCGAGCCAGGTTACCCCGTCGTACACCACCTCGAAGCGGCTGCGCTGATCGAAATTGATCAAGGCAAAAATCACCGCCGCCAGCGTCGCCAGCGCCAGCACGACGGCCCCAAGGCTAACTCGGAGGTTTTGCCTCATCGCTTGTCCAGGCAAGGTTAGACCTCGCCGCCAAAAAACAGGTGCAAACCAATGTCCATTGTTTGGTAGATGCTCATGCGCAGAACCCTATTATATTCAATAGTTTAATCTAGCGGAAGGCTGGACTATTCCAGACTCTCCAGTTTCTGGAAGGAGAAATACAGCTTTCGAGAACCAAAAAAATCCTAAAACTGAACGCTGAGCCCACCCCGGAACGTCCGGAATGCCGGTACCAAAGTCACATGACCATCCCTGCTGCTCGCGGAGACATAACCTTGCGCCAAGAGATTGTTGCAATCTGCGATGGCTTCCCACCGTCCCAATGCAAATTTTGGCAACGGCTGGCGGAGGATCAGGTGGAAATAAGGGTCCGTCTGGAAGAGGGACTCCCCATAGCTGTCCACTGAGGACACGGTGATTCCGTTCACCCATTTGTATCCCGCCTGCACCCTGGTGCCGAGGCGCGGTACCTTTGCGGAAATACCCGCGGCAATAGAATGCCGCGGTGCAGTGCGAAGGATGTCGCGAAGCAGCCCATCAGCGTCAGCCGTTGGCGTCAAAGCGCCGCCGAAAGAATAAACGGCGGTCAATTCGACGTCGTCATCAAATTTTTCGCGGAACGCAGCGCGCGTTCCCCAACTGCTAGAGGAGCCGCCGTCATAAGCGAAGCCGGTTGAAAAAAAATCCTGCAAATAGTCGGCGTTGGGCAGATCGTTGCCCCGGCCGTACACGGCAACGTGGCGGTTGTCATCATGGAAGCTTGCAATTTGGAGTTTCCCGCGCGTACCGATCTTCCGCTCGGCGGCGATTTCTTCGTGCAGACCTTTCTGCAAAACGGGGTGGCCCCCCCGCCAAAGCAAAGCCGGAAACGCGTCCAGTTCGTTGAGCGCCGCCGCCAGCGCACCGCCCGGCTGCCCATCGCTGGCCTCAAGCGGCCCGGGCCCGTTGGGCATGGAAGCAAAAATAAGAGTGGCACTCCAATCATCAGTGAGACGCACGTTCAATTCCGCGCGAGGACGGAGAGAAGAAGCAGCTGCGCCGAGTCCAACCAGGACGTATTCGCCGCCGTACTGAAGTACCGTGCGATCTCCGAGGGCCAGCGCGCCTCCCTGATCAAAACGAATTCCGCGAAACACCGGTCCGACGGGCCCCAGCTTGGCTTCGCGAAGTACCAACGCAGTATGGGGTCCGGCACCGAGCGTCCCCGTTGGCAACCACACGGTGGCAATACCGCCGGCCGGGGCATCGTCGTCGTAACTCACCTGGCCGGCAAGGACCATCTTGTTAGCGCCGCCTAATTTCTGCTCGTACGCTACAGCGGTGGCTGGCGCAGACGCAATGCTGGAAGCCGAGTTGGGGCGGCGAGCGCCGTCCGTAAATTCCATTCGCATTCTCGGTGCGTGAGGCTTGCCGGCTTCGCCAGCAACCGTCGAGACACTTAAAGTGCCGCCATCCACCCATTCCAGAACAGGACGCATCGCCGAAGCAGACCTCAACACCCATTTCCAATCGTCAACTTGCGCCGTGCTGTTCGCGGGCATGCGGCGCAACTGATCCAGAGACGCAAACATGGACTCGAGTTCGATGCGCACCACGGTGGTCACATTCGACACGACGCGGATGTGTTTTTCGAAGGTAGGAAGAAAACCAGCGAGCGTAACATGGACGGTGTAAAAACCCGGAGCGAGCTTGTCGCCCCGGAACATGCCTTGCGTATTGGTCAGGAAGCCGTGGGTCGCTGGCACTCCTGCCGCTTCGGATATCAACTCGACGCTCGCGCCCATCTGCGGCGTTCCCGCAGCGTCGCGCACCACTCCCGCAAGCTTCCCCGGGACGAACTTCGCTTGCGCGGCCGCCGGATTCGCCGCAAAGGACGAAACCATGGCGGTCAGGACCAGGGCCCCCAGGATTCGGAGCCGTTCCTGTTTCACTTTGCTTTACCTCCCCGGCGTAGCGACCGCCGCGGTCTTTGTCTCCGGCACTGCTTTCACCGTGAAATCCGCCGTCTTCGAAATGGTCTGATTCGAAAGCGAATCGGTGGCATTCACTTCCAGACTGTATTTGCCAGGCGCCAGTGTTGCAAGCGGCAGCAGGCGCTCAATGGTAACCTGGTCGCCCGTCTGCTTCATCTCTTCGGAAGTTTCCTTGAACTGCATAACCTGTTCTTTGCCCTTCTTGACGGTGAACTGGAACGTTGCGCTGGATTTGTGGGTCTTGTCGTCGGGCTTCAGGTTATAAACCTGCATGTAAATTCCGAGTTTGTCAGCGGTCGTGAAGTCGCCTTCCAGACGCGGACGCACTTTCGAGGAACCCAGCACGAACTGTCCCGAGCCAATCTGTTTCGCGGGAACATGCTCGATTTGGTCGGCAAGAATCAACGAACTGGCTTCCAGCTTTTCATCCTCGTAACGCGGCACCTGCAGGCGCGAGTTCACCACGCCGACGTTTCCGCTCTGTACGTCCTTGATCACCAGATCCAGTCGATACAGACCCGGACGAAGCGGAACGGCCTTCTGATAGATGGATTGCAGCTTCAACGACTGCTGGTAGAGAGAATCTGGAAAATCGCGGCTGACGGAATCTTCAAACGTTTGCACCACGCGCCCGGTGAGCGTGGTCACGCGCCCGAAAATATTCATGGTGGCGGAGTGGATGCCTTCCTTGGCCTGGAAGGAAAGCTGACTGTTAGGGATTTGCACCGTGACCGGCACGAGAACGGTGTCATTCGTTACTTTCAGATAATCGGCTCGCCAATTGAAGTGCACTTGGTCGCGGACGATGCGGGAAGTCACCACCGCTTCGAGATCCTTGAATTTTACCTCGGGCGGTTTGTTGACCTTGGCGTAGAGCTCCAGGCGGTTGAACTCGTCCATGCTTGCGGGCGTACCACCCATGGACCTCGGCAGGTTGGTGCCGTCCGAGCGCGTAAACCGGTCGGTCTTCGATGCCATGCCCATCGACTCCATCAAACTCAGACCCGCTCCAGGTACATGCAGTAGCGCGTCTTTTTCTGATGGATCCATCGTCATGTGGTACTCGCCCGAGCCGCTGGGATCCACAAATTCTATAATTACGTTCTCGCCGATGCCTTCTAGGTAGCGCCAGCGCCACGTCTCCCACGGATAAGTGCTTGTCGAACCGCCGCCCTCTTCCATAGGCCGGTCGTAAGTGCCACCCGTGGGATGAGACTCAACCTCATCCGCCGGGCCCCACATGATGTACATGCGGCCGCGGTCGGTCTTCCATCCGGGGATTCCGGAGGCGTAGTGTTCATTGGCGTAAGCGATTCGGCGGTAGTGCTCTTCCTTGAAATCATTGTCCGGCAGGTCGGGATTGTTGCTGCGTCGGAGCCAGAACTGCTCGATAAATTGCTCCCGTTCTTCATTGGTATCCAGCTGGAGGAAAGCGTTGCGCTCATCGGGAGAGATGATGTAGGTGACATCTTCCGTCAGCCATTGCCGGTAGGCGCTGTCCAATTCCTTCAGCGTCTTCCTCATCTTTCGCTTGGTTTCCTTGTCCATCTTTTTTGGTACTGGAGGAGTCGCCGAATCTTGCGACTGCTGGGCGTAAACCGGTGACATAGCGATGGCAATGGAAAAAATGGAAACGAACAGGGTCCGCACTACCCTTAACATAGAAGACACCTCAACAAGCTCTAGGACGTAGGGATTCTAACCCCCGGACAAGCCCGCCGTCAATCAAGGGAATCTCCTGCATTTTGTGACACTTGTCCCCCGAAATCGGTTAGATCATTGGCAATCTGGTTTGGTTGCCTGACACATTTTGACCTGAACGAAGGTACAGGAAAATCTCGACGAAAAAACAAGAACACGCTGAAGGATCAATCGAGGAATCTCACGCGCAGCAAGGGAACATGAACGAGAACATTACTGAACGCGCTGAGGCTGGCCATCCGAACCCACAAGAGTATCGAAGATGGCCAGGACATGACGGCGATAATCCACCATGCGCGCAAAGATGTCGCGGAGTTGCGGGTCGCGCTCCGCTTCACGGTGCCATTTGGCTAGAACCGCCGGGGGCACTTCGATGTCTCGCCGCAACTGCTCCGCGGAATATCCGCGCAAGAACAGCCCGTAAAAAAATGCGGCTTCACGCTGCGGGAAGTCGAGATCGTGAACGACTTCGGAGGGAACGAACTGTGGCA
>WNFO01005477.1_pt1 | contig 11102 bp, 7 predicted proteins | sample 5400251 | NCBI WGS metagenome assembly WNFO01 (sample SAMN13153354, study PRJNA577476) | soil metagenome | isolation source: 100 cm saprolite under Madrone tree | place: USA:California | collected 2016-06-14 | reverse complement strand
AGCGTCGGGAAATAGGCGGCCCGCGCTCGGCGCACCTCGGCCTCCCTGGCCCGGACCACCGCGACCTTCGCAATGAGGTCCGGCCGCTGCTCGAGGGCTCGCTCGATCACCTTGTCCACGGAATCCTCGAGGGCGGCCGGGGCGGGCAGCGCCGCAAAGTCCGTGACCTGGATCGCGGTCGTCGGCGTGATCCCGATGCTCTCCGCCAGCGTCACCTGCGCGTCACGTTCCCTGGCCAGCGCGTCCTCCAGATCGAAGGCCGCCTGGGCCTCCTGCTGCCGGGCGAGGGAGACCTCCGGGAGCGTGGCCAGCCCGGTGCGCAGCTGACCTTCGGACGCTTCTCGAACGGCGCGGGCGCTGTCGAGGGAGCTCTGGGCGACCATGATCTTTCGCTGAAGACTCGTCAGGGCCAGAAACGCGCGCTGGACGCGGAAGATGATCTCCTGGTGCTTCCGATTGAACGCCAGGTTGGCGGAGAGCAGGCGCTCCTTGGCCGCATCCAGCGCATTGCCGCGCCGTCCGAAATCGAGCAGGAGCCAGCGAAGGTTCAGCATGGGCACCGCCTGCTCCAGGTCCACGCGGAAGAATCCGCTGGGTGCGAGATCCTTGGGCGCCGGCACCGCGACACTCTTGTAGCCGCCGAGGGCTGCCAGGGCAAGCACGGGGAAGTACTCGCTCTGAACCAGGCCGATCCCGATCGCGGCCTGACGGGCACCCTCCCAGGCCACGCGCGTCTCCGGGTTGCTCCGCTGGGCGAGGTCGATGAGCTCGACGAGGTCGTAGCGCTTCTGGGGGTCGATGGGTACGCGCTCGCCTGCCTTGAGCACGTTCGTATACTCCTGCAGCGCGGGCGGCCGCCAGGGCGTGCTCGCGTTCGGCGCTACCTGCCGCCTCAGGCGCTCCGGCAGGTCGTCAGCGGCCCGCGTCGACGGCGACGTGTCGGCGCCCCTCTCCTGCGCGGCCGCCGGATAGGCGGAACACATTGACAGCACGCTGAGCGCCGTCGCGGCCAGGAGGCCGGCGAGGTAGAGTGGTTGGCTCATGAGCTCGGCTCCTTGTCTCCAGCTCTCCCAGAGCGCTCGCCGCTGCAAGGTTGCCGCCGCGGCGCGGGTTACGGCTTCCCGCCACAGCTCTCCGTCACGGGCACCGTCGGTCACGTGTGGGCGGGCTCGGGGTCGAATCTACTTCATATCGCCAAGAAGCGCTCGTGGAACGTCCAGGATGCTTCTCCTCCCTTTGAAAGGAATTCGATCACTGACGCGGCCGCCCCGCCGTCGCCGCGCTTCCCCTGAGAACCGACACGGCCAGCGGGGCTGCGACGCCCACCGCGATCGCGAACAGGACGAACATGCAGGTGATGGCGAGCGTGACGGTCTGCAGTACGAGGGCAGGGCCCGCGGAGGCGCCGCGCGCGATCTCCACGCCATCGATGACGACCTGAAACGCGACGGCTCCCGGCACCATCGCGACCACGCCAGGGAACGCGAAGACAACGGCGGGCACGTCGAAATGCCGGGCCAGGACCTGCGCGACTGCGCCCACCAGGAGACCAGCGATCAGGGTGCCGCTGAGGAAGTCGATTCCCAGGTGCGTCGCGAAGGTGCGAGTGGCGTGGCCGGCCACACCGCAGAGCACGCAGGCCCACTTGATGCCCCCGGGCGCGTTGAAGAGGAACGCGTAGCCGAGGGCCGCCAAGGCCGAGAACAGTGCATCCTCGGGGACCGAAACGAATCTGCCGGGCCCGACCGCCGCAATCGTCGACCCGGTCACGATCGTGGCGACGAACAGGCCGAACGCGATCGCCAGCGTCACCAAGGCGCCAAGTCCCAGGCGCGCGACGCCAACCGTCACGTGATTCTTGATGATGTCCAGGATCCCGTTGATCAGAGGCACCCCCGGCACGATGATCATGCCGGATGCCACGAGAGCCAGCGCCGGCGTGCTACTGGGCCACGCCAGTAGAGCCAACCCCCCGACGAGGCCGCTGAGGAGGGCGCCGGCGAAGGCAGCGGCGATGAGGTTGAACTCGCGCAGGTCCAGCTCCTGTCGTAGCCACGTCCCGGCCGCGCCAGCCAGCCACGCCACCAGGAACGCCGGCCAGTCCCCCCCGAAGAGCCGGGACAGGCTCGCCGCGGTCAATCCCAGCGCGACGACGACGACCCAGCGACTGCGCGTTGGTGGCTGGTGCTCGGCGTCCGCCACCTCTGCTCCTGCATCGGCCAGCCGCCGCCGTCCGGCCTGCACCGCACCAACGAGGCTATTCACGGCCGCGACCACCGCCAGGTTGACATTGAAGCTCGGAACGCGGAGGCCGATCTTGGTCCGGAATTGTCCGTCGGCCACGGCAGTGAGAAGCAGCGCCTCGTACGTCACCAGGAGACGCACGTCCGTGCCAAATGCGGCGGCAAAGCGCGTCACCGCCGCCTGCACCTCTGCAGTGTCCGCGCCGTTCCGAAAGAGCAGGCGCCCCACATCCAGCGCCAAGTGAGCCACGTCTTCGACAGGGGCCGAGGCTGGAGTCGGCCGTCCCAGGCTCATCACGCGCGCGCCGCCACTCGCCACCCTACCCGCCGGCCGCGACGTACGGTCTGACCATCTTCGCGGGATCGACGATGCGGTCGAACTGCTCCTCGCTCACGTACCCCAGCTGCAGCGCCGCCGCCTTCAGCGTGAGATCGTTGTCGATCGCGTGGTGCGCGATCTTCGACGCCTTGTCGTAACCGATCACGGGCGCGAGCGCCGTGACCAGCATCAAGGACCGCTCGACGTATTCGTTGATCCGCTTGAGATTCGGACGGGTGCCCTCGACCAGGAACCTGCGGAAGTTGGTGCAGCCATCGGCCATGATGGCGATCGAGTGGGCGATGTTGAAGATCATCAGCGGCTTGTAGACGTTCATCTCGAGATATCCACCCGCGCCGCCGACACCCACGGCCACGTCGTTGGCCATCACCTGCGCCGCGATCATGGTGAGGGCTTCACACTGGGTCGGGTTGACCTTGCCCGGCATGATCGACGAGCCGGGCTCGTTTTCCGGGATCGCCAGCTCGGCAAAGCCCGCGCGCGGTCCGCAGGACATCAGCCGCACGTCGTTTCCGATCTTGTAGAGCGAGACGGCGAGGGTGCGCAGGGTGCCGGACAGCTGCACCAAGGCGTCGTGAGCGCCCTGAACGGCGAACTTGTTGGGCGCGCTCACGAACGGGAGGCCGGTGATCCGAGCGATCTCGCCCGCGGCCGCCTCGGCAAAGCCTGGCGCCGAATTGATGCCCGTCCCCACCGCCGTGCCGCCCAGGGCCAGGTGATATACGCCCGGCAGCGCGGTCTCCAGTCGCTCCAGATCATCCGCGAGCATTCCCGCATAGCCGGACCATTCCTGGCCGAGCGTCAGCGGCGTCGCGTCCTGCATGTGGGTGCGGCCGATCTTGACGATGTCTTTCCACTCTTGCGCCTTCGCACTGATGGCGTCGAAGAGGGCCGTGACCGCGGGCACGAGCCGCTGCTTCACGTTGACCGCCGCCGCGATGTACATCGCCGATGGGAACGAATCGTTCGACGACTGGGACATGTTGACGTGATCGTTCGGATGCACGGGCTCCTTGCTCCCGAGGGCCGTTCCCGCGAGCTGGCAGCAGCGATTGGAGATCACCTCGTTCACGTTCATGTTGAACTGGGTTCCGCTGCCCGTCATCCACACGTGCAGCGGGAACATGTCGTGATGATGGCCGGCGAGGATCTCGTCGCACGCGCGGGCGATCAACCCGTGCCGCTGATCGTCGAGCCGCTTCCCCATGTGGTTCGCCACGGCCGCCGCCTTTTTCAAGATTGCATAAGCCGTGATCATCTCCCGCGGAATCAAGTCCTTGCCGATGCTGAAATGCTCGAGCGAACGTTGAGTCTGTGCGCCCCAGAGCCTGTCCGCCGGCACCTCGACCACGCCGAGGCTGTCCGTTTCCTTTCGCGTGTCGGCCATGTCATCCCTCCCCGGTTCGTCTCTGCGTTCACCAAGCGGAACGGACACAGCCTGGATCACTTCGCCGTTCGGACGGTGCACCGACGGTCTCCGCTGCGCGGGGCATTCCTTTCCGCAAGAATGCGCAACCGCCGGATCAGCGCCTCAGGCCCCGTCCACAGTCGAGTACGCGGGCCGCTTGTGTGCCGCCCGGGCGATTCCGGAGCCTCTGGTGTCCCCCAAGGTCCGGTCCATGTACCCGGCCAAGCGTCTCCGAAGGAAGAGCCGCGCTCGATGCACGCGCGATTTGACCGTGCTTACCTTGACCTGGAGCGCCTCGGCGATCTCGGCATTCGAGAGACCCTCGACGTCGCGCAGGAGAAACGTCGCGCGGGAGTCCTCCGGAAGCTGGTCGATCGCGCCGCCGAGTACCGACCTGAGCTCGCCTTCGATCGCCGGGTCCGTCAATCTCCCCGACCAATCCACTCCGTCCCCCACATGCGGGCTCTTGTCGTCGAGCGACGCGGCCACGTCTTCCCACGGCACTTCGTGGCGCTTGCTCTGCCGACCCCGCAGCTTCTGATAGGCGGCGTTCGCGGTGATCCGGTACAACCAGGAACCGAAGGCAGCCGCCCCCCGGAAGGTGCAGACCTTGCGGCTTGCCGTCCACAAGGCGTCCTGGACAACCTCCTCGGCGTCCGCCGTATTGCCTGTGATGCGAATCGCCAGGCGGTACACGCGATCCCCGTAAGTGTTCACGAGAGCCTCCACGGCCTCCGGGTCCGCTCGACGCAGCCCCTCCACCAGCGCGGCATCCGGATCCACGGCCCTGCGGGGAAAGCATGGGCGTTGCGCGTCAACATCGGAATCCAGATCGGTCTCTTTCACGGCGCTCTCAATGACATTCATCTGTCCCTCCCTCCGGGCGGGGCCCGTCCGCTCGCCAAGATCCGGTTCGATAGCCTCCCGGCGTGACACCCGTGACGCGGCGAAACACGGTGCTGAAGTGACTCGCAGTGCGAAAGCCGACCATCCGCGAGATCTCTGCGATGGGAAGGTCAGGCGTCGCCAGGCATGCGCGAGCGCGGTCGATTCGTTGCCGGATCACGAATCGATGGGGGGGCGTGCCCGTGCTCCGCCTGAAGAGCCGGGCGAAATGGTACGGACTCATGTAGACCACGCCCGCAAGCTCGGCCAGCGACAGCCCTTTGTCGAGATTCTGCTGAATGTACTCGATCACCCGCCGGAGTCTGCAGCCGGGAAGGGTTCCGATATCTGCTCGCCCCGATGCTGCCCATCCTGCGCTATGTCCCTCCACCGGAATCCCTCCCCTGGGCCCGACAGAGCCTGCAATCGGTGCCAGCGTCGTCGTCATGGCTATGTCCTCCCGTCTCGGCCTTGGTGTCCGTTGGGCTCGATGCGCGAGCTAGAGTATTTGCACTAGCCGAAAGCATCTACCCGACCTTGGTCGGGATCGGCTCGCACCCTACTTTGGTAGGGATCGGTCCCTGCCAGGGTCGGCGCTCATTGACAACCTCCTCGCCGCGCCCCACCATCTCGCTTGCGGGTGGGCTCCTACGATGCCGTGGTCGAGCTCGCCAAAGACCAAGAGCAGGAGCAGCCCGATGCCCGATGTGCGCGCGTGGCGCAGATATCCTGTGACCCTGAGCTACGTCCTTGCCGTCCTGTCCGTCGGTGCCGTGCTCCTCATTGGCGGCGTGCTGGATCATTACTTTTCCACTGCCCCCGCGTCGCTCTTCATAAGCGCAATCACGCTCACTGCCTGGCTCGGCGGACTCGGGCCGGGCCTGCTCGCCACGACCCTGTCCCTCTTCGGATTCAAGTACTACTTCGTGCCTCCGCTCCATTCGCTGGCCCTCGAGACAGCCGACGTGCCGCGCTTGGTGGTCTTCCTGCTGACCTCCATCTTTGTCGCGTCCCTGAGCGCCGGCCAGAGGAAGGCAACGGCTGAGCTCCGTGAGAGTGAGCGGCGCTTCCGCGACTATGCGGAGACGGCTTCAGATTGGCTCTGGGAGACCGGCCCAGATCACTCTTTCACCTGGCTTTCGGAGGGGGTCATCGGCCTCGGCATCACGTCGAGCCGGATCGGAGCCAAGCGCTGGACCTTCGCCACCGACGTCGCGGAGGAGCCCGAGAAGTGGCGTGCGCATGTCGCCACGCTCGAGGCGCGCGAGCCGTTTCGTAACTTCGTTTACCGGACCGCCGCCCCTGATGGATCCGTGGTCTACATCTCGACGACCGGCCGGCCCAGGTTCGACGCGCGCGATCGCTTCCTCGGCTACCGCGGCATCGCGACCGACGTCACCGCGGCCGTCCGCGCGGAGCAAACGGAGAAGGCGCTCCACCAGGCGCAAGCCGAGCTCGCGCGCGTGGCCAGGGTAACCACGCTGGGCGAGCTTGCCGCTTCCATCGCCCACGAGATCAACCAGCCGCTGGCGGCCATCGATGCCGACGCCAACGCTTGCCTGCACTGGCTGGCGGCCGACAAGCCCGATCTCGCCAGAGTCCAGGATGCGCTCACCGCCATCGCAAAGGACGCGCATCGCGCGGGAGAGGTCATGGTCCGCATTCGCCGCTTGCTGTCGCGCTCGTCGGTCACCCACGCGCCGTGTGACCTCACCGCGCTGATCCGGGACGTGCTCCCGCTCGTGGGCCCCGAGATCGAGCGACACGGCATCCTCCTGGAGACCTCGTTGGCTCCCTCCTTGCCCGAGGTCATGGGCGATCGAATTCAGCTCCAGCAGGTGCTCCTGAACCTGCTTTTGAATGCGGCCGAAGCCGTGCGGGACGTGCCGCCGGAGCGGCGCCGGCTGTACGTCCGCTCGATCCTCGAACGGCGCGAGGATGGCCCCTGGGCGGTGGTCGCCGTCGAGGATGCGGGCGTCGGCTTCGGCGAGGGCGCGGCGCCGCAGCTGTTCGAGCCCTTCTACACGACCAAGCCCGATGGCCTGGGCATGGGCTTGTCGATCAGTCGCTCGATCGTCGAGAGCCATCGGGGGCGGCTCTGGTTCACGGCGAATCCACACCACGGAGCCACGTTCCACCTCGCGTTGCCCCTGATGCGATGAGCACCGAGGCCCCCATCGTCTTCGTGGTCGACGACGACCGGTCGGTCCGCGAGTCTCTCCGTCGCCTCCTGAGCTCTGTAGGCATGGCGGTGGAGGTGTTCCCGAACGCTCAGGCGTTCCTGAGCGCTCCCCGACGGGATGCTCCCGGCTGTCTCGTCCTCGACGTGCGCCTCCCGGGATTGAGCGGCCTCGACCTTCAACGAGAGCTCGCCGATTCCAACGTCACCCTGCCGATCATCTTTCTCACCGGCCACGGCGACATTCCCATGTCGGTCAAAGCCATGAAGGCGGGGGCGATCGAGTTTCTCACCAAGCCGTTTCGCGGCCAGGACCTCCTGGATGCCATTCGACAGGCGGTCGCGCGCGACCGGACGGCGCGAGCGGCGCGGCAGGAGCTCGGCGAGCTCCAGCGTCGCTACGAGAGCCTCACGCCACGGGAACGAGACGTGATGGCCGGGGTGGTGGCCGGCTTGCTGAACAAGCAAATTGCCGGCGAGTTCGGAACGAGCGAAGCCACCGTCAAGGAGCAGCGCGGGCAGGTCATGCTGAAGATGCAGGCGGGGTCCTTGGCCGAGCTGGTTCGATGCGCAGGGCGCCTCGCCATCGCGCCTCACCGCAGTGGAGGCGGAACCCGACCAAGGTAGGGTGGACCGCTTCCGTCCCCGCCCCTAGTCTAGAGGTGAGCAGGCACCTAGTCTTCATCGGCGAGGCCGACAGGACCCATGAATCAACACGATGGACAGGTAGTCTCGATCGTGGACGACGACGAATCGCTGCGCCGGTCCCTCAGGAATCTCTTCAGCTCGGTGGGCTTTCAGGTGGAAACGTTCGCGACTGCCGAGGCCTTTCTGGAGTCCCTCCATCGAAGGCGGCCTGGCTGTCTCGTGCTCGATCTTCGGATGCCCGGCATGGATGGCTTCGCCTTGCTCGGACACCTATCGGGCATGGACGCTCGAATTCCTGTGGTCATTCTGACGGCCCACGGCGACGATCAGGCACGTCAGCGCTCCTTGGAGAGCGGCGCCGTCGCCTTCCTCGCCAAGCCTTTCGCCTCTGGTGCTCTGCTCGACGCCGTGAGAACGGCCCTGGAGCACGGCGGACGGCGCGGCCACTGAGGCATCCTCACGAAACGCCAGGCGTTCATCGCTCGTCCCAAAGGGTGTGCAGGTAACCTCAGGAGGTCATCAGCTATGAGGCAGCTTGGAGCCGACCCCGTGGATCGCGGCCGCCGCAGCATCGACGAGCTCGACAGCGACCTTCTCGCCAAACTGGAGCAGCGCGACAAGCAGCTCTACGCCATCCTCAACAGCACGTGCCGGTATCGGAACGTTCTCGCCGACGAGATCACGCACCTCCGAGCCGGAAGCGCCCCCGAGCTGGCGCGCGCTCAGCTGGCGCTCTGGGATCCGCTCCGACGAGAGATCAAGCGACTCGCGCAGAATCTCTGAGCTTCAGGGCCTACGCCTCGCTCGCGTTCGTCCCTTTGCCGTCGGCCGGTAGCGTGAACTGAAAGACCGCGCCGCGCGGCTCGTTCGCTGTCGCCCACAGCCGCCCCCCATGCGCTTCCACGATCGAACGGCTTATCGCCAGCCCCATGCCCATCCCCTGAGGCTTCGTCGTATAGAAGGCATGGAAGAGACGTCCGAGGCTCTCCGGGCTCAACCCGGGGCCAGAATCCCGCACCGCGACCACGGTGCCATGCGAGCCGCCCCGGGCGGAGCCAACGGACAGGTCTCGCGGAGCGTCGTCGGCGAGGTCACTCATCGCCTCGATGGCGTTCATCATCAGATTGAGCACCACTTGTTGGAGCTGAATCCGGTCTCCTCGAACGCGGGGCAGGTCGTCGTCGAGCCGCAACTGGAGCGACACGCCGTGGCTGTGCATTTCGCTGCGCGCCAGCGTTGTCACTTCCATGATGGTCTCGTTGACGTCGACCCAGTCCTTCCGGGTTGGCGCCTTCGTGGCGAGGGCGCGGATCCGGCCGATGATCTCTCCGGCGCGATGCCCGTCGGCGATGACGAACCCCGCCGACTGGCGCGCTTCCTCCAGGTTGTGGGCGGCGAGCCAGTTCACGCACGCGGTCGCGTTGTTGACCACGGCGGCAAGCGGCTGGTTGATCTCGTGGGCGATCGAGGCCGTCATCTCTCCCAGGGTGGCCACTCGCGTGACGTGGGCCAGCTCCGCCTGGGTGCGACGCAATGCCTCTTCGGCCTGCTTTCGCTGGATGAACTGCCCGATCTGGCTGCCCAAGATGGCCATCATGGGCAGCCAGTCCGGTTCGGGATGACGTATCTCGCCACTGAAGAACTCCATGACGCCCAGGACTTCGCCGCCGAGCATGATGGGAAGCGCGAATGCGGCGTGCAACCCTTCGCGTGCGGCGATCGGCGCACGCACAAAGTTCGCGTCGCGGACGACATCCGGAATGTATGCAGGCTCACGCCTGAGCCACACTCGACCCGGCAGCCCTTTCCCGGGCGCCAACGTACCGCTGCGGGTGGCCGCCTCGAATTCCGGAACCTCGACGGATTCCGCATGCCACATCTCCACGAACCGCAGCACGCCCGCCTCCCCGTCGACACGCCACAGCGCACCCAGGTCCCACATCAGGCACTCGCATACGGCCCGGAGCAGCTTTGGCGTCGCCTCCTCGAGAGTTGCCGCCTCCGCGAGTATCTGGGCGACCATGTATTGCGCCATGCGGCGCTGTTCGGTCCGCTTGTGCTCGCTGATGTCCTGTACGGTACCGAACACGCGGCGCGGGCGCCCCGTCTCGTCCCTGAGCACTTCCCCCTCGCTCCGCACGAACCGCACCTCGCCGTTCGCGCGGATGATGCGGTACTCGACGTCGTAGCGCGGCCCGCCCCGCAGCGCCGCCGCCACGGCCGCCACCAGCCTCGGATAGTCCGCGGGGTGAAGGAACGTGGGAACATCGTCGAAAGACATGATGCGTTCCTGCGGCCGCAGCCCGAAGATGCGGTAGGTCTCGTCCGACCAGGTGTAACGATCTGTCTCGAGATCACGCTCCCAGTAGCCGACGTGCGAGATTCGCTGGGCGTCTTCCAGTCTTCGCTCGCTCTCGGCGAGGTTCCGAAAGATCAACAGGCTGGTCAGGGCGTCCTCCAGCCGTCGGCCGATCTCCCGAAAGAGGCGCTCTTCCTCCGGCATCCAGGCGCGCGGGTACGAGCACTGGTGCAGCCCCAGCATGTAGGGCTTGTCGCCCTTGGGATAGATGGCCATGGCCATCATGGACTGGATGCTGAATCGCCTGGCCGCCTCCGCCGGCAACGGGTATTCCGGCGCAGGCCCAAATAGCACGGGGCTGCCGGACTCTCGGACGAGCTCGAACACTTTCGCGATCTCTCGGTCGACGGGCAGGTCGACGCCGAGTGCGAAGGCGCCGGGCCATTCCGCCCGAACATTTTCCATCGGCACTTTCCACGAGGCCGCCGCTGGATCACAGGGGTACACGAGCCACGCCCGATCGCATGTGAACACCGCCAGCACCGCCTCGAGCACGTCGCTCATCGTCTGCTCGAGGTCGCTCGTCCCCCGGAGGGAGCGGTTCACCCGCTCCAAGCTCGCCAAGGACCAATGCCGGGCCTCCTGGGCCCGCGTGCGCTCGATCGCGATGCTCGCCAGATCCGTGATGTGCTCGATGATGCTTTGCTGCTGGGGGAGGGGGCCCTTCGCCTCGCGCTGGTAGATCGCGAAGGTTCCGAGCACCCGAGCCTCCGAGTCGAACATCGGTGTCGACCAGCAGGCCCGCAGACCGTGTGGCAGAGCCACCTCTCGGTAATCGGCCCACAGTGGATCCTCCGCGATGTCGGTGACTACGACCGGCGCCTTGCGATAGGCAGCCGTCCCGCATGATCCCGCGCGCGGGCCGATCGAGCCGCCGTCGATGGCGTCCGTATAGGCTTTCGGCAAGCTCGGCGCCGCGCCGTGCCGGAGATGCTTGCCGTCCGGATCCAGCAGCAGAATCGAGGCCAGCGAGCCAGGCGTCAACCGCTCGACGAGTCGGCACAGCGCGTCGAGGGTCGTGGCAAGCGCGACGCCTTTGG
>WNFO01030701.1_pt1 | contig 11103 bp, 9 predicted proteins | sample 5400251 | NCBI WGS metagenome assembly WNFO01 (sample SAMN13153354, study PRJNA577476) | soil metagenome | isolation source: 100 cm saprolite under Madrone tree | place: USA:California | collected 2016-06-14 | reverse complement strand
TTTTCAAATTCATCGGGTATGTTTTTCGACCACTCCGAGTCGGATGGATGCCTCAGCAAGATGTTGTCTGGCGCCATTTGATAACTGTAAAATCCTACAGGCCTGCGGACGTGGAAGTGGGGCGGCCCTGTACGCAGCCCACACTTAACCGGTGCCAGTGTCCGATTGACAACAACCGACCGACCCGACAGTCCTGCTCGGAATATGTTTTTGTTTCTATTCTCCATTGATCTGTCATCTTTCGCTAACACTAACTTGATTGTTCTGGTTCCGAGTCATTGTCCCTAGCCAAGCCAGGGGCCCACTTCCGTCCGTTCCGTTCCGAATCGCACTTACCAGGCCACCGTGACGAAATTTGATTTACAGCAGCGTTGTCTTCCCCATGACTAAAAAAAAAAAAACGCATATGACGAGAACGAGAGCATATCATGACTGTCTGACTCCGAGTCTCGATCGGAGCATAAATGCATGAGGCTAAATGCATGAGGCTCGATTAGCTTCATTTCTTTCTGACGCGTTCCATATGAGAAGCACAGCGGCCCGTCCCGGCTTTTGTCCCATTACCGTACTGTATCTTCCTTCCTCCGGTTACTTCAGGGGTGAGTGAGTTCGAGTCGGCGTTGGCCTTCACAGCCAAGCCACACTTGGCATATCCTTATCCTATTCTTGCGCCCTTTATCGAACTTGCTTACATTACCTTGGAGCGTCTCTTGTTGTCCTGTCTCACAGTTGCAATGATACGGATAGGTTTACAACATACACCCCATCTTTAGGCACGCCAAGGGCTGTATGAAGTATGTAACGGATGTGTTATTTCTCAATAGATTCTTATTTGCGCCGATTGGTGAAACTACCCGGAAATATAGCATGCCACCGGGGCCCCAGGTGTCGGTGTCAGCACCGAGTGACCGCAGGAGGCACGACCGTAAACAAAAAGAAAAAGAAAAGAAAAAAAGAGGGGGGAGGAGGAAAACAGTAGAATGAATGCCATATGATGTTCATCATAGCCTCCCAAAGCCAAAGAAGGAATAGAACACGAGAAGCACGATGGATTGCCGAGGACGCGGTAAACTCATATTTTACCGTACTTACTTCGCCTTGGTTCGGAGGCTCGCGGAGGCACGCCAGCCACGAGGAGCGTTTGCACAGCTAACGTACAAACGACTCGGACAGAGACCGTATAAGCGAGCAGTTCGTCTCGAAGGGTTGCCACAAGATGAACGGGAAGAAAAAAAGAGGGTGACTAGCAAGACATCGAATAGGGTCGTGAATCCGAGTGGCTCTCAGCAGTATATTTATCATATGCCACAGTGACGGACAAAGTCCTACTGAGTAGTAGTAGTAGCGAGGGTTACGCGAGCGGAGCGGTGGTCAAGGTTTCCAATCCAGCTAATAGGGGTGCCACTAGAGGGAGGGAGCAACTCGGTAAATTTGGACTCGGTAGTCGGGAAGAGAGATAGGCCGGTTTCGGGGTAGAGGGTGGTGCCACGTCAGGCCCAGCAGGCGCCAATGCTAATACAGGTAAGGAAAGGAAGGAAGAAGAGGGTTGGGGGCGTTCAATCTGCGCAGGCGCACGCCAGGAGGCGGCGGGATATGCTGTACAGTCATTGACAGAGGGCACTCCGAGAAGTGAGACGAAGCCCGTGACAGCCGCATGACCTGAACTGTCGGATGCGCCTGCTAGTCCCATTTGCATGCTTTCTCTCATTGTTGGGGGTTCCGGAATAAAGGGGCAAATCCGCACGCACACCGCATGATTCTCTGGTCCCTTTTCTTCTGGCTAATGATCCCGGTTCTTCGCCCAACACAGACAGTCCTTCCAGTTCACCAATCACCAGTAAGCAAGACAGTTTCCTCCGTGGATCCATCCATCGACGCCTCGAAGCCCGAGCGAGCGAGAAGTGGCTGTGTGAGGAGGTGGGGATACATACAGCGAGAGAAGATTGATTGTGATTGTGATTGATTGATGCCGTGGCGGCTCGGTCACGGTAGGTTCCGGCGGATGCAGAGTAACTTGGGAATTCGGCTTTTGGAAAAAGGGTGGGAGATGCGAGGGGAGCGGACAGACGGACTCGGAAGCAAAGCACTCTTGTTGATATATGATATATCATGCATCATTTTTTTTACGAGGATCGGAGTTGGTGTCCATCTGACAGTCTTCTTCGCTCTCGGGAAACACGCTAATCTTTTGGGGCCGTTGAAACCGGAATACAAGTGTCGTTGTGTTGTTGGTGCTACATGTGTTCCTAGTGTTAGGAGTAGCCTCAATTTCCTTTTGAGAGAGAGCCAAGAGCGCGGAAATAATGGGGCACCCGGCCTTTCCAAGAAGCCGACAATACTCGCTGCTGCTCTTTGCTTGCGCCCCCCCTGTCACCTCCATTTCATTCTAACGGGACCACCAAAACCGCGACTGCGCTGTAACGTGCCCCAGATATCAAATCCTGGACGGCAGCGTGGGGCGATGGCATCGGGCGGTCCATCCGCCTCGGCTCCCGTCGCGTCCCCCCTATTATGTTAATTGCCCATCACACACTGCAACCTGCGCCCCCCGAACGAACGAGTCGAATCAAAAAAAAAACCTGTCATTTGGAAATTCCGAGTTCGAGCCCGCGCCACGTTCTCCACCTGGGCTGGAACAATTGTACAGTTGTACAGTACTGTATACTGTGCACACAACAAAAAGGAATTGGTCATGTGTCGGGCGTTTCTCCAAATTGCCCATACAGTACCTTACTATTCATCATCATCGCCTACGTCACGTTATGGTGCTCTCATCAATCTATGATGGAGCGTATCACATCGACGACACCGACTATCGGATATGACCGCGAGGCCATTTGGAGCGATACTGTACCCCTACAGCTGTACGACATAGCCACCGTTCGCCGCAGCACGCGCGCTAGTGGCACGTTCAGTAGCCTTCTTTCCTTCTTGTAGTCTACCGACGCTTGAATGTCCACCCAATGGCCGAGTAATGCATGCACATGTCTAGATATATTGGCAGCTGGCACGCCACCGCACTTCGCGTATTAGTGTGTAATAGGCGGACTGCACTTTGAGGCCGAGGGCTAGTATTGACAGTGTGGTTGCACATGCTTCTCTTCCACCCCCACATTGGTCTTAGACGGATACAGAATAGACCTACACTCTGAGGGTGGTGGATTGTAAGAATTGCACTGCACTGCATTGGCCCCACATGGCGTGCCAATCAGCCATGGCACGTGCATCGTTTATCTGGTTTATAAGTCATCTGGATCGATGACTCGGTCGCTTAGCGCTTAACGACAAGTGAACGTCACGGCGGCAACGCGGATGTTCGAAAAACTGGCACGAGTCGACACATGGCGGACCCGAACCGTGCTGCGGATCGAGGAAAAGAGACGCTCGAGAGGGATCTGATGACACTGATGGGTTGGATAAATATAAAAAAAAAAGATATATTCTGTTCAGGTACGCGCACGCAAGGCAAAGGTAGAAACCAAGGGGAAGATCGACCGGAAATGGCAGGCTGGCAGCGAAGATGGAAACTTGTTGTACGTCGCAGGGGATCGAATAAGTGAGATGAAAAGAGGGTGAAGCGAAGCGAATTACGACGGAAGTGGAGTGGGAATGGAACTCGGCCGAGCGAGAAACGGAGAGAGACGGGGAGGAAAGGAGGGGAAACCATCCAACTCGGGTCTGAACTGGGTCGGATCTGGAATGCCCCGATCGCGATCGGGCCCTCGCGAGCCGCCCTCGCCCAGGCCAACTCGCCTGCCGAGTTTGATTTGAGTCAGCAGCGTCGTTCCCTGCATATATTAACCCCCAGCGTCTGCCCCTCCCTCCTCCCTTTCCCTCCCACATCACCCGCCTCGCTCTCCCCCAATGCTCGATTTCGATCCCTTCGCACCCGTCTATCCGTCCCACATCCAGGATAACGACTCCCTATTCCGCCTCAAGGCAATGCAGGCAGATCCCATCACATGCACCTCTTACTCTCCTCCCCCGATCCCATTAGGAAAATTCGCTTTCAATTCGCCTCCCACTCCACCCACCCCTCTGTCCGCTTCAAGTCCTGCCTTGCAGTCCTTCACCTTCGATCCCTTTGCTGACGAGGATTCCTCTACAAGCTCCGTTGCAAGTGAGCGCGAGCGTGAGTTGGTGGTCCAGCGTCTCCGTCGGATCGAGTTCCTTCGCAGGCGCGAGTGGATGCGTCGCGTTGTAGCATGGGTCGATGGCATTTCTCAGGATACAGTGAGTGGCACCTTCTCTTCATTCCCTGCTGGCATCCGCAGTTGGTTCCTTGATACCAGCAATAAAAGTCAATACAAATAATAAGATACTGACATGACCTGTGCCTTACTCATAGAGCCCCACATTATCACCGTCCTCTGCGCTGTCAAAGTTTGCTCCTCCCCCTAGACATTACAACTATACCCAACAGTCCGATCCCGCGGATTCGCCCACTCTTTACTACAGTTCCAGCTCGAGTCCGTCGCAAACCAGCCCGGATGAGGATGATGAACCCTATCTCATCTATAGCACCCCCCTCCCCGGTTCCGCACAACCGTCGTTTATCCCCCCATCGCCATCGCCGTCGCCATCTCCCCCCGTGTCCAAGCCCGTTGCTCCCGCGCCTGTTCATACCCCTGCGGTATCATCGCCGCATATATCCCCTCCTTGCCTTCCCCCACCGTCACGGCGCGTTCATGGTCGTATGCGCTCATTAAGCTCAATTCGCGAAGAAGATGAAGGGGGAGTGTAGACTCGCATTGGCTCTTACTCGAAGAATGGGAGAAGAGACGTGACGGGCGGCAAGGATATCCCTTATGCTGCGCAAAAGCCGCCTGCTAAAATTCGGTTTCCTTCACTTTCTTTTATCGCATCCCTCGCCACCTCTGCGATGGCGGCTACAGGCTGCTTTCCGATTTCATTTTCGGCTACGGCTGACTGGCGTAGAAGCGTGGCCGCCAGTCAACCACGTTCTCTACCTCTTTATCTGCGTATCATCCACCTCACAGATCACACATCCATCCAATCGGTTCGAGCAATCAATTCATACATCCACACATCCATCAATGATCCATTCAATGACCGCACACGACAGATGTTTCGGTTTCTTTTTATCTCTTCGCCTGCGGTTTCCTCGTGGTTTTTTTATCCTTTCTCCTTTCTATCAGCGCCTATCTATTACTTCAGGTGTACTGTACGAGCCCCGGTAATCGTGTATCATTAGCCAGCGCTCGTCTGTGACAAGTATAATGTCTCATGTTTTCCATTATTTCCTTGCGTATTTGGCCACTCCCTTTTTTTGGTCATATCAACGAACGGCGGAAGACGGAATGACGAGATGACAGACATGAGAGAGTGAGTGTCGCCGCGGTGGCCGATATTAGCCATCAAATCGATACGGAAGACAAGCGGAAATGCAAATCCATCCCAGTCGAGTTCGACTGCGCCCTTGCAACCGTCAGCCCACCCGACGGACGTTATTCCGGATATTTGACATGAGCCGAACATCGAACAGATCTCATCATTCCGAATCTCTTCGGTGACCTTACAGGTAGTTACTGTATGCTGTACTGTATGTACGACTTTTTGATAGAAAATCGTCTGCCCTGTGTCGGAGTTTGATTTATTAAATACGTCCCACATATCGATGACATCATCACATCATGATCATATCTACTTGTGTCGCGACGAGACTACTAAATCGGACTGGTGCTACGTTTCAATCGATGCATCATGGCGTATCTCTTCGAATGAAGGCCACCCAGAATGGGTTGTCATCACTCTTTTTACCGAAATGTGCTGGGCTATAATACTGTAGTTTCTCCGGCAGAACGACAAGGGTGAGGACTGAAAGATCCGTGCGTAGGGCCAAGACCACCAACTGTGGTCCCAGTGGGCTGGGCCGGGGGAAAGGGTCCCCTCTAGATTGAAAAGCCTTGAAGCGACACACTTGCGTGTGATAGTACAGTAGGTCTGCAACAATCGCGCGTGCTTGCTTGCTTGAGCGAGCTCCACTGGGCCGCTCCAACAAGTCATATGCATACGTTCTCCTTTGGTAAGTAGTAAGTAGTGAAGTGGCTGATAGTAGGGATGATTACTGCTACCTTGACAACTTTCATAACAATCCGCCCAATGGCTACTCCGAGTCAGGCGGCTTGGCGAGGAGCAACTTGGTACAGTAGTGTACTTGATGAGTGAACTCTGTTGATACGTAGTATAGTAGTAACTTAACAGAGAAGACGCTCACAGTCATTTGGAGGAGGATGGAATTGAGCTGCACTTGCTTGCAAGGTGTGCGTGGATGGAGCCTTAGCGTAATGCTGGATTTCACGGACTCCGAGATTACAGTACACTTAGGGAATGACATCGTCACATCATCGCCTTGAAACGAGCTCAGAAAGGCGGGAGCGTAAATATAGCAGGTCCTCTCGGTCTTCGGAGAAGTGGGCTGAGGTCAAAAAGGCAGTGATGACGATCGTTACGATCATACGACTTCCGTGGCTTAAGAGCAAACGTTCCTCCGAGGACGAGCTCTCAAAAAAAAGTGTTTGGAACCCCATGCTTTCCATTATTTTTGATTGCAGAAGACGCTCTTATCCAGTTCCAGTCAAGTCTGAAGATCCCATCCCGAACCTGGTCCGGTTGTCATGGATGTCGTGAGCACCTGTGCGGCTTTAGTGTTATCTCCCCTGTAACTTTACTGCACTGTATTACCGAACCACTGTAGTACGGTAGGAGAATACGGAACCTTATGGACTTCAGCGAGCACATGACATCCGTACATTTGATCAGTCGGCCACCGTGGACAGGTTTCGACGGCTCGATTCATGTGAAACTCTGCCCGCGTCCGCACGCACCGGCACTGACATAGTCTATCCAACCCAATCCCTGTGGCCCACTCTTATTATTTAGATCATCCTCGTGTCTATTCTATTAAACGATGCGTAAGCGGCTCTCAACGAGTGGCACGCCGCGGAGTTTCAGTCAAGGTCCGTGTACAACTTGAAGTGTATTCGAGGAACGGTTCAGGTGCGGTCGTTCAGAAGAGGCTTCGGTGGTTGGAATTGGCACTGATCATCTTTCGCCCTTTATTTGGTCCGAATTGGGTCAGTATTTGTCGCGGTAGAAGACAGGTGAGATGGGGCAGGGGGCAGGTACAGTACCTATGTCTTTTCGTGGGTAGGGTGTTTAGGGCGTCGGGAGTTTCGCTGGCAACAAATTCTGGCCTGGGACAGGACGTCAATACGGCAAGATAACGGGTGCGCACGCACGTCAACATAAATGATAAGGCACGAGACACAAGAGAAAGAATAAGTTAGATAGGCGCGTAGACACGTGGTTGAATGTCAATCGTGTCAATTATCCGGGTACAGTACTGACAGTACCACCAATACACGTAACACGTTTAATTCAACCTGATGCGCGCAAATACAGTCCAATTAGTTACCAGCCATAGGCAGCGCTCGGACGTGGGCTTTCTGACCCAGATGGGGATCAGCAGTTGATTCTGCCTCGCCGGGTGCAGTACTCTTTTACACTTCCATTCTGCGATCCGGCAAAATCAGACAGGTCGATACGAACATGTCCGGCTGTCGCGGACAGATAATTAGAGGCCAACTAACCAACCTACTAATTGTGCAGGACTACAGACGCCGTCGTGTGGCGTTATAATAATACAACAGAACGGGACGAATACTTGCATCCACAATAGAATAGCCAAGTCCACGGGAAAGAAAGAGGTCCGTATTGTTGAACAGATCGGCGCCCGTGGCAGAAAAGGGGGGAGGGGGGGAAGAGTCGCGATTAATTTGTGTATTTTCCGATGAGCGCGAAAATCCGCGTGGGGTACGGGATCATTCAGACATGTCTGCTTTTGGACTTGTGACCGGAGGGGTGGGTTAAAGCGTGCGGTCCAGGGATTAGTACAGTACACACATACGGCCAAGCAAGATCACATTCCATCAGCACAGATGCCCCACGCGTCCACGGATTCAACAGGGATCACATCACTCGGCTGCAGTATGCAGGAGCGGCACGCGTTTTGGAAACGAGGAAGAAGAGAATGGAAGAGATGGGATGATGGGGGCGTGCAAAGGTCGTGGGATTCCTACCCCCCTGTCCTTCCGTGGCCATGCTTCATCCACGTTCCACTTATGGCCTCACCGGAGGAAGTAAGATGCGGAACTCCCCCGTCCCCTACCCTTCCGTCCTCGTAAAGGGTGATGTGCAGAGTGTTGATTGATCGGCACATGGTAATCAACGTAATCGCCCGGGGGAAGAAGAATTCCATATGTTGTAAATGTCAACGGACCGTCGATAACCGCAACGTGGATAAAGGATAATGATAAGTCAGTGCCAAGTGAACAGCCACTCCAAGCATCCTGACATGAGCAGATTAAGACTGGAGCCCCAGGGCTTATTGACTCCGATAACATCCGACCATCGGGTACTAAGTGAACTCCTTCGGTAGGGTACGGAGTGGTGGACCAGCTCAGTGGATCAAAGGATTAGATAACACATATTGGGCGTCTGAAGAGACATGACACGCCTAGCGATAGTGGCGTATTTTCCAAGAGGTACTGTATCCCACTTTGTACAGGAACCAGACAAGACGCCGAGGGGGAAGCGTGGAGGTGGTCAGGAGGTGGTTCGGTGTATTGGAGATGTTACCTGTGCCTAAAGATCTCGGCTCCCTAGTGATCACATCTTCTTCTGGCGTAGACTTCCTGTGAGGAGATCGTGTGGAGGTATCTCCCCCGCGGGGTGTGAAGATGCCCTGCATGGCCCTTCCCTTCCCCTAGCCCAGGTCCGCAGTATATCCCGGGGAAGAGTAGGGGAGACCAGGAGTAGCGTGACTACATTACTTCTGGAAGCCTGCTAATTTCTTAATCCAGCCAAGGGTATTTGGTAACCGAGCACAGAGGATCACTACAGCCGATCAGTTCATCTCCTAAGTCTGGTTTCCGGTTCGAATCCGAACGACGCGTGAGGAGAGGGAGGAGGGTGATTATGTAACATCAACTCGGAGTCAGAGTCGGGGTTTCGAGTTGCGCGCACCGAGCCCGCCACTCAGATCGACACTTCAACAGACTCCGGAGTTAGTCCGCTGACCTAGACGACTGTTGCTCGTCTTTGACTACTCTGCGTTTGACCAGTGTTACCTCGTGGCCGAGCGACTGAGGTCTGACAAGCAGGATGAGTGCCGAGCCAGTCAGATCATGCACACTTCTTCGACGATGACGACGACGTATGCTGCTTGCGACAACAGCCGCGGGGCTGTCCGGTAATATAACCTCTTCGACGACGAATATAGGTACCATCATGACAATTGCAATCCCGTCGTAGCTGGCCCCCGGTGGGTACGCGACAAACGTGTGTCCATTATGCTCACTGACACGCGGCAGTTCGCAAGTTTCTTTCCGTGGGGGAAGATAAATTGAGATCCTTCTTTCAGTACCCGTCATTCTCAGCAATAAATTTTTGTTAGGATGATTGACAGGCGTCGGAACCGCCCAAACGAACTGCAACGTCTTGACTCCTGGTTATCCCATGCTGTCGTAACGTTTAACTAACTACTGGCCCTGCCCAGAGTACACACTGGTCCTCAAATTCTCCTTCTCACCGACGCTTGCGCTCGTACGCACGGACTCCGTCACATGCTACGTCTACGGCTCTCCCAGCTCCAAGCCACCATGGCGTATACGACTCGTGCTACTTATTTGTACTCTACGTTTGTACGGCATGACGTGTGAGGCTCGTAACACTCATATTCACGGTCTCCAAGGCACTTCTGAACTTTCCCATCTTCCCCAGCAGGAGTTGCAACCGAAGCAATCTTCCCATTCCTGAAGACGGATCATGGTCGTGGTCTGTTGTGCTTAGGTCGTGACGTGTGACGACAAAAACATCACAGGTGATACTTTCTTTGACTTACGCTTTGAATCGCAATAGAGGTCGAGTAAGCGTCCCTTCGGTGCGGATGAAGGGTGTTGCATATTACGCGCCTGGTTACACAAATTGGACGACGGTGGCTTGTGTGTGCCTTGCGCGTACGGTGCGTGTGGGGGAATGCATTGGTTCGCTGGTGCAAAAGCTTAGTGGACATCTCCCAATAGTCAGGACCTCATCCCCCTTTCCATTACCGTTCACAGTGGGCCGCAGAGGACACCGAGGGCAGCGAGATTTACGCAACGCCCCGCGACTGACGTTACGCGAGTATCATCGCAAGATGAATGTCCTGCATGAGTGAGGAGCTCGACTCCACATTCATATAGACCGCGAATTATGTCAGTCTGGACACGTCGACACGAGCATCTGCGCCATCTGTTCTCGTTCACAGTGAGTTCGACTACCACGCGTTTCAAATTGGTTTGTAAATGTAGAACTTATGAGCCTCGGGGTGGTTCTCGGTGTGTGGACGTTGGGTTGTGACTGTAACAGGGTATTTCTGGCACCACCGTGGGCGAGAAACCACCTACAGCAGATGTTGTGGTCATTGCACAGACTTGAATCAGAACAATGAAGCTACGGATTGTGCTGAGGCCAGATCGCAGTCACAAAATCTTCTTTGATTTCCGAATGACTGTCGATTGTCTGTTCCACGTGGCCCTGTGTCTGCGCAGCTTTTTTGTTCTTTTTTTTTTTTTTTGGAATCTGCATTTGTTACACGCAACATGTATGTAAGTACAAAGACACATGCGGGCGGCTGTGCGACCCGGTTGGTTCAAGTGTTAATAAAGTATAGGTATGTTCGTTGATTTGGCTGCTTCTGGTCGCCTTTTGTTGGTGAAGTGTGCGTAGGCCGATTGGCCTCGTTTAACCGTGATCCGCAGCTTTTTTGTTCCATCACAGGTCACATGTCCGACTCCCACGTTCAAATTGGTGCGCTTCAGTATTTCATCGCCAAAATAGTTATAATACCGCAAAAAGGGAGGGCTGCTAGGCCAGAAACCAGACGGGAAAGGGACAGACGGTCCACCAGGCAATCGCGCAGACACACTGCGGACGCCCAGTTGGAAGTCGATAAGTAGAGATGGGCCAGTCTCGGAGGAAAGTCAGCCCCGTTCGAACTTGTGCACGTGGTCCCGACGCGCACTGCGGAAGGTGGCGGCG
>WNFO01019012.1_pt1 | contig 11104 bp, 8 predicted proteins | sample 5400251 | NCBI WGS metagenome assembly WNFO01 (sample SAMN13153354, study PRJNA577476) | soil metagenome | isolation source: 100 cm saprolite under Madrone tree | place: USA:California | collected 2016-06-14 | reverse complement strand
GAGCGGCTGGTGAAGAAATTGTGGGCGAATACGAAAGTGTTCAAGCGCGAGCTGAAAAAGCGGGGATTTCAGTTTAAGGCGAGCGAGACGCCAATTATTCCGATCCATGTGGGGGATGCGGCGAAGGCGTTTGAGTTTTCGAGGAAGCTGTTTGAGGCGGGCGTGTACGCGCCGGCGGTCGGGTACCCCACGGTGGCGGAGGGTAAGGCGCGGCTGCGGGCCATTGTAAGCGCAACGCATAAGCGCGAGCAGCTTTTGAAGGCGGCGGATACGCTTGCGGAAGTGGGCAAGCAGCTTGGCGTCGTTTAAGGGCTGGGGTCCTAAGGGTCTCTACAAGCAGGCCTTTAGGCGGCCAAACAGCGTTGTTTTGGCTTAGCACATTTGAAGTACTATGACCTCTTTTTGGATAGTGGCTTCGCGGACTCTTCTAGGCTAAGCACTGGAAAAACCTCAACTTAGGTTTGGCTGGCGTCGTGCATTCCCTTCCAGCACCAGTCCTGTCTGTTCTTCTGAACAGACCGAGAAAGCGGCGCGTCATGAGGAAGTTTGCGGCAATAGCGTTGGCGGCGAGCGCGCTCCTGATTACCAAAGCCGGTGCGGCACAGGGGCCTGAATTGGATGTGGCGAAGAAGGTGACGAAGGAGCAAGCGCCTCCTGCGGCGGTTATGGCGCCGCTTTGTGTCGGAACGGCTTTCAATGCGGTTCTTACGGATGATCTCGATACGAGGAAAGCGCGACCCGGAGACACGGTAACCGCGGAAATTGCGGAAGTGGGCGAGGACGCGCCGGTTCGGCGCTGTTCGTGCAGTTCGATAAGGCGCTGCTGAAGAATGGGGAGGAAGTCATCCTCAATGCGGGGATTCAGGCTTTGGCGGTAGGTTCGGTGGCGCCGCTGTCCGATACCGAGAGCAAAGATGGTGCTACGTCCGCCGCGGTGAATGGGCCGGCTGAGCCGTCGGGACCAGTGGCCGAGCCGACTTCTGCCGAGACAGGCAATGACGGTGCGCTGATCGTTTCCACGGTTTATGACAATCCGCGGAGTAAATTACGCGCGCCGCTTTTCGCGGCGCCTGCCGCGGAGGGCGAACTCGATTCCAACGGGCTGTTCACGCCAGACAGCAAGGGCGCGTTCGGGCGGCCGGATGTGAAGGTTTACACGCCGACGTCGGAAGGATCACACGGGACGGTTTTGCTTTCGGCAAAGAAGCAAATGCACCTGCAGAGCGGCACGCGGTTGCTCCTGGTTGTACAGCCGCCGCCTAACGGGGATCTTGAGGCCACGCCCGTCGATCTGAACGATATTTCTCCCAACCCGTAATCCCGGCGCTCCAGCTGAAAAACCCAGCCTCCAGATGATTTGAAACCTTGAGGAGGGTTTTCCATGAAATCCTTTTTGATTGCATTTGCGGTCGCAGCGCTTTGCGCGACTGGCGCAGCGGCGCAATCTGTGCCCCCTTCCGAAAACACGAGCAGCGAGGCATCGCTGGCTGGCGGCACGGAGATTAACGCCACGCTTAACTCTTCCATTGATTCGAAAAAGGCGAAACCTGGCCAGCAGATCACGGCTCATATCGTCGAGGCCGTGAAATCCACGGACGGGAGGACGATTCTGCCGAACGGAACGAAGCTCATCGGGCATGTCACGAAGGCTTCTGCTCGTTCGAACGGCCAGGGAGAGTCCATGCTGGCGATTCAGTTCGATAAGGCCATGCTGAAGGGTGGGCAGGAAGTGCCGCTGAATAACGTCGTGATTCAAGCCGTCGCGGCGCCGGCGCGTGAAACGACGAACTATGGCGGCTACGACGCGCCGCCGACGACTGCGCCAGGCTCGCCGAGCAATAATCCGAGCATGTCCGGGAGCCGGGGCGCGAGGCCGGAAGGGACACCGACGACCCAGCCCTATCCTGGCAAAAACTCAGGTGGATCGAATCCCAACGGTACGGGAAATAGCGAGGCGAATAATTCCGGACCGCTTCCGGCAAATGCGCGAGGCGTCTATGGGCTGGAGGGAGTACGCCTGAGCGCTAGCAGCAGCGGAGAGGGAACAGTGCTGACCTCCACCGACAAGAATATCCATCTCGACGGAGGTACACGCTTGCTGTTGACGGTGCAGCCGCAAAGCGCTTCTGCCGCGCCGAGCAACAGGTAGAGCGTAATCACGAGCCGGTCGTTTCGAGGGGCGCGTCCTGCGCCCTTCTTTTCTTGTCTGACCGAAGCTCACCTGCGTTGCTTTGCTATACTCGATACGATGGCTTCATCGCAACGAAATCTGACGCTGCCGGGCACAGCGGCCCGCAAAAAACTGTTTCTTGTGGATGCTATGGCGCACATTTATCGGGCTTTTTTTGCGCCGATGAACCGCATGAACGCGCCTTCGGGCATTCCCACCAAGGTCACATTTCTCTTTAACACGATTTTGCGGAGATTGCTGAACGACTATAAGCCGGATTACGTCGCCATCGTGTTTGACACGCGCAAGCCAACCTTTCGCGACAAGCTCTTCGAGAAATACAAAGCGAAGCGGGCGCCGATGCCCGACGAACTGTCGCTGCAATTGCCGTATGTGCGGCGACTGTGCGAAGCGATGCGCCTGCCAATTTTGGAACTCGATGGCTATGAAGCGGACGACATTATCGGGTGCCTGGCGCAGAAAGCGGCGAAGGAGAACCTGGACGTCCTGCTCGTCACCAACGATAAGGACATGATGCAGTTGGTCGACGGAAACGTGCGTGTACTGCGCGCCGGAACGGGCGGCGCGAAGAACGACGTGATCGTGGACGCGGAGAAGGTGAAGGAGATTCTGGGCGTGCCGCCGGATAAAGTTGTGGACGTGATGTCGCTGATGGGCGACACGATCGACAACATTCCCGGAGCGAAAGGGATCGGTGAAAAGGGCGCGACCGAGCTGATTCAGAAATACGGCAGCGTGGAAAATGCGCTGGAGCACGCCGCGGAAGTTTCGAACAAACGCTATCGCGAGGCGCTGCAGCAGCAGAGCGAGCAAGTGCTGATGTCCAAGCAACTCGCGACGCTGGCGACACAAGTGCCAGTCGCATTGGATTTGCCGGGTCTGGAGCGGCGTGAGCCGGATTTCGCCGCGCTTTCGGCGTTGTATCGAGAACTGGGATTCAATTCCCTTTTGCGCGAGCTGGGATCGGAAGTAGTCGCCGCTTCCGCGGTGGCAAGCGCAGAGCCCGTGGTCAAGACAGATTATGCGCAGTTCGACTCGGTTGCAGAGTTCCGCGAGTACTTGAAGGGACTTCCCGCGGGACAGGCTGTATCGGTGTGGCTGAATCTTGAGACTGGCGAACGCGAGGCCGAGGGCTTCGGAACGCGTATCGCATCCATTGAAGTTTCCTCGAAAGCGGGCGAGGGGCGCTCCGTACGGATCGAAGAAAATGGCGAAGCGCTGCGCGAGTTGTCGGCATTTCTCGGTGATGCGAAGCGGCCGAAAATCGTACACGATCCGAAGTTGACGCAGATTCTTGGCGGCGACGCGAAGAATATCCAGCACGCTACGCAAATCTATTCGTACTTGCTGCGGCCAACGACGGCAAATCACCATTTTACCGATGTAGTCATGCGCCAGTTCAACGCGATGCTCAGCGGCGCTCCTGGCGAGCGCGCGGATTATCTGCACCGGCTGGCGCCTGCGTTGCGCGCGCAAATCGATGCGCAACAGCTGCAAAACGTTTACGAAACGATCGATTTGCCAGTGGCGGCCGTGCTGGCGCATATCGAGCGGGCAGGCATTCGTGTGGACCCGAAGGCGCTGGATGCAATGTCTCTGTCCATGGAAAAGGAAGTGCGGCGGCTGGAGAAAGAGATATGGGAGATGGCGGGATTCGAGTTCAACGTCAACTCGCCAACGCAGCTTGCGGAAGTTCTTTTTGACAAGCTGAATTTGCAGGCGCCGATGCGGCGAGGCCGTGGACGAGTGCGGTCGACGGCGGTCGACATCCTGGAAGATCTGGCGGCGCAACATCCGCTGCCTGCAAAGATCATCGAGTATCGCGAAATCGCTAAATTGAAATCGACGTATGTCGATTCGCTGCCAAAACTAATCAATCCCGCAACGGGCCGGTTGCATACCAGCTTGTCGCAAACGGGCGCGGCGACCGGGCGGCTGAGTTCGTCCGACCCGAATTTGCAGAACATTCCGATTCGCACGGAGCTGGGGCGGCAGATTCGCGCGGCCTTTGTGGCCGAGCCGGGGATGATTCTGCTGGGCGCCGACTACTCGCAGATCGAGCTGCGTGTGATGGCGCATCTCTCGAATGACCCTGTGCTGCTCGATGCGTTTCGCACGGGGCAGGACATTCACGAGCGCACCGCGCAGGAAGTGTTTGGCGTGGGGCCGATGGCGCAAACGCCCGAGCATCGACGCGCATCGAAGGCGATCAATTATGGAATTATTTACGGGTTGTCGCCGTTTGGCCTGGCGCAGCAGATTGGCGTGCCGCAGAAGGAAGCGGCGCAATTCATCAACGCATATTTCGAGCGCTATCGCGGCGTGAAGCAATACCTGGATAATGTGCTGGTGGAAACGCGGCAAACGGGGGTGGCGAAAACTCTCTTTGGCCGCATTCGGCCTATTCCGGACATAACTTCGCCGCAAGTGCAGATTCGCAATTTCGCGGAACGCACGGCGCTGAATTCGCCGCTGCAGGGGACGGCGGCGGACCTCATCAAGTTGGCGATGATCTTTCCGTACCGCTGGAAGTGGAAATCTGTATTGGCGCCAACTGGCGGGATATGGAGTGATGTCGCGCGATCCGTGGCGTGCCGAATCTTCGCCTGACCAACCGTCCCCCGAGATCCTCCCAAGCATCCCTTTTGCCACGTTTGTAGTCCAATTCCATGGGCAAGTGCTGTCGGTACCATCCACGTTGTGATTCCTGTTTTGAAATGGGTCCCGGTCCTCCAGTTAGGATATTCATGCGCTGCACTTTTTTACCGAGTGGCCTAAGTTGGGTGTGTGTTTTGCTGGCGGGTTGCGCCAGCACCTCGCATAACACGCCGGTCGCAGTTGCCGTTAGCCCCACCGCGGCCAGTGTAGTTGTGACCAAGACGCAACAATTCACAGCGACTGTGACGGGCACGTCGAATACCGCCGTGACCTGGAGTGTTGTTGGCGGAGCGGCGAACGGAACTATCTCGAACGCCGGCCTCTACACTGCGCCGGCAACCGTGCCGAATCCTCCGCAGGTAACGGTGACCGCTACTTCGCAGAAAGACAGCACCAAGACGGGCTCCGCGACGGTCACCGTGACGACTGCAGCGGTCGCTAGTACCGTGAGCGTCTCGCCAAGCGCTGTTTCGGTCGCGAATTTCGGCACGCAGCAATTCACAGCGGCCGTGAATGGGTCGCCGAGCATGGCGGTCAATTGGGAGGTCAACGGAGTCGCCGGCGGAAATCAGTCCGTCGGTTTCATTTCCACGAGCGGGTTGTACGTTGCGCCGAGCGGCGTTCCGACGAAATCGGACGGCAAGGGCGGCAGCGTAACGACGACGGTGACGGTGACCGCGGTTTCCCAGGCAAACAGCGCGGATTCTGGCTCGGCCACAGTGACCATCCAGCCGGCAAATGAAAGTGCGCAGGCCGGCGCCATCGAGCTGGGAGCCTCGGGAGGGAATGCGAACGATTCGAGCACGAATGCAGCCGCCCATACGATCACATGTTGCGGAGGCACGCTTGGCTCACTGGTCACGCGCGGCGGCACGCAATTTATTCTGAGCAATACACACATCCTCGCGCGCAGTGATATTGCACAGATTGGTGACGCGATTATTCAGCCCGGTTTGATCGATACTTCCACGTGCACTGCTTCGGGGGCGCGCACTGTGGCCAATCTCAGCGCGTTCTACAACCTGGAAACTGGACCACTGCCAAAGATTGATGCGGCGATTGCGCAAGTGATTCCGGGCGATGTCGATCCGGCGGGAAACATCCTCTATTTGGGCGCGACTGCTGATGCGAGCGGCGTGCCAGTGCCAGGCCAGCCGCATGAGGGTACGGGTGTGACGGCCACGCTTGGCATGCCTGTGGCGAAGAGCGGACGCTCCACTGGGCTGACGTGCTCGACCGTGCTTGCGGTGGCCGTAAACGTGAACGCCGTGCAGTATCAAAAAGGATGCGGCACGGGCACCACATTCACCGTGAACTACACGAATCAGGTGGACATAGCGGGAGGCAGCTTCAGCGCGGAAGGGGATTCCGGTTCACTGATTGTTAGGCAAAGTTCCGCGGATCCAGTAGCTTTGCTCTTCGCCGGTTCGGATACCGATACGGTTGGCAATCCCGTTGCCGACGTTCTGAATTTCTTCGCAAGTGGGGGCAACACCGTCAAGTTTGTGGGCGACCCAAGCGTTATGGGACACCAGGTGTTTGGGTGCAGCTTGCCGAACAAACCCGCGTCCGCGAGCAGCACGCAGGCGGCAACCACAGTTGCTCCTACGGCTATGCAGCAGGCAGCGGCCGTGCGCGATGCGCATGCGCCGGAGCTGCTGGCGCACCCGGAGGTGCAGGCGGTTGGCGTGGGCGCGAGCCGAGACAATCCACATGAGGCGGCCGTCTTGTTTTTTGTTACGGCAGGGCAGCCACGAACAAATATTCCCATGCAAGTGGATGGCGTGCGCACGCGGATTGTGGAAGGCACGCTGTTCGCAAAGCATGGGGCGCTGTCCGCGCAGGAGAGCGCGCTGCTTGAGCAGTCGATTGGCGCGGCACCCGAGGTATATCCGATCTCTGAAGCGGAGATGGCGCGAGCGAAGCCGGTGCGCGCCGTACATACGCAGGAGCTGATGAGCCAGCCGGGAGTTCAGGGCGTAGGCATCACCGCGAGCCTGGATGCTCCAGGTGAAGCGGCGCTGATGATTTTTGTGGTGCGCGGCGCGGCGCACAATCCAATCCCACCCGTGATGGATGGGTTGCGCACGCGTGTGCGCGAGTCCAGCCGATTCCGTGCCGGATCGGGCGATGCGGGCCGGCGCGGCGCTTGCACGGTCGCGCCAAGCAAGACCCTCCCGCACAAACCGCCGCTTAGCAACTAGCGAATACTTATTGCTGGCGCTGCACCTTTGGCGGGCGTAGAATCCGCCACAAATGGAGCCGAACCTCTCCTTCGGCATATGCAGGTGTAAGGAGGCGGTATGAGGCGATCTTTTCTTCTGCCAAGTGTGGTTCTGTTTGCGAGCCTGGGCGTTACCTGGGCTGGGCAAGACGCGCAAGAAAACTCCGACAAATCCAAAACAGCCGATTACAAAATTACGCCGGAAGATGCGGCGCGCGTAAATCCGGTCAAATCCAGTCCAGAAGGACTTGCCGAGGCGCGCAAAGTGTTTGGGTACGACTGCGCGATGTGCCACGGCGACAAAGGTGATGGCAAAGGCGATGTAGTGGAGTCGATGAAGCTGACGATGCACGATTGGCGTGAGCGCGCGACCTTGGCGAACGTGACCGATGGCGAGATTTTCTACATCCTCACCAAAGGCAAAGGAAAGATGATGGCCGAGGGTGACCGTCTGTCGGAGAAACTGCGCTGGAACATGGTGAACCTGGTGCGCGCGATGGCCGCAAAGGGCGGCGAGCAAAAATCCGCGACGGCGACTCCCACCCGGTAGCCTGGCGCGCAGTCGGCACATGGCGAGCCGCTGTGCTACGCTTTTCCTCGCTATTTTATTGACAAAATGGGAGGCGCGGATGGCGCATTCACCTCAATTCTTGAAGCTCGTGCAAGACGCAAAAAAGCGCGTGAAGGAAACCAATGTTCCGGACGTGAAGCGCCGCATGGATGCAGGCGAGAAATTCTTGCTGATCGACGTGCGCGAAGACAATGAGTGGGCCAAAGGGCATGTTCCCAATGCCGTGCACTTGGGACGCGGCATTATCGAGCGCGACATCGAGCAGCGCATCCCGGAGACGGGCGCGAAGTTGGTTTTGTATTGCGGCGGCGGCTTTCGCTCCGCGCTCGTTGCGGAAAATCTGCAGAAGATGGGCTACACGAATGTGGAATCGATGGACGGCGGATGGAAAGGCTGGCTCGACGCCGGCCTGCCGACTGCCAAAGATTAGTTCGTGCTTCCCGATCGCAGCCAGATTGATGGAAATTGGCTGGGGCGGAAGGATTCGAACCTTCACCATCCACATTAACAGTGTGGTGTCCTACCGGTTGGACCACGCCCCAGCGGCATTTGCGGCCGACCTACGGCCCGAACAAACTAGGTAGGCTCCGCCGCATAGGGCGCGGCGGAGGGTTTTTCTAAGATAGCACGACCAAGTGCGGATTCCGAAACGCCTGTTGCAAAAAGAATGTGTGTCTCCGCGCTCGCCCGCGCATCTCAGAGGATGAAGCTGCGCCAAAGAATCGTCTTGTAGACGAGGCGATCTTTTTGCGAGCGGACCGGTATGTCCACGCGTGTGCCAGGCTGATTTTTTTGAAAATTTCGCAAAAGGTGGCGGCATTACTTGCATTTTGACGATTCGTCAAAATAAAAATCGACTCTAGGTCATTGGAACAGTTGCATTCGCGAAAGTTTTGTTGGAAACTATCGCGTCAATTACGACTCGGGCTTGCACTCCCGGGTCAGGACAGGGTGGACGCCAGGTGCCTCTCCTTTAGTCGCGCTCACCGCAAAAGTGCAAACTTGACATGGCCCAGATTTTTCACCGAAGCACGAATTTCATCTCTAAGGTCAGTGTGTTTTTTGGCGCGCTGCTCGCGGCCCTGGCCCTTGGTGGTGTGATGGGTTTGGCCCGCGCTCCCTATTTGACGAATCAAAACGTCACGCGCGAACAGCCCATCCAGTTCAGCCACAAACACCACGTTGGCGACGACGGCATCGATTGCCGGTATTGTCATACCGGCGTCGAAACCTCCGCGACCGCCGGAATTCCTCCCACCAAGACCTGCATGAATTGCCATTCCGTCCTCTTCAACAACGCCGGATATTTGGAGCCAGTACGCGAAAGTTATCGAACGGATAAATCGATTGAGTGGATTCGCGTCCACCGGCTGGCGGACTACGTCTATTTCAATCACAGCATTCACGTCAACAAAGGTGTTGGCTGCTCTTCCTGCCACGGGCAGGTGAACCAGATGCCGCTGATGTTTCAAGCGTCGCCGCTGCTGATGCAATGGTGTCTGGACTGCCATCGCAACCCGGAAGCGGTTTTGCGGCCACGCGATCAAGTTTTCAACATGGATTGGAAGGCTCCGTCGAATCAGGCGGAAATCGGAAAGCGCTTGGCGGCCGAGTACAAGATCCCGAGCGTTGGCCAGCTTCAAAGCTGCTCCACATGTCATCGTTAGCGGACGGTATGAGCGATCACGATATTGGCACCTCCATGCACCACGACGAAACGCACGATCATGACTCGCATGAAAGCGAGCAGGGCGAGGATTTAGTGCTCCGCGAGCGGCCACTTGATCTGGCCGCGGTGCGAGCGAAACTGCAATCCAAGAGCGGGCCGCAGTATTGGCGCACGATCGAGGAGCTTGCGGAAGATCCACACTTTGAGGCTTTGCTGCATCGCGAATTTCCACGCCAAGCCTCGGAATGGGACGAAGCCGTCGATCGACGCGATTTTCTGAAGTTGATGGCGGCATCATTGGCCTTTGCGGGGCTCTCCGGCTGTAAGTCCAACGAACAGACCCACCTCGTTCCTTATGTGAAGCAGCCTGACGGGATGGTTCTGGGCAAGCCGATGTTTTTCGCTACGGCGATGCCCTTCGGCGCCGACGCCATCGGAGTGCTCGTCGAAAGCCATGAAGGACGGCCGACAAAAATCGAAGGCAATCCCGATCACCCGGCCAGTTTGGGCACCACCGATGCCATAACGCAGGCTTCCGTCCTGAATTTGTACGATCCGGATCGCGCGCAAACGGTGACCTTCGCTGGTGAGATTCGCACCTGGTCCGCGTTCCTCGATGCCGCGCAAGTCATGGCCGTCGAAATGAAGGCTGTAGGCGGCGCAGGCTTTCGTATTCTTACCGGCACGGTTGCATCGCCCACCATTGCCGAGCAGATTCAATACTTGCTGAAGCTGTATCCTCAGGCGAAATGGCATCAGTGGGAGCCCGCGGGTAGCGATGGCACCCGGGATGGAGCCAAGCTGGCGTTCGGCCGGTACGTCAACACTGTGTATCGGGTGGAAAAGGCAGAAGTCATTCTCTCGCTCGACTCAGATTTTCTCGCCAGCGGACCGGGGCACGTCCGCTACATGAAAGAGTTTTATCGCCGCCGCAAGCTCGACCAATTTGCTATGGCCGATCGCGCTGGCGCCGAGATGAACCGCTTGTATGTGGTCGAGCCGACGCCATCGGTAACCGGCTCCAGCGCGGACCACCGGCTGCCGCTACGCTTTGTGGAAGTCGAGCAGTTCGCCCGTGCACTTGCAGCCAAGCTGGGTCTGGGCGGCAGCGGATCACTCTCACCGGCCACGGAAAAATGGCTGGATGTGGTCGTAAAAGATTTGCAGAAAAATCATGGGCGCTCGCTCGTGGTCGCCGGCGAGCAGCAGCCCGCCGAAGTACACGCGCTGGTGCACGCGATTAATGCCGCGCTGGGCAACATCGGCAACGCGGTTTACTACACGGAGCCGGTTGAAGACAATCCGGTCAATAATATCGAGTCACTCCGCGACCTCTGCGCCGACATGGATGCGGGCAAGGTCACGACGCTACTGATTGTCGGCAGCAATCCCGTTTACGACGCGCCGCACGATTTCGATTTCACCTCCAAGCTGCGCAAAGTCGCTCACACCATTCATTTGAGCTCGCATTTCAACGAGACCTCCGACTATTGCCAGTGGCACGTAGCGGAATCGCATTACCTCGAAACCTGGTGTGACGCACGCTGCTTTGATGGCACCGTCACCGTCATTCAGCCTCTGATTGCTCCCCTCTATCACACGCATTCGGCCAGCGAGGTTCTCGCGGCGTTTAGCGACAAGCCCGGTTTGAGCGGCTACGATGCGGTGCGCGATCGCCTGAAAGCTGCAAACCCCAGCGGCGACTTCGAGAAATTTTGGCGGAAGACGTTGAACGATGGCGTGGTAGCGAACACAGCCTATCCGCCGCTAAACGTCACGCCCAAGTTCAAC
>WNFO01005476.1_pt1 | contig 11104 bp, 13 predicted proteins | sample 5400251 | NCBI WGS metagenome assembly WNFO01 (sample SAMN13153354, study PRJNA577476) | soil metagenome | isolation source: 100 cm saprolite under Madrone tree | place: USA:California | collected 2016-06-14 | reverse complement strand
CCCGCGATGAGGAACCTGGTGGAATCTACTAGAGCTTGCCACTGAACGAGGTCTGAATGGAACAGGTCAGAAGTAAGGCCATTCGTCGCTAGCTGAAGCAATCAAGCCAGGTGCCGTCTGCACAATCAGTCAACAACGTTGCAGAGAATGTCTTGTGGGGAGACGAGGGCGGCTTGAGCCGCGCCGGCGCCGGCCATCGGTTACCTCCGACTGGATAGAAAGAAGGCCGTAGATTTCTCTACGGCCTTCTTTCTATCGTCAGCGGTCGCAGGCTTACCAGCGCGGACCTGCTCCAAACCCGATGCCTACGCCGCCCGGACCAACGCCGATTCCGACGCTCGGGCCACCATTGTAGTATCCCCCGTCATAGTATCCACGCCGCTCGATGTAGCGTTCGCGCGGATCTCGAATGATAACGCGACGCGAACCGCGTTCCCGCCAGCAGCGTCCATATTCGTCACAGACCATGCGGACGTTTTCGATACCGTTGTCCGGAACAACCGCAAGGCCGTTTAAGAGCGGAGCCGCCGATGCGGCGGTGGCGAGCAATGCGCTGGCACCGAACGCCAGCGAGACGATGATCTTCTTCATTTTAAACTCCTCCTAGGTAGTCGCGGCTGAACGCCGGGCCATCGGCGGAGCGGATCTGCCATTGACGCGCACGGTCGCGAACAACCTGTTCAAGTTGATGGTCTACAAGGACGAATATGAAGTCGCCCGGCTCTACCCCAGGCCGGAGTTTGCGGCTGCGCTACAGCAGCAGTTCGAGGGCGCCTTCACGCTGCGTTTTCATCTCGCGCCGCCCTTTATGGCCAAGCCCGGACCTGAAGGTGCTGCGCCGCGCAAGCTCACCTTCGGACCCTGGATGATCCGCGTCTTCGCGCTGCTCGCGTGGTTGAAGTTCGTACGCGGCACGCGATTCGATCTCTTTGGCTATACCGAGGAACGGAAGATGGAGCGCCGTGTCATCGGCGACTACCGGACGTTGATCGAGCGTCTCCTGGCCGGTGTGTGTACCGAAAACCTTATCCGAGTTGATGACGTGGTGGAATCGCTTAAACTGGCGAAATGATCGGGCTGCTCAGTTTCTTTCTTGCCGTCTTGGCCTCACCATTTAAGTCGAAGTTGCGGCTTGAAGCTGAGAACGCGGTGCTTCGACACCAGTTGAATGTCTTGAGGCGCAAGCTGCATGGTCGCGTCCGGCTCACGAACCATGATCGCTTGTTCTTTATCCAGCTGTATCGTTGGTTTCCATCAATCCTGAAGGTTAGTCCCGCGCGTCTTCCGGATGTCCAGTTTGTAAGAGCAGGCGTGCGGCGGTGGGAATTTATAGTACCGCCCGAGCCAACGAAGTGATCGGTTGAGGCGACGTGACGTTTTTCGCATCTTGGGTGGTGCGGCCGCGGTGTGGTCTTCGGAAGTCCGCGCTCAGCAACCGCCCGGAAAGGTATGGCGTTTCCGCTGCGCGTGCTGAAGCACCGCGCGCCGAGCGACAAGGCTTTTTTATTCGATCGAAAAGCCCGCAAGCATCAACATCCCCGGCAGATCGATCCTATCATCTTGTCGACCTTCGCTTGTTCACGGTCGATGGCAGGATTGGTGCCAAGCAGTGGTCCTTTCATGGGACCATTGCCGATGCCGGATGACGCAAGGGCCGTGCCCAACGAGTTGGTGCCAGGCGCAGCGGGACTGGTGCCAAAGGCGCCGCCTGTGACGGACGTATGATGCGATCCCATGCCGCCGCGGGCAAACGCCGCGGTGGCCAAAAGGCTAACGCAAAGGGCGACGCAAAGAACGGAAAGCTTTTTCATGTCGAGACTCCTCTTAGTCGTAGTCGCGAAATAACGAGGTAGGTCTTGTCCTGGTTTTTCGAAGTAACAAATCGTTGTACGGGGCAACTGCGGGGCGCCCTAATAACCAAGCAGTGCTAGGCCGACCCAACTCGCCGCAAACAGCGAAGCTAGAGAAGTAGTAAGAGCCACCAGCGACAGAGCGAGTTTGAGTGCCCTCTGGGAAACGGGCCGTCGCCCTGGACAGCTGTAAGTCTCTGGACCTATCATGGTTGCGGTCTTTACGGCGCTTAGGATGCCGACTGGCCGGCGGGCGGCTCCGACGGGATCTCGATTGCGCCGGCCCTGGACACCACCGCGGCCGTGATCATCGTCGCGCTGCCGCTGCCCTGCGAATCTTTGCTCGGGCCGAAGTCGGTAAACAGTTTGACCCACGACTGCGACAAATGCCGCGACTATCACGGGTATCAAGTCGCCGCGCCGGTCTTTTCTTTGAGCGTGCATCTGCCTGTCTCGCCAATCCGTTGCTTCCTAGGCACTTGTATTAGTGTGCCGTTGCCTAAACCGCTTCACCCAATTACGCGTTAATTCGTGTCTTTGCCCAAGGATCGAACACGCGATCAACGTTACGGTTGATCGCCGATGCGCGTGAAGCTGATCTAGGTTCGCAATCCGCCGACACCATTAAATTGAATTTTATTCGGTGCGGCCGTTTCAGCTGCGGATCTGCGGGGCCGCCCGCGAGCCGCTCAAGACCAGACGGCCCAGGCGGCAGAGGCATCAGCCGGCGCTGCGCATGGCAGTCTGAGAGAAGTCACCATCCCATTCTCGCGCTGGGGTCGTGTTCATCACTCCTGCGTGAAAGATTTAGGATTGACTTTGGGAGGGCTGGAATTTTCTGCCGCTGGTATCAATTACATCAAAGCATCTTCGATGGAGGCTTCGATGCGGATGTTGCCCATTGCTGCCGGGCTCGCACTGCTAGTGTCGTCGGCCGCGGTCGCGCAGAGCGACGCGCCCAAAGGTTACATCGGTGCTTATGGACCTAACGCGCCAGATAAAGCGTTCGGAGGGCCCGTGCCGGAGGTGTATCCGGGTCCAGGCTTAGATAAAGTTGGTCCCGACGGAATCTCAACAAAAGTAGTCAAAGCCGTTCCTTGCAGCACGGCTGCCCGAGAAACTGACGGCACGACTACCTGCATAGGGATTCCCGGCCCGATTGGAAGAGGTGGCTCTCCCCGCGAAGGCACGACTACTGGCATGTCAGGTCGGTAGCGACTGACGTGATCGAAAACGAGAAGGCCCCAGGGCCTCGTCCAGACTCTGAGAGCGTCGAACCGCCACCAGAGTAGGAGCACGAGCGCTCGGCTACTTCGATGCGGGTGCTCGGGCATGTCTGTCCCAAACCATCCAGCCCTTGCTTCCCATTCTTACAAGATAGCGCGTCAGCTCAGTCATTTTCGCTTTTTCAATCCGGGCACGGCAACATCGTGCTGCTGAGTTGAACACCGAAGCGGCCGAAAGTATTCCGCGAGCGCATTATAGGCCTTCAAGGCTTACCCTTTGGCGGCGCTTTTGCCTTCTGCGCGGGCGTAGGTCTTTGCACGATCGGTATGGCGATGTCCTTTGTGCCGGCGCGATGGCAGCATTCATGGTGGTCTCTTCCAAGTCTGATGCATCTTGGTTGCGGCACGCTCAAGTGGGAGACGGCCGTCCATCTGTTAACGATCTGTTAACGATCGCGGCCTAGCTTGTGGTTACTTTTCGGTTAACAGATCGCCGGGTTCGTTCCAGGAGTACCGCCGATGCCAGTTGAAACACTGACATGTGCCGCGCTAGGCGCGCGCCTGACGATCTCGGCGGGGGCCGCTCGTTCGCTTGCCAAGCGGCTTCGGTTGCCGCGCTCACTGTCGGATGATGGCAAAGTATTGGTGAGCGTGGATCTCGCGGAAATACAGCATACGCGGCGGCCACGAGGTAGTAGTGAGGCAGGCAACGTCGCTCCGCTGGCGGCAAAGATCGTGGCATTGCAGGCGGAGATCACCCGGCTTGAAGCAACGGCGGCCGGTCACCGGGCAGATTTCGAGCGGGAGCGCGAGCGCGCCGATCGGCTGATGGTTGAGCTGCTGCAGGCGACTGCCGAGACCATGGCGGCCAAGGAAACGACGGCGCGGCTTGAAGGTTTTCTGCGGACCAGTGGCCGAATTGGTCGTTCGATCGACAGCCACGGAATAGCAGCACGCAGACCGGGGCTTCTAGCTGCGGACTTAGTGGCAACGGATCGCAAGGCCCATAGGTAGCGATTCCTATTCTCTCGTTCCTGGCTTGCCGGACAAATCGTGAGGCAGAGATGACCAACATCACCGATATTCGCGAGATGAAAGCGCGCATTATCGTTTTTGGGGTTGGCGGTGCTGGCGGCAATGCGGTCAACAACATGATCGTGTCCGGGCTGCAAGGCGTCGATTTTATCGTCGCCAATACCGACGCACAGGCGCTCAACATCTCGAGGGCCAGGCGCATCATTCAGCTGGGTACTCAGGTAACCCAAGGCCTAGGCGCCGGCTCGCAGCCTGAACTAGGGCGCGGCGCAGCCGAAGAGGCGGTCGATGCGATCCGCGATCATCTGATCGGCGCACACATGGTATTCGTTACTGCCGGCATGGGCGGCGGTACCGGGACCGGGGCGGCACCGGTCATCGCCAAGACCGCGCGCGAGCTTGGCATTCTCACCATCGGTGTAGTCACCAAGCCATTCCACTTCGAGGGGCAGCGTCGTATGCGCCTTGCCGAAGCTGGCATCGCGGAACTGCTCAACGCGGTCGACACCCTGCTGGTCATCCCAAACCAGAACCTGTTCCGGGTGGCCAACGAGAAGACCACATTCGCCGATTCCTTCGTCATGGCCGATCAAGTGCTTTATTCGGGTGTGGCTTGCATTAGCGACCTTATCGTCAAGGAAGGCCTGATCAATCTCGATTTTGCCGACATTCTCACCGTCATGCGCGAGAAGGGCAAAGCCATGATGGGCAGGGGCGAGGCTTCTGGCGAGAAGCGCGTGCTCAATGCCGCCGTGGCTGCGATTTCTAATCCATTGATCGAGGATCCCTCGATCAAGCGCGCCAGCGGTCTCATCATCTCCATCACGGGCGGCAACGACCTCACGCTGTTCGAAGTCGACGAAGCCGCGACCCGCATTCGCGAAGAGGTCGACCAAAATGCCAACATCATCGTCGGCGCCACGTTTGATGAAAGCCTGAAAGGTATCGTCCGCGTCTCCGTCGTGGCGACCGGCATTGATAATCTTGGTACGACGCGCCCGGCGGAACCAGCGGGCTCTCTGACGGAACTCGCCGTCAGGCTGCAGAACGACGACCATCGCATCGCCGACCGGATCGAGCATAATGCACCGCCTCCGCAATTAAAGAGTCCGCCGCTCCGCCCGGCGGTCCGCCACCCCGAAATTCGACTGGCAAAGTCGACTTCGGGATATGCGCGCCCTGCGGCTCCGCGAGGCCTCGATCAGTGCGGACGCTCCTCCGCTGTTCGCAACTTGATCGAGGAAAAAGTTCTCCATATCCCGGCCTTCCTAGGCCGCAAGGCCAACTGAGCCGTCCTGAGAACCAATTGAGCTCGTTTCTAAGTGCTGCAGGGTAGCCTGCGGCGACTTTCGCCTTGCGAAGCCGCGAAATGGTAAGGCTGAAGGCGCGTCCCTCGAATATCTGATTTTGGCCTGGAGCGGGAGAAGCCGAAAGTGTCATCGGCTCGCAAATTTGGACCCCTCCAATGTCAAGTGAATCATAGGCTTATCGTGCCGTCGGTGCCCCGGACCCCACGCCGATCGACACATTATCCCGATGCCAAGACCATCCGGGTTGTGCAGGATACGGGTCGCGACGTCCGATAAAACGTCCAACAAAGCGTCCAACACAAAAATCAGCCGACGTTCTAAGGTGCTGATATGCATGAGACAATTCGAACCGAAATTCTGAACCGGAGTGCTTCGCCCGCTCCAAGCCCGCGAATGCCTTAAGATCCCGCCAAGCTCGAAACCGAAGTCTATGTGCGTTTGAAGGCGACGTGGTCGGAGTGCGCGTTGCGCAGCGTCCGCGATTATCCTTTGCGCGCGCGCAGGGCGACGAGTGCATCGAATACCAGTCGATCGAAATCCAGGCCCTCGCGAAGGGCGCGTTTGCGGGAGCGAAATGCCCGCTCCGATGGGATGCGGATCTCGTTGATGCCGCCTTGGCGCGGCGTCGCCTTGATAAATTCAATCAGCTGCGTCACCCGTCGGCTGAAAACATCCGCCGGCCCGATGAGGTCGGGCCGAAAGGCGATGAAGAGGTAGCCGTAGTCGCTCTCCTGCTCCGAGCCGGACCCGGCGAGCAATCCCAGCGCCTGTATCATCAGCGCCAGCCCAAAGCCCTTGTAGCCGCCGAAAGGGAGCAATGCGCCGCCGCGCGCAAGCGCCGGGTCTCTGGTCGGCTCGCCGCCGGGCCCGATTGCCACGCCTTCGGGAAGCAACTCGCCCAGCCGCTCGCGCAGCATCACCTCGGTCATCATATAGGCAGAGGTTCCGATGTCGAGCACGATGGGCCCGCGCGACGACGGAACCGCAATCGCCAGTGGGTTGGTGCCGAGCACCGCCCTGGTGCCACCGAGCGGAGCCACCAGTCGCGAACTGGCCGCAGTGTGGATCGCGACAAGGCCGGCATTGGCAATCATCTCTGCATAGTAGGCACTACGCCCGCTCATCCAGGCATCGTTCACCGAAACCAACGCAATCCCGTGCGCGGCGGCCTTCTTGATCGTGGCCTCCGCCGCGTAAAAGAGTGACAGCATCGCGACATTGTTGCCGCCGTCAAAGGCGATGGAGACGTCAGTCTCGCGCAGCACCTTCATGGGTCGGCGCGGCAGCTTGAAGTGTTCGCTCTCCGTGATGTTGAGGATCTTGGCCAAGCCCGAATATTCATAGCCGCACAAGGCGGCATCGATGACGTGATCGGCGATGATGCGAGCCTCATCGGCATCGTATCCAATGCCGCGCAGCGCCCCCTCCGCCAGAGCGCGTGCGTCCGCGACGCTCAAGTGAATCCGGCCCGGTGTCATGACGCCTACCTCCCTTTAGCCTGACGGGCTCGATCCGTGTCGGGATGGCCGCGCTCGCAACAACGATAACGCTGTAGCAACTTGAGACCTATGTCGACCAGCAATGGCCTGGTTTCATTGCCACTCCCATCACCCATCACATGTGTTTGTCTCCGCTTGACGCAGCACGGGGGCGGCGCGAGACTTGGCGTGGAAGCGCTCAAAAGACCCTCTTCCCACAAAAATGCGGCGGCATCGTTCCCCGGGAGGAAAATCATGCCAAAACGCAGTTCGTCGACCGATCCAGCTCGCCGCTCGACATCGATTACCTCGCCATGAACTGTGCCTCGAGCTTCCGCGGTCTCCACGAGGCGGTGATCAACCACGGCGGCAACGCCAAGCCGGAAATTATCACCTGCCCGCACGAAGAAATTGCGGTCCATATGGCGCAGGGCTACGCCAAGATCGAGGGCAAGCCGATGGCCATGATTTGCCACGGCGTTGTCGGGCTGCAGCATGCCTCGATGGCGATGTACAACGCCTGGTGCGACCGGGTGCCAGTCATCGTCATGGGCGGCAACATCATCGAGGCCAACAAGCGCGGCCCCGGCGCCGAATGGGTGCACGCAGCGATCGATCCGGCGGCGATGGTGCGCCTGAGGCCCTTGGAGGCAAGAGCTTCACCGAACTTATGGAGAATGGAGACATCAATGTAACGATCGACGAGAAGTACCCTCAAGCTCTTGGCATCAACGGCATTATGGAGCGCGTAAACATTTGGGGGAATTCTGCCTGGGACATCATTGTTAATGAACACGACAAGGGTAGCTCTTTCTTCACGAGCGATTTCGCAAATGGAATTGAGCTCTCCGACGATCCAAGGATCATCAACAGGCTGATGCCGCTCGCTCCCGACCTTGCAGTGCGTATTTCGCCCGGATCTTGCTGCCCGGGATTTGAACATGGATTAAGGCTTTTCGCTGTCGCTTGCTTACGCCTTCCCGAAGAGCTAGTCTTTTTTCGTGACAACCATGAGTGGGTCGAGCGCTTCCTCAATAAGAATCGATCTTATCGGGTTGAGCCGATAACCACCGAGATCAAGACGCCTACTGGATACGCGTTGGTTTCAACAATCCGCGTCAAATCCACAAAGAGCAACGATTGAATGAGTCAAACGAAGCACCCGTAATGGATCAGCCAAGTCTCTTGATCGGCGTCGGGATCGCGTCGGCGGCGGGCAAGGGTAGGCCATGGCGGAGCGATTTTCGTCAACCGTGCCAAACCAAGGTGCCCCAATTGTGCCCTAGCTTTTTTGGGGCACATCGTCAGGGAATTAATTCTCTAAGCAATTGACTACAAAGGCTTAATGGTGGACGCACAAGGGATCGAACCTTGGACCTCTCCCGTGTGAAGGGAACGCTCTCCCGCTGAGCTATGCGTCCGGGACGTCGTGCATGATCAAAGGCCGGTAGATCGGCGTCTGATCGGACAAAGCACGCTATCAGAGCCCGCGATTTACGAAGGGCGGGGTACCGGTGTCAAGCTGTCAGCGTCAAACCGCCTAAAGAGATCAGGTCGGCTGCTGCTGGCGGGCGCGGGAGGCGTGGTATTGCAGTGCCCGGATGCGCTCGGCCAGGGTGCCGCCACCCTCGGGGGGGACGCTGCCATTGGTGGTGGCGCCGTTCGCCACGGGGCCGCCGGCGGGTCGGGGGCCTTTCGCGGGCATTTCCGGTTCCGCGGCCAGCATGGCCTCGATCGGGGAGTTCGGGCCCTCGAGCTGCATGGCGAGCTTTGCGACTTCGGCGGCGATGTCGTTGATGCGTTCGCGCAACAGCGCGTTTTCCATGCGCTCGGTCGCCCATGAGCTTTCCGCCTGCGCGTGGATCGCGTTGATGTCGCGCTGCAGCTTGGCGCGTTCGTCGCGTGCGATGCGCAGCGCTTCTTCGACCGCGGCCTTTTCGGCGCGCAGCTTTTCGATCCCCGGCGCCTTGCCGCCGTTCATGGCGGCGATTTCGTCGCGCAATTCCTGTGCGGTGCGTTCCGCGGTCGCGGTCGACTGGCGCAGCAGATTGTTTTCATAGTCGCGTTCGGCCAACAGCTTTCCTTGCGTGGAAAGCCGCGTCTCCAGATCGTTGACGCGATTGCCGAGCATTTCGGCTTCCTTGACCTGGATGATCAGCTGGCGATCGAGATCAGTGACGCGCTGGCTCAGGTTTTCGACGCGGCTGCGCGCCTCGGCAAGCTCGCGTGTCGCCATGTCGGAATCGCCGCGCTGCTGTTCGAGCCGGGCATGCGTCGCGGCGAATTCCTGTTCGGCGTCGCCGACGCGGCTCTTCAGTTCAACGATCTGGGCGCGCACCGCCACCAGCTCGACGTCGCGGCTTTCCGCCGTCATCGAACGGTCCGACAATTCGGCGCTTAATCTGGCAAGTTCGCTTTGCTTGTCCTTGAGCACGGTCTCGGCGGTACGCAGCGCTTCCGACTTGGCGGCGAATTCCTCTTCGGTGGTGCGCAACTGTTCCTTCACCGCCTTCTCGCGCGCCTCGAGCGAAAAGATCGTGGCGTTCTTTTCGCCAAGCTCGATCTTCATGCGGTTGATCGCATCGGATTTCTTGCCGAGTTCGGCAAGCTGGCTGGTGGTCTTGTTCTTGAGCTGATCGACGTTCATCTCGAGCCGTCGCGCCGACATCGCGAATTCCGCGCGCAGCTGATCCTTGTCGGCCTGGATTTCGGCCATCGACAGCGGCGTTGCCGCCTCCATGCGCCGGGTGGTCAGCCGCACCGCCCTGTTGTGCACCAGCGGCACAATCATCAGCCCGAACAGCATCGAGACCAGAAAACCGATCGCCAGATACATGATCGGTTCAATCATAGGATAGGACTCCCCGCGAGAGACTCTTCTGATCACAATGCCATCGGGCGGCGAAAATGCCAGCCCGATGCTGCGTTAACGTGAATTTGTAACCAGAGCCGACCTAACCCCGGACTCCCCCCGAACGGGGCAAGTCAGAACGGGTTCCAGGTCGCGCGCGGGGTGTATTTGAGATAGCCGATATTGGCGCCGAGGCGCAGGCCGAGACCGGAGCGGATCGGCACCAGCACGATGTTGTTCGCCGTCAGCGCGGTCATCCCGAAACCGCCGATGATGTAGGCGGAGCCGTCGATGCCCGCGAAGCGCTGGTAGATCGCATTGGTCGCGGGAAGATTGTAGACCAGCGTCATGGTGCGGGCGCCGTCGCCGCCCCAGTCGAAGCCGACCGACGGTCCCTGCCAGTAGACCCGCAAATCGCCGGCATTCTTGGTATAGAGCGTGCCTTCGCCGTATCGCAGTCCGGCAACAAAGGCACCGGAGCCTTCCTCGCCAAGAACGTAGCCGTTCGGCAGGCCCCATTGGCTGACCGCGCGCTCGATCACCGAGGCGAGGCCGCGCGACACATTGCCGAAAAACCGGTGTCCGGCGCTGGTCAGTTCCTCCGGCCGGTAAACACTGGGGCCGGGGTCGCGTTCCAGCGGAGGCGGCTGTGGCTCCGGCTGGGGCATCGGCTGCACCTGCTGCGGGGGCGGCAGCGGCGGCGGCATTTGCGCGAAAGCAGGTACGGCCCAGCACATCATGGCGGCGAGTGTCATCGCTGCAAGGCGTGAGGCGAAAATCATGAAAGAACCCCTGGGTATTGAAATCCCGGCCACGGCCTTAACCTGATGCCAACAAGCATGGCTCTAGGTTGCGTCCAGTGTCCCCCGACTCGGATGTTTATCGGCACCAACTATGACGGCACAACGGCAAGAAAGAAAAGGCAATCGGTACGGAATGGAATTTCGCCCCGGAATAGCCTTTTTCGGCATGGGAGCGAGCCTTTTGTTGGCAGGTGCCTTATTGGCAAGGCACTTGTTGGCAGTTTTATGCGCGCTGGCCTTTTCGCCGCTGGCGGCCCAGGCCGCGACGACCGAGCGGGTCATCGTGAACCGCTACACGGGTCTTGCGATCGAGGGCTTCGACCCCGTCGCCTATTTTGTCGATGTCCGCGCCGTGATGGGGCTGCCGGAGTTCGAGGCGTCCCAGGCAGGCGCGGTCTGGCGCTTCCGCAACGAGGGCAATCGCGCTTCTTTTGTTGCCCATCCGGATATTTACGGGCCCCAGTTCGGAGGCTACGACCCGGTCGATCTCGCGCGCGGCGTCACCTATGGCGGTAACCCCCGGTTCTGGCTGATCGCTGGACAACGGCTTT
>WNFO01014571.1_pt1 | contig 11105 bp, 13 predicted proteins | sample 5400251 | NCBI WGS metagenome assembly WNFO01 (sample SAMN13153354, study PRJNA577476) | soil metagenome | isolation source: 100 cm saprolite under Madrone tree | place: USA:California | collected 2016-06-14 | reverse complement strand
CACGGATCTCTTGCTGCCGGGAGCAAGCTTTAGTCGCCAATTTGATCGGCCTGGCACCTACGATTACAGTTGCGCGGTGCATCCCTATATGACCGGCCGCGTGATCGTGCGTGCGCAGTGAGTAAAAGGTGCGAGGTCGGAGAAAAAGGGGTCGGGAGGCTTTTCATGTTCGCCTCGGACGACCACGGTATTTCATTGTCGATTCAAGCCCAAGGCGTTTCGCTGTGATCATTACTCAATCTTCGTTACCAAAACGGTCTACCTCGCAGTGCACTCGATCGAAGGTCATCTAAGTCCAATGCCTTAACCGGTGCGTTGACGAATTCAATCCAGTTTTGCAGGCGCTCCAGTGGCCACTGAAGTGCTCATCAGTCTGAACCGGAAACGATTTGAACGGTCTGATATACCGGTCCGCTCCCAGATGAGTGGTGGTGAGCATGCCAGCGCTGGATATGCGTCACCGTGATCCAGCGCATGACCTCCGATAGCTCTCGGTCGCTTCGAGGCCACAATAAAAAATGCCAGTGATTCGGCATTAAACAATATGCGGCGATATGCACACCTGTGCGATCGTGGGCTTCCTTAAGGATGTTCTCAAAGGCCCCATAGTCGGCAGGTTTCTCAAATAATGCTAGCCGACCGCCACGTCGGTTCAAAACGTGGTATGCCAATCCACCGGTTGCTAAACGAGGACTGCCGTGGCATTAGTCATTGCGGCCCTGCCAACAAATGACTCCCGACCCCGTTTTATTCGTTCATGGCGGTACTGAGGAACAGCCAGGTCGGCCGGATGTGCGGCTCCAGGAAATCCAGAGGCTTCTGTTACTTCCGGTGTATTGATGTTTCTTTGCTTGCATTCCAACAATGCGGTTTCGAGCATGAGGGCTTTCAGGACGGTCATAGCCGCCTAGAGGTGGCACAGTCGATTTGTTATGCTCAACAAATGGCTGCCAAAAGGATAAAGACCCGGCCGCGAACTAAATCCCTATGCTACAAGGCATGGCTTTGCGAGGATCACCCGATCAACCTTGGGGCATACCGGTCGTGGAGCAGCAGGGAGCCTGCTAGAGGAAAACATGAAAAACTCGTGATCAATTTATCGGGGTCGATAAAATGATAGTAGGCATCATCTATGGTTTGGTTGGATCGCTCGTATTCTATTGGCTCATTAATTTTTGTGCGATGTTCTTTATCGGATAGAAAATGGTACTCAAGGGAGTTCAGGAAATAGCTTCTATCCGCCCGTTGTCGGGTACAGCCCGGAAGAAGAAAACCGCCCGTCAGAAAAACTTCACTCAACGCTTAACGTCGAGAAAAATTCACGCGCTAGTTCATCCATCCGATTCTCTGTAGTCGTATCTTACCCGCAGGGCGCTCACCCTCAAGGAATGATCGTAAACCGCCAATTCTCCGCCGGCCAACGCCCGACGTTCCCTCGAAAGTAAATCTTGCCAAGGGGCATTTCGTTATATGCTCATCGAGTCTGTCTGCGATCTGATCGGTGCTTTCGGAATCGGCGGCGGTAATCATCTCTTTACAGTCGGTACAGTAGAAAATCAGCATGTTAATCACCACAATCCTTGTCCACTTTGATTTTCCCCTTCCTCACCCCGTTTTACCACCTTGCTCCATCATGTCTATAGCGAAAGTGTTCGATCTCAAACAAATTCATGGCTTCGGAATACAAAGGCTGCTACATCAGCGCATGGGCAAGGGGAACGATATATGGGAGCGGCTGCGCGTCGATCGGCACTGTTTTGCAAAACAAATCCTCGCGGATCGATCATCGAAGTTAAGAGAATTGGAGGGCGTTCTTTTGACAGCGAGGAGGAGCCGAGCAGCACGGGTTGGAAGTCTGCAAGGAATGGGTTGATAAAAAGTGCCGAGCATGAACCCTACTCTTTACTGCTTTTCTAACTTCTCCATTTTCTCAAGCTCGAGGCTCAATTGGTAAAGCTCTTTTATGATTTCTTGGTCGCGCGTCTCGACATACTTCCGGGCTAGTTCATCCATCCGTTTCTCTATCTCTTCACGAGTCATGGTGTAAGGTCGGGCTTACCGTCATCTATCCATTTTTGCGCAAATGACAGACCCGCTTGTTCGGCCTCTTCTCGAGTTGAAAAAGTCTGATCGATTGTGAAATTCTTGATAATATTCCGACCGCCTTCGCTATAGACTACATAAAGATGAGGCTTCCAACCCTCAGGAACATAGGAAGCCGTGGCATGAATATCATGCGCCTTGTAATCCTTGTCCATGCTAAGTTCCCCTTGCTCATTTTGCTTTCCAAGCCCTTCGAGAGCCGTGCCGTCTTCGGGCTGCTGAGGACCTTGTGATTCGATGTAACTACTTGTCGGCCATCCATCTTTTGCTCTATCTCTTCGCGGGTCATGCTTTTCAGGAGTCATCCGCGGTCGGATCTAAAAAGATTTGGTAATAGTCCGGCTGATTAAATCGCTTACCCGTCTGCCGGCAGGTAACAACAAGGCTCGTTAAATCCGCTAAGTCGGAAGGCAGGATCTTCCCCTTGTACGCATCACCGATGCTTTGCATATCTGTCGGACCCTCGTCCAACTTAATGATTCTGTCCATTCGATCCAGACGACCACACTCGTTGCAATAAGCAAGAAGTCGATATCGAGCCATCGTACCCCCATCGTGTCAGGTGTCAGCCGTCTCACTCTATTGTCGCGTGCGACCATAGGGAGCGTCAATAAAGTTGGAAAAAAACATGCCCATGTATAGAAACTCTGCCCAGGGGGGAGATGAGAGCTGGAAAAATCGGCTGAGTCCGGCGAGGAGAAAGGGGTTAACCGTCGAGGGTGCGGCCTATTTGGCCTCTTTGGCTGACAAAATGGTCATAGATCAAAGGGGTTAGGCTCAGGTCTTTACTCTTGCTTGTTTTTCAGGAAACGCGCGTTCTCTTGCTGGAATGAACTCGGATATCCCCGCGGTCCGACTCGCCGGCGACTGAATGGCTCAGGTTATTTCTGTCATCGGGAACGGGAAAAGGGGATAAGTCCAATCTCGTGCGAGGGCCTGTTCTTGAGTGCATCTCCGAACAAAGCCAGTGGAAGCGACGATAAAGCGGCGATTCCGCCAACTTCCTAACGGTTAGTAGCGATCTTTTTGGCTGAGGAACTTGCCTAAGCGTGAAAAAGCAACTAGAGCGAGTGCAATAAACAGTGTGACGAAAATCACGAGCAGGTACACCTTTACGCGCATGTATGGCTCTTCCGGCCTCGGAAGATCCGCCAAATTGGCCTCGAACCTTCCCTTATCAAAATCGTAGACATAAACGTTTTGCCACTCAAAGCAACTGAGGGGCTTTGCAAAGTTTATGTCGTCTCGTCGTGTTTTTGCGGGAACATCGCTCGCCTTGTAGATGCAGGTGTTGAATTCCAGAGCGGCATTTCTTACGCCGGTTCGGGTAACGAACGCCCCAATGGGATAATCGGTCAGGTAAACAACTGGAATTTTCGGTTTTTCGTCCCCGTAGAATTTATGGTTTGGATACTCATAGGAGCCGGGTTTATTCCACCTTAATAAGTAAAATCTGCCGTATTCAGGATTGCTGTTGTATGCGGGATCGGTGTCCTGCGAATCTATCACCCATTCCGGAAAGCAAAAAGGAATATCTTCCCCGAAGCTCGGTACGATATAACTTATATTCCTATTGATTTTGCCTTCCCCATCTTTTGAACTGTCAAAAACGCAGCCTTTTGTGAATTGAACAATGGCGTATTTCTCGAGCGCAGCCACTGAATCGGTCTCGTATTCCATGATCACGCCGTTGCCATAAGTGGGATAATGTGGGTCGTCACTGAACCACACTTCGTAAACCGACGTTGTGAGCGTCCGGATTCAAAAAGACCTGTTTTGTCTTTGAGAGCGTATGAACATGCCCTTTCCCGGTAAAGTGTCCATAAGAATTGCCCGCAAGAAAAGAGACGAGCAAGATGAATGAAAAGCAGAAGAATTTCTTCATTGGGTCGGGAACGCCAGCCTATCGGATTCATCTTAGGTGTCAACTGCATAGAAAAAGCCTCCATAGAAAGCCTCCATAGAAAGCCGCTTGTTCCAGTTGTTCGAAACGTTCCAGACGTTCCAATCGTCAAAGCCTCACGGCAGTTCAAAGTTCAAAGGTTCAATGACCACACCCCGTCAGACAGTTCCAAGTTTTCGGGAATTATCTCAGGCATGAGGCACGAGGAAACAGGCAAAAGCTAATCGTTCCGGATTTTCCGCATCACGTCGTGCCGCGAGGTTTGACAGACAGATTCGCCTTTTGTTAGAGACTGTTTGTCGGTGCCTCGGTCCGCTTGAGATCTTTGGATGAGACTAAGAGATAAAATCGTCTTAATAACCAGCGCGCAACACCCCTGCACCCGTGCAATCGCCACGGGATTCGCCCGCGAAGGTGCAAATTGCGTCGTCGTCGATGCGGACGGAAATCAAGCGGAACAGATCGCCGCCGAAGTTCGATCTCTCGGCCGGCTCGCCCTGGCGCTGCAGTTCGATATCACGAAAAAATCTCAGGTTGAGGAAGTCGTCAGGCGCGCCGTTGCCGAGTTCGGGCGCGTCGATGTGTTGCTCAACTGTTCGGCTCTACTCTACGAGAGTGATTTCTTAAATTTTACCGAAGAAGCATTCAATGAATGCATCGATCGCGGGCCCAAAGCCTACTTTCTTACCTGCCAGGCTGTCGGGCAGCAGATGGCCGGACAGCGCTCCGGCAAGATCATTAATCTTTCGACCAGCGATGCGCGCATCGCATCAGGCGAATCCACCGGGAACAGCGCGGCCTATTCGAGCATCGATTCCATGACCCGCGCCATCGCCCAGGCCCTGGGATACTATGGCGTCAATGTGAACTCCCTTGTCTGCGGACCGATGGATAGTTTTTCCGGAACCAGCGAGGAAGCGGGAGAGCGCCTGCGGCGTATTCCCTTGGGCCGTCTAGGCAAACCCGAAGACCTGGTCGCCGCTGCGATCTTTTTGGCCACGGACGATTCGAACTTTGTCACCGGCGAGAGTCTCTACGTCGATGCCGGTTACTCCAATGCCGCCGTAACCGAGGACAGTTTCCGCCCGGCGTGGGCCCGGACTTGGGGTAAATTCGAAGTTCCGCCCCAAAACAAATAAACCCAATAGTTTTCCAAGGAGGGCAGTTACATGGGAACCAAATTCAAGGAAATTAACACGCTATCGTTCATCGGCAATATCGGCCCCAAGACCGAACGGGTGTGGAAGGAAGTGGACGAAGAAGTAGATATCATCGGCTGCAAGGAAAAAGCCGAGCGGCCCTGCCAACTTATTGCTCCGCTGGATCTACTGGCCAAGGACCTTCCCGGCGACACCGACACAAGACAGATCCCGATCTTCATCAACGATGACGTGCGGATTGAGCTGATGCACTGCCGTTCGTCGAACGGGACGGACGGACGCAGGCCGGCGGGATTTTGTGAAACTCAGATTCAAGTGGAGAACAAACGCGTGACCAAGACATCCGAAGGCGATTTTGAGCTGGACGAAGGCGACGTCCTCGTCGTGCCGGCAAGCATAAGCCACGAAAATCGGGGGGACGGCCCAACTACAAGACTGACTGTTTATACTAGGAATCCAGTGCAGATCGCCCAAACGTATCCCGTCAAGGAGAGCGTCGTACCGAATAAACAGTGCACGCTGCTGAAGCCAACGACGGTGCTCGATAAAGTTGAAGAAGGCGGGTCGGGCGGCAAGCATTTCGAGCTGGTGGAAAACGCCGACATCATGATCGAAACCACGCACCGTTCGGATGCGCAAAGAATCTATCACCGGGGATTCGGACAGGACGAAGTTGCTTTTCAACTGTCCGGCCGGCGCGCGACGCTTACCAGCCAGGGAGAATATATGCTTGAGACCGGCGACTTTTTATTGATCCCGCCGGGAACCTCGCACCGAAACATTGGCGATATGGCAACGATCCGGATCATCCTCTACACCAGAAAGCCAGTGCGCTTGGCCGATGAATACGTCGAACGGGCCAGACAGGTGGGACAGTCGATCTCATGAATCAGTAGTTTCCAAATGGACGGAGCCTTTTACAAAGGAGTTAACAGGAGGCCGCTTCGTTGTTTATTTCCTTACGTCATTCCGGCCAAGCTGGCGATAGCTAGCGCGAGCCGGAATCCAGGAAAACCAACATAACCTAGATTCCCGCCTGCGCGGGAATGACGAACAATGCCGCGCTCACTTCCTAATCAAATTTGTGATACACGACGCCAGAAAATTAATGTGGGCTAGCCTCGTCCTCTGCCTGGCAAGCACATCATCCGCGCTCGCAGTGGACAGCATTCGAGTATCTTATGCGACCCTCAGCGCCGCTTACATGGACCATATTTGCGCGATGGACAAAGGTTACTTTCGCGAAGAAGGGTTGACTATCGAAGTCATCCGCGCTCCGGGCGGCGTCGCGACTCCAGGTCTATTGTCGGGGCAGTTTCAATTCAGCAGCTCGGCAAGTTCGGCGGTCAGCGCCGCGGTGCGCGGCGGGCCGGTGAAAATCGTCTATACGAATCTCTCGCGGCCGAGCTATACCCTGGTTTCGATAAAACCGGATATCACTTCAGCGAAAGAGTTGGTTGGAAAAAAAATCGCGATTAATAGTTTTGGCGATACCGGCCATCTATCGACGATTCTCTATCTGAAAAAAATGGGCGTCAACCCGTCGTCCGTGCTGTTCATTGCGGTTGGAAGAAATGAAGTCCGTTTTCCGGCTCTTCGTACGGGAGCCATCGACGCCGCCCCGTTGGTGCCACGCGATATGGTGGTCCTAAAAGATCAAAAACACATCGTGCTTGCCGATTTAGGCAAGGAGATCCAACTGGTGTGGAATGGCGTTGCCGTATCCAGCAAGCTTTTGGCCGATAATCCGCAACTTGTCGAACGATTTCTGCGCGGCCTGGCGAAGGGCCGGGAGTTCGCCCGGCGCTACCGGGATGAAACTATTTCGCTGATCAGCAAACGTGATCCTTCTCCCATCGACGCGATTAAAGTCGATTACGACGTGACTAAAGCGAGCATGACCGAAGACGGATCATTGCCTGACGATATTCTTAGAGATGAAGTTGGGACCCGCGCCGAGCTGACCAAAGTTGCCAATCCGCCTAGTATATCGAGCGTGTTTGATTACAGTATCACGAGAAAAAATTACGCCCAGCTAAAAGCAACCGGCTGGATGCCGGCTCGATGAGACTATGAAACTTCAAGGAAAAATAGCTATCGTTACGGGCTGCAACGGCGAATTTGGCTCCGCCATCGTGCCCGGCTTTGCCGCCGAGGGTTGCGACATCGCTTGTGTGGATTTCAAGGAGGGCGATGCCGACCTCGCGGCGGAAAAAGTGCGGCAAAAGGGCCGGCGCGCTTTGGCGCTCGCCATCGATCTGCGCCAGCGCGCCGAAGTCGACGCGATGGTCGAGCAAGTCATCCAGACATTCGGCCGCATCGACATCCTCGTCAACACCACCATGGCGTCCCACAACCAAGAGTTTTTGAATTTCAAGGAAGAAGACTTTGACGATTCGTTAAGCCGAGGCGTGAAGAGTTACTTCCTTACCTGTCAATCGGCCGCCCGGCAGATGATTAAACGGCGCTACGGCAAAATCATCAATCTAAGCTCCATCGTCGGCGTACTGGGTCCGGGCCAGGCGGCCTCATGGACCGCGGATCGCGGCGCGGTCAACGGCCTTACCCGCGCCGCCGCGCACGCGCTGGGATTTTACGGCATCAATGTGAATGCGGTAGCGCGGGGCAACACGGCGCGGAAGCCTTACAACCCCGGCGTTCTCGAGCGCGTCCGCCGGCTGCCGCTGGGCCGAACCGAGACGCCGGAAGACATGGTTGAGCCCTGCGTCTTCCTTGCTTCCGACGGCGCCAGTTACATAACCGGAACGATCCTCTACGTCGATGGCGGTTACACCGTCGCCGGCGTCACCGATGACCGTTATCGCCCCGAATGGGCCCGCGCGGGTGCGGAGAACAACGAATAGCCTCTTGGTTTCTTAGTGTCCTTGTCGAGGATGATTGAGATTCCCTTGCCTTCAGGCGAAAACGAGGGTTCGTCATGCCCGCGAAAGCGGGCATCCAGACTCGTTATCGGATAAATTACGAAAAAGCCTGGATTCCCGCCTGCGCGGGAATGACGATGGAAACGAACTCGACTTCTAGTCGATGTATCCAGGACCCTCGGATTGGAGCCGAGGGTTGCTCGGTCAATCATACGACCTCGTCGGCCAATGAACTCTCGGCAAACAGCTCTTTGATTTCAAGTTTACGGTCCGTCACCCCAACCAGCGCCGCATAGCGCGCCAACGTCTCCAATGCGACTCGGTTATCTTTAATGTTGTAGGGCCACGCATCTGCGCCAAAGAGCTCCCTCTCCTCTTCCAGTTCTGCGCCGTACCAGGCCAGAAAAGATCGACGCGTGTCGCTCACATGTTTTATGCCCAGCTCCTTGGCTTTGGTAAAGGCTTCGACCAGACTTCGCGCCACCCACGGATGACGTTCCAGGATTGAAATTTTTACTACGACGACGTGGCGAATCGGAAAGATCTTGGTGCGCAAATAATAGTCTCTTTCCACCTCGCGAAAATTGGGCCACAAGCGCTGCACTCCGGGAGTATGGCGGGCGAGCTGCGGATTTATTTCCGGCAGCATGCAAGCGTCGATTTCACCGAGGATCAAACCATCTTCTACTTTTTGTCCCTTCGGTAGGCGCTCAATTTCCATCCAATCCGGCGGTTGCCACCCAGGGACTTGTTCCTGCTGATTCGTCCGAATTTTGAGTGATCGCACCGCGACGCCGTATTGCTCCTGGAGCACGCCACGCATCCAGAGCGATACCGGATTGAAGTGGGCCCGCATGCCGATAATCTTGCCGGCAAGATCCTCGGGCCCGTGAATACCGCTGGCGGTGTTGAGGAGGACGTTGCCGTGGCAAAACTTACGATGCGGAAACACCGGGATCGCGGTGAACGGCGCGCCGCGACCCATCCAACCGAGAAAGACGCCCATCTGGAGCTCGCAAACGTCGAATTCCAGATCGCGGGAAAAACGTCGATGGCGCTCTTCCGACGGCAACGAGACAACGTTTAAATCGATACCTTCGGCTTGCACTCTACCGTCTACCAAAAAGCGTGTGCGGTCGTATTCGTTGCAGGATAAAGTGAGACGCAGTCGTTCCATAGCATCAGGCCAGGCGGGGCTTGATCTCGTTGAGCAATAGACTCTCTTGGCCGCGTACATCGTCCGACGCGATCCGCGCGATAATCGCGGTCAGTCCCGCTTCGACGTATCCTTTCAGCAAAGACGCACATTCTTGCGGCGTGCCGAAAATGGCGAAGTGGTGACCGAGCCTTTCTTTGGGTTGTTCGAAGAAACGTTCCATCCACTGCCAACCTTCGTCTCTAGCGCGGTCGCCATCGCTTTGAATATTGAAAGCCGCAAATAACGCGGCCGGCCGGCATTTCCCGATGCGGCCGTGCTCCTGGGCATACTGATCGATCTTGCGCCGTGCCGCGGCAAATCTCTCCAATGTCGGCGCCAAGGTGACCCAACCGTCTCCCAGACGCCCTACCCGCTTGAAACCGTTTTCGTTTCGGTCCGCGGCGATCCAGATGGGTATCCCCGGCTTTTGCGCGGGGTGAGGCAGAATTCCGACATCCCTTAATTTGTAGTAACGCCCATCGTAGTTGATGGTTGTCTCACTCCAAAGCCGGCGCATAATCTCGATGGATTCACTCAAACGTCCGGCTTTTTCCTGGGGCGGGACTCCGCAAGCAGCGAATTGGCGTTGGATGTAATCCCTGACGGGCCCCACGCTGACGCCAAGAATAATGCGGCCTTTCGAGATCACGTCCAGAGTTGCAAGCGCATGAGCTAACAAGACCGGATTTCTTAACGCGGGGAGCATCGGAACTGCACCGATTTTACTCCTACTCATGCGGGCCGCCAGGGCGGCCATCGTGGTCAGACAATCGCCGCGGGCTTTGTCCAAAACCGTAACGCTGTCACCCAACCAGATATGGTCGAAGCCTAGCTCCTCCGCTTGAGCCGCATCCGACCAGAGTTGCTCGAAACTTTTCGCCGCATCCTCCTGCCGGATAATTTGACGCGTATGCAATAAAACACCGATTTCCATCTAATCTTTCCGGGCCAATTTTCCGCAGAAAATCCTAATCACTGAAAGTCCGTCATTCCCGCATGTTTCTAGCGGGAATCCAGGCGAAACTCTGAGTGGACCGCCGATAAACACATTCGGGGGTGACAACGTTGGGAAACTGTCATGAATTTCTGTCGACATCGCCGCAGCTTGCTGCGGGGTAGTTAACTCCTTGCTTACCTCCTCGCTTTCACCGCACGGCCCCGTTTGTTATCCCGTTTGCATAACCTTTCATGATGGCAAAACGCAAGCGGCGATTGCTCAAATCACATCTTGTCTGCCTTCCGTACCTGATATATACACGCCACTTGAGGAGTCATCGGCATGTCCATTAAAAACAGAGTTGTTAGTCTGGAGCGCATCGATCACGGAGTTCTTCCTTCCAACGATCTTGGACGGGCATTCCGCTTTTGGTCCACCTTCATGGGCGCGCGGATCGGTTTTCACGCCAACTTAAACGCCCGCGGTTTGAACCGCGAAGTGCCGATGATCGTTTTTTTCACGGTGGCGAATCATCCCGGCTTTGGCCTCGCCTTGCAGGATTTCCCTTTGTCTTCGATACCGGCGCGCCCCTTGGAAGGCGTGGTGTGGGGCTTCGAAGTCGCCGCCGATGATCTCTCGGCTGCCGCCGACATCGCCGAGCGGCACAATGTGCGTTGGGAGCGATTCGCCGACTATCCGAGATCAAGCCCGATCAAGGAATCTTTGTTCGTACTCGATCCCGATGGCAACACTGTGGAGCTTTGTATCCGCAAACAGCCGTCTGAACAGGCGCCACAAGAGGCCACCATCCCGCTTCGACGCATCAGCCATGTTAGGATCGAAGTGACCGATCTCGAGCAAGCGCGTTCCTGGTACGGTGGGACTTTTGGCTTGGTGGAAGCCGACCAGGTACCGGGCCAGG
>WNFO01012385.1_pt1 | contig 11106 bp, 8 predicted proteins | sample 5400251 | NCBI WGS metagenome assembly WNFO01 (sample SAMN13153354, study PRJNA577476) | soil metagenome | isolation source: 100 cm saprolite under Madrone tree | place: USA:California | collected 2016-06-14 | reverse complement strand
CTGGGCGTCTACGACAATGGCGATTTGGTTTACATTGGGCACGTGGGGACCGGGTTTAACCAAAAGACGCTCGCTGAAATCCGGGCGCGACTTGATCCCTTGGTGCAAGAGAAGTGCCCCTTTAAGATCAAGCCGAAACCCAATGCCCCGGTCCACTGGGTGCGCCCGGAGTTGGTGTGCGAAGTCTCCTTTGGACTGTGGACCGACGATGGCCAGATTCGTTTTCCGGTTTTCATGGGATTGCGCGAGGACAAGGATGCTTCGACCGTCCGGCGGGAACGACCGATTACAAGAGGGGAGGACGCGGAGATGAGCAGAAGAGGGGACGGGGAGAAGGGGAGAGGGGGAGACGGGGAGACACGGAGACACGGAGACACGGAGAAGCGGGGAGAGAAAAGTACAGTCAAATCCCCTCCTCCTCTTTCAAATCGGCGCAATGGAATCCTGGAGATTGAAGGGCATGATGTGCCTGTCACCAATCTGGACAAAGTGTATTGGCCGGAGGACAACTACACCAAGGGCGACTTGATTGGCTACTATCGCGAGATTGCCGATACTATCTTGCCGTACCTGCGCGACCGGCCGGAGTCCCTCAATCGCCATCCCAACGGCATCCATGCCAAGAACTTCTTCCAAAAGGACATGAGCAGGCAGCCGCCCCCTGAATGGGTGCAGACCGTGGAGCTGATTTCCGATTCGGATGGCAAAAAAATGCGCGCCCCGCTGTGCCAGGACGAGGCCAGCTTGGTCTATCTGGCCAATCTTGGTTGCATCGAGCTGAATCCCTGGCACTCTCGGGTCGACAATTTAGATCGGCCGGACTATCTCATGTTGGACCTCGACCCGGAAGCGGTCTCGTTCGAACACGTCGTAGAAGCCGCTCAGACCATTCGCAAAGTGATGGAGCAAGCCGGCGGGGAGGCGTTTTGCAAAACCTCCGGCAAGCGCGGCCTGCATGTGTACCTTCCGCTAGGCGCCCAATATAGCGACGAAATCGCCAAGCAAGTCGCCGAGCTGATCGCGCGAATCGTCAACGGTCGGCTGCCGGCCACCACCAGCCTGATCCGCAATCCAAAGATGCGCCAAGGACGCGTTTATCTCGATTATCTGCAAAACGGCAAAGGCAAGACTTTGGCCGCCCCCTACTCGGTCCGCCCCTGGCCCAAGGCAACCGTCTCCACACCGCTCAAGTGGACGGAAGTGAGGCGAGGACTGGACCCGTCCAAATTCACCATTCGAACCTTGGCCAAACGCCTGCACACCGTGGGCGATATTTGGAAGCCCGTCTTGGGACCTGGCCCCGACATGACTGCGGTCGTGGACCGATTGGCGTCGTTGATGAAGAGCGATTGATTCGATGTTACAATCTTTTCTAGACGGACGCTAAGCGGACGGTCGATTTGTGGTGAAGCTGAAATCAGAATGCTGGCAATAATTGAGGCTGGCCAATGGGCTATAACCTTTATATCACGCGCGCGCCGTCCTCCTTGGATTACGCCGAACATCCCATCCCCGAAGCTGAATGGAAGGCCATTGTTGAAACCGACCCGTCGCTCAGAATCTCACATGAAGACTATTTCGAACGTAGGACTGACGATGGAAGAGTAGAACGCATTAATCTGGTCATTTGGGAAGATCATCCTGATCGAGTTCCATTCTGGTTCGAGGACGGCGCCATTCAGGCCAAGAATCCGGACGAGAAGACGGTCGAAAAGATGGTGGAGTTAGCCAGAAGGCTCAATGCTCGCGTCCTGGGCGAGGAGGATGAGGAATACCTCGGTGGCGGTAAGACGGTAGAGCAGGAAGTTGACGTTGCAGTTCACGCCGAAAGACAAAAGAAATCTCCGACACTGGTCAAAGCGCTTGCTCTTCTTGCGGTGGTAGCTCTTCTGCCGGAAGCCCTGTCACGGCTGCTCGGGAATGGCCAACTGAGCGCTCCAGGAGTCGGCCAGAACGGCATTTCGAAGATTGCCCTCGTGGCCGAAATGCTGAGTCTCATATTTGCATGGTTAGGATTGTTATCGGCGGTTTGCATTAGTGTCTTCTCAGTTGTTCCTCGCAAGGCGAAAATGGTAATGTGGATTTGGATCATCCTGTCGTTAGCTATAGTTGTCTTTCTCAATCCATTTTTGCGCTTCTAGTTGTTAGCCTCGAGTACTACCTTCCTCTTCGCCCATGTTTTTTTCTCCTTGTGCGTGCCGTGCCGCCTGTTCAATCGACACCAGCGCGCTGTCTTCATAGGCGGCTTTTTCCTCGATTGGCTCGATGTGAATGGTCACCTCGATGTTGGGCAAGGCAGCCCGGATAGCGTTTTCGATCCGCGTGGTCAGGGCATGAGCGCGCTTGACGCTGAGCGATCCGGGCACGAGCAAATGGAAATCGGCGAAGCGCTGCGAGCCGGCCTGGCGGGTGCGGAGCGCGTGAAAGTCCATGCCCGGCTCTAACGCGCCCGCGATGGCCGCCCGTACCGCCTCTTGCTCTTCGACCGGCAAAGCATGGTCCATGAGTCCATTGAACGAGCGTTTCACCAGATCGTATCCCGTCCAGGCAAAACTCAGGGCCACCATGATGGCCACCAGCGAATCGAAAGCAAGGATGCCCGTGAAATTCACGAGCGTGAGTCCAATGATCACGCCCAAAGAAGACCAGACGTCGGTCAAGAGATGCTTGCCGTCGGCCTCCAAGACAATGGACTGATGCGTTTTGCCGACGCGCAAAAGGATCAGAGCCACCACCAAATTCACGACGCCGGCCAGGCCGACGAGAGCGGTACCGATCCCCAGCTGCTCAAGCTCACTTTCCGGGTGGATGAGCCGGGCCACGGCATACCAAACGATTCCCAATGCCGCGGCCAAGATCAAAATTCCTTCCAACCCGCTGGCGAAAAACTCAATTTTCTCATGCCCGTAGGTATGCTCCACGTCCACCGGCTGGGCGGAGTACCACAGAGAGAAATAGGCAGCGCTGGCCGCGAAGACATTGATCAATCCCTCGGCCGCGTCCGAAAACACGCTGACCGATCTGGTCAGATAATACCCCCAGCCTTTCAACACGAGCGTAGCGATTGCCGCAAGGATTGAAAGAAGAACGGGGTATCGTAAGTGGTGATTGGACATGGAAATGCTTACAGAGCTTGGTGAATTCCTGGTTTACCCATTGTAGGTCGATTCGGTCCAAGGGAGAAGTCAGTGACGTGCTTGGAACGCGTCCAGGAAAATCTTGCGAATTTCCCTTTGAAGCCTCCGTTGGGTGGCGTTATTATCTGCCTGATATTCACCGGTCGTAACTTTCGGCCGTTAAAGGATCGGTCATGAAGCCCTTGCATTCATGGATACTTATCGTCCTAGCCGGTTCACCGCAATGGCCGCTATTCGCCATCGACGATCCTGACCTTGCCGCAGCCAAGAAAGAAAAAGACGCTTCCCCTGGCGAGTTAGTGGGCAAAGTCACCAAAATTAACAAGCGATCGAAGGGTTTTACGCTGCGCGTGGAGTATCTCGAATTAGTTCCCAATTCTGGTGGCCGAGGAGGCGCCGGCGCGCCCTCCGACCTTCAAGCTTTGGTGCGCCAGCAACAAGAATGGGCCAATCTTCAAACCGGCCTGCAGAAATCCAAATCCCAGGTGCAACGATTGGCGAAGCTCCAACATTACTCCGCTAAATTCGATCACCGACGCATGAAGTCTCACGCTCAGCATCTCCCCTATCACCTGGCAGTTCGACACGAGAGCATCGATCTTCAACCTGTTGCCGAGATCGAGATACGAGTTAGCGATCCGCCGCCGATATTTGATGATCAAGGCAAACCTCAAAAGTACACAGCCGCTGAGCTTCGCGACTTGAAAGGACCAGGCAAAGCGTGGGGCTATCGGGCCATCTGGAGCGACTTGCAAAAAGGCCAAATCATTACCGTTTTCTTGGCAAAAAAGAAAACCCGAGACACGGAATCCGAAGAAGGGAAGAAATCCTCGGAGGTCGAGCATCCTTTGGTGGCGAAAATTCACATCCAGCCGGATGCGAAGAAGCCGTAGTCAACTCTCGCCGGCGCCACTATCATCCTAAAGAGTAAGATCCGGGAATCGCAAATTCGGCCCTTATGACCGACACATCCTTTGTCAATATTGCCGCTCATCTGCCCGCGATGGCCCAAGCGCAGCCGAAAACTTCGGCCATCATTGTCCCTGGCCATCAAGGCTTCCATCAGCTTACTTACCACCAGCTTAACCAAGAATGCGATCGATTGGCTCGCGGCCTGGAGATCATTGGCATCGGCCGAGGCGTGCGGGCGGTTCTGATGACGCCGCCGAGTCCCGAATTTTTCGCTCTCACATTTGCCTTGTTTAAGATCGGCGCCATCCCCGCGATGATCGATCCGGGCATGGGTTTGAGAAACCTCCGTCAGTGTCTTGTGGAAGCCGAGCCGGAGGCTTTCATCGGCATTCCGAAAGCTCATATCGCGAGACTCCTATTCGGATGGGCGCGAAAGTCGATTCGGATCAATGTCACCATCGGCCGACGATTCTTCTGGGGTGGCTATAGCTTGAACCAGGTGCGTCGCCTGGGCGCCTCAGGTTTCGTTTTCGAGCCGGTCCTCACGAATGCCGACGATACGGCCGCCATTCTCTTCACTTCCGGCAGCACGGGCCCACCGAAGGGCGCGGTCTACACGCACGGTATTTTCGCCGCCCAAGTCGAACTGCTCAAAAAATCCTACGGCATCCAACCGGGGGAGATCGATCTGCCGACCTTTCCGCTCTTCGCGCTCTTCGCCCCGGCTTTGGGAATGTCGGCTGTCATTCCCGACATGGATTTCGCACGACCCGGTCAGGTCGATCCGCGAAAGATTATTAGCGCGATTCAAGATTTTCGCATAACGAATTTGTTCGGTTCACCGGCGCTCATCGATCGGGTCGGGCGTTATGGTGAAGCTTATCATGTTCGCCTGCCGACATTGCGGCGGGTGATTTCAGCGGGTGCGCCAGTGTCAGCCGAAACGATCCAGCGTTTCGCTGGTTTGTTGGCGCCGGGTGTTCAGGTCTTTACTCCCTACGGCGCGACGGAAGCATTGCCGGTGAGCTCCATCGGCAGCGATGAAATCCTAGGCAAGACCAGAGACAAGACCGCCCAGGGGGGCGGTGTCTGCGTGGGCCGGCCGGTCGAAGGCATGACCGTCCGCATCATTCGCATCAGCGATGAACCGATTCCTACTTGGTCGGACGACTTGCTTCTGCCGGCAGGCGAAGTGGGGGAGATCGTGGTCGATGGGCCGGTCGTGACCAAAGAATATTTCAACCGACCGCAATCGACAGCGCTGGCAAAAATCCTCGATCCGGATAATGGACGTATCATTCACCGCATGGGTGACTTGGGATATCTCGATGAGCATGGTCGAATTTGGTTCTGTGGCCGAAAGTCCCAGCGCGTCATTACTCCCTCGGGGACCTTGTTCACCATTCCTTGCGAAGCGGTGTTCAATCAGCATCCGCAGGTTTATCGCTCCGCGCTGGTCGGCGTCTCAAAGAATGGGACAACTCATCCCGTTTTGTGCGTCGAAAAAGAGAAAAACTCCAAGGACATTGACCTGGAAAGCTTGAAGCGTGAAATTTTAATGTTGGGCGCTCAGCGAACTCATACTGAGGAAATCCAGACGGTGCTTTTTCACCCGCGGTTTCCGGTGGACATTCGCCACAACGCCAAGATATTTCGAGAGAAGCTGGCCTCGTGGGCGGCAAAGCAACTGGCATGAAAGCACTGGTTACCGGTGGAGGCGGATTTTTGGGCGGCGCCATCGTCCGCCGGCTTCTGGCCCGCGGAGACGAAGTCAGCAGTTTCTCGCGCGGCGATTATCCGGAGCTTCGCGAGCTGGGCGTCGAGGTGTGTCGAGGCGACCTGGCCGATAAGGAAGCAGTGGCCTCAGCTGCGGAGGGCTGCGATGTTGTCTTCCATACTGCCGCCAAAGCCGGCATCTGGGGACCTTATCAGGATTACTATCGTGCGAACGTCATCGGCACGCAAAACGTCATCGCCGCGTGCCGCCGCTGTAGTGTGAATCGGCTCGTCTACACTGGCTCGCCGAGCGTTGTCTTCAATGGACGTGACATGGAGGGAGCAGACGAATTGGCGCCTTACGGTGGGCCGTTCACAACGGGGTATCCGCATACCAAAGGAATGGCCGAGATTTCGGTCCTGATGGAGAACAGTCAAGATTTGGCGACCGTAACCCTGAGACCTCACTTGATTTGGGGGCCGGGCGACAATCACCTAGTCCCGCGAATACTGGCTCGGGGCAAAATCGGAGCACTGCGGCGAATTGGACGAAAACCCTTGCTCGTGGATTGCACCTATGTGGAAAATGCGGCGCACGCTCACTTGCTGGCAGCGGATCGACTTTGGCCTGGCTCGAGTATAGCCGGCAAAAAGTATTTCATTTCGCAGGGCGATCCCCGGCCGCTCTGGGACCTCATCAACATGATTTTGAAGGCGGCTGGATTACCGCCGGTTACGCGCCACATCTCCCCTGCCTTGGCCTACGCGGCTGGTTATATCTACGAACGGGTGTACTGGTTGTTGCGCATCCGCTCTGAGCCGCCAATGACCCGCTTTTTGGTTAAAGAGCTATCGACGGCGCACTGGTTCAACATTTCCGCCGCCCGGCGTGACCTGGGTTATGAGCCGCTCGTATCCATTGAAGAAGGCATGGCGCTTTTAGAGAAGCGGCTCATGGAACAAACGGCAGTACCGTGAAAACTCATCGCTTGCGGCTTAGCGCTAAACCGCAAGCGAAATAGTGCGAGAGCAGGGCAAACGAATGAAGCGTTTTGAATTTGGGTGCCATGCCCACGGCCTTGGGTGGGCATGATCCATGACTCGATTTCAGTCCGCATGGCCACGCTAGGCCGTGGCCATGGCACCCCAAGTCATCTTGTTTCTCCTGAAATTGTCCATACGCCTTAGACTTTCTTCAGTAACTCCTTGCAACGTTGCCAGGCTTCGTCGCGGGCTTTTTTGTTGGCCTCGTTGGCGTCGGGGGCTTCGCCGGCGCGCATGAAGCCGTGGCCCGCGCCTTCATACGTCACCGGCTCATAAGTCTTCCCCGCCTTTTTCATCAGCTCCGTGGTTTTGGGAATGGTGGCATTGATCCGATTGTCGTTGCCGCCATAGAAACTGTACACCGGGCAGGCGATGCGGGCGATGTCTTCTTCCCTGGCCGGCGGTGGGCCGTAAAAGACAAAGGCGGCCTTGATGGCGGGGTTGTTGGTGGCATAGTGGAAAGTCTGGCCACCGCCCCAGCAAAAGCCACAGACGACCACTTTCCCATTACAGTTCGGCAGTTTACCCACATAATCGGTAGCGGCGTTCAAATCCTCGGTGACCTGCTTGGGCGGCAACGATTGGATCGCTTTCATGACCCCGTCTCTTCCTTCCGGAAAATCGCTGGTGCCGCCACCTTTCGGCCCCATGCCCGAAAGCAGGTCGGGAGCGATGGCGATGTAACCGTCCTCGGCGAGTTGGTCGGCGACGCTGCGTGCCCAATCCGTCAAACCGAATATCTCATGGATGACAACTACCGCAGTCGCTTTGTCCTTGACCTCGGGATGAACGATGAAGGTTTGCACTTCGCGATCGCCGTGCTTAACTTTCACGAACTCCTGGTGCCGCGGCGACTTGTCCAGCCGGGCCTTAGCCCAGTCTTGGGCGCGAGCCTGGCCTGCAACCAGAGCTACAACGGCTGCCAATACAATGCATCGACTCATGGGGAACTCCTTGAATTGTCATTCATTTCGGACTGTTATACTGACGAGCAAGTTGTTGGCCGAATTCAGACGACGTTAACTAAGGCGTCGGATTGGAAGTGGCAGTCGTTGACAGTTCCTGGCTCTCCAAGAATTTTTGCACCTCCAGAAACATCTCCGGGGGATGGGCGTCGTTGTGATCGCGGCCTTCGAGAATGAAAAAATGCTTGGGCTCATTGGCCGCCTCGTAAAGCTCCTTGGCCAGGCGGAAGGGCACCAAATTGTCGGCCGTGCCGTGCGTGATAAAGACCGGTCGCGTGCATCTCCCAATCTTCGACAGGTTGTCAAATCGATTGCGCATGACCCAGCGTACCGGTAGCCAGGGATAAAAGGTTTGCCCCACCTCGGGAATCGACGTGAAAGTTTTGGCCAGGATCAAAGCCCGATGTGGCCGGCGGCTGGCTATATCGACAGCCACGCCGCCTCCCAGCGACCCTCCGTAAATCAGGATTTGGTCCGGCGGAATTCCTTTGATCTGAGTGAGCCAATCGTAAGCCGCGTCCGCGGCCGCATAACATCCTTTTTCGCTAGGCTTCCCCGCGCTCTTGCCATAGCCAGGGTAATCGAAAATGAGGACCGGCACATGGAGGAACTGATGCCAACTGGGAATGGCGTAGGCCCGGTAGCTCAGATTGCCGGCGTTGCCGTGACAATAAAGCAGCGCTCCGGCGACATGGCTGTTGGACGTGCTTTCGATCGGACACCACCAGGCGTGCAGGCGTGTGCCGTCGGCTGATTGCAATGACACGTCTTCGACATTGAGGTTGCAGGTGGCGGGATTAACCCAGTCCTCACTGGCAGGCATGGGCTTGAAGAGCATCCAGTTTTCCAGAGCCGAAAGCACGACGATCACTCCCGCATAAACTATAACGACTTCCAACATCCATCGAGCCGTGGCTTTCTTCCATGACCGGCGCGGGTGAGGGATATTCGAAACATGGGCAGGGGGATTCATTACTTCAATCTTAGGCCATTCCTGGACCCTTTTTGCGGACGAAGCGATTTGCCAGACTCCATGCGAGGCCGGCGCCGACCACCAGCCAGCATCCCCAAGCAAACCAATCACCCCACTGAGCGTAGAGACTAGAGCGATGATCGATCGGGACGGACGCCAAGAGCACGCCTTGAACTTGCTTGAATTCGGGCCAGCGCGAGACCGGCAGATCCATCGCCTTTTCTTGACCAGCGGGGATTTCCCAGATCGTGATGTTATCGACACTCTTGATGGTTCGCGGCGTCAAGACCCGGCCGTTGCCGTCGATCACCGCGGATATTGTCTTCAAAACATATCAAGACGCCGAATCGATAGGAATCGAGGTCAAAGCGCGTGAACTCTTTTCCCGATCGAATGGAGTATTCAAAGTCGTAGGGAGCAAACGTTTTCATCCAGGGGAACGATTCTTGGAACGGAACGTATTCTCCGAAGGGAACGCGGTGGATTTTGTCATATCGGCCGCTGGGCTGCCCGCGATATTTTCCCGAGTCTTCATGAGCAAGCACCAAGACGGCGGAATTGTAGCGCAATTCCGTTTCAATCGCGTCCTGAGAGTAGCCTTCGAGTCCAAAAAGAATATTCGTATGCCATCGCTCCGCCGCCCGATTGGCGAACTCCAGGCTCCTCGGGGTCGGCCGACCGGTTGGTCTTTCCGTCCATTCTTGCGGACAGCTATTTTCCGGCCAGACGATCAACTGGGGCAACGGGTTTTGCAAGGCTGCCTGGTCGCAGAGTCGCCGAACATGGTCAAAGGCCTGCTGGGCCATCTGTTCCGACTCGGAGGCGTCGTTGCGAACGTCTTGATCGAGATTCCCTTGAAGCAAGGCCACCCGCGGGCCAATATCAAATGAATTCTGGCCGAGTCGGAATCGGCCGTAGACCAAAGTCGCTGCCACCAGCAACCCAACTCCGGCGGTTTGAGTCAATAGTCTCCATCGCGCTCGCACGAAAATCGGTTCCGGCAATGCAAACCAAGCGCGAAACCAGCGCGCTTGAGAAAGCCATTCGAATATCACAACATTCACCGCCGCCACCAAGAAACTGACGGCGTAGGCGCCGGCGAAGTCAGAGATTTGGATCAAGGACAAGAAATCATGCTGCGTGTGGGCCAGGTAATACCAGGGAAACCCGGTGAGTAGATACGATCGGAAAAACTCCAGAGCCGTCCATACCGCCGGAAAAACGAGGACTAAAGGCAAAGATGTTTTGCGATCGATTTGGCGCGACAGAAAAATCGCCAGCGGGAAATAGACGGCGCAGTAAGTCGCCAAGCCGCCCCACGAATAGTACATCATGTTGTAATCCCCGACGCGCAGCCATTGCAGCACCGGCCAAAAAAAAGCCAATCCTCCGGCGAAAGCGGCCCAATAAATCTGCCGCGCCCGTGCCTCGCTTCGGACCAAGCACAAGAGCGGGACCAACGCGACCCACGCCAGCCAACCGCATGCCAATGGAAAAAAGGAGGCCCAAAGCAAGCCCGCCGACATCAGCGCCGCAATCAGCCGGGGGGAAGGAAGTATGGACCGACGCGAGTCGAGATTAATGGGACGAGGAGCGCCGGAAGTTTGAAGCTCGAGGATGGAGGATCGAGGATCAGTTGGGACAGTCTGATTTTCGACTTTCGGTCCTCGATTTTCTTTTTCTCTTCTGGACGGATTGGCCATGACCATTTCGTCAGCCTCCAAGCGTTCCAACGGATTAATTCTCCGTCCTCATGACGGATACGACATACCCGGCCGGCCACTGATGTTCACCGGCGGCAATGACGAGAAAAGCATTGGCTCGCGTGAGCGCTCTCAAATCCGGCGAGCCAAACCACGGCACCGGCCGGACTCGTCGGCTCTCCGCGTCCAGGGCCGCGGGGTAGTAAGTCGGTCGATCGGTTTTGTAAGTGAACGGCTCTTCTAAGGTCGCCTCGACAAGCAAGGGGCCGACTTTCTTGTGGCCGGCTAGGCGTCGGAGTGCAGGCCGCACGAATAACTCAAAGCCCACCAAGGCGCTCACGGGATTTCCCGGCAGACCAAAGACCAAGCTTCCCGTGCCCCAGGTTCCAAACAAAATCGGCTTGCCGGGCTTCAAGGCCACTTTGTGAAAATGAGCCTGGACGCCGAGCTCCTCGAGCACTCCCGGCACCAAATCCAACTTTCCCGCCGACACGCCGCCGGAAAGAACCAAGACATTTGATTGAAGTCCCTCCTTGATCAGCGAGCGAAGTTTTGACGCCACGTCGGGGGCAATGCCCAGCGAACGAGGAATGCCGCCGGCGCGAGCGACCTGGGCGTGCAGCATGGGTCCGTTTCCGTTGCGGATTTGCCCGGGG
>WNFO01005475.1_pt1 | contig 11106 bp, 8 predicted proteins | sample 5400251 | NCBI WGS metagenome assembly WNFO01 (sample SAMN13153354, study PRJNA577476) | soil metagenome | isolation source: 100 cm saprolite under Madrone tree | place: USA:California | collected 2016-06-14 | reverse complement strand
TTCGTACCGCGTCAGAAATATTCGCATCGACATGAATCAGGTGGTTACGAACAAGTGCCCCGTGGGACCGAATCGCGGCTATTCGCGGATGCAGCAGCTCTGGTTCCTGGAGCGCGTGCTGGATATTTGCGGGCACTCGCTGGGGATTCCCAAGGACGAGATGCGCCTGCGCAACTACATTCGGAAAAATGAGATGCCGTACGAAACTCCGAACGGCTGCGTGTACGATTCGGGCGATTATGCGGGCATGCTCGCGATGGGAAAGAAACTTGTCGGATGGGACGATTGGAAAACGAAACAGGCGGCCGCGCGCAAGGAAGGACGCTGGATCGGGCTGGGAATCGGCTCGACGCTGGATTCCGGCACGAACAATTTCGGACAGGCGCGCATCATCAATGCGGGAGCGCCGTTTTCCGGACAATCCAAGGCCGCGATTGCCAAGCTGGACATCTACGGCGAAGTCGTCATTAGTATGGGCTCCGTACCGCAGGGACAGGGCCACGAAACGACGGCCGCGCAGGTGGTTGCCGATGTGCTGGGCGTTTCTCCCGGCCACGTTAAAGTAAAACCGGGTTTCGACACGGAGCAAAACGCTTACACCGGCCACACCGGAACGTATGCCAGCCAGTTTGCGGTCACGGGACTCTCGGCCATTCACGGCGCGGCGACCAAGCTGCGAAAAGAGATGAGCCGGCTGGCGGTTTGGGCGCTGAAGGCCAAAGAAAAAGATCTGGAATTTGGCGTCGGCGCGCAGGGACCGGAGGTCCGCGACAAGCGATCGAGAAAATCCATCAACTACTGGGGCCTCGCGAACATCGTGAACGTGAACAGCGCAGGCATGCCGGAAAAATTGTGGAATGTGACGCTCAATTGCCGGCACGTGTATCACGCGCCGTTTCAATTGCCGGACGTGAAGAAGAAATTTGGCAATCTGACGCTCACGTATGCGGCGCAGATTCATGTCGCGGTCCTCGAAGTGGATCGGGATACGTTTCAGCCGAAAATCCTGGCGTACGCCTGTGTGGACGATTGCGGCCGCGCCATCAATCCCAGGATCGTGGAGGGGCAAGTGCACGGCTGCACCGCGCATGGCATCGGCGCCGCGTTAATGGAGGATTGCGCGTACGACGGCGATGGCAATCTCCTGGCCTCGACTTTCAGCGATTACACTCCGATCACCGCGATGAACATGCCCGATCTACTGTACGGCCACATGGAATCGCCATCGCCGTTCACTTTCAATGGCGCGAAGGGTATGGGCGAAGGCGGTGCAGCGCCGGTCCATACGATTTGCGCGGCGCTGCAGGACGCCCTCTATTCGAAGGGCGTAATTATCAATGATTCGCACAACACCGGCGATTCGATCTTTCGAGCCGTGCAGCGCGCGGGCACCGGCGGGTTTGCTTCCTCGGTTCGCATCGAACACCGGCGCGCTGCCGCCAGGAGCGCACGCTGACAACGCTGCAACTTGAATCATGGCGAATTTCAGCTAATCGCTGCGCGCACTCGGCCGAATAAAATCGATGAAGCGCGTCTGCATTATCGGTTGCGGATCCATCGGAAGCCTCTACGCCGCCCACCTGGCAAGAGTCACCGAGACCTGGGCGTATGTCCGGCGCGCGGAGCACGCACGCGCTCTTAATGAGCACGGCATTTCTGTTACGGGGTCGCACGAATTTCATGCGAAGCTTCGCGCCGCCAACGATCCCGCGGAGATGCCGCAGTTTGATCTGGGAATCGTCGCGAGCAAAGCCACGCAAACCGCGGAGGCGCTCGGCCCGGTTGCGCACCTCTTCAAGAAAGGCGCAATCCTCTCTTCACAGAATGGTCTGGGCAGCGAAGAAGTCATTGCCGCGCTGTCGGATACCTTCGTGATCCGCGGGACGACGTTTATGAGCGGAACGCGCCACACGGACACGCACGTCCAGTACGAACTCGACACGGCAACGTGGATGGGGCCGTTTGAGCCGACCAAAACGCCTTTCGCGCTCGTAAAAGAAGCGGCGGAGCTCATCACTTCTTCCGGCCTGAAGGCCGTTGCGCTGGAAGACGCGCGCCCCGCACAGTGGTCAAAGCTGATCTTCAACTCCTCGGTCAATTCCGTTTCCGCGCTCACCGAATTGCCGCATAGTTTTCATTTTGCAGAGGAAAAAGATTTTGGCGATCTGGGTTACCTCCTGCATGCACTCATTGAAGAAGGAAAGAGCGTTGCGGCGAGTCTTGGCGTAAGACTTTACGAAGATCCGTGGGAAATGAACAAAGTTGGCGCGCAAACGGATCATCCCCCTTCCATGCTGTATGACATCCGGCACAAACTTAGAACGGAAATTGATTTTCTGGGCGGAGCGATCGCTCGCGAAGCCGCCCGCGCGGGAATTCCGGCTCCACTTCACACGGCGCTCTACCGTTTGATCAAGGGCAAAGAAGAATCGTGGACGTATCAGCGTAAGGGCCACCCGGCCGCGAAATAATCCGAGGCGCTATGGCATATCCGCTCGATCAGGAAAAATGGCAACGCGCCCGGCAAATGCTGGAGTGGCAAGATCTTGATGCGGTCGTCGTACGCGCCCCCGACAACGTCCTGTATCTCACCAATTACTGGACCATGAAGGGCTACGACCTCGCGATCTTTCCCCGCGAGGGGGATCCCACGCTGCTGGTCATCGAACCCCAGTTTCGCGAAGCGCAGCTCACGGCCTGGAACAAAGATGTTCGCTTTTTCCCTTTCTACCACCCCAAGGACCCGCGCCCGCCGATGATTCGCGCGGTGGAAATGGCGATGGATGTTTTGCGGGAACGAAAACTGTCGCGTCGCGTCGGGATCGAGCTTTCTCAAACTTCGCAGATCTGCGACCGCATGGTTGGCGAACCGACAGTCTACTGGCAGGGTTTTTACGATGCCTTTCGCGCCGGTTGCGCTGAAGTCGTGGACGCCGCGCCGCTGCTTTCCGAATTGCGCATGATCAAAACGGCACAGGAGATCGAGCGCATGCGCCTGGCGAACGAACTGGCGGCCATCGGAATGGAGTATGCCCGCGACAACATCAAGCCCGGCATGAAAGAGAGCGAAGTCGCAGCGATGATCGAAGGGCGCATTCACGCCTTGGGCGTTGGATACAAAGGCAAAGTGGAGATGGCACGCGCGTTCACGTTGGTTTGGTCCGGGAAGGGCATTGCCACTTTCACTGCGACCTCGCACCGCCCGGTGATCGCGAATGAACCGACGCTCGTTGAGATTTGGGTTTGCGCCGACGGGTACTGGACGGATTTGACGAAGAATCTTTGTCCCGGACGCTTGACGCCGGAATACAATCGGCTGCTCGACCAATTGCTGAAGATTTTTGGCGATGCGGTGGGTTGCGTGCGGGACGGAGCTCCGCTTGGTGAGATTGACCGGATCATTCGTGCGGGGATCGACGCCGCGGGCTACCCGGGTCAACCCTCGCACCCTGTTGGGCACGGAGTGGGTGCGCGCGCACATGAAGCGCCCTATTCGCATCGGGCAGCGCCGGGAGTGATGCGCTCGGGGATGGTCCTGGCGATTGAGCCGGGTGTTTACTGGGAGGGTGGCGGCGGATTGCGGCTTGAAGATAATTTCCTGATTACTGCCGGCGGTTGCGAAAAACTATGTTCGTATCCGGATGATTTTCGCCGGTAGCTGCCCGGAGAGATGGAACCGTGACTCCGAGGAGTCTCACCTCATGAAGAAAGACTTGGCCAAGACGATCCTCTCGCAAATTCGCGAGGACGAAATCGTCGCGATGTGCTGCGACGTCGTGAACATCCCGAGCCCCACGGGCGAAGAGCTGGAGATGAGCCGGTACATGCGGCGCGCGCTGGAGGACACTGGGCTCAGCGTCACGTGGCAGGAAGTCGAGGAGGGCCGCGCCAATGTCGTTGGCCTGTGGGAAGGCACCGGCAATGGAAAAAGTTTGATGTTCAACGGGCACATGGACACGTCGAACAGCGGGCGCGAAACTTTTCTGACTGGACTCGGTTACAAAGCGAAAGCCGCGATTCGCAAGGGCATGATCTACGGCCTGGGAATCTATAACATGAAAGGCGCTCTGGTCTGCTACACCCAGGCCGTGAAGGCACTCATGCGCGCTGGCGCGAAGCTGGAGGGCGACGTCATCATTGCCGCTGTCGTCGGCGAAATTGAAAAAACACAATGGAGCGATGAATTCGTCGGCAAGGAATTCCGTGGTTACGGCGTCGGCTCGCACCATCTTGTGAATCACGGCGTTTTGCCGGATATGTGTATTCTCGGCGAACCCACGGACCTGCAACTGGTGCTCGGCCATTACGGAACCGTTTGGGTCCGCATTTCGACGCGCGGCCATTACGTGCACACGGCATTTACGCGCGGGAAGCAGGAGCACAGCTCGGTCTTTCGAATGAAAGAGATTCTCGACCCGATTTATGCCTGGATCGCGGCGTGGGAAAAGAAAGCGACGTACGACAGACAGCCGGGCGTTGTGAATGTGGGTTGCGTACGCGGCGGCCACCCCTGGCGCGTCAGCCGGACGCCGGACCGCACCGATGTCTTCTTGGATGTTCGCGTTCCGCCGCCGATGCCGCTCAAGGACGTGCGGACTTCCATCAAACAGCTGGTCCTGGAGCTTCGCAAGAAACATCCGGACTACGGAGTGGAATACGAAACCTATGTGTCCGTCCCGGGCGCGGAAATCTCCCAGGATCATCCGTTAGTGAAAACCATCGAAGCGTGCCACCAGCGGGTTCTCGGCACCGCGCCGAAACACGCCACCGTGCTGTGGGATTCCGATGCGTCCGTCATGACCCGTTACGGAATCGAGACTCTGAATTACGGCCCTTCCAGCGGGCCGCGCGACGCCGAAGGCGAAAAAATAGCCATCGAAACGCTCGTAAATACCACGCGGGTTTACGCGTTGGCTGCTGCAGAGATTTGCGGCGCGCACTGAGAGGAGAACCGAATCACGCCAATGACCAGTCAAAAGGAAATCGATCGCCGCTACACCAACATCCGCGCTGCCATGGACGCGGAAAAGGTCGACGCTCTCATCGTCTGCGGCAATCAGTACGCAGGATTTGAAGGCGCGGTGCGCTACACCTCCGGGTTCGAAATTGTCCACCGCTACGTTTACGTCCTCATTCCTCTTGCGGGAGATCCCACGCTAGTTTTCCCGCGCGAGGCTCGCTGGATCGGAGACAAGAAAGCACCCTGGGTCCGCGAAAAAGTTTGGGCTGAGATTCCCGGCAAATGGCTTCGCGAGGAAAGTAAAAAACACCATTGGAAGCGCGTGGCGGTGTATGGATTGGATTTTGTGATGGCCGTCCGCGATTACCGCGAATTGCAGCAGGGTGCGTTCGAACTCGTGCCGTTCGATTTTCACTTTGACATGGCGCGGGCGGTAAAAAGTGAGGAAGAGCTGGAAGGCTTCCGCGACAGCATGGATATCATCCTTGATGGCTTCCACGCGCTTCTCAAAGCCTACGAGCCGGGAAAATCCGAGGCCGAAATCATGGCTCCTGCGGTCGAACGCTTTTTTGCGCGCGGAGCAGGCCCGCGCATGATGAACATCGTTCTGAGCGGCAGCAACGGCGAAGCCGAGGCATTTTTCAAGGTGCCATCGCAGCGCAAAGTCGCCGCGGATGACTTGTTGCTCTATTCTCTCGAGGTGACCGGCGCCGCAGGCTACTGGATCGAATTTTCGCGCGCCCTCATTCGAGGAAAGGTCAGCCCTCGCACGCGCGCCATGAGCGATGTCTATCCGCAAGCGATGGAAGCGGCACGCTTGAAGATGCGCGAAGGCGTGATGGCCAGCGAGGTCCACAAGGCCGCCGCCGATGTTTTTGCGAAAGCTGGATTTGCGCTGGGACACCTTACGGGCCACTCTATCGGCATGACCATGCTGGAGCATCCCTCCATCGGCGCGAATACCCAGATCGAGCTGAAAGAAAACATGGTCATTAGCTTTCATCCTCAGGTCGTCGATCAAGAGGGCCAGGTCTGCCTCTACACCCAGGACACTTACCGCATTGGCAAGAAAGAAGGTGAGTGCCTCGCGAACGTGCCCTGGCGGTTTTATTCCGGAGCAGAGGAATTGAAGACCGCATGAAGGTCAAGGTTTGCATCGTCGGTTGCGGGGCGATCGGCAGCATCTTCGGTGCTCATCTGGCGCGTCTCGAAGATGCTGAGGTGCACGCCTACGATGTTTCGAAAGAACAAACGTGCGCGATCACCGAGCACGGACTGCGCATCAGCGGCGCGGCGGATTTCACGGCCCAACTTCACGCGACTTCTGACCCCAGGGAGATTCCCCGTTGTGATTTCGGAATCGTGGCCACGAAGAGCACGCACACACGGGCTGCCATCGAGCAGACCGCGCAGATTTTTGGCGCGGGCAGCGCGGTCTGCTCCGTGCAGAACGGCGTCGGCAATGAAGAGATTCTGGCGCAGCACGTTCCTTGCGTGATTCGCGGCACCACTTTTCCCGCGGGCCACGTGATTGAACCGGGCCACGTGGGCTTCGACATCAATGGCGATACGTGGATGGGCCCGTTCGAGCCCACGCATACACCGTTCGCCCGCGTTGAGCAACTCGCCGAATTGCTCAATCGCGCGGGCTTGCGCGTGATTCCCTTGCAGGACGCTCGAGGCGCGCAGTGGACCAAACTAATTTTCAATGCTTCGACGAATCCGGTTGGCGCGCTGACCCTGCTGCACCACGGCGCGGCAACACGGTTCGCCCCTACTGGCGCGCTGTTCAACGCCTTGATCGCGGAAGGTGAAGCAGTGGCCAAAGCGCTGGGGATCGAGCTGCACGGTGATCCGCGCGCCCTCGTGCAAAAAGGAGCGAACGCGCCCGGCAAACATAAAGCCAGCATGTTGCAGGACATTCTTGCGCGTCGCCAAACGGAAGTGGACTTCATGAACGGTGCAATCGCGGACTTGGGCGAAAAGACCGGCGTGCCCACTCCGCTCAATCGTGCCTTGTGGCAACTTGTGAAAGGGCTCGAACATTCCTGGACCGATCCGAGCTGAGCGGCAATCGCAACGAACGATATTCAGCGGAGAACTGACACGATGAGCAGGACTTTCAAAATCGGTGTGTTGCAGCTCAGCATGGAGCCGCTCGACGAAACGGTTCGCATGGCCCAGGCGTGCGCCGCCGCCGGGTTTGACACTTTCTGGCTGGCGGAGGCCTATCCCTGGTGGCGCAAGCACTCGATGGAGGCGCGCTCCTCAACGGCAGTCACCTCCATCGTCGCTCGCGAAACAAAAAGAATCACCATCGGCTGGGGCATCATTTCACCCTATACGCGTCATCCCGTTCAAATCGCCATGGAAGCTCGCGTCCTTCAGGAAGCTGCCGGCAAAGACCGTTTTCTGCTCGGCCTCGGTGCTTCGAAGATTTTCATGAAAGAGATCGGCGAAGGCGAAAAGGGAAATGAGATCGGTCCCGCAACCGTGATGCGCGAAAGCATAGAGATCATCGAGGCGATGCTAGCCGGCGGCGAAGTGAAATACGAGGGCAAAGCATTTCAGGCGTATGCGCCGGCGCTCAAAGCCGATACTCACGTGCCGCGGTGGCGCGTGCCGATCTATGTCGGCGCTACTGGTCCGGTTCTGCAGCGCCTCGCCGGATCGCATTCCGACGGCTTGCTGACGGCCAGCATCACTACGCCGAGGTTTGTAGAGTATTCACGCAAGATGATGGAAGAAGGCGCGCGCAAGGCCGGAAAAGATTCTTCGAAACTCGATCTAGGCTCGGTAATTGTAGGCAGCGTCGGCGAAGATCCCAAATCTGCCCGCGAGGGGGCGAGAGAGATGGCCGCCATGTACCTCGCCAACAAAGTGCAGAACATCCGCGGTTCAGCGGATACGCTGCTCGAATGCGCAGGTCTTTCGTTTGAAGAGATTCGCCCGATTGCTGATGCGATGGAGAAGGGAGGCCGGAAGGCCGCGGCCCGCGCCGTCACGGATTCGGTGCTCGAAAAAGTCTGCCCCATAGCGGGCACACCGGCGCAATGCATCGCGCGATTGGAGGAGTATCGCGCCGCGGGGTGCACGCACATCATGTTGGAGCTTTGGGGCGACGACCGGCTCGAACAAGCGCGCTTGTTCGGAGAGAAAATCTTGCCCCATTTCAGCAAGAAGTAGATCCGCGCCTTATCTTGACCGTCCGCTCATGCCGTCACCGATTTTCCGCCGTGTAATTCCTTGTACGACACCACCGGATTCCGCAGCACGCCGATTTTTTCGATTTCGCATTCCACAATGTCGCCGGGTTTCAGGTAGAGCGACTTCGGATCCCCGCTGAACGCCGCAACCCCAGAGATGGTGCCCGTGGAAAGCACATCGCCCGCGGAGTAACCCATGGGCGAATAATGGGCGATGATTTCCGGAATCGTAACGGACATTTTGCTGGTGTGCGACTCCTGCCGGATCTTTCCATTCACGCGAAGCTGCATCCCCAAATTGTGCGGGTCCGGAATTTCATCCGCCGTCACGATATAGGGCCCAAGCGGGCAAAACGTGTCGATCCCCTTGCAAAAGCTGAACACGCCGGACTTCATCTCCCGCCGCTGGATGTCGCGCGCCGTCACATCATTGAAAATCACATACCCGCCGATGTACTCGCGGGCCTGCTCCGCCGAGAAGTGCTTCCCCGCTTTCTTGAGAACCACGGCAAGTTCAAGCTCGTAATCGAGTTCTTCCGTCAAATGCTCAGGATAAATAATCGGTGCGTCCGGTCCGATGATGGCATCCACGTTTTGAAAAAACACAATCCATGGAAGTATGGGATGAGAAAATCCTGCCTTTTGGGCATCCTCGTGGTGCTCGTGGAAATTTCCCGCCGTGTGGAAAAACTTTCTGGGAACGATAGGCGCCTTGATGCTTACAGTTTCCCGGCGAACAAAAATGGGCTCCCCGGAAACTCCCTTCGTTTCCGGCCCGCTCCTTGTCGCGTATTCGAGGGCAGTCTGCGCTGCGTCCAGACCACGGTCTCCATTCTCGAACAACCCGCGCATGTCGGAAGGCACGCGCGCATCCGCAAGCGCATAGAACGCCCCTTCCCGCTCGACGTTTCTTAAATAGCCTGCGTAGGCAGCGTTCAGGTCAATAATCCATCCCTCTGCGGCCAGCGCCCCGATGCGATCTCCTCGCGACTCCCCGTGAAAAGTAACCAGCTTCATGAACTACCTCGCATCATTCCTGACGCCGAAAATGTTATCAGAATCGACGTGGATTCGCAGGTCCGCCCTCGGAGTCGCATGGAGATGTAATTATGCCAATTGCTCTCGTCCTCGGAACGCTCTCCGCAACAGGAGCCTTCTGGTCTGTATCGCAGACTAGTCTGCCTCGCAAACCAAAATCTGCTACGCGCAAACCAAATCCGCCCACCTCCGCCATGAGCGCCTACACTTGCGCGAACCCACCATCCACGAACAATTCCGTTCCCGTGATGTAGCTACTGTCGTCGGATGCGAGAAACACCACGGCCTTGGCGATCTCCCCGGGCGTACCGAACCGGCCGAGCGGAACAAGAGTGGGAATCATCTTGTGGCGTTGCTCGCCCGATTCCGCGGAAGCCAATAGGTCACTCAGTCCGGGAGTGTCGATGGAGCCCGGGCTCACCGCGTTCACGCGAATGCGGCGATCCTTTAAGTCCGTTGTCCACGTCCGCGCGAACGAGCGAACGGCGGCTTTTGTGGCGGCATAAACACTGTTCGACGACAACCCTTTGCTGCCAACAACGGACGAATTCAGAATAATAGAGGCACCATCCGGAAGCAACGGCAGCGCCTTCTGCGCGGAGAAGAGCAGTCCCCTTACATTAATGTCAAAGATCGAGTCGAAGTGCTCTTCCGTGATCGTGCCAAAGCGCGCGTATCTGGCAATACCAGCATTCGCGAACAGAACATCGAGCCTGCCCTTCTCCCGCCTGATTTGCGCGAAGAGGCGATCCAGATCGCCAAGGTTCGACACGTCTCCTTGCACGCCGGATACATTTCTTCCGATCTCCTTTACCGCCGCGGCCAGCTCCGGATCACGTCGTCCCGTTATGAAGACGTACGCGCCTTCGTTCACAAATTGCTTCGCCGCCGCGAGACCGATGCCGCTATTGCCACCAGTAATCAGTGCAATTTTTCCTTCCAGCTTACCCATCTATTTCTCCCTGTTTGTCATTTCGATCTTCTTTGAGAGCGTCGCGCTTCCGAGCGATGCGAATAGTGCATCGAGAATTCTCGTTGCACAAATCCTCATCGTCGCTTGCGTGCAACGCGCTCAGCGTCACGCCCGCTGCTGAGCGGGCACACCAATCCGGTATCGAGGCGCCGGCACAGAGTTGCCGAACCGCTGCGAGATGGCGCGGCGCGCGGCCTCGAAACGGGTCCAATCGTCTCCTTCGTGGAGGCTGGGAATCGTCACCAGTTCACCCTGGTCGAGCCCGACCAGGGCTGCATCGACCATATTTTCCGTTGACATGACGATCGACGGGGGCAGTTTCTGCCATGGGAGACCGGCGATCTCCCAGAGGTCGGTCGCGGTCGCGCTCGGCAGCACCGCCTGGACGCGGATGCCTTTGTCGGCGAGCTCGTGCTGCAGTGAATGGCTGAGCGCAAGGACATAGGCTTTGGTCGCGCCGTATACACCGTTGAGCGCCTCGGGCGAGATGCCCACCACCGACCCGATGTTGATGATGGTGCCTGCGCCACGCGCGACGAATGCGGGCGCCGCGGCATAGGTCAGGCGTGTGAGCGCGGTAATGTTGAGAGCGATTATGTCGTCCATCTTGTCAACGTCGGCATTCAGAAGCGGCGCAACGGAGGCCGTGCCAGCATTGTTGACGAGCATGGTGATGCTCGGATCGCCCCGCAGCGTAGCCTCGACCTTGGCAAGTTGCGCCTTGTTGTTGAGGTCGGCGCGCAGTACTTTGACGGAACTTCCCGTCTCGCTCGTCAGACGCCCCGAAAGGGACTTCAGCCGCGCCTCATTCCGGGCCACCAGAATCATGTCGTAGCCGCGCTTTGCAAGGCGGTCGGCGTAGACGGCGCCGATGCCCGACGATGCGCCGGTGACTACGGCGACGCCTTTGTTGGATGGGTTTGACATTG
>WNFO01005474.1_pt1 | contig 11107 bp, 9 predicted proteins | sample 5400251 | NCBI WGS metagenome assembly WNFO01 (sample SAMN13153354, study PRJNA577476) | soil metagenome | isolation source: 100 cm saprolite under Madrone tree | place: USA:California | collected 2016-06-14 | reverse complement strand
TTTAGCTAGGGGGTTCGTTAGGTCATTCGTTAGGGGGTAAGACGTTTTCACGTCCCGCTCGAGAACCGTTTTGATTGTCCGGACGACACGCAGCAGCCGAAATTGGGCTTGCGATTGAAGTACGAGTTTTCTACGCTCGGAGTCGATGCGCTATCACACCTTGATCATATCGCTGGCCGTGATCGTTCTTGGCGCCGACATCGCTTTCGTATGGGCTGATGAAAACTCACTGTTTGCTCCACGACCGACAAAAGACCCAAAGGCCAGCAAGAGCCATGCTCAAGGGTCGGGGATATTTGATATCGCGGTCGATAAGGTTTCTGGCAAAGTCACTAGCGTCCACGTCAGAAGCAGCACAAACAACGTAATGCTCGATGCTGATGTTATAAACACATTCTTACAATGGCGTTTTAAACCGAACGCTCAGTCCGGCGTTACCATTGTGGTGACATTCACTGCTGACAACGATAGCGCCTATTACCCCTTAGTGCGTTCGCTGCACGCAACAAATCGCGGTTTACCTGTTGACTTCAAAGAACCGATTAAGGCGGAGAAATTGTGGCAGTGGTTTCCTGAACTTTACGGCGCTGGGGGTCATCGATAAACCGAGCCGAGTTGAGCCAGACGCGGTAGCGTGATTGAAACGCACGAGCACAATGGCGAATTCAAAAACTGGTGACGACTGCCGCCATGCAAAAACTGTTTCAAGACCCCAATTGGTGGATGACAGCCGTTTTTATAGCGCTCGTTGTTGGCATCCTCGCCAATCTTATGACGCACGTCATTTTAAAGGCCTTCAGAGCAAAAGTGTCGGTGGAACCCGAGGCACCCTTGAAGTCTGATTCTCTGATTGATACTCCGTTCCGCGTTATCAATGAGAGCCAGCTTCCAATCCATGATGTCAGGCACGTCTGGTTGATCGAAGAAACTCGGGGAACAGGAGGTGTCGCTGTGGGGATGTATGAGGTAAGTACTATAGCCGACGGTACGATTCCTAAGATTGGCAGTTCTCAATCTGTTACTGTTTACCCATTCGATAACTTCCGGATTCAAGAGATAGCGGTGAAACGCCTCAAGATGGTTGTTACTATTACGTACCGAACAGCTATTTTTCCTCGATGCAGAATGGAAAATTTTTTCTTTGAAGCAAATGAGGGAGCGAATGGGAAGTTTCAATGGTATCACACCTCGGAACCGCCGTGGTGAGGGCATCACCTCAAGACGCGGCAGGCAACGTAACGTTTTCCGTCGTCGCGATGTGCGTCCACAATCGAGATCATTCGCCCGCAAGAATAAATCGCTGAGACGCAGCCCCAACTACAACCGGCTTTGCTGAGATTGTCAGCGATGATTTCCCAATATTTCAGACGTAGCGGAGTGTAACCAGTGAGATCCTACGGCGTCAGGAAAATTTTGCCTGTGGCTAGGGTTTTACTACCACTGATGTCCCGATGTGAGCGGCGTTATAAAACTGGCGCGCTTTCCAATAGGGCATCCTGATGCATCCGTGTGATGCGGGCACGCCTGGCAGGTAGCCTTGGTGCAATCCGTAGCCGGGCGAGAACTCGAGAAAGTAGGGCATCGGGGCGCCCACAAAGTGCGAATGCGGCGGTTTGGGGTTGCGCCTTCTATCGACGTTGGCCTTCACGACGCGACCCGAATCGTCAACATAGTCGCCATAGAGACTGGAGCGATGATCTTCGTCCTTACGGATGACCTGAAAACCGCCAACCGGAGTGCGGTAACCTTCACGGCCACTGGATATGCGGGACGACGCAGTTCTATAACCACCGCGGTAGAGATAGGCTTCCTGCTCTCGCAAGTTCACGACGATCGTTGCCCTGCCGGAATGACTCTCCGGCAGGTTCGACGTGATGAGGTCGTTCACAGTGCTACAGCCGCTCAAGGCCATGAGGATCGCGCTAAGCGCAAAAAATTGTGGAAGTAGATTCATCATTGGCTCAGCCCGCATGAATGTTTTCTCCAAAAACCTTAACCAAAGTTATGCGGTTGTCAGTCATTTCATCGTCGCGGCGTCGATCTAATTTCCGTTGCGCTGCCGTTCGGTGGCCTGTGGTACGGCGAACCAGACGCCCGGCAGCAACGCACATGACGCTGTGTGGCGTATGCGACGAGGCAGGCAATGTGATTGAAATGCACGACCACCCAGGTGATTTCAAAGCGTGGCAAGTTTTTTCGCTCGCATCACATCGCACTTCAGCAAATTCCATCCATTCTCGTTAGATGGTAATGGGCGCGGAGTAGAGCGGCTGTGACTTGAACCTACGACGCGTCAGCAATTCCAGATCGTTCGCCCGCGAGAATTGACGGCTGAGACGCAGCCCCAGTTCCAACCGGCTTCGCTAAGATTGTCTTTACTGATCGTTCAGGACCGTTTGCGGCGCAGCGCGGCTCATCTCGACTTGCGCTCGCTTTCTGAATCTGCGATGCCTGCCCCGACAGACCGGATCGAAAGGCTTGGTACGGGTCTCGCCCGAGTGGCGCTTTACTCCAGTTTCAGGTCCTCCCAGTGGATCTGAATCGCGTTCCAAGCCGTTCCACAAAAATCCAGTTCCTCGTATTGGTAATTGAAAGCCACATTCCCCAGGGCATCGAGACCGACAATGCCGGTATAGACGTAGGGGCCACCAAGCGTGTAGTCGATGACGTAGTTATCCGGCGCATCCTCATAAACGCTACTGCAGTACGGGCTATAGACACTCGGGTCCGGGTAATAATGCCAGGTCTCAGTCGCCTCAAAACCACCGAGATCAATCTGATATTTGCGAGGGGCGCTGTAGGTGCGTGTTTCTCCCGGCGGTTGCTGAAAACTGCTGCCGGTTCCATCGTCAAAGAGGAGCAATTGATCGCCCGGCGTGGACACAGCATGCTGGCCGATCGGCGGCAGTGTGCCCGGGGCCAGGGTAAGGGAGAATGCACGCAGCGACGGGAACTGATACCAATGCTTTGTCGGATCGCCCAGAATCCACTTAATGGTTCCAGAGTCGTAATCAATCGCGATGACAAAGTTTTCCCGGCTGGAAACGATGAGTGAGTTATCAGAGGTTCGGTAAGCGGTGGCGTTATTATGAAACCAATCGGTAGGCGCGGGGTAGACGAACTGGCTTGGATCGTCCCCACCGGCAATCATTGCGGCGCTGATGATCTCCGCCAGGTTCCAAGTCCGGAGTACATTGCCAGCGGCGTCGACCTCCAGGTTGACGCTCTCGGTCTGGTCGACGGTATCGACGTCGAGGATCATTCCGTCGCGGCCCGGGTCAATATTGTGATGGAAGTCGGTGACACCAATCCCGCTGTAGTCGGCCATAACCGCCGTCAGGCCATCGAACTCAGTGCGAAGAAGTGAGGTGCCGGAGGTAACATAAAATGCATTGTCAAAGAGAATGGAGTTCTGGGCCCCGACCCCTGCTGTGCCGACCCAGCGGATTTCGGCGTCACTATCGACAATGATGGGTGTGATAGGATCGGCATAGTTTTTCAAGAGGATAAAGTCATAGCTTAGGGTGGTGCCTGGTAACCGTGGCTGAATAACAGTTGGATTGGAGTATGTGCCTCCGTCATAGGCAGGCGTCGTGATGCCGACGGAGAGTCTTTGAATCCCTCCGCTGAAACTCAGGTTGATCATAACACGATTTAGGCGGCCGGCGTAGAGGCCGAAGACCGGGATGGTGAGTTTGCCATTTGAGGGATCGAAATAACCCCGGGCTTCCAAGTAAGATCGCGCATAGCGGACCTTGACTGGCCGCGTGGCCGACCCCGTTTTTGGCTTAATCTGGAATTGGGCGGCTTTGAAGCCGGCGACATCACTGACGCGGGTGTGAAGGAAACGGATGAATGGCGTTGGACCGTCAGACACCTCAATTTTTTCAAGCATCTGCCCGGCCTCTGGCGGTTGGTCCACCGCTAGAGCCGTCGACGAAAGCCCAAACCATGCGAGGGCGACGGCAAGCGCACTGAGAAGTAAATCGCGCCGCAAAGGCGACAGGTTAATCGAATTTGTCGTCGGTGAAGTTTTCGTTCTCATAAAATAAAGCTTTCTGTTCCCCCGATTGGTTAATTATGTTGGTTGCGGGTCGAGAAGGGGCGGAGAACCTACCGGGAAAAGTCCTCCGCCTGATTCAGATCCTTTCAGCGACGTTGAGCCTGACGAAAATTACGACAGCTAGTCAAGACCCTTTTCCTCTGCGCGCACAGCGAAACGTTTTCCGTCGCCGCGATGTGCGTCCGCAACAAAGATGGGTCGCCCGTGGGGATCGACATTGGCAATTCAGCCCCAGCTCCAACCGACTCTGCGGAATTCTCAGCGATGATTTCCCAGTATTTCACCGCTGCGTTTCTTACTGATTGTTCAGAACGGTTTGCGCTGTGGGTCTGCTCAGTTCAAGCTGTTCGCTCACTTTTTGTAGGCCCGCGGTAAGCGTTTCGATTTGCTCTTCCTGTTTCGCCAGCTTGGCCTCAAAACCTTTCTGCTGCCGTGCAACCGTTGACTTCAACTGCGCGATTGTTCCTTGCTGTTCTTCGACCTTGCGGTGCTCTTTGAGAAACTCGTTGAGCAACATCGCGTTCACGGCATCATATCGGACGGTATAGGGCTTGCCTTGGTCATCACGAGCCACTAAATCAGGATTGACCTTTTGCACGTCCTCAGCCACCAGGCCGAACTGCGGGACGCCTTCGGGGTCAAGCTCATGCTTGTAGCGGAAGCTGACCGGTTTTAGCGCGAGGATGGCTTCGCTCGCTTTCTCCATTGGCTTGATTGCGTCCTTGAAACGCTCTGAGGAAACGACCGTGCCTAACTGACCGTTGGAACCGACAATCACGCCCACGCCACTTGCAACCGTCGTCCCGCTAATGCCGGCGACAAAGGTTTTCCTCTGAGTTCCGGCTGTGCCGATACGGATGGTTCTCGACTCGGCGGCAACACCAACGTTGCCGATGTCGATGTTGGCATTGCCGGTCGTAAGGTTCATGCCAGCTAAGGCTCCCACGGCAATGTTGTTGCTTCCAGTGGTGTTATTCAAAAGCGAATTGTAACCGACTGACGTGTTACTCGCGCCGCTTGTATTAAAAATGAGGGCCTCAAACCCAGTGGCTGTGTTCTGGGAGGCGTCAATATTATTGCCAAGGGCAAAGACACCGTCAGCAGTGTTTTGGCTCCCCGTAGTGTTCAGAAATAAAGCCCCTTCACCAGTCGCAGTGTTGTTTATCCCAGTAGTGTTACGTGCGAGCGAATTAGAACCATTGGCAGTGTTGTTAAAGCCTGTCGTGTTGTTTTGCAGCGCCGTCCAGCCGGTGGCGGTGTTCGCGCTGCCAGTGGTGACACTATAAAGAGCTTCAAAACCCAGCGCCGTATTGTCAAAACCTGTCGTAACACTGAAAAGCGCATCGTCACCTAGCACCGTGTTTTGGTCCGTTAAGCAGCCTTCTTGGCAAGCCGCACGCGCTTGCGGCGCAAGCCCAAAGCAGGCGAGGGCGAGTGGGATGAGAAGCAGCAGAATTGTTGTGTTTTGGGGTCGAGTCAGTTGATTCATGGTTGTTCCTTTTCTTTTCCCCGCTAAGTTGATTCTGCGATTCGCGGGTCCAGAAGGGGCAAAGAGACCTAGCGAGGAAGTGTCCTCCGCCTGATTCGAATCCGTGAGAGACGCGCAGTCTCGAGAAAATTACGCCAGCTTGTCAAGCCAATTCCCCGCAAACGCGAATCACGGATTCGAGTTCGAGAAACGCCGTCAGCGTTTCGTTGGAATGCATGATGAAATGTTCTCCGATGGGCGATGTGGTTGCCACGGTAGGCACATCCAGATACCAGGTCCGATACGAAGTTTCTGTGCTTTGAAGTCATTTACCAAAACAGAAGATTTTTCCTCAGAGGTTAAAACATTGAATCGAGAAAACTCTCATTTATTCGTTCGAAAATGGATCGAACACAGCTTCAGATCTCTCATCGATCGGACTATTCGCGAATGCCGTTCCGAAGAGCGGCGAGTTGCCGAGCGGCACACGAGAAAGCATCGACTCCAAGCGAGAAAGTCCTGCATTCCTGATGCACGAAATTATCGCGTCGCTCGACGGCTATTTCTGCTCGGCAAGGCGCAATTTTGACTGGAACGACGGGGGAAGCTTCTGGAACCTTCGGCTGGCGCGCCAGTGTAATCAGGGACGGAAGTCGAGGAGTCCCGCAGAAAATCACCTGCTCGTTAAGCACAATCCTGCTGTGCGCCCGCCGAGAATTTGCAGGCGACACGCCTGCCACTACAATCAAACCATCGGGGCGGTTAGCTCAGTGGTAGAGCGTCTCGTTTACACCGAGAGGGTCGGAGGTTCGAACCCTTCACCGCCCATTGTCCGATTTCCGATTTTCAATTTGGATTGATCCAGAGATTTGCTGGATATTACACATATTGGAGTGAGACGCGGCCTACCGGATGTCATTCTCTTATTAACGCTGGTGATGAGCGTTGCTCTTGCCGCCGAAGATACCGATCACGACCACGGCGGCGCGAGAGCCACCCACGCCAATCCGTCAAATGCTAACGCTTACTGCGCTCGTGCCACAGCAGAACTAAGTAAAAAGCAGACGAAACAGGCCATCGCAGATGCTTCTCGCGCCATCGGTTTGGACCCGGAAAATGCAGAGGCGTATCACATCCGCGGCGCCGCACGATTTCTGGCCAATGAAAATGTGGCTGCACTCCATGATCTCTCGGAAGCAATCGGGCTCGATCCCACGATTAGCGACGCGTACTACGTTCGCGGATTGATTCGGGTGAAAAGAGGCGATTTTCAGAAAGCCGTAGGGGACTTCACCTCAACAATCGAGCTGGATCCAAACGCAACGGCAGCTTTACTTGAGCGCGCGGAGACGTATTCCAAGCTCTTTCAATTTCCCTCAGCGATTGCGGATTACTCGGAACTTATCGACCGCGATCCTGCGAACGCTGAGCTATACAACCGTCGTGGTCTGGCGCGCGCAAGCACGCTCGACCTTGAGACAGCTATCGCAGATTACACAGAGGCGATCCGGCTGCAGCCAGAGTTCGAAGAAGCCTACTACAATCGGGGAGTCGCTTACGCGAACATGAACGCCCATGAAAACCCCAACTTTCAGGAGCCGGCACCATGGGGAAATCAAAACCACTGGCGAGCAGCTATAGCAGATTTATCAATGGCGATCGCGTATCGGCCTGATCGCGCAGACAGTTACCGGTATAGGGGCTTTGCACACAATGGAGTTGGCGAAAACGATGAGGCAATCGCCGATCTCAAAGAAGCAATCCGCCTGAACCCAAAAGAATGGTGGGCGCATCTTGGTCTCGCTGATGTGTATGAGATGCGCGGCGACTTTCAGAAAGCCGAACGCGAGTATACTATAGCTGCACAACCACAGAAGCAGAACGTCGAGGTTTTTGTCGATCGCTCAAATTTTTACGGGCGTCGACAAGATTTTGAACTGGCATTGGCATAGGCAAACAAAGCACTGGAACTGGCCCCAGGCTACCCTGCTGCGCTGTTTGCACGCGCGGCCGCGTATCATTTTCTGAAGCATCACGAGCTAGCGCTTCGTGATTTAACGTCGGCCATCGAAATTGACACTGAAGCGGTGAAACCTCCACCAGACTGGGCTGCTTCAGTACGGCAACCAAGCCAACTGGCTGCTGAGTATGACTGCAGGGCCACTGTTTATGAAGCAATTGGAGATCATGAACGTGCTATCGCAGACTACAATGAAGCCATCTGTCTCGAGCCCAATAAGGCGTCGTCATGGATTAACCTAGCCGATGTTTATCAACGCAAGGGTGATTCCCAACAGGCAATGTCATGCTATAGCCAAGCAATTCAGGTAGAGCCAGACAATCCGTTATGCTGGCTTGGGCTCGCAAGATTGTTCAAGAAAACAGGTCAATGCGATGTAGCGCTGACTGCACTTTCGAGCGTTTTCGATCCTGGAAAACCCAACCTGCTAGGCTTGCTTGTGCGAGCTGATATCCACGAGTGCCTCGGCGACACCGAAAGCGCAATATCAGACTATGATGAAGCGATCCGCCTGGACCCTGACAACGCTTTGATCTGGTACGACCTCGCGAGATTACTCAAAAGAACACAAGACTACGACAAAGCCATTGTCGCTATTTCAAAACTTATCGAGACCCACCCTAGAACTTTGCCAGCGCGGCTCGTGCGTGCGGATCTTTATCACTTGCAAGGCGCTACAGATAAAGTAATCGCCGAGGCGTCGCAAGCTGCCCAGTTACACCTCAAGAAAGCCGAAGACTATAGCGCCCGTGCTTCGTTATACAATCTGGCGGACAACTATGACAAGGCCATAGTCGATGCCGACCACGCGATTCAACTCAATCCGAGCAATGTCGACGCTTATTGGGACCGAGGAGCCGCAAAGCTACAACTCAAGGATTACGCCGGTGCGATCGATGATCTAACTGAAGAGATCAAGCTCGATCCTAACCACGGCGACGCTTGGCGCTGTCGAGGTCTTGCGCTTACGAAGAAGGGAAAATATGCCGAAGCACGTGCTGATCTGCTGCAGGCAAGCAAAATCGATCCAAAATCCGCCGATGCCTTCAATAGCTTGGCCTGGCTGCTGGCAACATGCCCTGACTCCTCCGTGCGCGATGGAAGCAAGGCTACAGAATATATAAATCAGGCTTTGAAACGCGATCCGAATCGGTGGAACATTTGGGACACGCGCGCTGCTGTGTTCGCGGAAAACGGCGATTTCGAAAATGCCGCCAGTTGGGAAGAACGTTGTCTAGCAAGGAAAGATTTGTCTGCGCAGGAACGGCAAAGGGCGACGCTGCGGCTCCAGCTTTATCAGGCCGGAAAGCCATATCGCGAAGAGCTGAAGTAAGGGATAGATGTCTCCGCTCTTGTGAGCTAATTTCAAGACAACATTTCAGCCACTGCCGCTTCGCAGTGGATCTTTGTCGTATCGAGAAAAAGAATGCCGTTATGATCGGCATCGCGGAGGATTAGCGGCAGTTCGGTGCCGGCGAGAATGACGCCATCGACGTCGTTCTTCGCTTTCATGCGATCGGCTATCGCAAGCAAGCCGGCTCGGGTTTCAGGAAGAAATTTCCCGGGGACCAGTTCGCTGAAGTATTTTTCGTGAATGTAATCCTGGTCGGCCGGGTCGGGCACGAGAAGCTCGATGCCTTCGCGCTTGAAAACCTTCGGGTAAAAATCTGCCTGCATGGTGTAGCGGGTTCCAAACAACGCGAGCCGTCTCAGGTTCTGCGTTTTGGCGGCTGCACATGTCGCTTCGACAATGCTGATCAGTGGAATTGGTGATCTTACTGCAACCTCATCGAACACGATGTGAGGCGTGTTCGCAGAGATTATTCCGAAATCTGCGCCGGCGCGTGCAAGCTTGCCGATCGCCTCAAGCAAAAAATCGGCCATGCCGCTGAGGTCGCCGGCCTCCGTGAAATCGAGTCCCTTTCTGAGATCAACGCTGACAATGATGAACTCGGGATAATGCCTGTCGCGTATGCGCTCGCGATAGAGGGCGATGATGCGCTGGTAATAATCGAGTGTGCTTTCCGGCCCCAGCCCGCCAATCATTCCGAGAGTCTTCATTTGTTAACCACGAATGGACACGAATAAACACGAATTGAATGAAATGACGAAATCGGAATGATAACTCGCTGATTATTGAAGAGGCGGCGCGCAGTCGCCACGGCGACCAAGCTGCATGACGCGCCCTACCTATTCGTGTTCATTCGTGGTTAAAATGAGAACCAGATCAGCGCTCCAGTTCGTCCTAATCATCGGCATCGTAAATTTCTTTGCTGATTTTACGTACGAAGGCGCGCGCGGAATTGTCGGACCGTTTCTTGGCTCGTTAGGCGCGAGCGCGGCGATCGTTGGATTCGTCGCAGGTCTGGGCGAGCTACTCGGCTATGGACTGCGCTCCGTCTCCGGATATTTTGCAGACAAGTCGCATAAACATTGGGCGTTCGCCTTTTTGGGATATGCGATCAACATGCTCGCCGTGCCGGCCTTGGCGCTTACCAGACAATGGCCGCTCGCCGCGACTTTCGTGGTTTCCGAGCGCGTCGGCCGCGGCATTCGCAAACCGAGTGTGGAAGCCATGCTTTCATACGCCGGCAGATCAATTGGCGCCGGCTGGGTATTTGGACTGAACGAAGCACTCGACCAAGTAGGGGCGACAATCGGACCACTAGCTATGGCGCTGGTCCTTTACCTTAATTACGGGTATCAAACGGGTTTTGGTCTCCTGCTTGCTCCAGCCTTGCTGTGTCTCGGGATCTTGGTCCTAGCGCGGCTTCTGCACCCGCGGCCGCACGAATTGGAAGCAGGCGCCGGACACACGCTGACGACGACTAATCTGACGCGAGTTTACTGGACTTATCTTGCAGCAGCCGCTTTGCTTGCCGCTGGCTTCGCCGATTTCGCGTTGATCGGTTTTCATTTTCAAAAGGCGAACGTCGTGCAGGGAAAGTTGATTCCGGTGTTTTATGCAGTCGCGATGGCAGCCAGTGCGCTTGCGTCCATTCCGTTAGGTCGACTATTTGATAGGTTTGGCCCGAATGTGGCGCCGCTCGCGTTTCTGGTATCTGCTGCTGCTGCTCCATTCATTTTTCTAGGTACATCAGTGTTTGCGTTGGTGGGAATGATTTTTTGGGGAATTGGAATGAGCGCGCAAGGTTCGCTCCTTCAAGCGATGCTTACCGGTGTTATTCCGCCACAGAAACGAAGTACGGCTTTTGGCTTGTTTGATACCGGGTTCGGCGTCGCTTGGTTTCTGGGCAGCGCGATGATGGGATTGCTTTACGACAAATCAGTCGTGGCCGTGGCGTTGTTTTCGACGATTCTGCAGCTTGCCGCAATTCCAGTTATTTTTATCGCCAACAGGCAGCGCTAATTTCCCATGGATCCGTATGCGAAACCAAAAGAGCGAAAAACCGGTGCGCAGCGGCCGAAGATTCGGCATGTGCCGCAGTCTGTGGAACCGCGAACACGGCGAGAGCGTAAGGCGGAGAAGGAAGCCGTAGCTGCGGAGCGACGCGCGATCAAAAAGGCTGCGCGGCGACATTTGAAGGAGCAATTG
>WNFO01014649.1_pt1 | contig 11108 bp, 9 predicted proteins | sample 5400251 | NCBI WGS metagenome assembly WNFO01 (sample SAMN13153354, study PRJNA577476) | soil metagenome | isolation source: 100 cm saprolite under Madrone tree | place: USA:California | collected 2016-06-14 | reverse complement strand
CACTGCTCCTTGAACTTGTGCACCATCTCCACGGTCAATTCGCTGGCCGCCGGGTGCCTGGGCAGTTCATAGGTGGCAGGGAAGAGAAAGCCTTCCAGGGTCCGCGCGCCCGGCGCAAAATCGCGAATCAGCGCCGGATCTCCCGCGGCATAAAGAAAATCGCCCGCCCGCATGAACTTTCCTGCTTCCAGTTCGCGCGCGATGTCGAACATCGTTTCGCCTTCGCGCACTGTGAACGGCACCTGGTACACCTGGCCGTTGGCGAGTTTCCAGAAGACCTCGCTTCCGGTCATGGCATGATCGAAGAAATATTCGCCGGCCTGCAGCGTGCGTTTTGGATGCCGCCGTGCATAAACCTCAAACGCCAGCGCGCTGCGCACCACGCCGTTCGTTTTCAGCAGATACGCCACATGTCGGCTCGAAGCCCCGCGCGGCAAATCCACGAAGACGCCCTCCGCTGGAAAGTTCTGGTAGGGTTTCGTGATGCCGTACCAGATCCACGCCGCGGCGCCTCCAGCCACCAGCACGATTAGAAGCAATAGTGCGAGAAAATACCTCAATTCAGCCTCACCGATTCACTCTCTAAACTCCCTTAGGCCTTCGCGGCCGTCTGCCCCTGTCGATCCAGGTACTCTTTCAGAATCACCGCAGCCGCCACGGCATCCACCGTCATCTTGGACTGCGCATCCTTCGATTTCTTGTTGCCGGCCAGTTTTTCGTCACGGATGAATCTTCCCTGAATTTCTTCCATCACGCGTTCGGCTTCCCAGCTCGTCAGCCGCTCGTCCACCATTTCCACCGGCACGCCAATCTGTTTCCGCACGCGTTGCGCGAAGCGCTCTGCTTCTTCGGCCATTTCGCCGCGCGTGCCATCTAGGCGCAGCGGCAATCCCACGACGATCTGTTTCACGCCATGCTCGCGCGCCAGTTCGCGCAGCCGCCGCATGTCCTCGTTTCGATTGATGCGCTCCATGGTGCTCAGAGGCTGCGCCATCAGCGTCTCCGCGTCCGCCAGAGCAAGTCCGATCCTCGCCCGGCCATAGTCCACCGCCAGAATCGATCGGCTCTCAATCCTGTTCAGTCCGCTCTCGGCGCTGGTCACACTTCTAGTATACCGGGAAGGCCCTCATGATAAATGCGATGCGCACTAAGAGGTGCCTGTCACGAGGATTTGTAGAAAGGCGCTTGCCGAGCGGTTCGGCGCGGTCGGCGATTCCCCAGGCCGTCAACGCGGCGATGACCGTGTGCAGCTTCAGCTCGCGCATATCGACTTTGTCGAGCGTGTCCGAAGCAGTGTGATAATTCGGCAGGTAGTTGGCCTCATCCTGATTCGCTACCAGCGTCGGCACGCCTTCCAGCATGAAATCAAAATTGTCCGTGCCGAATGAGGCGTCATAGGTGTGATTGTTCGCGCCCCAAGATTCCAGCGGTTTGAGGACTTCGCGCACGCCCGCCTCAATGTCGCGCCGACCGCCCAGCGAATACCCCGTGACGCGGCCGATGCCCGCGTCAAAGGTAATCATCGCGCGGATTTTATCGAGTTCCGCGCGATGCGCCTTCACGTATTCGTAGGAGCCAATCGTGCCTTGTTCCTCGCCGCTAAAGAGTACGAAGCGGATCGTCCGCCGCGGCAAGAGACCAGTAGCCTTAATCGCGCGCGCCGCTTCAATCACCAATGCGGCGTTACATCCATTGTCGAGCGCTCCCGTGCCCAACTCCCACGAATCCAGATGCGCGCCGAGAATGACAATTTCATCCGGCTTTTCATAGCCGCGAATCTCGCCCACAACGTTTTGCTGCTCGATCGGCCCGCCAATCTTGTTCGGCATCTGCAGGAGCACGAGCGTTCTGTCTGGGTACACGGCGACCAACCGTGCGAGGTGCATCGCGTCTTCCCGCGCAACGACCGCTTGTGGAATCTTGTCGATTTCGCCATTCAGAGCGTTGGTATGGCGGTAAAGCAACAGTCGTTCCCTTGCGCCCATCCAAAGAATGGCCCTGGCTCCGCCCGCGACGGCACGTTTGATAATGTCCGGCGGGCGCAAGTATTCGTTGAAGAGATCGGCCCAGGTGCTGCCGATGTCGCTGTGGACGAGAAGAACGCGGCCCTTGATCGCCCCGACGCGCCTAAATTCCTCGTCGCTCCCGTAACCCACGTCTACGAGAAGGGCTGCGTTTTCTCGTGTTAGGGGTGAGCTCCAGCCCACGGACACGGCATGCACGGGAACCAGCCGGACACCACCCTCGGGAAGATGGGACATCTCGTAGGGATCGGCGATGAGAAGCTTGGTATCGCCTTCGCTCCAGGTTACGGGAAGTTTGTACTTCTCGGTGTGGACGTCCACTCCCGCCGCGCGAAACGCTCCCACGCCCCACTCCACGGCTTTGGCCATCTCCGGCGACCCGGTTACGCGCCCGCCGATCTCATCCGTCAGGCGCCGCAGGTTCTCCTCCATCGGCGACGAACCCATCACGATCGGCAGAATCTTTGCCGCCGCCTCCGCGCATGAAGAGGCCTCCGTCGTGGAACATCCGGTTTTTCCTTGCGTGCTTTGAAGCAAGCTCAGCGGGTCTTTCTTCTCCGGGGGAAGCTGTGCTTGCAAAGACGGCAGGGAAGCAAAAAGAAAAACAAGCAATAAATGCACAAGAAAAATGCGGCGCGGCATGAGTTGGCTCTTCTCCCGAAATTTCCCCGGAACCTTTAGGTTCTTATTGCAGAGCGCATTATACCGGAGGAACTTCGCAACTGGCGCGCACTCTCCGCAAAGTCCACCCAAAAGTTTTCCTTGACTTTTCCTTATTCCCCGGTACACTTATCCATGTATAAAACTACGTTTGGAGTCCGGGAGCTTGCTCCCGCTTTCTTTTTTGGAGCAGCAGTCGTCCCGCTCTCCTAAGTCCGAAACAACCAAAATCGCATCCTTTAGAATCAATGACTTACGAAATGCAATTTTTGTAACTCCCTTCCTTTGATATTCATACGAAATGCCGCGGGTGGGATACCCAACACCCCCCCGGAATGTCAGTAGTTTCCGCGCTCTTCTCATAGCGACTAGGTGTCTACCTCTGCGAGAGTCAGTTCTTCGGCCTCTTTTTCGGATCAAGCAGGCAATCCGCCACGCGTGCAATTTGCACCATCTCTGCGACATCGTGTACGCGCACGATGTGCGCTCCGTTCAAAATGGTCGCAGTAACCGTTGCAGCCGTGCCCCAGATGCGCTCTTCCGGCGGCGCCGGTTTGCCATCACGAGCCAAGGTCGCGCCAAGGAAACCCTTCCGCGATGTTCCCACCAGCAACGGATATCCGAGCTTCGCCAGTTGCGAGAGCTTTTGCAGCAATTCGTAATTCTGCGCAAAGCTTTTTCCAAATCCGATCCCTGGATCGAGGATGATTTGCGATTTCGCGACGCCTGCCTTGTGCGCGGCTGCTATAGATTTGCGCAGCCCCTGCACCACATCTTTCATCACGTCCCGCGCAAATCCTACTGTCTGCATCGTTCGCGGTTCTCCACGCATGTGCATCAGGATGAGCGGCACCCCGTGGCGAGCGGCTACTTCGGCAATCCGCGGGTCGCTCCTCAGTCCAGACACGTCGTTGAGCAACTCCGCGCCCGCGCGGAGCGCGATCTCGGCGACGCTGGCCCGGCGCGTATCCACGGAAATCGGAATTTTGAGGCGTCTGCGAAGTGCCTCAAGAACAGGAAGAATGCGATCCAACTCTTCGGAGGCAGGCGTCTCGACGGATCCTGGCCGTGTCGATTCACCGCCGATGTCGAGAAGGTCGGCGCCCGCGCGCTCGATTGCATAGGCATGCTCGATCGCGCTCTCGGGCTTCAAGAATTCGCCGCCATCGGAGAAGCTGTCCGGCGTGACGTTCAGCGGAACATTTTTCTGCCTAGGGCCATATGCGCAACAGGAGTGTAGCGCAGGTGCCTTGCCTGTCGCCTAAAACGAAATTCGCTCCGAGAACATCCAGCGATGATCGTAGGTATGGAATTTCGTCACCGCAATTTGCATGCCCGCCGCCGAAGAAAACCGAAATCCTTTCCGAAGGCGCACTCGTCCGAACCCGAGTCCCGGTGTCAGGAAAACCTGTTTATCACCGCGGTTCGGTCCTGTTTTGTAGAACGTCGAATTCACCTCCAATTCAGGCCAAAGCTTCCAGGCTGCTTGGTACTGGAATGCCGTGTTCCATTGGAGTTGTCGGCCCAATTTTGCAGTGGCTCCTGCCGGGAGGTTGAGCCCAACCGTGGACTGAACGTCAAATCTCCCATAGCCCTTGCCAAACGCGAGTGTGGGCGTCACCGCGTTGCCTGCGCCATAGCGGTGCGACCCTGTGGGCGCCGTGGCTCCAAGGATAAACGTCAGGAGATAATTGCCTTCTCCGCGTTCTCCCGAAACAATCCGGAATTTCAGCATCAACGGCAAATCGCCAAATCCGCCGGGGAGACCGTTCGGCGAGTGAAGCGTGTAAGACGGTATGCCAGCCAAAATCTGCGTTCGCGAACTGGTGATGAACTCAAGCCCCTTGCCGCCGCCAAACTGGTAAGTTCTGTTTCCCAGGGTTGCGGGCTGGTCCCAGATGTCGTAACGGGACTCCTGCTTCAGCCGGCCGGATGTGGTGGCCAAGGGAGAAAGCCAATCCGGTTGTTTGGCCTGCGTTTCTGCGGCCATGTGGAGCCAGGAGCGAAAGAAACCGCGTTTTCTATTTTCTTCTTTCTGGTCGGATTCCTGCGCCGAAGATTCCTCTGGGAGAGCGGTGCAATCACTGCTTGTCTCTTTTTCTGTTGTTGACGCGCAAGCGGATGCCATCCTTTTCGGCCTGCCATCGTCCGGGCGCGCCTTTGCTGCCAGAAGCAGCCCCGCGCACGCCAAAATAGTCATTCTTTGTTTGAGTCTCACGTGGATTCTCCTGAATCGGATGCCGCATAAAAACAAAAACGGCCACTGCCAGATGCAAATCTGACCGTGGCCGTCTGGGAATAGCTTAGAAGCTTTGTTCTATGCCATCAGCCTCCACGCGCCGACTCGCAAGAATGACAGCAACACGAAGTGTTGCGGTCGAGTCGCGAACGGAGTTGGCGCATGTGGCTCAAAGAAATCTTCCAGTCGAAGACCAAAACAGGATAGACAGAACCATGCTTAGCGTCAAATCCAATTTGTAAATTCCGTGAAACGGAAAAATGACCAGCTCTTTCAAACTTACTAGAACCAGTTTCAAAAGCCCTTATCAGACTCTCTAGAACCAATGGGTTAAACTGCTAGGAATGAGCTTTGAAATAGCTTAATCGAGATCAAAATCGCGGATGGGTTTTCCCGCCGGGGCATCCTTGGCCTTCTTCATCGCCTCTTCAAATTTTTTCGCCAGGATGTCTTCCTTGTTGGTTTCCTGGAACCAGGAGTCCGCGAACTTGTCTTCGCGCTGGCGGTTTTGTTCGGCGAGGATCTTTTGGGCGTCGCTGAGGTCCACATTCGGACCAGCCTTCACCGGTGCTTCATGCGAGAGCACCGCGCCGAAAACCGGATCGACGGTCAGCTTTGCCTGGCAGCACGGGCAAGTGACGTGGAGGTTTTCGCTGTTCCGCTTTGCCATTCCCGTATTCTACGCCAATTCCAACTCCGTACGCATCCGCTGCCTAGAGGTGGGGCTTGCCGAGCAGATTGGCCTCCATGCCACCTCCGTAGTTTGGATGAATGCGGAAATTTCCATAGCACAGCTTTCTCAGAATCGGGATAGGGCGAGAATGCCAACTGGCCCAGGAGAGTGGCGAGTCTCCGTTCATATCCTTGGCATCGATCACGGCGCCAGCATCGAGCAGGAGTTGGATAGCCTCCTCATCACCGAAGGCTGCGGCGCGGTGGAGAGGCGTCTCGCCTTTTGTTCTGCAATCGCGCATGAAGTCGCCGGTTTCCACACTTGGCTTGGTCGCAGAATTAGGATTTGCACCGTGGGCGAGCAATACCGTTAACACCAAGTTGTGCGCCGTCCGTTTCGCGGTGCAAAGCGCCGAATGCAGCGGCATTTCTCCAGTATCGGCTATTGGACGGTTCACGTCCGCGCCGCGCTCGATCAGGAATTTACAAAGCCGCCAGTGCCCGTGGAAGCAGGCGGCGGTCAGGCCCAGATTGTCACCAAGAGAGTCGAGAGTTGCTCCGCCGGCAAGAAGAAATTTGATGGCGCTGACATCGCCGTAATACGCGCACCACTGGAGTAAGGAAACTCCGTCGTTGTCGGCAGAGTTGGCGGAATTGCCCTCGGCAAGATACTCAAACACAAGGTCCGTGCGGCCGTCTGCAATCTCTTCCAGAATTGCCATAATCGTGCACTCTAGCATAATGAACGCCGATGGTTCGACATGCGCCCGAGGGGCGCTCGTGTGGCACTGGATAGTGGTTGGAATTTGGCGTCGCTGAAAAAATGAGGAGCGCAACGTCGCTGCGCTCTCTATTCGAAATAAACTAGATTCGATTGCCCGCCGGACCTTAGGCCTTGGCTGGCGAATCGCCGCGGGTGAAGCCAGGTGCGGGGCGAAGCTCGGGGCGCACCAGCTTAGGGTCCGCAGAAGGTGCAGCCTGTGGCGGCGGTGTGGGAGGTGTCCGCGGCTTTTCCGGCAGCGGCTTGCCCTCCATAAGCATTTTCACTTCGTTGGCATCGATGACTTCGCGTTCGAGCAACGCCTGTGCAATGCGCTCAAGCGTATCGCGATTTTTTGCAAGGAGTTTCTTAGCGTTCTCGTAGCCGCCGTTGACGATGCGCTTCACTTCCTTGTCGATCTGGATGGCCGTGTCTTCCGAATAGTCGCGGTGCTGCGCGATTTCGCGTCCAAGGAAGATCGCTTCTTCTTTCTTGCCGTATGCCAGCGGCCCCAGCTCGCTCATACCCCATTCGCAAACCATGTTGCGCGCGATGTCCGTGGCGCGTTCGATGTCGTTCCCTGCGCCAGTGGTGATGTGGCCAAGGAAAATTTCTTCCGCCGAACGCCCGCCCATCAACACTGCGAGCATTGCTTCCAAATATTCGCGCGTGTAGGTGTGCTTGTCGTCTTCCGGCAGCTGCATGGTTAGGCCAAGAGCCATGCCGCGCGGAATGATCGTCACTTTGTGGACCGGATCGGCCCCCGGCGTCATCGCTGCAACCAGCGCGTGGCCGGCCTCGTGATACGCGGTATTCTTCTTCTCTTCGTCCGACAGGATCATCGACCGGCGCTCGACGCCCATCATCACTTTGTCTTTGGACATCTCGAAGTCGACCATCATGACGAACTTACGGTTCTGGCGCGCGGCCCACAACGCCGCTTCGTTCACCAGGTTGGCGAGGTCCGCTCCCGAGAAACCCGGCGTACCTCGCGCGATAATGGACAAATCCACGTCATCGCCGATGGGCACCTTGCGTGTGTGTACGCGGAGAATTTCTTCGCGGCCCTTAACGTCAGGGCGCGCCACGACGACGCGGCGGTCAAAGCGGCCGGGCCGCAACAGCGCCGGATCCAAAACATCAGGCCGGTTCGTCGCGGCGATCAAGATCACGCCTTCGTTTGACTCGAATCCGTCCATCTCCACGAGCAATGCGTTCAGCGTTTGTTCGCGTTCGTCGTGTCCGCCGCCGAGACCCGCACCGCGATGGCGCCCGACGGCGTCAATTTCGTCAATGAAGATGATGCACGGCGCGTTCTTCTTGCCCTGTTCAAAGAGGTCGCGCACGCGGCTCGCGCCTACGCCGACAAACATCTCCACGAAGTCCGAACCGGAAATCGAGAAGAATGGAACGTTCGCTTCACCGGCGATCGCGCGGGCCAGCAGGGTTTTGCCGGTGCCCGGAGGCCCGACCAGCAACACGCCCTTTGGAATTCGCCCGCCCAGTTTCTGGAACTTCTGCGGGTCTTTCAGGAACTCAATAATTTCCTGCAGCTCTTCCTTGGCCTCGTCCGTTCCGGCGACGTCCTTGAACGTGGCCTTTTTCTGCTGCGCGGAGAGCAACCGCGCACGAGACTTGCCAAAGCTCAATGCTTTGTTTCCGCCCGATTGCATCTGGCGCATCAGGAACAAGCAGAAGCCCACAAGAAGAATCAGCGGCGCGGCGTTCAGCAGGATCAACACCCAGTCCCCGCTGCGCACTTCCTGCACCTTAACCTGGACGGCCTTGTCCCGCAGCGCCTTGGTGACTTCGGGAGCATTCTCCTTGGCGATGATGGCGCGGAACTTCTGGTTCTGGGGTTTGGAGTATTCGCCCTTGAGCTCGTAGCTGTTGGGCGAGAGGTACATGGTGACTTCCTTGATCTCGCCAGCGTCAATCTTTGCCATCAGCAGGCTGTAGCTGGGTTCGTCCTCGCGCGCTTGCGATGCGTTTGTGGACACCAGCTTCCAGAGCATCACGCCCAGAAAGACGATGGAGATCCAAAACAGAATTGTTTTTGCCGTGGAACTAGAATTCACGTTGTCCTCACTAATCCTGCAACCTGCCCGAAAGAATCAGACTTCATCTATCTCTTCCGCCCCTTCACACTTTTCCTGGGCGTCCCATGCACTCCGGAAGAAAGCTGCCGGAGGTTGCGCCCTGTCCCGTTCGCCGCCGCAAGCCCGTACCCAACCCACATTAGGTTAGATGCGGTCCGGAAGCCAAAGTAATCAGGCTCCAGGGCCACCCGCCGCTTCGCCGGCTTATCCAGCATCACCGCCAGCCGGATCGAGCGCGGCTTGCTTTCGCCCAGGCGCCGCAGCAAAAATTCCTGCGTCACGCCGCTTTCCAGCACCGCGTCAACCAACAGCACATCGCGGGCTTTCAATTCCGGTCCCGCGCCAAAAAAAACTTCTCGTCGCGCGCGTCCGCTGTGTTCGACGTCCCGCACCTCTTCATGCACAAAGTGGCAAACAACCGGCGCCTCGATCCGCCTCAGCAGGTCCGCCGCGAATACAAAACCGCGATCCAGCGTTATAACAACATCCACTCGCCGCCCATCGTATTCCCGCGAAATCTCTTTTCCCAGTGCCGCCACTCGTGCGGCGATGCGCGCCGCAGAAAACGCCGGTCCTTTTCGGCTGCTCAAATTTTTTCCTCGGCGATCACTATCCCCGCTCGGGTCCTTTCATTCGCGGCAAATTCGGCGGCGGCGCCAAGGCCGCGGGCCCACGCAAGATCGCCGCCGCTCGTCAGTACCGGCCAGCCGTCGCGCTCCCACCGGCTGACGTGTTTCTCGTTCAACAAGCGCTTCAGCTTGTGGCTGCTTCGATGGCCCTGAGGCCGCAGTCGGTCTCCGGGGCGCCAATTACGCAGCACAACTGGGAAAGGCAACCGGTCCCGGTCCAGAACCACCCCATCCTTACTAGTTTCCCCTCTCTTGGGAGGCCAGTCAATCACCCTGAAGCGGAATACGCACCCCAGTTCGGGAACATTCACTTCCGCGTTCCCATTTGCCAAATCGATCTCGTACTCATATTCTCGCGCCTCAACGGATTTTCGCTCGCCGCCCTGTGTGGCAGTATGATTTCCATTGACGAAAACTAAAATACTTTCCTCACGCCGGACTTCCACACCGCCCGGAAGCTGCAGCCACTTGCCGTTCTGGCCATATCGCGCCAAGTCCAGCACTGCCTCGACGTGTTGTGCGGTTAGTTCTGCGCGGCGAGATCTCATTCTTCGCGCAAGCAATCGAATCATGCGCGTGGAAATAGCTACTCGAATCGGGCTTCCTTCGAACTCTGTGTTCTCCACGTTAAAGATGGTCCCCGCCAGAGGTCTTAGAAGTTCGGCTGCCGGAATGCTGAGTAGGTCGGCCGATTGCCGGACGAGCGCGTCGCAACGCGCGTGTGCCAGCGCCTGCAGGAACGCCTCGTCTCGCCGCGCAAGCTCCGCGAGCGTGGAGAGATGATTGACGATTCCTGGATTGAACTGCTTTTCCAACCAAGGCAGGAGCTTCTTTCGGATGCGCGCGCGCATCCTTGTTGTGTCCTGGTTCGTGGCATCCTCGCGCCAGCGCTGCTTCTTTTGACGCAAATAGACGCGCAGATCCTGTCGCCGGACTCCGAGGAGTGGACGCACGACGCCTCTACGCTCTGAGTGAATGCCGCCCAAACCCGCAGTTCCCGCCCCGCGCAAAATGTGTGCCAGGACGGTTTCGGCTTGATCGTCAGACGTGTGTGCCACCGCAATACGATCGACGCAGTCCTCTTCCGTGAGTCTTGCGAAAAACTCATAGCGAGCCCTTCGCGCCGTATCTTCCAGGTTCGCTTTTTCGCGTTTTGCTCTTGCCGAGACATTCGCGCGTTCAACGTGAAACACTAGCCCACGCTTCGCCGCCAGCTGGGCGACGAATTTTTCATCCGCGTCGGAAGCTTTGCCTCGCAATTTGTGATTGAAATGCACCACACTCAGCACGATGCCCAGCTTTTCCCGCGACTCCAGCAAGAGCAGCAGCAACGCCACAGAATCCGCCCCGCCTGACACTGCCACACCCACGCGGTCCCCGGGCCGCAAGGTCTCCTGTTTCACCCCGGCGCGACCCACAGTCAGAGCTAGAGCCGATTGATCCGCCATCGTAGGCGGCTCTTTCTTTCTCACAAATCACCAATCAAGAGTCACTCTTTGCCGCATCCTACCACGCCGCAAGCGCTTAGAAACCTCCTATGGACGCCTGTGGATATCGTTAATCCCTTGTTGACATTCGTTGCGGGGCTTGGCATACTTCTTGGGCTGTAGATGTGCCTTTCTGCAAGACAGGGGGGCTTCGCTCTTTGACAACCGATACGATGTGCCAGAATCTGTTCGAAACCATTGGAGCTTTTCGAGCGCCAATGGGCTGAGTAAATTCGAGCGATCAACAATTCGCTTGGCAGGCTGATTCCGGTCGAGAGACCGGAATATTTTTTTTCGCCAAGCAACCAGATTCAAACGAGAGTTTGATCCTGGCTCAGAACGAACGCTGGCGGCGTGCTTAACACATGCAAGTCGAGTGCGCGTCCGTAGCAATACGGATGGCGCACGGCGCACGGGTGCGTAACACGTGGGCAATCTGCCCTTCGATGGGGAATAACTCCGGGAAACCGAAGCTAATTCCGCATAACATTCCTTGGACCTCGGTTCGAGGACTCAAAGCCGTAAGGCGTCGAAGGAG
>WNFO01007197.1_pt1 | contig 11108 bp, 10 predicted proteins | sample 5400251 | NCBI WGS metagenome assembly WNFO01 (sample SAMN13153354, study PRJNA577476) | soil metagenome | isolation source: 100 cm saprolite under Madrone tree | place: USA:California | collected 2016-06-14 | reverse complement strand
CTCCGTCAGGTGGCGCGCCGAGGCGTCGGCGTCGGAGAACACCGCTATCGTGCGCACACCCAAGCGCCGTGCAGTACGGAAGATACGGCAAGCGATCTCGCCGCGATTGGCGACCAGGAGACTCTTGATCACGCGGCGGCTCCGTGGGCTCTACATGCGGAACAGGCCGAAGCGGGTTTCCCGCTGCGGCGCGTTGCGGACAGCAGCGAGGCACAGACTGAGCACCCGCCGCGTGTCGGCCGGGTCGATGACGCCGTCGTCCCAGAGTCGGGCGGAGGCGTAGTAGGGATGCCCCTGGCGCTCGTACTGCTCGCGAATCGGCTGCTTGAACGCCTCCTCCTCAGCGACCGGCCACTCGCGGGCGGCGGCTGTCAGCTGATCGCGCTTGACTGTGGCCAGCACGCTCGCGGCCTGCTCACCGCCCATGACCGAGATCCGGGCATTGGGCCATTGGAAAAGGAAGCGCGGTGAATAGGCGCGGCCGCACATTGCGTAGTTGCCGGCGCCGTAACTGCCGCCGATGATGACCGTGAGCTTGGGTACGTTTGCGCAGGCAACCGCGGTGACGAGCTTTGCGCCATCCTTGGCAATGCCACCCGCTTCCGCGCGCCGGCCCACCATGAAGCCCGTGATGTTCTGCAGGAACAGCAACGGTATCTGCTCGCGCGCGCACAGCGCGATGAAATGGGTGCCCTTGAGAGCGCTCTCCGAGAACAGAATGCCGTTGTTGGCGAGTATTCCAACGGGGTAGCCGGCAATGTGGGCGAAGCCGCACACGAGCGTCGCGCCGTACAGCTGCTTGAACTCATCGAGCTCCGAGGCGTCCACGAGCCGGGCGATCACCTCGCGAACGTCGTACGGCTTGCGCAGATTGGCTGGAACGACGCCGTAGACTTCGGCGGGATCGTGCCCGGGCTCGCGGGCAGTCTGCGGCGGCCCCGTCTCGGGAGCGGCCTTCAGTCGCGTCACGATGCGCCGCGCAATTGCCAGCGCATGAGTGTCGTTCTCGGCGTAATGATCGCAGACACCCGACTCACGGCAGTGCACGTCGGCGCCGCCGAGTGACTCCGCGTCAATGTCCTCACCCGTCGCAGCCTTGACGAGCGGCGGTCCGCCGAGGAACACGCGCCCTTGATTGCGCACGATGACGTTCTCATCGGACATCGCCGGAACGTACGCCCCACCGGCGGTGCACGAGCCATGGACCACGGCGATCTGCGCGACGCCGGCTTTCTTCACGGTGATCGGATAATACGTGCCGCCCTTTACGGTCGGATCGTTGGCGACGATCACACACTCGCGGCCGCCGACCCGGCCTACCCCCGTGATGATGCCGGCGCAGGCGATGTCACCCCCGTACAGGCCGTGCGCGGCCAGCTGGGAGAATTCCAGGAACGGGCTGCCGGTATCGAGCAGCACCGCGATGCGTTCGCGCGCCGTGAGCTTCCCCGCCGCCTTGTGCTTGTGCACCGCGGCCTTGGATCCGCCCTGCGCTGCGCGCTCCGCTTCGCGCCGCAGCTCGGCCACCAGCGCCCGCATCGCGCGCTCGTTGTCGAGGTATTCCTGCGAGTGGCTATCGACCCGGGTGGAAAGACGAGGCATGCGACTTGTCACGGTTGCCGGTTTGTCGGACAATCATACGATTGTACGGAATTGGAAGGCAAGCTCATGGGCGCCATCGACTGCAGCGACTGTGACTTCGGCTTGGAGCCCGAGCTCGAGGAAATCCGCGCCCAGGTGCGGCGCTTCGCCGCCGAACGGATCGCACCGCACGCGGCGCAGATCGACCGCACGAACGAATTTCCGCGCGACCTGTGGCCCTTTCTGGGCGAGCAGGGGCTGCTCGGCATCACCGTGCCGGAGCGCTGGGGAGGCGCGGGCCTCGGCTACCTCGCGCACGCGATCGTCATGGAGGAAATCTCGCGCGCCTCGGGGGCCGTGGGGCTGTCTTACGGCGCGCATTCCAATCTGTGCGTGAATCAGATCCGCCTGAACGCCACCGATGCGCAGCGCGCGCGCTATCTTCCAAAGCTCGTGAGCGGCGAGCACGTGGGCGCGCTCGCGATGTCGGAGCCCGGCGCGGGGTCCGATGTCGTCTCCATGCAGTCGCGCGCCGAGAGGCATGGGGAGGCCTACATTCTGAACGGACGCAAGATGTGGATCACCAACGGACCGGATGCCGACGTGTTCGTGGTGTATGCCAAGACCGATCCCGCCGCCGGGTCGCGGGGCATCACGGCGTTCATCGTCGAGCGCGGCAGCGAAGGTTTTACGACCGCGCAGAAACTCGACAAGCTCGGCATGCGCGGCTCCGGCACCTGCGAGCTCGTTTTCAACAACTGCCGCGTCGCCGCTGACAACCTGCTCGGCGCCGAGAACGGCGGGGCGCGGGTGCTGATGAGCGGTCTGGATTACGAGCGCGTGGTGCTCGCCGGCGGCCCTTTGGGTCTGATGGCCGCGGCGCTCGATCTGGTGTTGCCCTACGTCCGGGAGCGCAAGCAGTTCGGGCAGCCCATCGGCACATTCGAGCTGATGCAGGCGAAGCTCGCCGACATGTATGCCGCTCTCAACGCCTGCCGCGCGTACGTCTATTCGGTGGCGCGCGCCTGCGATGCGGGCACGGTGAGAAGGCGGGACGCCGCGAGCTGCATCCTGTTCGCGGCCGAGCGCGCCACGCAGGTCGCGCTGGAAGCCATTCAGGCGCTGGGTGGTAACGGCTACGTGAACGACTATGCCGCCGGGCGCCTGCTGCGAGATGCGAAGCTGTACGAGATCGGGGCCGGCACTCAGGAGATTCGCCGGATGCTGATCGGCCGTGAGCTGTTCGAGGCGGCAGCGTGAGCGTGCAGTTCGACCAGATTCTCATCGAGCCTGCATACCGCAAGGTGGCGGAGGCCATCGCCGAGCGCATTCTCAGCCGCAGCCTGCGCGAGGGCGATCGCCTGCCCCCGGAAACCGAGCTCGCGCGCCAATTCGGCGTCAACCGCTCCACCGTGCGCGAAGCGCTGCGCGAGCTCGAGAGCCGCGGTCTGGTGAAACGCCGCCCCGGGTCGAAGCTCATGTCGGTCAGTCGTCCGCAGCACCATGCGGTCGCCGCGGGGGTAAGCCGAGCCCTCGTACTCCACGACGTGACATTCCTCGAAGTCTGGGAGGCCCTCACGATCCTCGAGCCGCCGATTGCGGAAGCCGCCGCGCGTGCTCGCACGGTGGAGGATCTGGCGAGCGTGGCGGCGGCGGCGGAGCTGTTCGCCAGCGACAATGCCGATGCGGAAAGAGCGGTGCATCACACGGCGGAATTCTTCCGCTGCGTCGGTCGGGCGACCCATAACCAGGTCCTCGGGCTCGCGCAGGAGCCCCTGCTGCAGCTGCTCGAGCCATCACTGCGCGTGCTGATCGACAAGGTCCCGCAGGCGCGCTCGCGCATCGCGACCGCCCAGAGGCGGATCGTCGAAGTGCTGCAGGCGCGCGACGGCGAAGGCGCGCGCAACTGGATGGCGAAGCACATCCGCGATTTCAGGAAAGGCTTCGAGATCGCCTAGATCGATCTGCAGCACGCCGTCACGGCGGCTTGACGGGCAGACGGCGCCGCCGCTGTTACTTGGCGACGTCCAACTGCTCCAGCAAGCGCTTGGCCTGGCGGGCGAGTATGCCGGCGAACAGCGGCCGCAGCTCATCGAGCTGCTCCGGCGGCACGGCCTTCGGATCCGCCGGCGGCGCGAAGGCGGTCCATTCGAGCGAATAGCTCCCGCCCCACTCACGGCCGCGCAGGCTCGGGCCGTTGGCAGCCACCCCGATCAGCAGCATCTCCGTCATGTTGAACAGCTCTGGCGGGCGCGGGCGGGTGGCGGCGGCCTCGTTGTTGGTGACGAAGCCCCAGCCGCGCAGATAGTCAGGCAGATCCCGGCGCCGGGCGCTCCCCGCATGGGCGTTGTTGTTGAGACCGGGACCCAGCACGATGATGGCATCGACATGCTCGGCGGCGGCCAGCTCCGCGAACGGCGCCCCGCACTCCTTCGGCAGCCCTCTGCCGAAGGACCCGCGCAGGAAGCAGCCCTCGCGACTACGATCGAGGGAATCGGGGATGCCGAGCGCCACCAGCACCAGCCCCAGCTGACCGATGGGCTCTTTGAGGGCCTCACTCAGCATCGCCGCCACCGACCAATTCACGGTGTAGGTTCTGAGGAAGCTCGCCTGGATCTCCTTGGCCGCGTGGAAGTGAGTCACTTCGGGGTCCAGGAGATTGACGACGCCGATGCGTGCACCGCTGGCGAGCGCCAGATTGCCGGCGTCCTTGCCTGCCACCGGCACGCTGAGCGCCAGCAGCAGAACCAGCCCTGCCCCCCAGACTCTGATCATGCATTCCGCCTTATGAGCCGCTCGTACCTCCGTGAAAAACGCGCCTGCGTTCGCAACTGCGACGGGTCCGAGTTCGCTGCGCGCACTCCACCCCCGGCGCAGTCTAGCGCTTAGCCGCCAGACCCAGGTAGTCTGGGCGGCGGTTTTTGGTCACAGGAAGAAATCGGGCAGCAGATCCTCCTCGCGAACCCCGTCGTAGCGGTACTGCGCGAAATCGGTTTCACCCGCGGCACGCAGCACGTCCTCGTCGATACAGAAATTACCGGTGAACTCGCGACTGGCGCGCATCAGAATCACCAGCGCGGCATCAGCCAGGATCTGCGGCTTGCGCACCCACCGCAGCTGCGCGCTGTTGAAACTGCTCAGCGCCACTTGCAGCGCGGCCGTGTCGATCACCGTGCGCGGCCAGAGCGCGTTCACCGCGATGCCGCGCGAGCGCAGCTCCCCGGCCAGCCCGAGCACGCACAGGCTCATCCCATATTTCGCCAGCGAATAGGCCAGATGCGGCGCGAACCAACGCTCCTCGAGATGCAGCGGCGGCGCCAGCATGAGTATGTGTGGATTGGGCGCGCGCGCCAGGTGCGGCATGCACACCTTGGAGCACAGGAAAGTGCCGCGCGTGTTGATCTGATGCATCAGGTCGAAGCGCCGCATGTCCGTCTCGGGAGTCGCGCTCAAGCTGATCGCGCTGGCATTGTTGATGAGAATGTCGATTCCTCCAAACGTCTTCACGGTGCGCTCGACGGCGTCCGCCACTTGATTGTCATTGCGTATGTCGACGGTGAGCGGCAGCGCCCGTCCGCCCGCCGCTTCGATCTGCGCCGCGGCCGTGTAGATGGTCCCCGGAAGCTTGGGATGCGGCTCGGTGGTCTTCGCGGCGATGGCTACGTTGGCCCCATCGCGCGCCGCGCGCAGGGCGATCGCAAGGCCAATCCCGCGGCTCGCGCCGGTGATGAACAGCGTGCGGCCCTTCAGTCCCTCCGAATTCGAGTCACTCATCGCGAGCCCTCCGATGCGCATTCATAACGGCTGATTATGAGGCCATAGCCCGAAAAAGCCTCATGCCGCGCGCACCGCCGGTAACATGCAGCCTTCCTCGGTTGCAGGGCGCGGTGACACGATTTGGCGACGATAGGTAGCGAACGCGTGCTCAAAGTCCACCACTGGACGGACACGCAGTTCACTTTCACGACCACGCGGGATTCAGCATTGCGGTTCGAGAACGGCCAGTTCGTAATGGTGGGACTGCGTCTTGCGAGCCGTCCGCTGCTGCGCGCCTACAGCATCGCGAGCGCCAATCACGAGGAGCACCTCGAGTTCCTCAGCATCAAAGTTCCCGACGGTCCGCTCACCTCCCGGCTGCAGCATATCCGCGCGGGCGACGAGGTCCTCATCAGCCGCAAACCGACCGGCACGTTGGTGCTGCATGACCTCAAGCCCGGCAAGCGCCTGTACCTGCTGAGCACGGGGACGGGCGCCGCCCCGTTCATGAGCGTGATCAAGGATCCCGAGGCCTACGAGCGCTTCGAGCACGTGACGCTCGTTCACGGCGTCCGTTGGGCGAGCGAGACCGCCGTCGTCAGACACCGGATCGAGGAATTGCGGCACAACGAGTTGCTGGGCGAGCTGGTGCGCGACAAGCTGCATTACTATCCGACCGTCACCCGCGAGCCGCACGCGAATCACGGCCGCCTGACGGCGCTCATCCAGTCGGGGCGCTTGTTCCGGGATCTGCAGCTGCCGCCGTTCGATCCGGCCAGCGACCGCGTCATGGTGTGCGGGAGCCCTGCGATGCTCACCGACACGCGCGCACTGCTGGAGGCGCGTGGCTTCAAGATCTCGCCCCACACCGGTGTGCCCGGCGATTACGTCATCGAACGCGCGTTCGTGGAGCGCTAAGGCCGCCGGTTCAGATCGCGCGCGAGGATGAGCTTGAGCACGCGGTGATCCGCGGCGCCGGTCAGCCCGAATCCGATTCCCGCCTCGATGCTGAGCGGCGCTGCCTCGTAGTTCAGCACCGCGAACAGCTGATGCGCTTGCTGGTCGCGGGCGTAGAAGTGCCGCAGGGGCCCGAGATCGGCATATTCCTCGGCGGCGAGCGCCCAGGAGCCGGAAAGATTCCAGGCAAGCCGTGTGGCCGGGGCGAAGTCGAGCTCGGCAAAGCCCTTGTACGAGTTGTCCAGTATGGGGTTGAAGATCAGATCGAGTCGACCGATGTGCCAGCCGAGGATTGGCCGGATCTCCGACGTATAGCGGTCCGGATCCCAATGGCGGCGGTTGACACTGAACTCGAAGTTGACCCCGTAGAAGAAGCGGCGCTCCGCAGCGTGCGGTTTCACGAACAGCGCGCGGAGCTTGAAGCCGTCCAGCAGCACCCGGCCGTCACCGGTCACGGTGTAGAGCGGCAGGTAGAGCCCGGCTTCGAACCAGGGCGTCACGCCGTACCCCCACTCGGGAACGCCGTTCAGCGAGTGGTGGGGAATCAGGAGGCCGGGGGTGGCGGCGGTTTCCTGACCACTCGGCGTGAAGTTATTGTGCCATGTCAGGTTGAGGACGCCCGGCGGGGCGACCTGGGCATCGTAGACCTGGATCTCGTCGGCTTGCGCGTGCACTTGCATCGCCCCGCTCGCGGCGAGGAGCGCCACGCCCAGCCGCAATGCGCCCCCGGCACGATGCCCGGCATGCGTCCCGCGCGCTCGAGAGATTCCTGCGCGCCGGCAGCGCCGCTCGCGCCGGAGCTCTCCCGACTTCACCTGCGGCGCTGACGTCAAACGGAGACATCTTGCCTTAAGTGAGACAATTGGTCTCATATACGGCACTGATATGCAGGCCTCGGCGTGAGCGCCGGGGTCGTGCCTGGAAACCACGAAGCGGTTTTTCGATGGAGGAAAGCATCATGTCCAAGATCATCCCAAGCGTGCTCGCAGCAACGCTCGCAGCGCTGATTGTCGCGTGCGGCGGCGGCGGATCCGGCAGCAGCATGTCGAATCTAACACCGGTCCTGGCGACCGGCACGATCACCGGCTTCGGCAGCATCTACGTCAACGGAGTGCACTTTCAGACTTCGAGCGCCACGATTCGCAAGAACGGCCAGACGGTCGCCGAGTCGCAGTTGGCCGTCGGCGAGGTCGCGCGCGTGAAGGGTCAGAAGAACGACACCGACGACACGGGAGCCGCGGAGACCATCGACGTCGACGAGAGCGTAGTAGGTCCCATCGCCGCGATCGATACTACGAACAGCGTAGTAACAGTGCTCGGTCAGACGGTAAAGATCAACACCGGCACTTCCTTCAGCATGAATATCCAACCGGCGGACCTCTCCGGCCTGAAGGTCGGCGACACCATCCGCGTGAGCGGCCTCATCGACTCGAGTGGCAACATCGTCGCATCGCGCATCGAGCTCAATGGCGCCAGCGCACCGCTGCAGGTGCTCGGAACCGTCTCGGGCCTGGATACGACGGCGCATACGTTCAAGATCAATGCACTCGTGGTGAATTATTCGAGCGCCAACCTCACCGGCTTCGCCGGCGGCCAGCCCAGCGACGGCGATCTGGTCGAAGTGCAAGGCACGATGTTCGATGCGACCACGATGACGCTGACCGCGACGCACGTCGCGCGCCAGCAGAGCGAACAGGAAGAGGCTGGCGAGAGCAGTGAGGTGGAGCGGGAGGGCCTGATCACGCGCTTCGTTTCCGCGACGGACTTCGATGTCGACGGCAAGCCGGTGACTACTACCAGCTCCACCATGTACCGCAACGGGACGGCCGCCGATCTGGCGCTCAATGCGAAAGTCGAGGTCGAAGGCACGCTCAACAGCTCCAACGTGCTGGTCGCAAGCGTCGTCGCTTTCCACCACAACGGCCGCATCGAGCTCGAATCGACGGCGACCGCGGTGGACGCCACCGCCGGCACGCTCACCGTGCTCGGCGTTCAAATCACGGTCACCTCGACCACGCGCTTTGAGGACAAGAGCTCCACGGAGATGGAGAAATTCAACCTCAGCAACATCATGGTCGGGGACACCGTCGACGTGCGCGGCTTCGAGAGCCCAGCCGGCAGCGGCAAGGTCGTTGCGACCCGCATCGAGCGTGAGCCGGCGAGCACTACGGTGACCGTGAGCGGGCCCTTTACGGCCGGCACGTCGCCTGATTTCACGGTGCTCGGGATCACAATCGATGCCTCCTCAGCCACCATCAAGGGCCAGGGAAGTGCCACGCTGACCCTCGCTGACTTCTTCACCCAGGCTGTCGGCCACAGTGTCGAGGTCTCCGGCACCCTCTCGGGAACGGTCGTGACGGCCAGCGAAATCCGCATTGACGATCACAGTGAACATGACAATGGAGATGATTGAGGGCTCCAGGACGCCCGAGGCGCCCGCCACCTTGAGAAGCAACCGCCCCGGACCGCCGCGCAGGCTGTCCGGGGCGCGTTGTTCGCGCGGCACGGCTTTGCGCCAAGAGATTGCCCATGTGAGATAGTCAGCTCATATGGCATCTGCCTCCACGACGCAGGTCCTCGCAGCGGCGCGCCAATGGCTCAATCCCTTGGTCCACGTGCTGATCCGCTGCGGGGTCACCTGGAAGGACTTCGCAGAACTTGCGAAGACGGCCTATGTCGAAGTAGCCACCCAGCAGTTCGGCAAGCGCGGGCGCCCTACAAACGTATCGCGCACTGCGGTGCTGACGGGCCTCGCGCGACGCGAGGTCCGCAAGCAGCGCGAGCGGATCGATGCGACGCCGGATGCCTGGACCGGTTATGTCACGAAGGCCTCACTTGTGCTCTCCGCATGGCACCAGGACCCGGAATTTCTCGATTCGCACGGCAAGCCGGCGCACCTCGCGATGGACGGACCCGGAGCCACGTTCACGATGCTCCTGCGCCGCTGCGGGGCGAGCGACGTGCGTCCCTCGACGCTCCTGAAGGAGTTGCGCGCCGCAGGGGCCGTACGGGAAACAACAGCTGGACGTTTCGAAGCGCTCAAGCGCATCTATATTCCGCAGACCATGGATGAGCAACTCATACGTCTGTGGGGTACGGTCATCGCCGATATCGCTACGACGTACGTTCACAACCTGACGCGCCGCGGCGATGGCCCACTGAGATTCGAGCGCGCGGCCGTGAACGGTCGCATCGACGCAGACGCCCTGCCGGAGTTCCGCAACTTCCTGGACCGAGAGGGCCAGGCCTTCCTCGAGCGCGTGGATGCCTGGCTCACCGAGCATGAGACTAACGCGGGCCAGCCGGAATCGGCGCCGATCCGCCTGGGCGCCGGCGTATACCACATTCAAGACTGACGAGCGACGCGACGGCGCGCCGATGAGTATCCTGGGAGCCACGCACATGAACCGCACACTCACGACGATCTACGCCGTCGCAGCCCTGCTGCTCACTTCATGCGGCTCGTCGGACGTACAGCTCGGCGGCATTCAGGGCTCCGGCACGGGCACCGCCTACGGGCCCATCACGGGTTTCGGCAGCATCTTCGTCAACGGCGTCGAATTCACCACGAGCAGTGCCCAGATCAACATCGACGATCAGCCGGGCAGCGAGTCGGACCTTCAGGTGGGCGAAGTCGTTACCGTAACCGGAACGATAAACGCCGACGGTAAGACGGGCACCGCGACTCAGGTGACGTTCGACGGCGATGTGACCGGACGCGTAGTGCAGATCGACAGCGCCGGCGGAACTTTCATCGTGCTGGGGCAGACGGTGCGCGTGACCGGCTCGACCATGTTCGATGACAACATCCAGCCGGCGAGCCTCGCGGGGCTGCAGGTGGGTACCCTCGTCGAAGTCAGCGGGTTTGCGACTGCCGCCGGGGAGATCCTGGCTTCGCGCGTCCAGCTAGAGCCCAGCGGCGGGACGCTGGAGGCGAAAGGCAGCGTACAGAATCTCGATACCACGGCACAGACCTTCAGTCTGAATACCCTGGTCGTGGACTACGGCAGCGTCATGCCGAGCGGCACGCTGGCGAACGGCGCTATCGTCAAAGTGAAGGGCGGCGGATACACGGTCAGCGGGGCCCTGCTCGCCAGCAGCATCGAGGTGTTGCAAGGCTTCGCGGCTGCGAGCAATTCGCGCGGACAGGTCGAGGGCATCATCACGAGCTTCACCTCGAACACGGATTTCGTACTCGACGGGCAACACGTGACGGCGAACGCGAACACAACGTTCACGCTCAATGGCGTCACGCTCGGGGCGGATGTGCGCGTCGAAGTGGAGGGCTCATTCGACTCGTCGGGAACCTTGCTGGCCGCCAGCGTCGAGGCGCGGCCCGACAGCTCGAGCATGGTTCGCGGCCTGGTCGATTCCATTGCGCCAGCCACCAACACTCTGGGGGTGCTGGGAGTGACTGTGACCACGGACACCGCGACACAAGTCGAGGACGACTCGAGCATGCACCTGCGTCACTTCAAGTTGAGCGACCTGCGCAGCGGCGATTACGTCGAGGTGCGGGGTAGCGCCGGCCAGAATGGCAGTCTCGCCGCCAAGGTCGTGGTGCGGGAAATCCCCGCAAGCCTGTCATTCCTGCAAGCCACTGCGGACAGCATCAGCTTCCCGACCCTGACGTTGCTGGGTATCACCGTGACGACGACAGCGCAGACCCAGTACAGCGCAGCCGACGGAACGTCACTCACCGCCGGTGCGTTCTTCACTCAGGCGCCGGGCAAGACCGTGCAAGTCGGAGGTACGGTGATGAGCGGGAGTTTCATCGCCAGCCAGGCGCACATTGTCTCCCCATGACATCCTAG
>WNFO01005473.1_pt1 | contig 11108 bp, 12 predicted proteins | sample 5400251 | NCBI WGS metagenome assembly WNFO01 (sample SAMN13153354, study PRJNA577476) | soil metagenome | isolation source: 100 cm saprolite under Madrone tree | place: USA:California | collected 2016-06-14 | reverse complement strand
GAGGAGCTGGCGTCCCGCGTCCAGGCTCGCGGCCCCCCGACTGCTCGCGTCGCCGATGTCCTCGCGCACGGCGGTGATGAGGATGGGCGCGCTGCTGTACTTGTCGAAGCTGAAGAGCCCCGGCGCCGGCGGCGCTCCCTGGATGGCGAGCGGCGCCTCATCAATCCGATCGACGCTGGGGACCTGTTTCGCTGCCGTCTTGAACGCTTTGAGGAGCTCGTAGAATAGCGGTCCGCTGATGTAGTCGGTCGTCGGATCGACGCCGATCTCCCGCTCCACGTCGTTGTAGGTTGCGTTCAGGTACTGGGCAAGCTCCGCCGGCCACCGTACCAGGTCGACGGCGGTCAGGCGCGGAGACCACCCACCCCAGTAGAGCGAGCGACCTCCGATGCAGTAGGCAAGACCGGGGAAGGGCTCGTTGCTGTGCCAGGGCAAACCCCATGTCGGCGCGCCGTTCGCGACCTGGCTCTGCGGGCTCGGCTCCTGGCCGTTGACGGTCGCGCGAACGGCGCCGCCGGCACCGAGGCCAATGTTGGATAGGTTCTGGACGTGCTCGGAGACGAGAAAGCTGCCGGCGTCGAGGACGAGTACGCGGCGCGCCTTCCCACTCTCGCGGAAGATCTTCTCGGCGCAGTAGGCGCCGAACATCCCGGCGCCGATCACCACCGCGTCGAAGGTGAATCCGCCGTTCCCGATCGTCCCGATCGCCTCGTCCCACGTGTTGCAGACGTATCGTCCCTGGACGTCGATCGCGAAGGTCGTTTCCTGGACCAGAGTAGCGTCGGGAGCTTCAATCAGCCGTCGAATCATGTGATACCTCACCTTCTGTGGTACGGAGTTTTGAACGTTGTGGCACGACGCGACGAGGCGGTGCACGGGCCGCGCTACACACCTCTGACCCTACCTCGCCCGCGGGGGCTGACCGTGAGTGTCACAAGATGGCTGGAGTCTCTCGCCGGTGCAGCTCATGAGCTGTTGCGCCAATCCCAACCGGCCTCGAGAAAGGCCGGAATCGCCCATTCCGAGCGAGGAGACTCGGCCGGTGTCCTTCTACCGCTATAATGTGCCCCTTGTCGAGGAGCACGACGCGGTTGGCAGGTGCCAGAGCGCGAGCCAGCGCCAACAGTCTGCTGCTGACCAGCCGCGAGACGCGTCCCCTTCCGCTGAGACGGCACCGAGAACTCAGTTGGGCTTATAGCGAATCTGAAGCTCGCCGCGACGCCCTTCCATCACGGTGACGGTCGTGGTTTTCAATCGCCACACCTGAACGCCGGGATCCACCGATGTCGGACGCCCGATGTTCTCCCTAAGACGTGAGAGCCCATCCCGGCACGACTTTTCCGCCATCTCGGCTCTGACGTCTCCACGATGGGTTAGGACTATTTCGGAGAGCGTCCCTCCGTTTGGTCCAAAATTCATCAACAACGCATACTGGCAGCCCAAGTATTGGTAATTTGCGACGCGGAGATATTCGTAATCGCCGTGCGTGCTCTCCCGCAGCCTGGATGCTCCGCTGCCGATAACCCGCTCAGCATCGGCGATGTGCATGTTCCAGTTGATCGCCTCGAAGCCGGATCCGTCGAATATCTCCGCGCGGACCGGCGTGATCCAGGGACAGCAAAGAAAGAAAGCCGAGCCAACAGCGATGAGGACGGCTTCCAACCCGCCTTTGCGGGTAGCCTGGTGAAAGAAGGTGACTGGCTGCCGGAACACCTGTTTCCAACCCGCACGGTGGTCTAGAACCCCCGATGAGCGGACTTTCGCAGACTGGGTCGCGGCCAGCGCCCGTTCGATCTTCACCTTCGACGAGTCAGCCGCTAACTCATCGGCGACGATCATCGTCATCATCGTGAGAGAGTGCCGACCGCATCTCCCAGAGAAGGCAAACTCTGTTCAGTCCTACGGCACGAAGGCATGCGCGGCCTTTACATGCGCCCATGCTGTGGCAACGACCTCAGGGCCGCGTCGATCGCGCACAATACGCCGTCGGCAATCCGCGCGGGGCGTTCGCCGATCCCTCGCGCGAGCGCGGGATCGCCGCGCGGGTCGATCTCGATCACCTTCGTCCCGGCCGGGACCGGGACTCCATCGTGCGTCAGCCCTCGCAGAACGCCGCTGAGCGGTGCCGTCAGGGACGTCACGTCGATTCGTGCGATGATCTCACCGGCGGCGACCTGCTGCCCGATCGTGTAAGCGGTGAACAGTGTGCCGGCCACGGGCGCGTACACGTAGCGATCGCGCCCGTGACCGCCGATGGCGCGCGGCTCGCCCCGCAACGGCAAGGCGGTTGCCGCGGGTCACGACACGACCGAGTTGCTCCCAGCTAGTCTCCACCACGACGTCGGTCGTTTCCCCGGCGACGAAGTTCGGTCCAAGCCCGACAGTGAGGGGTGACAGCCCTCGCTGCGTCTCCGGGGAGTCGCGTTTTCGCATGCGTGCATCGATCAACACGTCGGGCGCGATCAGCCCGAGAACAACATTGAAGTCCCCCACCACGATCGGAACGACGGTGTGGCGGGCAAGGATGGCAGACACCGCATCCAACTCATCCACGCGAAGCGCTTCGACTCCATCTAGCGTCGTTCCGCCATCGAAGATCGCGTCGGCGAACGCCATACCGCGACGCGTCGTGGTCGGCCGCTCATCGTCGTGAACGGCGACCACGTGTCCAGCAACGAAGAGCCGGTGTGCGACGGCCGACCCGATGTCGCCGACTCCGCGGACTAGCATGCGCAGGGCCAGAGCTCTAACCTCAGCGCGAATCGTGAGCTTCGGAAGAAGTTCCTGGTGGCCGGTGGTCGCGCTCCGGTTCGGCCCGTGGACCGAACATCATGAGGCCCGATACGAAGAGCAGCAGTACGACGAGCACGATGCCCCCGCCCCACATGGCCAGGCGGATGACGTGAGGGTTGATGCTTGGCTCATCGGGGATCCACGGGTCTTTCACGCCACAGGACAGGCACACCGTGGCGTCGCGGGCGACGAGTGTCGTGCACAGTCGACAGGGGACAGTGTCAACCGGTACCTCTGGCATGCGACAACTCCGTTGATGGACTTGTGGTCGATCCTGCGGCACGTCTCGATGAATCGACCATTGCTATCTCGTCGACATTGTTACACGTCTCGCTGCGCGTCCACGCGGTTGACGCAGCCCCCTCCGTCAGCTCGCGCGTGACGACGATTTCGCGCATTCACTACTCTCGGTTCCGGCATCTTCTCGCGCAGCAGGCGCAGGAACTTCTCAGGAATCACCGCCTGCAGCGCTTGGGTTCTACTTCACGAAGACCCATTCCGGCTTGAGCAGTGGAAACGCGATCAGGCCGATGACCGCCGTGGCGGCCACGAGCAGCGGATTGCTGACCTTCCAGCGGAACAAGATCACGAGGCTCCCGAGCGCAACGAGCGCCGTGAGCCAGTCGCCGATCGCAATCTTTCCGAGCAGGACGCAGGCACCGAGGATCGTGCCAATGGCGGCGGCGTAGGCGCCCTTGATGAATCCCTGCACGTGTGTGTTCGTCCGGTATCGGACGAGGATCGGCGCCACGATCAGGACCAGCAGAAAGGATGGGAGGAAGATGCCGATCGTCGACACGAGTGAGCCCCAGAAGCCCTCGAGGAGCGAGCCGTGGAGACGAGCAGCGACGAGGTAGCCGACGAAGGTCGCGGTGATCACGACGGGTCCGGGACTGATCATGCCCATCGCGACGGCGACGAGGAATTCTCGCTCGCTGAGCCAGCCCGTTTGCTGGACGAGGCCCTTCTCGAGGAATGGCACGATGACGAGGCCGCTCCCGAAGGTGAGCGAACCGGCCTTCAGGAAGAAGGCGAGCAGCTTGCCCAGGATCTCGCCCACCGTGGCCGGAGCGGCGCCGGCCGCCACGAGCGGCACGCCGAGCAGGACCGATCGCGTGGTGGACACGGCCGGGCGCGCGCGCACGAGGAAGCCGTAGTAGATGACGCCCACGATACCGCAGCCGATGAAGACCAGGGCCACTTCGGCTTGCACCGCGACGGTGATGGCGAACGCCGCAGCCGCGAGCACCCACTCCAGCCAGTCCTTCATCCCGAGCTTGGTGAGCCGGTAGCAGGAGTGCAGGATCAGCGCAATCACGGCCGGACTCACGCCGTAGAAGATCGCGGTGACCCACGGCAGCCCGCCGAAGTGCACGTAGAGCGCGCCCATGGCCGCGACGATGACGAAGTTCGGCAGGATGAACGCCCATCCCCCAGCCCAGGCGCCCCAGAAGCCGCCCCGAATGTACGAGATCCAGATGCCGACCTGGATCGCGAGGGGGCCCGGCAGCGACTGGCAGACGGCGATGCCCTCGCGCATCTCCTCCTTGCTGAGCCACTTCTTGTCGCCGACCAGCTCGCGCTCCATCTGGCCCACGAGCGCGACCGGACCGCCGAAGCCAAGGACCCCGAGGCGCAAGTAGTACCGGACGAGCTCGCGGATCGGCACGCGTTCCGTTGTCTTCTGCGCTTCCATGGATGGCCCTCCCCGGATGTCGGGGAGTGTAATCCTTGACGGGTAGTGTAGCAAGCGTTACGGTGAGCTCGATGCGCTGGCTGACACTGCTCACGAGCTTGCCGCGCACGCCGACCCGCCACCGCGTCGGCGTCTGGCGCAAGCTCCAGCGGATGGGCGCCGTCCGAATGCGGAGCGCCGGCTGGATCCTGCCGGAGACCCCGGAGACCACGGAGTTGTTCCAGTGGCTCGTACAAGAAATTCAATCATTCCGCGGCGAGGCCACGTTGCTGCGCGTCGATCGGATCGAACCGATGACCGACGACGAGATCGCCGGCCTCTTCCACAAAGCCCGGGGCGTCGAGTACCAAGCGGTGGTGCAGGGCTGTCGGGAGATCCTCCGGCACCTCGATCGTTACCAGGCGAACCACCGCCGATCGATTCCGCAGCTCCGCAGCAAGCTCGATAACCTGAAGCGTGAGCTGGACCGCGTCCAGTCCATCGACTACCTGAAGGCGCCGGCCGGGGAGCGCGCTCGCAGCCTGTGGGAGACGACGGCGAAGCGTCTGCGCGCCGCCGAGACGCGCCCGCGCGTGACGAGCGGGCGCCACCGAACGTCGCTGCCGCCCCGCGGCAGCACGTGGGTCACGCGGCCGCGACCCCACATCGACCGCATCGCCTCCGCCTGGCTCATCAAGCGCTTCTGCGATCCGGAGGCAAAGTTTGCTTTTGCCGACGCGGCCGACGCCGCCCGAAAGGGGATCCCGTTTGATGTTCTCGGCGCGGACTTCGGGCATCACGGCGAGGACTGCACGTTCGAGACCCTGGTCAAGCGGTTCGTTGTCAAGGATCGACGGGTCAGGGTGATTGCCGAGATCGTACACGAGGCCGACCTGCACGACGGCAAGTTCACCCGCAACGAGGCCACGGGCGTCGACCTGGCGATCAACGGCCTCGTTGAGGTCACGCCGGACGATCACGAGCTGCTCGAGCGCGGAATGGCGATCTTCGAGGGGCTCTACACGGTGTTGAAGCAGAAGGCGTAGCACATCCATCACGTCGTAACCCTGGAGAAGAAACAATGAGAAAGACGACGATCGCGCTGGCGTTCCTCGTGGCGTGGTTCTTCGCAGTGCCAACAGGATGGGCCCAGAACTATGGCGACAAGGAGCATGCCGAGCTTGCGAAGGCGCTGAAGGACGCCAAGATCTCGCTGCAGCGCGGGCTGACGGCCAGCGCCAAAGAAGGCAAGCCGATCTCCGCGAAGTACGAGGTCGAGCATGGCAAGCTGCAGCTCTCGGTCTACACGATGAAGGGTGACACGTTCTCCGAAGTGATCGTCGATCACAAGACCGGGAAGGTCGCGAAGGCGGAGCCGATCACCGGCGGCGACGACCTCACGGCGGCGAAGGGACAGAGCGAGGCGATGGCCAAGGCGAAGCGGTCCCTCGATGCCGCGGCGTCCGAGGCCGTGAAGGAGAACAAGGGGTACCGCGTCGTCAGCGTCATGCCCGCATTGAAGGACGGTCATCCCGTGGCCGACGTCACGCTGGTGAAGGGCGCCGAGTGGAAGACCGTCTCCGAGAAGCTGGATTGAGGGGTCACAATGCACCGCGTGAACATGTCACGACGGGGTCTCTTCAGAGCCGCGCTGGCGGCGCTCGGCGCGTATGGGGTCAGCCGGCCTGCGAGCGCGCGCACCGCGCCAATGGAAATCAAGTTGCCAGAAAACATTCCCGCCGATCGCGTCAACTTCGAGACCAAGGGCATCGAGGGCTGGACGACGGTAGACGGTCAGTGGGTCGTGGAGGACATGCCCGGCGCGCCGGTTGGCAAGAGGGTTTTGGTGCAGCGGGCGACCAAGAATCAGTTCAACGTGATCGTGACGCCAGCCGGACCGTTCACCGATATAGACGTTTCGGTGAAATTCTATCCGTTGTCCGGGAAGGAGGATGCCTCGGGCGGCATCGTGCTTCGGTTCAACGACGGCAAGTACTACGTCGTCCGAGCCAATGCGCTCGAGGGCAACTTCCGGTTGTACTACTACGACCGCGGCCGCCGTGAACTGGCGAGCGCCAGCGTCAAGGCGCCGGCGCTCGGTCAGTGGCACATGATCCGGGTGGTGGCCGTCGGCAACCATATCCAGGGCTGGCTCGACGGCGCCTTACTTCTTGACTACCGCGACTCGCGGTTTAGGTCTGGTCGCGTTGGACTGTGGACGAAGGCCGATTCGATCACGGCATTCAATGACCTCACCATCTATGGTGTCACCGGAGGCGGCTCATGAGACCCCTGCTCGTTGCGGTGCTCATGCTGTCTGTGGTGCTCGCCGCTCAGGATGTCAGGGCCCAGCGAGGCAAATCCAAGTCGCACGCGATCTATATGACCGCTGTCGAATTCAAGGGATCGACGACGACCGACCAGCTCGCGGCGCCGCCAATCGACCCGGCGAAGATGTCTCACGGCTACGCGTACAAGGGGCCGGGCGAGGCCGATCCGTCGGCTCCGCAACGATGGGAAGTCGCGAGCTACCAGTTCAGCCCTGCGTTCGTGACCGTCCAGCAGGGAGACTCGATCATGCTGAGTGTTTTCATCGCCAATGGCGATCATCACGAGGTGCGGCTCACCGACCCGGACGATGAAGCCATCATCACGAAGGCCACCTGGGATCGAGGACGCGAGTACACGGCGTTCTTCGAGGCGCGAAAGCTTGGCAAGTATCTGCTGACCTGCGGCACCCATGCGCCGTCGATGACGGCGACGATCCTCGTGCTGCCGCGTTAGGAGAACAGATCATGGCCTATGAGATGAAGCCGCTCGGGTGTGATGCAAAAAAGCTGAAGGGTCTCTCTGAAAAGCTGATCCTCAGCCACTACGAGAACAACTACGGCGGGGCGGTGAAGCGTCTGAACGCCATCGCCGCGCAGCTCGCATCGCTCGACTTCGGTGCCGCGCCCGTGTTCGTCGTCAACGGGCTGAAGCGGGAGGAGCTGATCGCCACCAACTCCATGATCCTCCACGAACTCTACTTCGATGGGCTCGGTGCCGATGGCGAGCCCGATCGCGCGTTGCGCGAGGCCCTTGCCCGCGATTTCGGCAGCGTCGATCGCTGGCGCGGCGAGTTCATCGCCATGGGTAAAGCCATGGGAGGCGGCTCGGGCTGGGTGCTTCTGACCTACTCGCACCGAGACCGCAAGCTCGTGAACCAGTGGGCCGCCGACCACACTCACAGCATGGCCGGAGCGATACCGGTGCTGGCGCTCGACATGTACGAGCACTCATACCACCTCGACTATGGCGCGGCGGCGGCGAAGTACGTCGACGCGTTCATGGACAACATCAACTGGACGAACGTCGCGCGTCTTCACCTGGCGCAGGCGCGATGAAGGAGAAGTCCGCGATGAAGCCACGACAGGTCAGCTACGTGGTCGCGTTGTGCGGAGTCATCGTCGCCTTCGCCATGCCGTTCTCCGCGTGGGCCGCGGATCCCGACTGGAAGGCCGTCGAGCAAGCGCTCGGCAAATCGGGACAGATGCAGGCGGGCGACGTCTTCCGCATCGGCATGCCCCGCACGGACCTCAACGTCACGGTGAAGGGAGTGCCGGTGAAGACGGGTTTCGCCCTGGGCTCCTACGCGGCGTTCAAGCAGATCGGTGACCACGCCATGGTCATGGGCGACCTCGTTCTACTCGATCAGGAGATCCCGGCGGTGATGTCCGGGCTGTTCGCCGGCGGCCTCGAGGTGACGGCGGTCCACAACCATCTGAATGAGATGTCGCCGCATACGATGTACATGCACTACAGCGGACACGGCGACGCCGTGCAGATGGCACGCGCCCTCCGCCACGCGCTGGCCGCGAGCGGCACGCCGCTCGGCGGCCCGGCAGCACCCGCTTCGGCCCCGCCGGGCGGCCCGACCCTCGACACGAAGGCCATTGAGCAGGTGCTCGGCCGCTCAGGACGGGACGTCGGCGCCGGCGTCTTCCAGGTCACCGTGCCGCGGGCCGAAGCGATCACCGAGATGGGCCAAGCGCTGCTGCCGAGCATGGGCGTCGTCACCGTGATGAACTTCCAGCCAACGAGCGACGGGAAGGCGGCGATCACCGGGGACTTCGTGCTGATCGACAAGGAAGTGAACGCGGTGGCCAAGGTGCTCCGGCAGCACGGCGTCGACGTCACGGCGATCCACAACCACGCGCTCCTCGACGTGCCCCGGCTCTTCTACATGCACTTCTGGGCGAACGACGACCCGGTAAAGCTGGCGCAGGCTCTCAAGACCGCGCTCGACCAGACCAACAGCCGCAAGTAGGGGAGAGACGGATGAAGTGGGTCACCGTGCGCGGTGCCGACACGGAGGCGCGCGAGCTCACGCCCGAGTCGCCGAGGCTCTATGCGTTGGCCACCGGGTTCCAGGCCATGGCCAAGGACGACCACGACAATATGGCGAGGCAGTTCCGGCGTATGACGCGCTCTACGCGTACTGTCGCTCGATGGTCGATCGAGCGGCGAAGTAGCGCTCGCGAAGCACCCAAGGAGGTCACCATGCCGAAGCGACGACTCGTGTCAGTGATGGCGGCTGCTCTGCTGTACCTTACGCTTCCCGCCTGGAGCCAGGAGTTGCCCGAGGGAAAGGGCAAGGACCTCGTTGCCGCACATTGCAACAGCTGCCACGCGTTCTACGCGCGCCTCGGCGCGGGATACACGCCCAAGGGCTGGGTCAGTGTCATGCGGATGATGGCGAATCACGGAGTCACCTTGCCGGCTGATCAGGTCGCCACAATCACGGAGTACTTGACCAAGAACTTTCCCGAGAAGGCGAAGCCTGCCGGCGTGGTGATCCCGGGCCCCGCCAAAGTCTCGATCAAGGAGTGGCAGGTGCCCACGCCCGGATCGCGCCCGCATGACCCGCTGGCGACGGCGGACGGGTCGCTCTGGTACACCGGCCAGATGAACAACGTGCTCGGCCGACTCGACCCGAAGACGGGCCGTTTCAAGGAATACCCTCTCAAGACGCCGCACTCCGGACCCCACGGTCTCGTCGAGGACAAAGACGGCAATATTTGGTACACGGGCAACACCGGAGCGTTGGTCGGAAGGCTCGACCCGAAGACGGGTGCGGTCATCGAGTACGCGATGCCGGAGCCGGACGTGAAGGATCCCCATACACTGATCTTCGATCAGAGCGGTATCCTGTGGTTCACGGCGCAGAATGCCAACCGGGTCGGGCGGCTCGACCCCAAGACCGGCGAGATCAAGCTCCTCACACCGCCGACGGCGAAGTCGCGCCCCTATGGCATGGCGGTGAATTCGAAGGGCACGGTGTTCTACGTCGCCTTCGGCACCAACAAAGTGGGAAGCGCCGACCCCAAGACCCTGGAGATTCGTGAGTACCCGCTGCCGGATGCGGCATCCCGCCCGCGACGTATCACGATCACGAGTGACGACCTTGTCTGGTACAGCGACTTCTCGCGCGGTTATCTCGGTCGTCTCGATCCCGTGACCGGCAAGGTCTCCGAATGGCGGTCTCCGAGCGGGCCGAAGTCCGAGCCCTATGGCATCTCGGCCATCAACGACATCATCTGGTACAGCGAGTCCGGAACGACGCCGAATACGGTCGTGCGCTTCGATCCGAAGACCGAGACGTTCCAGAGTTGGGCGATTCCAGGGGGCGGCAACATCGTGCGCAACACTTCCGTCACGCGGGACGGCGACTTCGTGCTGGCCAACAGCCTTGTCAATGCCGTGACGCTCGTCAGAATCTCGAAATGATGTGCTGACCAACGCCCGGGTGCCTAACGCGACCGAGCCCGTGGCGAAAAGAGGTGTCGGGGTCGGTCACGGATCACGCCGAATCCCCTGCCGCAGGCGCGCTGATCTCACCGGGACGCAGCCGACATGACACCTTTCGTCACACTGGTGCTGGCTGGCTTCCTGGCTCGCTTCGGGTATCAGATGGCCCGGAGCCCGGTGCTCCCGCGCTTTGCCCAAGACCTCGGCGCCGCTCCTGAGTTGCTCGGTCTGATCTTCGCTGCCTCGACGATCACCGGGGTGGTGATCAAGCTCCCCGCAGGAGCGCTCTCCGACGTACTCGGCCGCAAGCGCATGATGCTTCTGGGCTGTCTCTTCTTCGCCGCGCCCCCGTTCCTTTACCCCTTCGTCCGTTCTCCGGGCGCGCTGCTCGCGTTGCGCTTCCTCCACGGCTTCGCCACCGCCATCTTCTCGCCGGTGGCTTCGGCCTTCGTGGCGGACCTCTCCACGCGAGGACGCGGACAGAAGCTCGGGTGGTTCGCGTCGGCGAATGACCTCGGAGGTACCGTGGGGCCTCTGCTCGGAGGGCTCTTACTGTTCTTCACGGCCAGCTACTCGATGACCTACCTGGCCGTCGGGGTTCTTGGCCTGCTTCCGCTGGCGATCATCCTCCGCTTGCCAGAGGATCGGACCCCTCGCCTCGCGAGTTCCACACTCGGCGCCAGCTCCCGGCGGTTCTGGTCGGGGATCCGTGAGGTCGCGTCGAGCCGCGCCGTGGTGATCGCATCGGTGCTCGAAGCGGCCATGTATGTGGGGTACGGGGCTTTCCTCGGCTTCTTTCCTCCATATGCTCAGGGGATCGGGCTCAACGACGCCCAGATCAGCCTGGTCC
>WNFO01019406.1_pt1 | contig 11109 bp, 9 predicted proteins | sample 5400251 | NCBI WGS metagenome assembly WNFO01 (sample SAMN13153354, study PRJNA577476) | soil metagenome | isolation source: 100 cm saprolite under Madrone tree | place: USA:California | collected 2016-06-14 | reverse complement strand
CGACCAGGAGATCGCTGACCTTTTCCAGGAAATCGTGAAGATGGAAGGGCCGCAAAACGTACGGAAGCTTGGCGCGCTCCAGAGGCTCGACATATTGTTCCCCGCCTTCATCGGGAACCAGATAAAGAGCGCGGAGGCGGCCGCCTTCTTCCGGAGAGACGTTGGTCAGCTCACGCAGGGTCACGAAAAGGGGGCTGTCTGTGCCGGTGATAGTTACATTGGCGATGACTAGGGACCACTCCCCGGTGCGCAGCTCGGCCAGGAACATCTTGGTATCCGGCACGACGCGCACACGCCAGCCCTCAGAATCGAGGATCTGCTTCAACGCGCCCTGGCTTTGCGCATCATCATCGAGGATGAGGATGCCCACCTGCCGAGGCTCAATCGGAGACGCAGGGGTACCCATTGTCAAAGTATAGCGTTCGGCGAGGCGCGCGCGGGATGGAATGACAAGTCTGGCGCGTATCGGCCAATGGGTGTGCTTTTGGTGGGGTCAATTACTGGTTCTTGGTGAAATCCAGCGGGCAGCTCGACTGGCTGTCCAGGTCACCGCTCGAGACACATGCCCGCTTAGCCGGGTACACGCACGCTTGCGGGTGGGCCTCCTTCTGCTTCAGGACTTAACATATATGAGAATGCAGGTCTTAATCGGTACGGTACCCCGGCGTTTGCTCCCGCTGAATTTGCTGGCTTGGCCGGATTGTATGGCCTTCCTTCCCGAGATAGTTTGGCGTCAGGCGACAAGGGCCACGGAATGTAGGATGTCCGGCCCGCGGTTTAGACCGCTAGACATATTTGGCCGCACCTTCCTCCGCTGCTCTTTCCGACCTAGGTTTGATGAACGACATGTGGCGCCCATTTTCAAGACAACGCAAGACTGACCGGTCAAAGAACAGCGCACAACCACGACTGGCCACCCTGGAACGTCAAGTGCACACCCGCGGGGCGGTGATACGCGCAGGCTTCCGCAAGGACTATTTCCCATATGTCGAAGTGAAGCTGTCTCCGGGCAGAGGATTCACTAGGAGCTCGCGATGTGTACTCAACCGGTGGTTCTCGATTCGACGCTACGCAGCTCGAAAGCGGTGGAATTCGAGGGGGCGCTGCGCGCGAAGATCGTGAGGCAGGAGGAAGCGGTGCAGGCGATGGTGGGCCTGTACCAGGTGTTCCGCGCCGGCTTGAACTCGCCGGGGCGACCGGTAGGGAGTCTTTTGTTCCTTGGCCCGACCGGGTCCGGAAAGACGCGCATTGTGGAAGCCGCGGCGGAGATTTTGTTTGGGGATCCGCGCGCGGTAATCAAGGTCGACTGCGGTGAGTTTCAGCATTCTCATGAGATCTCGAAACTAATCGGCTCACCCCCGGGATACCTGGGCCATCGCGAAACACATCCGCTGATCATCCAGGAGGCACTCGCCGCGCACCATACGGACACGCTGAAGCTCAGCTTCCTGCTGTTTGACGAAATTGAAAAGGCCAGCGACGCTCTTTGGCAACTCCTTCTGGGCATGCTGGACAGGGCGACGTTAACGCTGGGTGACAACCGTCGTGTGGACCTCTCGCAGACCGTGATCTTCATGACCTCGAATCTGGGCAGCGCGGAAATCACGGAGTTGATGCACGGCGGGATGGGTTTCATCCAGCCGAAAGATAAGCCAATGGAGGGCCTTGACGTGAAGGTGGAGTGCACCGCGGTAGAAGCAGCGCGAAGGAAGTTCGCGCCGGAATTCATGAATCGCCTCGACAAAATAGTGGTGTTTCATCCTTTGAACCGCGAGCAACTCACGGAAGTACTCCAGATCGAATTAGTGCAACTACAGCAGCGGATCTTGCAGACACGGAACGGGCAGTTTCTGTTTCGTGTGACCGACGCGGGCCGCGAATTCCTCTTGTACGAAGGCACGGACCAGCGCTACGGCGCTCGCCATCTGAAGCGGGCTATTGAGCGCCATGTGGTGTTCCCTCTGGCGAACCTGTTGGCTACCGGACAGGTGCAGGCAAGCGACGTACTACACATTGACTGGGACCGGCGCGTGGGAGGCTTGGTGTTTTGGAAAGAGGACAAAGCGCGGCGGTCAACAGTGCCGCAGCCGCAACTAGTTTCAGATCAGACCCAGAAAGCCGCGGGAGCCGGTGGCCGCTGTGATGGAGTTACCTCTTCCGCCAAAGCGCGAAGCGCTGGGAACGACGAGTAACCGAGTACCAGGATAAAATGATGCGGGTACTAGGACGTCCTCAGGCGATCACCTGCCGGGAAATTGGGGGTTCCGTCCGATTGTCCCCTGACGTGGATGCTGGTAGCTAGGGTACTGACATGCGACAGGGAGGGACGCTTCCGGTTCCCGGACTAAATTCCTTGGTTCGACAGTGCGGCGACACAGTTCCGAGTTCGAGAGTCTGTGACAAAAACGGAGCACGCCGCGTGCGCGGACAAGAGTCTCATCGGAACGGAGCGCGACCTAGCAGCGAGCATGCCACGTGAAAGTTCTCTAGTATTCGGAGGACTATGTCGAGCGGCCGATCCGAGAGGCGGATCGCGAAGGCGGTAAGCGTAGAAGTTTGTGCGCAGGATGAACCAAAGCTCAACGAAATGGTGTTGACCGAAAACGTGAGTGCCCATGGCGCACGCATTCTGACAGAGGGGAAATTGCGGCCGGGACAGCGAGTGCTAGTTAGCGCGCCAAAGGAGGGCGTGCGTTCGCAAGCGCGGATCGTCTATTGCCAGCGGGTATCGGAGAGAAGGTTTGCGGTGGGTCTGGAACTATCTAGCCGGCTGGAGTTGTGGGCAAAGCCTTATTAGCCGCGAGGGGCCGCAGTTGTTAGCGACCTGCCGGGCAAGCCATACTGAGAGTTTAGGCCTCCGCGCCTTTTCCTAGCCCTCCGGAAGTCTCCTCATTAGTGTGGCTGCTGTCACATTGCGGGCATTTCCACAGGCGGAAGCTTCTTTTTTCGGGCGTAACCGCGGCGAGATACATGAGTTGCCAATCATCTGGACAAGTAACGCGAGGTGTGGTTTCTTGTTCGATGATCTTTACCTCTTTTGTGTCTACGAAGTATCCGTCCGAATCAGTGTAGCGGACTAGACAGCCGGGCTCTCGGCAGGCGTACAGTGACCTCTCCGCGGGCTGACTGACGAGTCTTAGAAGCATCTCGGTATGATGCTGGTAACAAAGTACATGAAGGTCTTTTCGCGTACTGAAACCCAACCTTTCTTCTTCACATGCTGTGCGGGGGACAGACTGCGAGTTGCAATCTGGAGATCTGCGTGCAATTTGCAGCCCACACATGGGCGGCCTCCTCGTAGCAGCGCTAACTGACGGATAGCAATATACTTAGTAGTTCGCGTCGCTGGCATCCTTGCTTGCAAACGTTCCGAGGATTCGGCAAAGCTCAGCACTTTGTGAACGATTTTCGGCAAGCAATTCCCACCTGCAGAAGGGCAAAGAAACAGCCAAAAAATATACCTGCACGGGATCGGTAGCCTGCGGCTCGCCATCCCTTAGGAAAGGGCGTGTTCGGTTCTTGGCTTACTGGCCGACTACGAAATTGGTGGCGACGATGTAGCGCTTGGCGGCGGAGCCATCCCAGAAGACGCGGTAAGTGGTTGATGGGCCTGAGGAAGGGCGGACAGTGTAGAAGACCTGGACACCGTCTTGGGACCATTCACCGTGGCTCGCGGACTGGTCCGGGAGAGTCAGGACGATGCGGCGCTTGGTGCGCAACTCGTAGAGGAAGATACTTCCGGAGAGGCGGCTCGCGTCGGCGGGAGCGCCTGGAGGCGGGGTGGTGTAATTGGCGGAAATGAGGAGCAGGTCGGGATTGGTGGGGTTGACGCGGATGGTGTCGGAGGCACGAAACTGGAAGCTGGAGCCGTAGATATTTTGGAGGAGCGCCGTTTGCGTGATCTTACCGTCGTCCGCGATCCAGTATGCGTTCTGCAGGTCGGTGGCGAGGAGAGTATGCGCGTCGACCCAGCCTTGAAACGCATCGATATTGTTTGGGTAAAGAAGCACAGGGGTTTCCGGTGCGCCCACCTGGAGCGTCCACACCTGCCATTTTTGGTCCTGGCTGGCAAGATAGGCGATGCGGGAATCGTCGGGCGACCAGAAGGGCTGGCGAAGGTTGCCGTGAACGAGATCGCGGGAGCGGCCGGTGTCGAAGTCGTAGAGGACGATGGTGCTTTCCGGAGCGGACTTTGTGTCGGAGCGAACGTAGAGGAGTTTCTTGCCGTCGTGGGAAAGAGCGAGGTCGGTCCCGGCAGGCGCTACGATTTTCTTCACGGCTCCGCGGCTCAGGACGATCTTGTCCGTCGCGTTGATGTAGGCCACGGCGGTGGGTGGCTTGAATCCTGTCACGGTGGTTTCGGGCGCGGGCTTTTTCTTGGCCGCATCGTCGGCGTCGTCCTCGGTTTGGTTGGTGATGCGGGGAAAGAGCTCGGCGGCAATGCGCGCGCAGCCGCTCAGGGTGCCGAGTTGGGGATGCTCGACCACCGCGCGAAACGTGTATTTTGTCGCGGACATGCCGTCAAAGCAGGCTTCGCGCGACAAGTGAATCGTGATGGCGGTTCCGGTCCCAGTGTCCTTGGCGTGGTAGGTCCAGGCGTCACCGGAAGGTTCGTGAGCGACCTCGGCGGGTTCCAGAGTGATGGGCGGATATCCGGGACGATCCAGGCGCTCTGGACCTTTTTGCCCGACGCGCAAGCTCCATGCGGGATTATTTCCGGAGGCGAGCAGAAGAATCGGATAGTGCTTGGATTGCGGCGCCGCAGGAGCTGGATATCCGGGACGATCCAGGCGCTCTGGACCTTTTTGCCCGACGCGCAAGCTCCATGCGGGATTATTTCCGGAGGCGAGCAGAAGAATCGGATAGTGCTTGGATTGCGGCGCCGCAGGAGCTGCGGGGGAGGAAGGCGGCTTCTTGGTCGCGGGAGGCGCCTGTCCCGAGGCAGAGGAAATGGCGCTTGCGGCGAATATGACAGAAGCAAGGAAAGCTGACCGTTTTCGCAAAGGCATGCCCCTGGCTAAATCCTCCAGAATGAGGATACCGCGTGAACGCGGGAGGCACAAATCGGGGATCAGAGCGAAATCAACGGAACCCAGCGCCAAAAACCGGAGACGCTCTGCGTAATTTGAGATCCTGCCAACCTGGGGCGCAGCGATGCCGCGCCCCTACAGCCAGGCAAGGTTAGTTGAGGAATGGAGGACGATCGTCGCGAGGGCGGTCGCCGCGATCGCGATCGCGATCTCGGTCTCGGTCGTCACGGTCGCGGTCGTCGCGGTCACGGTCATGGTCGCGAGGGTGGTCACGGTCCCAGCCGCGGCGGTCATCATCGCTCCAGTCGCGTGACCATTCGCGCCATTCACTGTCACGGCGGTTGACGACTTCGAAATCGGCGCGGCAGCCGCGATCGACCCAGATGCGGTCGCGGTCGTAGCCCCAAGTACGATTGAACACGCAGTCGGATTGGCTGCGCTGGCGAACGATGAAGACGCCGTCACGCGTGTCGACGGAGCAGAAGTTGCGGCGCATATCATCGGAGGTGCAATAGATTAGGGAGGCGGTGCGGGATTGCCAGTCGCCAATGACGCGAAAATCGGCGCGGCAGCCGCGGTCAACCCAGATGCCACGCTTGCCGTAGCCCCAAGTTTCGCCCTCGAGGCAACCAACCTGGCCGCGCTGACGAATCATGCGCACTCCGAAGCGGGAATCGGCGGGGCACCAGACGCGCTCCATGGAGTCCGAGGCGCAGTAGACCATGTAGGCGTCGCCCCATCCGCGGAAGTCATTGTCATGCCCGCGCAACTCACCGTCGCGTCGGCGGTCGTCGCGAACAGCGTCGTGGTCGCGGTGGTCATCCCTAGCTGCATCGTCGTGGCCGCGGCCGTCGACACGAAAAAGGAGAAACTTTTGATTGTCGCCGGGATTTGGAGGAAAGACCTGGAAATGAGTTCCATTGTTGTGCGAGCCGTCCGGCAAATCCAGTGACTTACCAATACGGGAGGTAATCTTCACCTGGCCTTGGCCGACATCCTCGATTCGCCATAACTGGGTTTGGTCTTTTCCGGGACGGGAGAGGATTACGGGCACAGCGGCACGAACGTTGGGCTGCTGGACATCCAAATTCATTCCGGTTTGCGCGGACTTGATATGGACGAAGCCAAAACCGGCATCCTCGATGTCCCATTGCTGGTTTCGGACATTGTTGGGCGGGTTGAGTTGATCACTCCCATAAGCGGCGGCCCATTGCCGGAGGGTGCGGCCATCGCGAAGGTCGACATCCAGGACCTTGCCACTGGCAACGTTCTCGATTTGGTATCGTCCCGGACCGGAATAGCCGCTTGGCGCTTGTGCCTGGGCCCAGGGAATAGCGAACGCCGAAACAGCAATCAGTGCCAACGTAACGCAAGTAATGCTGGAAAATCTTTTTAATGCGGCCATTGCGGAATCCTCCTAGCGAATAGCAGATCCCGTGTCAGAGCTGGTCCCGCGCAAGTCTGGATGGAGTCCGACAGGGGGTTGTAAGTCGATTTAAGCAAGCGCGCGAACGTGGGGCAAGGCGAGAACGCGGAGGCGTTGCGTAACAAGCAAGGACTCGAAATGCGCAGGCGCGGATGGTGACTGATCCTGGCGGCAGCATCTCGGGTAGCCCATGCCGGATTGCCCCGTTGGCGTCACCGGAAGAACGACTTGGCTTTCCAAGATGCAGTTGCAGAACAGGACGCTGCGCTACGCTTCCACCCTCCGTGGTTCCGCGACATCCGCCCACGTCCCAACCGCTGAATGCAGTTCCAAACCGACGGCGTATCGCGCCTCGGCCAAATGGTGGCAATAAATTACCCTTGCCCGCGATTGGATGCTTCCGTGATAGGACTTCACAATCACGCGCTCGCCGGGTTTCCACGCACGCCCGGTCACGACTCGGACGCCATGTAAGCTGAAGTTTTCAGTAAATGCCAATTCCGTGATGAACGGCTGTTTCGCGCTTGAGATCTGTAGAGCCACGGTAGCAGGGGTCCGCTTCTGGATTCTCTGGCCGTCAGTTGGCATTCGGCAATGCTCCTCCTGGCTAGAGGATAAACGAAACGCACAAGAGGGAGTCAATCGGGCGATCGCCTGCCGGTTGCGCATTTTGCAAATGGTATACGGCCCGGCGGGTTAAATCGCGCGGCGAGTTTGAAGGCGACAGCCAGGCGCGCGTGAGTATGGGCGAAGAAAACACAAAGAAAGTGCTTGACAAAGGCGAACAAAAAGCGAAATATGGGGCGGTTGCGAGGTGGGCCATGTCCCCAGTTTCTTCCCCATCGACGCCGGGCGTTGCTGACCGGCGTCCTGCTGAGCAAACCGCGCTGTTCCCCATCCATTCTACTGACCCCGTACGTGAACAAGGCCCAAAAGCTTGGACCGGATCTGATCTTGCCCCGATCGTGACTGGTCCTGGCGGCAGCATCTCGGGTAGCCCCATGCCGGATTGCCCCCCGGCGTCACCGGAAGAACGTGGCGCCCCACGCCATGTAGAAAGCCGGACCCGAGATGCTGCCGCGCGTTGTGGCGCGGTAGGGACCGCACCGCTGGTCGGCATCGCCCGCCTCGCAGCCAATTCCCCCTGCGCAACAACCGAACGCACTTCACCGGAGCGGCCGGAGTATTTTCTGCTGCCGGTGCGCTCGATTTTGAATCGCTGCGATTCGAAGCGGGTGCCGTTCGAATGGACGATTAATCCATACCGGGGATGCGAGTTTGCTTGCAAATACTGCTATGCGCGGTACACGCACGAATACATGGAATTGGACGGCGGGGAGTTCGAGAAGAAAATTTTTGTGAAGAAGGATGCGGCGGCGCTGCTGGCGCAGGACATGCGCAAGTACTCCTATGAATCGCGAAGTTCGGGGGGAATGTATCCGGAGCACATTGCGATTGGGACGGCGACCGATCCTTACCAGCCGGCGGAGCGGGAGCACCGAGTGACGCGCGCGTGCCTGGAGGAGTTGGCAAAACGCGAAGGGCTGAGCATCTCGTTGATTACGAAATCGAACCAGATTGTGCGGGACATTGATTTGTTCAGAAAGATTGCGGAACGGTCAGAGTTGTCGCTGAACATAACGGTTACTACGCTGCGGCCACGGCTGGCGCGTTTGCTGGAGCCGCGGGCGCCACGGCCGGACTTGCGGCTGGCAGCGGTGAAGCAATTGCGTGAGGCGGGGCTGGCCGTGGGCGTATCGGCTTGCCCGCTGATACCGGGGATGACAGATCGCGACGGGGAGCTGGAGGCGGTGGCCGCGGCGGCGAAGAATGTCGGCGCGCTGTGGTTCTTTTCCAATGTGCTGTTTCTGATGCCATCGTCGGCGAAGCAGTTTTTGCCGTTCGTGCGTGAGAGATTCCCGAAATTGGCCAAGCAGTATGAAGAGTGGTATGCGAAGAACGGGTATGCGCCGGAGGAGTATCGGCGGAAGGTGTCGCAGCGTGTGGCGAAGATCCGGCAGGAATATGGATTCGTGGCGCGGCCGTGGGAGGAACGGACGAGGATGACAAAACGGCCGCAACTTTCGTTGGGTTGGGTGCCGGAGGAGACGCTTTTGCGGGCGGCGGGGTAGAGGGAGGCAGCTTCGCGGATAGTTGGGCGACCTTCTTACGTTGAGGTCCTTCAGCTACCCTCATCGGGTAGCTTCAGGATGACACCGCTCTCCTGCTCGCAGCGGCTAAGGGACGATGATGCGGGATTCTTCGCGCTTTAGTTCCTGGGCTTCGGGAAATTGGCTGCGGAGGAATTCGATGTAGCGGCCGGAGCGCGGGCGGCCGTTGCTGCGCAGCAGGCCCATGCGGTAGAGAAAGACCAAAAGGTAGAAGATGTCGGCGTCCTTGAGGGCCGAGGAGTTGCTGCGTTCGGCTTGTTGTTGCTTTGCTTCGACGATGAAGCTGGTGAGCGCGGCGTAAAGCTCACGGGGAAGGCGCGCGTCGGGCGGCTTTTCGTAGTAGATGCCGTTGCGGAGGGTCTTGTAGGTTTCGGCGAGGGCCTGGAGGCCGGCGAGGACGTCGGAGTCGGTTGCGTCGTGCTGAGCTGCACAGAACTTCGCGATAGTGAAGGCGAACGCAGCCATGAGTTGCTGCTGCGTGTGAACGACGTCGGAGGGGAGATTGATGTCCAGCAGGGGCGTGTCGGGCGGAAGCGAGCGGGGGTGCTCGTCCTCATAGCGATGAGCGGCGATAAGGTGGGGGCAATCCGGCGTGCAGTCGATGGTGACTTCGCGGCCGGTGCCGCAGCAGACGGCGCAGATGGTTTCGCCCTTGGCGGGACAGAAGCGCGCGCCTTTTCGTTTTTCACAAATCGGGCAGGTCACAGAGGCCTCCAACGCGCTGGGAGCAAAAAAGCAGGATACGCTGCGTTGCAGCAAGAAAGCAAAATAGGCGCGGAGGTTATCGCAATGACTGGGCGTCTGGCGTCTTTACGTGCTCGGGGCGGAAACCCATGCCGATGAGCCGCGCGAGGATGCGCTGCAGGAGAGACCAGCGGTCGAATAGCTTAAGAATCCACGGGGCCTTGATGCGGCTGCTGCCAAGGACGCGCTTGATAACATTATTTTGAACGGCAATTTGCATGCGTTGTGTCGCGCGGGTGGGGAACTCGCGGCGCTTTTGCACGGAGGCGAGCTCGTCATCGTGTGCCGCGCGAGTGCGTAGCGGTGTGGCGAGAATGTTGGCCGCAGCGACGGCATCCTGAATCGCCAGATTGATGCCCACGCCGCCGACAGGCGACATCGCATGGGCCGCGTCACCGATGCAAAGCAGGCCCGGCCGCCACCAACGCTTGAGGCGATCCACCTCCACCGTGAGCAGCTTGATCTGATCCCAGCCGGCCAGTTCTTCCACTCGATCGCGCAGAAAGGGGGCGAGCTCGGCAAGTTGTGCGCGGAACGCGGGCAGGCCGCGCGCGCGAAGCTCGTCATAGCCGCCTTTGGGAATGACGAAGGCGCACTGCCAGTACGCGCGGCGGTTGAGCATGGCCAGGAATTTGCCGGCGTCAATGCGGCCCAGTGTCATCGAAGGATCGCTCTCAGCGCGCGAAATGTGCATCCACAGGACGTCCATGGGCGCGCCGAGATTGATGGTTTCCAGGCTGGCTTTTTGACGAATGATGGAATGGCGGCCGTCCGCGGCAATAGTGAGACCGGCATGAATCTCAAGCTGGCCTTGCGCTGATTTTGCCCGGACGCCTGTAACCAACCCGTCCTCGACGAGCAGATCGGTGGCTTCGGCGCGCATCAGCAGGCGAAACGCGGGAAAGCGCCGGGCCTCTTCGGCGAAAAAATTCAGGAAGTCCCATTGCGGCATGAAGGCGATGAATTTGCAATGCGTTGGAAGATGCGTGAAGTCAGCCAGGCGCAAGCGTGATTCGCCGATCCAGGCACTGAGGTGGGGCACTTCGTCGTGGGGGCGCTGAAGAAATTTTTCGAGCAGACCCAGTTCGTACATGAGTTCAAGAGTGGAGGGGTGAATGGTGTCGCCGCGGAAATCGCGAAGAAAATCGGCGTGTTTTTCGAGCAGCACGACATCGACGCCAGCGCGGGCCAGGAGGTAGCCGAGCATCATGCCGGCTGGGCCGCCACCAACGATGCAGCAACGAGTGTCGACTCGGTCTTGGTCTATAGTCCCTCCGATCATGGCGCATCTCCTAGAGTGCCAGGGCATCGAGCCAAAGCTGGGCGAGGCCCGCGCCACGGAGGATGATGCCGCGCGTGATGTTGATCTGCTCTGTTCTCGGTTTTATCTAGATGCCGCTATTTGGTCTTCGGAGACTTCTGGTTTAACAGCGAGATCAGTTTTTGGGCGGCTGGCGGAACAGCCACGGCTCCCTTGAAGATGATGCTCTCTGCTTCGACTTTTTTCCCGTAAATGCGGGCGTTGGCGTCGTTGTCGGGGCGAACGGAGGAACCAGCGAGGGAGATACCCGCGAAGAGGCCGCGCGCTCGCGAATAGGTCAGGATTTCAGCGCGCATGGTGACGTCGGTTTCGGCGGAGGCATTGCGTCCAACAGGGCCAGCGGCGGCAGACGCGTCAGCGCCAAGCTTCACTTTGCTCTGGAGGATGGAATGGGCTCCGCGATCGTTCATAACGAGA
>WNFO01005470.1_pt1 | contig 11109 bp, 9 predicted proteins | sample 5400251 | NCBI WGS metagenome assembly WNFO01 (sample SAMN13153354, study PRJNA577476) | soil metagenome | isolation source: 100 cm saprolite under Madrone tree | place: USA:California | collected 2016-06-14 | reverse complement strand
CAGGGGGATGGTGGCCGCCCCGCGCGCGGCGAACTCCACGACGGCCTCGTGGGCGGTGGCGCACGCGGCGACCCACTCGAGGTCGCGCAGGTGCGTCTCCAGCGGCGCGCTCCCGTAGCGCGACAGCGGCGCGTCGGCCACGACGAGCCAGAGGCCATCGCCGGCGTCCAGCGCGCGCGCTCGACCCGTCGCGAGCAGACCGCGGGGCGCGCGCGCGAGCACGGGTGCGCGATCCTGTCTCACCAGGCAGTACAGATACGTCGCCGTCTCGTTCCTGTCGGTCACTCGTGGCCGCCCTGCGAGCGCTCGTCCCACCGCCACCTCCGGAGCCACCGCGCGAGGCCCGCGATCCCGCCGGGCGGGGGCGCCTCGACCGGAGCCGAGATCATAGCGTACCGCCGTCCGGCGCCGGAACGAACGGCGGCGGTGAGGGCGGCGATCTCCCGCCGCTCGACGGCGGCGGCGCGCCGGCAGCGCTCGCAGCCCGGCGGCGTGACGGTGTTGACGAGCAGGGCGCCGACGGCGATGCGCAGGCGGCGGAGCCCGCGGACCAGACGCGCCGTCTCGAGCCGCGGGAGCGCGCCGGGCCTCGTCACCGCCACCACGCGCGTGCGTGCGGGATCGCGCAGCAAGGCCGCCAGCTCGCGCAGGTCTCGGGCGACGTCGAGCAGGTCCGAGGCCAGCTCGCCCAGGCCGACCACGGCCCGGTACTTGAGCAGGATGGCCAGCAGCGCGTGGACCCACTCGAGCGCAGCGTCCGGCATGGCGAGCAGGCGCAGCGCGTGGCCGGTCGGTGCCGTGTCGAGCACGACGACGTCGTACGCCGGCCGCCCGCGTCCGAGCACCGTATCGACGAGCGAGAGCACGCCGAACAGCTCGTCGAGCCCGGGTGGGGCGAGGTCGATCAGCTCGCGGACGACGTCGCGGTCGTAGGCGATGTCGAAGCGTGAGCCGCGCAACAGCGCGTCGAAGACCTCGTCGACGGAGGCGCGATAGCGCTCGCGCCGCCGCGCGAAGGCGGCGGTGGCGTCGAGCTCGCGCGCGGCCAGCCCGGGCAGGCCGGGCACCGGGCGCTCGTCGTCGCCGAGCGGCAGCCCGAGGGCGTCGCCGAGCGAATGCGCGGGATCCGTCGACAGCACGAGGATGCGCGCGTCGGGACGGCGCTCGGCCAGCGCGAGGCCGACGGCCGCCGCCGCGGAGGTCTTGCCGACGCCGCCCTTGCCGGCGAACGCGAGCACGCGTACGCCCGGCGGCGCGAGCGCGTCGAGCCAGGCCGGGACCTCGCCGGTCGCAGGACGTGCTGGCCGCTCTCGTCTTTTTGCAGGCTGGCCTCGGGCGGCAGGGCTCCAGCTCCGCGACGTCCGACCGCTCGCTCCGCCACGGCCGAGCGCCGCGCCGACGCCGCGCACCCCCGCCGGCCCCCGCGGCTCCCGATCGAGCGCCGGGACGAACGACAGCCGGCGGCGGGGGAAGAGTCTGGGCAGCCGCGCCATCACCTCACGCTCGGCCGCGGCGCGCGCCGTGCAAAGCGGGCAGCGGCCGGGCACGGGCGTGACGCGATTGACGACGATCTCGTCCACCGTGATCCCCGCCTCCTCCAGCGCGCGCACGCCGTCGCGCGCCTCCTCCACGGCGAGCGGCTCGGGCAGCAGGACCCACGTGAAGCGGCAGCGCGCCGGGTCGCGCAGCAGCGCGTGCAGCGCGCGCGCCTCGCCCTCGATCTCGGCGACCAGCGCGTCGGCGGCATCGCGCCGATGCCCTCCGGCCAGGCTCTCGCCGAGGAACTGATGCTTGGCGAGCATGTCGGCGAGCACGCCGGCGATGCGCGCGAGCGTGTCGGGCATCGCGAGCAGGCGAAGCGTGTGCCCGGTGGGCGCGGTGTCGACGACGACCTCGTCGCGCGGGGCGGCGGTCGCGAGCCGGTGCAGCTCGATGAGACCGATCAGCTCGTCGACACCCGGCAGCGAGAGCGCGAGCAGGCGATCGACGTCGTCCTCGTCCAGATAGGTGCCGCGCGCGGCGATCGTGCGCAGCGGCCGTCGCCGCGCGGCCAGCCAGCGTTCCAGCGCGCGGTCGGCGTCCAGCTCGACGGCCGCCAGCGCGCCGCGGCGCGTGGCGATCCGCGACGGGCGCGCGGAGAGCCGGCGGTCGAGGGCGTCGCCGAGGGAGTGGGCGGGATCGGTGGAGACGAGCAGGACGCGGCGGCCGCGCTCGGCCGCGGCCAGCGCGGCCGCGGCGGCGGTCGTGGTCTTGCCGACGCCGCCCTTGCCCCCGAAGAAGCGGAATCGCGCCGCCGGCGTCACCGCTCGGCGGCGGTGTCCTCGGCGTCGGCGTCGCCCGAGCCGTCGTCGAACCGCGCCTCGATCCCGACGATCCGCATCTCGCCCGGCGCCGGCGTCGGCCCACGCTGGCGCTCGCGGATCTCGCGCAGGCGGGCGAGCAGGTCGGTCTCGAGGGTCGCGAACTCCTTCTCGGAGATCTCCCCCAGCTCCAGCTGCATCTGCGCGGCCAGCAGCTCCTCACGCAGCACGCCGTCGTCGTTGAGCTGGCTGTCGACGGCGTCGACGATCTTGTTGAGCACGAACTTGATGCCGCCGATGAGCAGCGTGTCGATGATGATCACGACAGGCCGCCGCCTCGACCGGCGAGCGACGCGATCGCGGCCGTGAGGTCGTCCGGCGCCACCGGCTTGGGGATGTGCAGCTGAAAGCCGGCCTCGAGCGCCCGCGCGCGATCCTCCACGCGCGGATACGCGGTGAGCGCGATCGCGGGCGTATGCCGGCCACGCCTGGCGTCCGCGGCGCGGACGCGCTGGAGCAGCGCGTAGCCGTCGGCGTCGGGCAGCCGGATGTCGGACACCAGCACGTGCGGCGTGTCGCGCTCGAACGTCTCGACGGCCTCCTGCACGGAGGTGGCGATCAGCACGACGGCGCCGAGGTGCTCGAGGCTGTCCTTGAGCCAGAGCCGCGCGTCGGCGTCGTCCTCCACCACGAGGATGCGGAGTCCGTCGAGCCGCGGCCCCTGCGCGCGCGGCGGGATCACGGGCGCGGCGACTCCGGCGGTCGCGTGCACGGGCAGGGTCACCGTGAACGTCGCGCCCAGGCCCTCTCCGGCGCTCTCGGCGCGGATCGTCCCGCCGTGCCCCTCGACGAGGTGACGCACGATCGACAGGCCGAGGCCGAGGCCGGTGATCGGCCGCCGTGCGTCGGCCTGACGGAACCGGTCGAAGACGTGCGGCAGGACCGCCGCCGGAATGCCCTGGCCCGAGTCGCGCACCTGGATGACGACATCGGTCCCCGCGCGCTGCAGCGTGAGGTCCACGTGTCCCTTGTCGGGCGTGAACTTGATCGCGTTGGAGAGGAGATTCCAGAGGATCTGCTGCAGGCGGTCGGGATCCGCCAGGACGGTTCCCACCGCCGCGTCGACGCTCACGCCGAGCGCGATCGACTTGGCGGCCGCCGCGGGCCGCACGGCGTCGACGGCGGCCGCCGCCACCACCGCCGGCTCCATCGCGCGCGCCGAGATCCGCAGCTTGCCGGTGATGATGCGCGAGATGTCGAGCAGGTCCTCGACGAGCTGGGCGAGCGAGGTCGTGCTGCGCTCGATCGTCTCCAGCGCCCGCTCCTGGCGCTCCTCGTCGAGGTCCCCGCGGCGCAGCCACCAGATCCAGCCCATGAGCGCGTTGAGCGGCGTGCGGAGCTCGTGCGAGAGGGTGGTCAGGAACTCGTCCTTGGAGCGTCCGGCCGTCTCGGCGTCGGCGCGCGCGGCCTGCTCCTGGCGCACGAGGTCTTCGCGCGCCCGCGCCAGGGCCTCGGCGCGCGCGCGCGCGTCGCGGGCGCGCGTGTACAGCGAGGCGGTGAGGAGCGCGACGACGGCGAAGGCGCCCGCGCGCACGATCGCGGCGGTGCCGAGCGCGAGGAACGGCGGGAAGAAGACCGCTTCGGTGATGACCAGCGACAGCACGGTGGCGACGAGGCCCGGCCGGAGCCCGCCGTACCAGCAGGCGAGGACGACGGCGGCCAGGAAGATCGGCGCCACGGCACCCTGGAGGGCCGGGCGGAGCGCGAGGGCCACGACGGTGGCGCCGGCCACGGCGGCGATGGCGACCGCGTAGGCTCGCAGGCCGGCGCTCACCGCATCAGCTCCCCGGCGCGGCCCGCTCGAGCTTCAGCCGGATGTTGACGAAGTTGTAGGGCGGCCACGGTCCGGTGTAGCGAAACGTCAGGGGCGCGTACTTGGCGCCGACGGCCTTGACCTTCGCGTCGAAGGCCTGCTCGCGGTCACGGGAGACCAGGAAGGCGGCGTTCATGATCATCTTGTCGCCGATGGGCTTGTTGGCGCGCGAGGCGACGGCCACGTCGCGCAGCGACTCGAAGATCTCGCTCACGTAGCGCTCGGAGCGCGCCTGGAGCGCACCCTCGACCAGCCGCCCGTACTGGACGCGCGCGAAATACGTGGGACCGCTCTGCGACGAGATCTCGCCCTTGAGCTGGCGGACATCGTCGTCCTCGCGCTCGATCTGCTTGACGACCTCGTCGCGCTCCCAGAGCACCTTGAGGCCGAACTCGACCTTGTCCTCCATTTTGAGGAGCACGTCGATGAACGCGCTGTAGGCGCCACGCAGCAGCTCGATGATGTCGTCGCGCGTCTTGAACACGGTGCCGAACGACATCGGGATGACCGTGTGGTCGCGCATGACCGCTTCGTTCACGCGCTCGTGGGCCAGCACGTTCTCGCGGGTGGCGTCGAGGACCTCGATCGGCGTGTCCGAGACGACGGCCCCGATGTCCTTGTAATGCACCGTCGAGATCTCGGCGGGAACGGTACCGAGGCCGATGGCGCCGAAGCGCAGGGGATCTTCGGACCGGATGACGCAGTACACGTACTTGCCGCGGCTCTCCACGGGCTTCGCGCCGGCCTTCGGCGCGGCCGGCGCCGCCGTCCGCGGCGGCATCTCGCGGATGACCCGGGATCCGGCGGTGCCGTTGCCCGGTGCGGCGTTTTCCTTCTTGCCCGCCGTCCGGGCGGGGCGGCCGCGGGTGCGGCGGGAAGGTTTCGGCTTGGGAGGCATCGCTAGGGTCCTCTCTCCGGGATGTCCGGTTAGCCTTTCAGCATCGACTTGATCTCTTCGAGCAACCGCTCGGGCAGACACGGCTTGGTGATGAACGCGTCGCAACCGGCGTCCATCGCGCCCTTCGAGTGGCCGGCGAGGGCGTGGCCGGTCAGGGCGATGACGGGGATGACGCGGGTGCGGTCATCGGCCTTGAGCCGCCGCGTGGCCTCCCAGCCGTCCAGACCCGGCAGCGAGAGGTCCATCACGATCAGGTCGGGTGCGAGCTGGAACGCCTTCTCGAGCGCCTCGTGGCCGTTCTGCGCCTCCGCCACGCGATAGCCGGAGAATGACAGGAACTGACTGTACATCTCGCGGTTGTCCGCGAAGTCGTCCACGACGAGGATCAGCGGCGCCTTCGCCGTCACCGGCGTCGCCTTGGCCGCCTGGGCCCGCCGCGGGCTCATGCGCGCTTCACCTCGCGCGGCACGGAGAGCGTGAAGGTCGAGCCGCGGCCGACCTCGCTGTCGAGCGTGATGGCCCCGTCGAGCATGCCGGCCAGGCGCCGGCAGATGGCGAGCCCGAGACCGGCCCCCGTGTACTCGCGAGTGGGTGAGTTGTCGGCCTGGCGGAAATCTTCGAAGATGCGCTCGCGATCCTCGGGCGAGATGCCGATCCCGGTATCCGCGACGGAGATCGCGATGTGGTCCGTATCCGGCATGTACCCCGCGCGCACCTCGACCGATCCCTGCGGCGTGAACTTGATGGCGTTGGTCAGGAAGTTGATGACGATCTGCTTGATCTTCTGGCGGTCGGTCTTGAGCAGCGGGACGTCGCCGGCCAGGCGGCTCGTCACGGCGAGCTGGGACCGCGAGATGATCGGCTCCACCTCGGCCAGCACCTCGGCCACGAGGTCCTTGAGGTCGAACTGCGTGAGCGTGAGCGGCATCTTGCCCGCCTCGATGCGGGAGATATCGAGGATGTCGTTGATGATGGCCAGCAGGTGGTGCGCGTTGCTGTCCACGCGCTCGAGGTTGCGCCGCTGGTGCGGCGCGAGCTCGCCCGTGACGCCCTTGAGCAGCATGCTCGTGTAGCCGAGGATCGCGTTGAGCGGCGTGCGGAACTCGTGCGACATGTTCGCCAGGAACTGCGACTTGGCCGCCGACGCCTGCTCGATCTCGAAGTGGGAGCGGCGCAGCAGCTCGTTCTGGCGGGTCAGCTCGGCGGTGGCCTCGCGGACCTTCTGCTCCAGCTCGCTGGAGGCGCGCTTGAGCTGCTCGTACAGGCGCGCGCGCTCCAGCTCTTCGGTGCGGTCGTGCAGGATGGTCACGATGGCCGTGACCTCGCCGTGCTCCGACACGATCTTGCCGGAGATGGCCTCCACGGGCAGGGGGGCGCCCGTGCGCGGGTCCACGAGCCCGATGGACCCGCTGCGCCGCATCGCGCCCGGCTCGAAGAAGAGGTTCGACACGAACGAGGAGAAGTGCGCATCGTTGGCCTGCACCGTGCGGCGCGCCTCCGCGCCGGCGGCGGGATCGGCGGTGAACAGGCGCTCGGCGGGCGCGTTCAGCATCACGATGTTGGCGTTCGGGTCGGTGACGAGGATCGGGTCGGCCACCGAGTCGATGATGAGGTCGAGGCGGTCGCGCTCGGCGCGGGCGTCCGCCTCCGCCAGCCGCAGCTTGCGATAGTTCTCCTCGATCTCCTGGGTGGCCCGGCGCAGGTCCGTGACGTTGCGGAGGATGGACACGATGCCCGTGCCCTCGCGCGGGTCCACGGTGACGGTGCTGAGCAGCTCGAAGAGCAGGTCGGAGCCGTCGACCGGGTCCACGAGCAGGAGCTCGTGGCGCCACGGCTCGGCGCCCTCGATGGCGCGCCGTGTGAGGGCCGACGAGAAGAGCATGTTGTTGAGCGCGATGGCGCGGCGCCGGCCCTCGCTCTCGTCGTCGCCCGCCGAGAGCAACGCCTCGGCGCGCGCGTTGGCGACGGTGATGCGGCCCTCGGTGTCGGTCAGGAGGATCGGGTCGGACACCGCGTTGATGATGTTGTAGAGCAGCGTCCGCTCGCGGAGAATGCGTCGCTCGCCCGCCTGCCGGCGCTGGGCGGCCCGCAGCGCGGTGAGGCGCGGGCCGAGCAGGCCCGCGACCCACTTCGCCTCGGCCTCGACGTCCGGGTCGCTCGGCGCGACGAGCAGCAGGCCGACCGGGTACTCCTCGAGCGTCTGACGCGCGTGGAGCGGGGTGGCGATGAAACGGCCCGACTCGAGCGGTGTCCGTGGCGCCGGCCGGCCGTTCCGGCCGAAGACGCTCGCTCCGAGGCCGATGCTGGCGGCGACCAGCGGATCGTCGTGGGCTTCGAGATCGAGCGTGAACGACTGGGCGCGCGGGCCGCGCACGCCGAGTGTGGCAACGGGCTCCAAGACGGTGGGGGTGTCCGGCGGCCCTACGAGACAGAAGCCGCGCGTGACGCCGGCCGAGCGGCCGAGCCAGTCCAGCGCGCGCTGGGCACAGGTCGCGAGATCATCGGTCCCGAGCAGCGTCTCCGCCAGTTTCAACCGGTCGGAGGCGTCGACCTTGGCCCGGCGCCGCACCACGGTGCGCAGCGCGGCATGCCGACTCACGGCCGGCGCAGTCTCCGTGCGGCGGGGCCCTCGCGGCGCGTGCCCGCGATCTGGGCCCGCAGGGCCGCATTCTCGGCGATCAGCGCCTCGCTCCCCCGGCCGTCGATCGCGGACCTCGACGCGGGCGTGAGTGAGCCGACGGCCTCGGTATACTTGAGGTAGGTTTCGATCGACGCCACGACGACCCGGGCTTCGACCGTGAGCAGGTCGATGCCGACGAGCGAGACGCGGACCCAGGCGTCGATGACGATGCCCTTGTCCAGCACGCGGTCGAGAACGTCGATGAGGCTTGTGCCGCCGCTTGTCCGTTCGACTGGCATCGCTCAGTCTCCTTGTCGGTTCGCATCGCGACCACCGTCGCGCCGGGTGCTGCCACCCTTGCGCGACGTGAGCGAAGCGACTTTGCGCTCCAGCAGCCGCACCTGGCGGCGCAACTCATCATTTTCTGCGGACAGACGATTGCGGTTCGGAGAGAGGTGAGCGTCGTATTTCCACCAGTCGAGCCCGATCTGCTGCGCCTTGTCGATGGAGCAGACGATGAGACGGATCCGGATCGTGAGTAACTCGACCTCGGCGAGGGAGATCTTGACGTCCCCGGCCACGACCAGGCCCTTGTCGAGAACCCGGTCGAGGACGTCGACGAGCCCACTGGCGCGGCCGTTCGAGAACTGGAGATCCGTTCTCATTCGAAGGTGTTCCTTCTCGGCGCTAACTTCTGCCGCAAGCGCAGATTTGTGCCGCGAGTATAGGGTGTTCCAGAAGCTACTCACAACCCATGAAAACTTTTTCCCACCGGCTGCGCAGGGTCCGGTAGCAAGAACTATACCGAGATTCGTGGTGGCCGCGCAAGACCCAGAAGGACCGCCGCCGCCACGTTCGCCGCGGCCGCCAGCCGGAAGACCAGACCGTAGCCGCCGGTGGCGTCGTAGACGAGCCCGGCCGCCAACGGACCCCAGGCCGCGATCGAGCCGGCCAGCATGAACAGGAAACCCACGAGGGTGCCCGCCTGGTCCGGTCCGAAGAAATCGCCGACGATCGCCGGAAACAGGGCGGAGATCGTGCCGTAGGAGAAGCCGAAGGCGGCGGCGGTGAGGACGAGGCCGTCGAGCCCCTGCACAGCCGAGAAGGCCAGGAACGCGACGGCCTGGATCGCCGTCCCCGCCACGAGCGCCGGGCGGCGGCCCACGCGGTCCGAGATGGGACCCATCGCGAGCCGGCCGACCACCGCGCCGGCGCCCAGCGCGCTGACGAGCCAGGCGCCGGTGCCGGCGGTGTAGCCGAGGTCGCGGGCGAAGGGCACGAGGTGCACGAGCGGGATGAACACGGCCAGCCACGTCGCCGTGAAGGCTGCCGCGATCAGCCAGAAGACGCTCGTGCCCATCGCACGGCCGAGGCTCCAGGCGCGACCCGCGCGCGCGTCGGGCCGCGCGGGCGTCACCTCCACGCCGTCCGGCGAGAGGCCCATCGACCTCGGGTCGCGCCGCATGACGGTGGCGGCCAGCGCCAGCGCCGCGAACACGCCGACGCCGAAGCCGACGTAGGCGATGCGCCAGCCGACGGCGGCGACGACCCAGTGCGCGAGCGGCGGCAGCGCAAACGTCCCGAGCGAGCCGCCGGTGGAGGCGACGCCCATGGCCAGGCCGCGGCGCCGCGCGAACCACTTCACCACCGTGCTGTTGCAGGGCACGTAGGCGGTGCCCATGCCGAGGGCGCCGAGGACACCGTACAGAACGTACGGCTCCCAGAGCCGCGTGACGAACGCCATGGCCGCGAGGGCGATGCCGAGGAAGAGCGCCCCGGCGGTGATGACGACGCGCGGGCCCCAGCGGTCGGTCAGCCGGCCGGCGGGAAACCCGACGATGCAGTAGCCGAACGCGTAGAGCGAGAACACGCCGGAGAGGCCGGCGCGGCTCCACCGGAACTCGTCGAGCAGCGCGGCGAAGAAGACGCCGACGCAGTACTGTGCGCCGTAGGCGGTGAAGAGGACGACGAAGGCGGCGGCGACGATTCGCCAGCCGTAAAAGATCACTTCCGGCCGTTCTTCGGCACGCCGTTCTTGGGCAGGATCTCCGCCAGGAATTTCCCGGTGTACGAGCCGGCCGTCTGCGCGATGACCTCGGGCGGGCCCTCGGCCACGATCTCACCGCCCTCATCGCCGCCCTCGGGACCGAGGTCCACCACCCAGTCGGCGGCGCGGATCACGTCGAGATGGTGCTCGACGAGGAGGATGGTATTGCCGGCGTCCACCAGCCGGTGGAGGACCACGAGCAGCTTCTTGACGTCGTCGAGGTGCAGGCCGGTGGTCGGCTCGTCCAGGATGTAGAGCATCTCGCCGGCGGCGCGCGCGGCCAGCTCCGCGGCGATCTTCAGCCGCTGCGCCTCGCCGCCCGAGAGTGTGGTGGCGGGCTGCCCGAGCCGCAGGTAGCCGAGCCCGACGTCCTGCAGCACGCGGAGACGGCGCGCGAGGGCCGGGGTGGCCGCGAAGAAGTCCACCGCCTCGTCCACCGTGAGCGCGAGCACGTCGGCGATCGATTTGCCGCGATGCTTGACGCCGAGCACCTCGGGGCGATAGCGGCGGCCCTCGCACTCCTGGCAGGACACGTACACATCCTCGAAGAAGTACATCTCGAGCTTCTGGAAGCCGTCGCCCTGGCACGACTCGCAGCGGCCGCCCGGCACGTTGAAGGAAAACGCGCCGGCGCCGAGCCCCAGCGCCTTGGCGCGCGGCAGGGCGGCGTAGAGCTTGCGGATCTCGTCGAAGGCCTTCACGTAGGTCACGGGATTGCTGCGCGGCGTGCGCCCGATCGGCTCCTGGTCGATGAGCCGCACGCCCTTGAGGTACTCGAGGCCGAGGAGCGCCGTGTAGGCGCCGGGTACCAGGAACTCCGTCTTGAACGCGCGGGCCGCCGCGCGGTACAGCGTGTCGTGCACGAGCGTGGACTTGCCGGAGCCCAAGACGCCGGTGACGACGGTGAGCGTGCCGAGCGGCACCCGCAGCGTCACGTCCTTGAGATTGTGCTCGCGGGCCCCGGTGAGGACGAGCTGGCGGCGGCCGGGGCGGCGCACGAGCGGCAGCGGGATCGTCTCCCGGCCCGACAGGTACCGCGCGGTCAGCGAGCGCGTGGACTTGCGGAACTCCTCCTGGGGCCCGGCGAAGACGATCTCGCCGCCGCGCTCGCCCGAGCCCGGTCCCAGCTCGACCACGTGGTCGGCCGCCTCGATGAATCCGCGATCGTGCTCGACGACCACCACGGTGTTGCCGGCCTGGGCCAGCTCGCGGCAAAGGTCGGCCAGCCGCATGGTGTCGCGTGCGTGCAGGCCGATCGACGGCTCGTCCAGCACGTAGAGCGTGCCCACGAGCTGGGAGCCGAGCTGGTTGGCGAGGTTGATCCGCTGGGCCTCGCCGCCCGACAGCGAGCGCGTCTGCCGGCCGAGCGTG
>WNFO01005468.1_pt1 | contig 11110 bp, 10 predicted proteins | sample 5400251 | NCBI WGS metagenome assembly WNFO01 (sample SAMN13153354, study PRJNA577476) | soil metagenome | isolation source: 100 cm saprolite under Madrone tree | place: USA:California | collected 2016-06-14 | reverse complement strand
TTCAAGCAGAATCGCAGCGCCGCTGGGATTAACCCGAAGGTCACGATCCCCAATGTCCTCTTGACCGCGAACACGTCAGCGGCAGATTTGCAGAAGTATACCTACCCCTCATGATCCGAACGTGGTAAACTAAAAGGAGACGAGGGAGTCACGAACCGTCTACCAGCGCGTGCTCCCTCTGACGACCCGACATCACTTGGCGTTGGCCTCGCGATATCTGCCTGGCATCTGCGGTTTCCTCAATAGGCCAACCCGACCACTATCATCGCACCGAAGCATATCGGGATTGGAGACATCGTGAGTGCCATATCTGCTCACAACCTATCTAAGCGCCTGCTTGGACTCTTCGCGAATCAGCAGATCATTCTGCTCGTCGTGCTCCTAGCTATCAGCGTATTCTTCACCATCAATAATCCGATCTTCTTCTCGAACAGTGTCTTTGCCAATATCTTGCTCGATTGGGCGCCGCTCACGCTGATCGCTGTCGGTGAGACGCTTGTCATCATCTCAGGGGGGATCGACCTCTCAGTTGGCGCAGTCACTGGTTTCTCAGGGATCATCGCTGCGTTTGTGATGCGCGACCTTACCCACCTAATGTGGGGGGAAACGGCGACCTTGCTCATCGGCGTACTGGTGACCGTGGCTGTGGGTGCCGGGCTTGGCCTGATCAATGGGATCTTGATCACTGCGACGCGGCTGGTACCGTTCGTTGCCACGCTCGTCATGCTTGGCGCGGCTGGTGGCTTGTCGATCGTCCTCACAGGTGGCGCGCCGATCGGTGATGGTCCAGTCAACGCCATTCTTTTGACAGTTCCAATCTTTGGTCCCTTCTCGATTCCTGTCATCATCGTCGTGGTGATCACCGTCTATCTCGGTCTGGTGCTGCATCTCTCACGTTTCGGCAGATATACCTATGCGATTGGCTCCAACTCATTCGCAGCCCTGGTAGCAGGCATCAACGTCAATCGACATCTCGTGAAAATTTATATGCTTTCTGGCCTGCTCGCAGGTCTGGCTGGCATGTTCTTTTATATCCGCTTAGGATCAGGCGCGCCGACGTCTGGTTTGAATAGCGAACTAGATGCCATCGCGGCGGTCGTCATCGGTGGGGCCGCGCTCTCTGGTGGCGTGGGTCGGCTCTCCGGGACGGTCCTCGGCGCGCTTATCCTCACGACCATCACCAGTGGCCTCATCATCATCGGTGTGGCGCCCGATTGGAACCAAGTCGTGGTCGCTCTCTTGATCGCGTTCGCTGTCTTGGCTCAAAGTTTGCGCCTCACGAATAGGAGTGCCTCATGACCACTGTGACTCAATCGACGCTATCAACTCCACTCTATGAAGTTCGCAATGTCTCAAAATCATACGGATCGATCGTCGCGCTCGACCACGTAAACCTTGCTATTCATGCAGGTGAAGTCGTGGGGCTTGTCGGCGATAATGGCGCTGGCAAATCAACGCTCGTGAAGATCCTCTCTGGCGCCTTGCAACCAAATAGCGGGAGCATTTTCTTGGAGGGCGTCGAACGCTCGTGGCGCTCTCCCCATGAAGCGATCGAGGCTGGCATCGAGACGCTCTACCAGGACTCTAGTTTAGCTCCGCATTTATCCGTCAGCGCCAATGTCTTTCTCGGTCGCGAGGTCGTGCGTCCTGGCATTCTCGGTTGGCTGGGCTTTCTCGCACAGAAAACCATGGACGAGACAGCCTACGCTGATCTCGAGCGAATCGGGATCGCCGTCCCGAACTCAAACCGATTCGTGTCACAACTCTCCGGCGGGCAACGCCAGGCGGTAGCGATCGGGCGGGCGGTCTCGTGGGCACGCAAAGTCATCATACTCGATGAGCCGACCAACCACCTCGGCGCTCGCCAGTCGGGTGAAGTCCTCGAAGTGATCAAAGCGGCGAAGAGCAAAGGGCTGGGGGTCATGTTTATCTCTCATACGCTGCCACATGTGTTGCAGGTGACGGACCGTATCGTCGTGCTGCGGTTGGGCCGAGTCGTCAGCGATGCGCCCACCTCGACCTTTAACGCGGATACATTGCTCGGAACCATCACAGGCCTGATCGAATCACAAGCATAACCGACAGCCTCACGCCCTCAGAGATGACTGAACATCCGTGCAGGCATGTTTGGGCGATCCTGTACATTTTTTCGGCTGATCGCTACGCATTTCATCAAGATTGGACCACAGCTCATGCCTGATATTTTCTCGACCATACCCTCACCCCTCGTCACGGTGATCGGCGAAGCGCTCATTGATCTGATCCCAAATGGCGCCCATCACGAATACCGTGCGCTGCCTGGTGGCAGCCCCTTTAATGTCGCAGTCGGACTGGCGCGCCTCTCTGATAACGAGTACCGACCTAGTAGTCAAGAGCAATTGAGCCTGTATCTCTGCTAGTGGACGGCGTGGTGGGCGAATTGGGCGAGGACGCCGAAAGCAATGAGGGCGAGGAAGAGAGCAATAATGACCAGGGTCAGCAGGATGGCCCGGCGGTAGCGTCTACCAAGCTTAGCAGTTTCGGGGCTGTAAGGAACCGGTGTTACCTCGTCCAGGTGGTAGAGATCGTGCAGCATGTCCTTCATATGCTTGTAGCGCTTCTCGGGATCACGACGAATGGCGTGCATTACGACGGTTGCCAGGGCAGGAGAGATGTGCGGGTTGAAGTGCAGGATCGAGGGCGGGTCTTGCGAAACATGCTGGTTAATAATGGCAAACACGTTTTCGCCTTCAAAGGGAGTATGCCCGCAGAGCATTTCGTAGAGCATGACGCCAACTGCGTAGATGTCAGAGCTAGCTGTGCCACGTTCGCCCTGCAATTGTTCTGGGGCCATGTAATCGGGTGTACCCACGGTTCCCGAGAGGCCGCGCCAGGTAACGCGCCGCGCTCCCTCCAGTAAGGCGACACCGAAATCAATAATTTTGATGTTGCCATCATCCTGGATCATGATGTTCTCCGGCTTGATGTCGCGATGAAAGACACCATGCTCATGGCAGTAAGCCAGCGCATCGCAGATCTGCATGGTGAGGCGTATAGCTTCAGCCTGTAGGAGTAAATCAGGAGCATGTTCTTCCATGACTTCACGAAGCGAACGCCCCTGTATATACTCCATGACCAGGTAGTGTTCGGATCGCTCCTCACCGGTATTCAGAAGACGCTGGACGTGGGGATGGTCGAGGCGGCTACCTATTTCGGCCTCGCGCTTGTAGCGTTCAAAAACGGCAACACTGCCGATTAAATCGTCGTTGGGGAACTTCAGAACAACTTTCTGCCGGTTCAGCACATCTTCGGCCAGGTACACACGATTCATGCCGCCATGACCAAGCAGACACATGATTTCATAGTGGTCGATGCGTGTACCTGGTGTATAGGTCGTTGTCATCTGCGCTGTTTGCTCTTCTTCCCTATCGTGTCTCATGTGCCTTCAGTATAACATATAGCAGGATTACTCGCTCAAGACAGCTATTTTCAATGAGGATGGCAAAGCCATGCTCAACCAACCAGCTTTCGATGTCTTAGCAAGTTCACCAGTATAGTTATCAGCCGCTAGAAACATAAGAGCTTGACTGCTGTTACCTGTGGCTTCGCAGTGCTGCGATGAGGGATAAGGCGCTGCGAAGCCAGGAACTTTATTCATAGACTGGCGTTACCCAATCCCTGTATTTTTCGTTCTCGCCGCGACAGGCAGAGAGATAGAGCGCCTGCAGCTTCATGCTGAATGGCCCGGGTTTTCCGCTTCCTACCGGGCGACGATCTACACTGGAAACCGGTGAAACCTGAACGCCGGTGCCACACATGAAGATTTCGGTCGCGGCATAGAGTTCGGTGCGGTCGATGCGTCGTTCCTCCACTGTCATGCCAAATTCTTCGCGTATCATGTCGATCAGAGCGTTGCGCGTGATGCCTTCGAGGATGTCTTCAGAGAGGGCCGGAGTGGCAAGCCTGCCATTGCGCAGGATGAACAGGTTGCACGAACTGGCTTCGGAAACAGTGCCGTCATGGGTGAGCATAATAGCTTCGTCGAAACCGGCTGCGCTCGCATCATCGATGGCGAGGGAGCTATTGATGTAGGCGCCTGTGACTTTGGCGCGCACAGGCATGGCGTTGCTGTTGGCGCGTCTCCAGGATGATGTGCAGACACTCAGGCCTGTGCTAATATCGAGGTAGTTCCCCATCGCGAACGTGTAGACGGCTGTCGAGTCTTCCAGGGAGCTGAGTGTGAGCTTGATGGTACGCGCGGATTTGTAGGTGATGGGGCGCACATAGACATCCTGGCGATAAGCATGTTGGCGTACAAGCTCGACGGTGATGCGGCACAGGTCATCGACCGATTCTTTGGGATGCATGCGCAGGGTATTCCAGGAGTTGGCCATGCGCTCGTAGTGTTCCCGTAGTTTCAGGAGGTAGAGCTGCTGGTGGTCGGCATTCCAGTAACCGCGAATGCCTTCAAAACAAGCGGTACCATAGTGGAGCGCATGGGTTGCGATGCTCACTTTGGCCTCGCTCATTGGTACGATGTGTCCTTCAAAGTAGGCATATCCTTCGTCAGGACTCAGCACCGGTATTTTTGGAGCCTCCGCTTTTGCCGGATGGCCGCTGTTTTGTGCTGATGAGCTTTCAGTCTGGGTCACAATTTACTCCTTGATTGGAAAAGGGCAGGGTTCTATGTTCCTGAAAGCCCCGCCGGTTTCTGAGCGATTATATGGCCGAGAACGTTTCCATGCTGGTCTCTGCTATGTAGAGCAGGTCTGCATCGGTGATGTGCTTCTTTTGATCGGCCATGCTGACAAAGCGGGAGTAGGCGACCTTGAGCTGCTCGGCATTGAGTTTACGGCCTAGCTGTCTCAGGCGCGCATCCAGGCCATGCCGCCCGGAATGTTTGCCTAAGACCAGCTTCGTATCCGCCCATCCCACCGATTGGGGGGTCATAATCTCGTAGGTCATGCGGTTTTTCAGCATGCCATCCTGGTGGATGCCGGCTTCATGAGCAAAGGCGTTTGCCCCTACCACCGACTTGTTCGGCTGTACGGGGATGCCTGTTATTTTACTCACAAGCTGGCTGGTTGCCAGGAACTCGCGTGCGTTGATGCGCGTGTCGACATTGCCGAAGAAATCCGGACGCGTGCGCAGAGCCATCACCACTTCTTCCATGGCGGTATTGCCTGCGCGCTCGCCCATGCCGTTGATGGTCACCTCTACTTGCCGCGCTCCCGCTTTGATGGCGGCCAGAGTGTTGGCGGTTGCCATGCCCAGGTCGTTATGGCAATGGGCGCTCATCACAACATCCTCTATCCCCGGGACGCGCTGACGCAGGTAACGGAACAGCGCTTCGTACTCATACGGCGTGGTGTAACCAACGGTATCCGGCACGTTGATGGTCGTTGCCCCCGACTTGATGGCGGCTTCAAAGACGCGGCAGAGATAATCCCAGTCGCTGCGGGTGGCATCCTCAGCCGAGAACTCGACAGTTGGGCAGAGGTTGCGCGCATAAGCAACCATGTCCTTCACCTGCTGGAGCGCTTCCTCGAAACCAAGTTTCAATTTATGTGTGAGGTGTATTGCAGAGGTTGCCAGGAAGACATGGATCACCGGCTGCTCAGCATCGCAGACGGCTTCCCAGGCAGCGTCAATATCGCTCACGGCGGCCCGGGCCAATCCAGCGATAGCAACGTCCTGGACGTGGCGTGCAATTTCTTTGACGGCCTCGAGGTCGCCAGGAGAGGCGGCAGGAAAGCCGGCTTCGATGATATCAACATGAAGACGTACAAGCTGTTCAGCTACATGGACCTTCTCCGGGGTCGTCATTGTGGCTCCCGGTGACTGCTCGCCATCGCGCAACGTCGTGTCAAAAATTCGAATTACCGCTGGGTCTCCCATTGTGTTGTTTCCTCCTTGAAAGAAAAGCGCTGTTGAGTTGATCTTCATCCTTTAGGGGGACGGCGGGCGACCATAAAGGCCCTCCCCGCCCATCCCAACCACCCTCGCCCCTACGGGACGAGTATTTCCCCCGCAAGGGATGGCGCTATTGCTTCGTTTCCGCGATTTCTGGTTTCTTATTTGGCGCATTCAGCCAGGGCATCATGGCACGAAGTTCACTGCCCACCTGCTCGATCTGGTGCTGGGCGTTGGCTCGACGCATGGCCTGGAAGCTGGGGCGACCGGCCTGGTTCTCAAGTATCCAGCGCGAGGCAAAGCTGCCGTTCTGGATCTCTTGCAGTACCCTGCGCATCTCATCACGCACATGCTGATCGATGATGCGAGGGCCAGAGACATAGTCGCCGAACTCGGCGGTATCGCTGATGGAGTAGCGCATGTAGCTCATGCCGCCCTGGTACATCAAGTCCACGATGAGCTTCATCTCGTGCATGCATTCGAAGTAGGCTACTTCCGGCTGATAGCCGGCCTCCACGAGCGTCTCGAAGCCCGCGCGGATCAACGAGGTGATACCGCCGCAGAGAACTGACTGCTCGCCAAAGAGGTCGGTTTCGGTTTCCTCGGCAATCGTGGTGCGCAGCACACCGGCACGTGTGCTACCAATCGCACGAGCATAGGCGAGGGTCAGGGCCTCGGCATTACCGGTGGCATCCTGGTAGACAGCCCACAGGGCGGGAACGCCTACGCCCTCGGTGAAGAGGCGGCGCATCATGTGACCGGGGCTTTTGGGTGCAACCATTGCGACATCGATGTCGGCCGGAGGCAGAATCTGCGAGTAGTGCAGGCTGAAGCCGTGCGCTGTCATCAACATCTTGCCGGGAGCAAGCCCCGGGCGAATATCACGCTCAAATACTTCGCGGTGATGCTGATCGGGGATGAGAATCATGATGATATCGGCCTGCTCAGCAGCGCCAGCAGGTGTCGTCACCTGCAGGCCCTCGGCTTCAGCCTTCTCGCGGCTCTTGCTGCCAGCAGGTAGGCCTACCACGACACTGCAACCGTTGTCACGCATGTTCAGGGCATGAGCGTGTCCCTGGCTCCCGTAGCCGATCACCGCCACGCGTTTCCCCTGAATGAGTTCCAGGTTAGCGTCTGCATCGTAGTAAATGTTTGCCATGAGTGTTATCTCCTTCTTTTCGACTTCTTCAAACTAAATGGACCCGCGCGTCATCGCTATACTGCCGGTGCGGGCGACTTCGCGAATGCCGTAGTCCTGCAACAAACCTACAAGCTTTTCCACTTTTTCTTCGCTTCCGGTCACTTCCAACGTAACCGTGTCCTGGGCTACATCGACGACATGGGCGCCGAAGAGATGTCCAAGTTCGCTAATTTCATTGAAATGCGATGCGGCGCCATTGACCTTAATCAGGGCCAGCTCTCGCGCTACTACAAGTTCAGATGAGAGATTGATGATATGTCGTACATTGACAATTTTGCGTAGCTGCTCGACTAGCTGCTCGACTCCCACTTCGGAGTCGTTCATAACGACCGTGATGCGCACCACGCCTGGCTGTTCGCTACGTCCAAGCGCGAACGATTGCAACCTGGCGCGACGGCGACGAAGCACCCCAACGATGCGGTCGAGCGCTCCCTGCTGTTCATCTGCGAATACGACCAGGGTATGCGAACGCTCGGATCCCGGCTGAGCATTGGACTGGCCCGCTCGTTCTGTAGGAGCAGCTTGATCAGTCATGTCCTGCGTTTTCCTCCGTTTCCTCGATCATATTGGTGATGGCAGAGCCAGGAGCGACCATCGGATAGACATTCGCCTCCGACTCGATGACGAAATCAATAATTACAGTACCCTCCTCTTCCATCGCCTGGTGCACAGCTTCTGCCACTTCCTCGCGCTTAGTGACACGTATGCCTTTCAGCCCGTAGGCGGCTGCTAACTGAACATAGTCAGGCCCGCTAATAGGCGTCTCGGAGTAGTTGCGCGAGTGGAAGAACTGCTGCCACTGGCGCACCATGCCCAGGTAGCCATTGTTCATGATTGCGACTTTAATGGAGAGGCCCTCCTGTTTCAGGGTGGCCAGTTCCTGGATATTCATCTGGATACCCCCATCGCCAGCTACCACCCAGACTGGAGTATCAGGCATACCCATTTTGACGCCCATTGCAGCAGGGAGGGAAAAGCCCATGGTGCCAAGCCCACCGGAGGTAATATGGCTATTGGGGCGGGTCCAGGTGTAGTGGCGGGCGGTCCACATCTGGTGCTGGCCCACATCAGTGACGATAATGGCCTCACCCTGTGTTTCCGCATGGATCGCTTCTATGATTGAGATCGGATCGGGAGATGTCGTGTCGCGGGGGATGGCAGCAATGCGCGCATTATCCTCGGCCTCCCAGTCGCGTATTTCGTTGATCCACGCGCGATGATCGCCAGGCTCAATCGCCTCGACAAGGGCATTCAAGGCGGCTTTAGCATCGGCCACGATAGGCACGGCTGCGGGTTTGACTTTGTGCATCTCCGAGGGGTCGATATCGATGTGGATAATGCGCGCACGCGGCGCAAATTCGCTCACTTTCCCCGTGACACGATCGTCGAAGCGCAGCCCAACGCCAATGACCAGGTCAGCGATGCCGATAGCCTGGTTGACATGCGCAGGTCCATGCATACCTGGCATACCAATGGCCAGGGGGTGTGTTTCAGGAAAGGCGCTCAGGCCAAGCAGCGTGGTGATGACCGGGATATTGGCTTTCTCGGCAAAGGCCAACAATTCGTCGAAGGCCTTTGATAGGATGACTCCGTGACCAGACATAATTAGTGGACGTTGAGCTGCTGCGATGAGTTGCGCGGCCCCGGCAATGGCTGACGGAGATGGCTCCTGGGCTGGTTTAACACGAACATAGCCGGGCGGGGTCGATGGATGGTAAAGTGTTTTGCTAAACTGGACATCCTTGGGTACATCGATGAGTACAGGGCCGGGGCGACCACTGCGAGCCAGCTGGAAGGCCTCGTGTACGATATCCGCCAGGTCTTCGACGCGCGGTACCAGGAAGTTGTGCTTTGTAATCGGCTGGGTCACTCCAAGAACGTCGGTCTCCTGAAACGCATCGCGCCCGATAAAGGGACGGGCCACCTGTCCGGTGATGGCCACAATTGGTGTGGAGTCCATGTAAGCCGTGGCAAGTCCGGTGACAAGGTTCGTAGCGCCGGGACCGCTGGTTGCCACGCACACTCCGACCTTGCCCGTTGCGCGCGCGTAGCCATCGGCGGCGTGGGCGGCGCCCTGCTCATGCCGTACGAGTACGTGATGAAGGGCAGGATAAGAAGTGAGTGCGTCATAAAACGGCATGATTGCTCCGCCAGGGTAGCCGTAGAGTAGTTCAACCCCCTCGCGGACTAAGGCCTCACAGAGGATGTGGCTACCTGAAAGCTCTCGTGCTTCACCATCCAGCGCACCTGTCGTTAGCTGGCTCGCCGGGGGCGTCTGTGCGCGCTCTGGCTGTTGAGTGATAGTTGCAGTAATCTGCATGATTCCTCCTCTTGATAGACAATAAAGATGATACAAAGCAAATAAAAAACGAGAACCGCCCGAACTGGGAGGTCCTCGTTAGGTTACCTGCTATGGATTGGTTCGCGTCGTTGCTTCCTTTAATCTCCCTGTGCCGCGTTTGGAACTGGTACCTTTGTTAGCCCTACCAGACTTACAAGCCCGGTAAGGCCGCTAAGGATGAGGCTGAGTACTACCACAAGGAGCAAGCTAGAAAGGGAAAGCACGAGCGCAAACAAAGAAACCGGCGTTGACACGCCGGTTCTGGTGATGCTGGTGCATGCAGGAGTAGCCATGCATGTAGTCTGCATGGAAGAGGGCATACATTCCGCGCGGTTCCAACCAGCGAACAGTGCTGGCCGTTTCGAAGCGTTCGACGATGCTGACATAATTCTACTCTAACTCCTGGCAAAATAAACGAAAAACAGAAGCTACGCCAGCAACTTTGCTGAAGCCTCTGGAAGCATTTCTTTGCTTGTCTTGAGGATACACTACTCACCGTCTGTTTGTCAAGCCTCGGCACACCGCGTCAGACATTTGAAGATAATGCCTGCATCCTGTGGCATCCCAGACATCAACCTCCATGTGAAGGGGCCACTCGCTCCTGCGCCGCTCTTGTACTTCGGCGGCTGATGTCAGGGGCAGCTGGAAGCGTAAAGTAGAAGCGACTTCCTTCCCCTGCTATGCCCGAACTTTCCACCCAGATGCGCCCCCCCATAGCTTCCACGAGTTGTTTGCAGATATACAGTCCCAGGCCCGTCCCCCTTACAGGTCCAACCACGTCGCGTTTGAGACGCACAAATTTACCGAAGAGCATCGGAATTTCTGCAGGCGGGATACCAACTCCGGCATCCTGCACACAAATACAAACTTTATACCCTTCGCCCGCGGGGAAGTCAGGTAATTGCGCGCTCACCACCACCACTGTGTCCTTCGGTGAGTACTTGAATGCATTGGAAAGCAGGTTCATCAGCACCTGGTGCAGGTGTTGCCGGTCGGCCATGACGGCAAGCATCTCGGGAATGTTCACCTCAATGTGATACTCCTGCTGCTTCTGCGGCTCGAAGAGATTGATTACTTCCTGTACAACCTCGGCAAACGGCAGCACCTCGATTTGAGGTGCTTTTCCTTGAGAGTCCCCTTGAATCGTATCGAGCACATTACTGACCAGTTGCTGTAATTCCTCGCATCCCTGAACCGCCAGGTTAATGAAATTAGCCTCCCTCGTAGCATCCAGCTGCCCCTGGTACTCTTGCAGTAATTCAAGATAACCATGCACCGCCGTCAGTGGCGTACGTAGCTCGTGATTCACATTCAGCAGGAACTGGTCTTTCAGTTCATTCAAATGATGTTCCTGCTCGTAGGCTGCAGCGATCTGCGCCGCCTGCTCCTCTAATTGCTTATTCGCTTCACTGAGAGCCTGGTTTTTGCTGTGCAATTCCAGCTGCACCTGGCGCAGCTCCTTATTATAGTAGATCGTCTCGCGAATGGTGAAAAACTGCCGTAACAGGACCAGCCCGACGAGTGCTATCTCTCCAAAGTAAACGCCTCGTGCTAAGCTAACATCCACACCTTTGCGCCAAGTAAAGAACGTCAGCACTATCACCGCCGGGATGAGCGCATAGGGGAGCAGAGAGCGCAATCCGGTTGAGGCCGCGATAATTGCATCGCGCGAGTAT
>WNFO01008228.1_pt1 | contig 11111 bp, 15 predicted proteins | sample 5400251 | NCBI WGS metagenome assembly WNFO01 (sample SAMN13153354, study PRJNA577476) | soil metagenome | isolation source: 100 cm saprolite under Madrone tree | place: USA:California | collected 2016-06-14 | reverse complement strand
CGACATGTTAGCCTCGGCGGCTAAACCAAAATAATCTATGCTACACATCATCTGGTACATCATCGTCGGTTTCATCGTCGGTTTGATTGCACGCGCCGTCATGCCCGGTGCGCAGCAGCTCGGTTTCATCTTGACTACGCTGCTTGGTATCGGTGGCTCCATTGTAGGAGGATTAATCGGGCGTTTGTTTTCCAAACCGGAGCCGGGCTCAGCCTTTCATCCGGCCGGTTTCATCATGTCGATCATCGGCGCGATTATCCTGCTATTTATCTGGATAAAATTGGTGGCCTGAGCAAGGCATTCGCGTTGCTCACCTGCGTGCGGAATGAGAGGGAAACAACGCCTCCTATTCCGCGTTGGAGCTTCCCGTTCTACGTTCGGAGTTTGACCGCTGCAGTAAGACCAAAGTCCAATTGCGGTTGTGGCTTGCTTTTTTCAAGCTGCCTCCGGTAAGACTGTAAATTATGAACAAGTATATCGCCGAATTCATCGGAACATTCTTCCTTGTCCTGACGATTGGCTGCACCGTGGTTGGGGCAGGTACGGGGGTGATCGCCCCACTCGCAATCGGCGCGGCGCTCATGGTGATGGTTTTTGCCGGCGGCCATATCTCCGGCGGACATTACAATCCGGCGGTGACGCTCGGTATCTTTATCCGCGGTAAACTGCAATCAGCCGACGTAGTGCCTTACTGGATTGCACAGCTCGCCGGTGCGGCCGTCGCCGCGTTACTGGTGAACAAAGTTCTTCGCGCTGGTGTCGCGGTCACGCCCATCGCGCTGCATGTTGGCCCCGCGTTGCTTGCGGAATTTCTCTTCACGTTTGCGCTCGTGTATGTGGTATTGAACGCGGCCACCGCCGAGGGCACGTCAGGAAATTCATTCTATGGCCTGGCGATCGGCATGACCGTGATGACCGGCGCATTTGCTGTCGGCGACATTTCGGGCGGCGCGTTCAATCCCGCAGTCGCTTTGGGCATTTGCATTCTTGGCATTTCCGATTGGGGCAACATCTGGATCTATCTGCTGGCGAACTTCGCCGCCGGTGCGCTTGCTGCAGTGATCTTTCAGATGATTAATCCGGCGATGCAGATCACGCCCATCGCGACGGATGAGCCGCCTTACGAAACACCCGATTGAAAACTCAGCCAACAACTCTGGAGAAAAATATGAATCAAACCAAAATCATTGCAGTTATCGTCATAGTTTGTGCTGTCGCGTCACTTACAAACGCGGCTACGATTCCCGCTGGAACGACTCTGGCGGTAACGACCGTCAGTCTTATTACCTCGCAAGATGCCGTGGGCAGCAGCTTCGAGGCGAAGATTGCCCAGGACGTTTCGGTGAAGGGTAGCGTTATGTTGAAAGCCGGAACAAAAGCATTCGGGAAGGTTCACTCTTCTCGTCGTAATCCGCGCAAGTCCGAGGCACTTTCTGTGGAGCTGACACTCGTCGAGGTGAATGGCCGCAGAGTTCCGGTGAAGACGAACACCGTCGAACCGCATGGTCCACCGCAAACTGGGCGCCAGGCGCAGTATGGCCACACCGCCGGCACGACAGTCGTTAATCCGAAAACCTTGCTGCAGTTTCAGCTCCGCCAACCTGTGGCGTTGTAGTCGCTGCGCAACGCACAGAAGCGCCACCGAGGCTATCAGCGGCTATCGAGGCGCTGTCTGAGCGACGGTCGTTTTTGAGACGCCAGGGAGCCCGAGATTCAAACGTAGAATTCGGTCAAGCTCAGCGATCGTTTGCGGGAGCTCGCACGAACCATGGGGGCCGGGAACAATGCACTCTGATTGCGCACCGTCGAGATGCGAGCTCCAATAGGGCACAACGCCGTCGGTGCTGTTTGGCGAGTCGCCTTTCCCGCGATCACCAATGATCGAATGATAAGGTACGCTGATCGGCGCACTGTTGATAACCGGCAACCCTGGGTTCGACGGTTTCAAGCCTGTGATGCTGTTTGGGAGACGTTTGGAACTTCCGGTCAATTGCACGAGGTCAGCGCTGGTAAGCGCGTCCTTCATCTTTGTGGCAATGTTAAGTGGAAGACTGATCAAGCTAATGCCAAATCTACCCAAACCGCTGCTGGCCATCTCGCTCCCGCGATGCGGAGTACAAATGAAGACAACTCGTTTAATCCTGGGATTTGCCTGAAAAATTGTGGCGCGGACAATCAAGCTATCTCTGGACTTTTGGCGGAAAATGCTTTTCGCGGTTTGCCCCAGCGTTTTCTCCCACATCGCCTGAGTGGCCGTAACCACCTGCATGTGAGTGAGCATCCCGCCCATGCTGTGACCGACCACCACGTACGGCCGATGATTTGGATAAAGTTTATCGGCCCTGGCCAGTTCTTCGCGCAGTCGAAGAGCCGAATAGAGGATGGGGTTGCCGGTCGGGTAGGCAAACACCCAGAATTGATAATGTTTACGGATTTCAGGATCGGCTTGAAGTCCATTGATCGTTTGCACCCAGTCGAACGGCGTTGAGAAAAGGCCGTGCACGAAAACAAGCGGGGTTCTATCAGGATCGTAGGGCTGCAGGAAATACAAGCCAGTCTTTTCCATATAATGACCGGATCGAAGCATTGCCATCAATGACACGAGCAGGAGATTAGGCGGCGGCTGGTAATAACCGATTGGCGCTGAGAAATTGGCCGCCAGAGGACAGGTCTTCCCTTCAACACTCGTCATCGGTTGCTTCGCGGGACGCCGAAGTGCGAGTGTGGCATCGGTTGCATGAAAATCGAGCGTTGCTGTGACCGGTGCAGTGATTCCCTTGGCCGGCATGAACTTTTCGGGTGGATTGACGATTCGCACACCAACGAGCGCGCCACCAACACCCTCCTGAATGATTTTCTTCCTGATCAGTTTTTCTTTTACCTGATCCGGGCGCTCAAACGTTGTGAAGTAGTTCGGCGCCCAGACTGCGGAACCGGCCGGTTCAAGCCGTAGGCGGTAACTGTTGTTGTTACCAGTGAGGGTCAGCGGATGGTTCCACAGTTTGCCGCCTTCACTGGCGCGCAGCAGAACGGTAAGTTCACCGCACGCCGCATTGTAGGTCTCACAGGCGGGTGTCCCAATGCCGCTGCCCAGCATGGGGGCAGTCACAGCCGCTGCCTGCAAATAGTCGGCCGCCCGTTTTTCAACTGGCACGCTCAAAGAGCGCGCCTCACGCATGATGCTCGCGGTCGGCGCATATTCAGGACCGTGCGACGTTTGCGGCGCTGTCGCACAGCCAGCAAGAAAGGCGATACACGTTACGGCGGCGATCAGGCGAATGGAGCCTATTGTGTGGCCAGGCTTCATAAGCTTTGCAGTTTGACGAGTATTATCCGGGACGTGGACGAACTTTCGTATAGAACTTTAGGGCTATGCAGGCGATCATTTTCTTGCGATACAACTCGAGAAATTCGCGCCTGTACTGAAAAAACATGGTGTTTGAACTGATCACCCGCGTTCGCTCAAGAGTTGTCCTGTTTCGTGCTCGAATAAAGTGAAACCAGCCGGGCGATCAGGACTGCCACGTAAAGCAGACCGGTCATTGCTTCCATTGCCGCAAGCCAGCGCGCAGCTCTTGAAACCGGAGTGATGTCACCATAACCGACAGTGCTCAGCGTGATGAAGCTAAAGTAAAACCCGGTGAATCCGTTCATGGATTGCGCGCCGCGGCTGGTGTTGAAAGAAAACGCACCGCCAGGGGTTAACTGATCGACAAGCCAGTATGCGACAGTCCACATCAATCCCAGCATAAGATAAACCGAGACGCTCGCGCATAACACTTCAACCGTTACAACAGGCGCTTGCAGAATGAAGTGCAACAGATGTGCGATCACAAACGCCAGCAGCAGGAGCGCGCAGATGAGGAAAACCGAAGGATGAACCAGGTCCGGCCAAAAATGATTAATCCATCTGGCCGTGAGAGCTGGAACCGCAAGCGCGAGTGCAATGGCGAGCGTGCGCCTTCGGTTGGCGACAGCGATCACAGCAGCCACCAGGACCAACGAAAACGAAACGGACAGAATAAGATGGCCGCCTTCGAGTTCTTCGATGAAAGGCGCACAGATCAGGAGAACGGCCAGTGCAATAAGAAGCTGCACCATGGAGAAGCGATCCATTCCGAATCGGCGCATCATCTGTTTCGATGAATGTCTTGGAAGCGTCGTTTCCTTCATTCAGCTTTTCCGCGGCCGTGTACTGCATATTCCGGATTTCATAGATCGTAATCTGCCGTTCGTACTAAATCCGTCGAATCTTTGCAATGCTCAGGCTTAGAAAGCTAGAACTCGTTTTTACTTATTACTCCGACTTCAGATACTTCATTTGCCTCGTACCAGCTTCGCGGCTGTCATCCGGCCGCTCTTCAATCAATTCCTCAGCGGGCACAGTGTGAAAGGAAACGACTGCCCAATCCGCCGCGTTATTGATTACCGGGCGATGCCAAACATTCATGGGGATTGAAATCCACCGCCGTTCCAACGGCGCGTCAGGATCGCTAACCAAAACATTCGACTGCCACTTTCCCGGCTCACCGGTTTGGAAATCACCGCTGCCTTCGAACGACATCATCCGTTGGTGACTGTTTGGATGTCTTTCGGCGCCTGTGTCCGCGCCCGCGCGCAGAACAAAGACCCATGCAGATCGGATCTCAGCCGGTAGTGTCGTTACAAAAATGTCTAACGGAATCGGCTCCCAACTCATGAGCGCATCTTTTTTTTGAGCCAGCGCCTCGCTCACGCGTACCACCACAGAGCGAATGTGGTCGCGCACGCTGCCCGATCGCAACGCCGCATCGAGCAATTCAAGCCGCGAACGTTCTTCTGCCGTCATGTCATGTATCCTTTTGCTTCCTAACAGTTCCTTTTTCTTTAACTAATACTTCCTAGTTCATCTTTATGAAACTGCTCGCACTCATTGCATTTACGTCCGCCGCAACATTCGCCTGCGCGGTGAATATTCCGCTTACGCAGGAAGAGCTAGTCCGTCGCACTCAGGAGCTTTACGATGCGGTCGCGTTCGCTAACCAAGCGCCGTGGAAAAAATATTTCGCTGACGACTGCATCTTCGCGGACGAGAAAGGTCGCGTTTTCGACAAATCAAAGCTGGTTGCCGACATCACACCGCTTCCCGTGGGATATTCCGGAACGATCAAGATTGAGAACGCCCAGAGCCGGATCATTGGGAACACAGCAATACTGAGTTATGATGCGGACGAGACTGAGACAATCTTCGGCCAAAAGCTGAAAGCGCGGTATCACGTCACTGACACGTGGCTTCGGCGCAACGACAATTGGCAAATCATCGCCAGCCAGGCACATCGCTACTATGAAGATCCTGCCATCGGAACAGCCGACTCCAAAAAATTTGCTGACTATATCGGCACGTATGAACTCGCGCCCGGGCAAACCAGATCCATCATTGCCGAAGGCGACAAGTTGTTTGTTGAACGCAACGGTAAAAAAGAGCAGCTGCTCCCGGAAACGTCAGAGATTTTCTTCCGCAAAGGTATCGAAGGCCGAATTCTCTTTCGTTATGCTTCCACGGGCAAAGTCGACACGCTGATTGATCGCCGTAACAACGAAGATGTTATTTGGCGCAAAACAACGGAAAGTAAGAAGTAACAAGGAAGAATTAAGAAGTGTCTTTGGATCGTCTTAAGATTGTTACGAAAATAGCAATCAACTCGGCACATTCCTGCCGGATAACTGCGAGTGTTCTGCAGGGACGATTTTTCCTTCAACGAGCAGTTCAAGCCAATAAGCGGTCTCTTCAAGCTCGCGCAGCGAGTCGCCACATTTCGCGATGAACTCCGCCTTACTGCGCCCCCGATATGCCTCGCGATAATTTGCTCCGACTGATGTGCCTGAACGAAGCAATTGTTTTGCAACCACCTGAGCCGGTGTTGTCTTCGGTATTGTCGAAAACGTTCTGATGACCTGTAACGCAAAACGTTTCGTTCTGTCCTGCAAATCTCTTGGTTCGTTATGCACGTCCCGATTCTTGATTCATACTTTTTCCTTCTCACTTGTCCGTAGGACGATCTTTCCAAACGCGCCTGATTCCATTACAATGCGATGTGCCTCGCCGGCCTCGGCCAGGGGAAGTTCTTTACCGATCGCTGGACGCAACGTCCCGTTTTCCAAACCGGCCACAAGCGCGGCGTGAATGCTGGCCAACTCTTCTGGCGGCGTATTTGGCAAAACCATTCCGCGAACATCTGCATCGCGCTGCATCGTGTCTCGGGGATCGATCTCTACGCGGCCGCGGCTCCCGATGACCACCACGCGCCCGCCTTTCGTCAGAATCGTCAGATCGTTCCCCAGATTCACGTTCGCCAGCAATTCCACAATCACGTCAACGCCGCGTCCGCCTGTCGCCTTCATAATTTCGGCGAAGTGATCATCCGCACGATGATCGAACACTTCGTGCGCGCCCTGTTCGTGCGCGAGCTTGAGACCTTCGTCACTGCCCGCGGTTCCGAACACGCGCAGACCGCGAGCGCGAGCCAGTTGCACCGCCGCACTTCCGACACCGCCGCTCGCACCGTGCACGAGTACCGTCTCATCGGGTTTCGCGTGTCCGCGCTGGAACAACCCGCGATATGCGGTCGCGTACGGCGTGCCCATGGCTGCGCCTTGGGCGAAGGAGACATTTGGCGGCAGGCGATGTACTTGCGCCGCTTTACACAACGCACGCTCTGCATACGTGCCGCTTATTGAGCCAGCGGTGTAAACGCGGTCGTCTCGTTTGAATTCATTCACATTAGAGCCGACATGCTCAATTACGCCTGCGCCATCGTTGCCCGGCGTGTAAGGCAAATCTGGCAGTCGCGCGTACTTTCCCGCGCGGATGTAAGTCTCCACCGGGTTCACTCCGATTCCGTGCATCTGAACGAGCACTTCACCCGGGCCCGGGTGCGGCGTCGGCACTTGTTCCAACCGAAGAACTTCCGGACCTCCAAATTGATGCACCCTGATTGCCTTCATTGTTTTTAGTTCTCTCATCACTTCTCTATCCGAAGGAGATTGTTTGTCTGTGGCTGTTCTGTAATCAAATTACGATCATGAATTCCAACAGATCGCCGCAGGATTTTCCTTACAAAACTTACCTCAACATTCTGCATGGACCGCTCGAAATTATCGATGTGCAGAAGCTGGCCGACCCTTGCACCGACAAATGGTACAACCAGACGCTTTGTAAGGTGAACGATTCGGTTATCAGGATGGCCGTGGTGCAGGGTGAGTATCACTGGCATGAACACAACGACATCGACGAATTCTTCTTCGTGCTTGATGGGCGGTTCCTCATCGATCTCGAAGATCGCGTAGTCGAGCTTGTGCCGCGGCAGGGCTTTGTTGTTCCCAGAGGTGTGCGTCACCGAACGCGCGCGCCTCAACGGACGGTCATCCTGATGGTCGAGCGCGCGGACATCATTCCGACCGGCGATTGAAGTCCGATGGCGGCTCGTCGGCGGTGAAAGCCCGTCGCTACAGTGAAAGCACCAAAGATTATTTCGGGCGGGCAGACAGGCGTTGATCGCGCCGCTCTCGATGTTGCGCTCAAACACGGAATCGATTGCGGTGGGTGGTGTCCCGCCGGACGGCTCGACGAATTCGGCAGGATTCCGGATCGCTATCCGGTTCATGAACTGCAAGCCGGCGGTTTTACAGAACGCACCATGCAGAACGTGAAAGATTCTGATGGAACTGTCGTGATTTACAGTGGCCAAATCGGCGGCGGAACTGCGCAAACAGTTCGGCTCTGCGTTGACCTAAAGCGGCCCCACGAATTGATTGACGCGTCAAAAATTCGCGCGGAAGACGCGGCGAGCCTGATCGCCGATTTTGTTCGCGCGAAGAAGATCAAGATCCTGAACGTTGCCGGTCCGCGCCAGAGCGAGTGGCCGGAAGGATACGAGTACGCGTTGCGCGCTCTCGAGACTTTTGTAGGAAGCGAAAAACTGTAGTGGCAGGCGTGTCGCCTGCAATCGTGATCACGCAGCCGACACGGCCGCCTCACAATATTATTCGTAACGCAGCGATTCGACCGGATCGAGCCGTGCGGCGAAGTACGCAGGGATCAGCGCCGCCAACGAACAGATTAAAAAGGCGCTGATGCAGATGATGGTAACATCGTGCGGAACGACTTCGGCCGGGATGGACGAAAATTGATAGACCTCGCGTGGGAAAATCTCGATGTGCAACGTCGATGCCAGCCAATGACTGAATTCGTTCCGGTAGCGGATCAACGTCATTCCCAAGCCCAGCCCTGTCAGCGTTCCGAAGAGCCCGACAATTGTCCCCTGGCCAAGGAAAACCCAAATGATTTGGCCGATATTGGCCCCGAGGGCCTTCACAATTCCAATTTCGCGCCGCTTCTGGACCGTCACGGTGATCAGCGTGCTCATGATACCAAACGCCGCCACAATGACGATAAAGAACAACAGGAAAAACATCACCGTGCGCTCGAGCCGAACCGCTTCGAAATACTGGCGATTCATGTCGATCCACGTTTGCGCGTATTCTGGCGGCTCGAGAAATTGCTGGATCTCTTGTTTCACGCGCTCGGCCCCATACGGGTTATCAGTCTTCACGGTGATGCCGTGCAAAGCGTCTTCCAGGCCATATAACTCCTGCCCGACATAAACCGGCACGAGCAGGAATTCGGAATCGTGCAGGTAATGGCCGGTCTCGAAAATCCCGGTGACAGTCAGCTCTTTCGGGAGAATCACGTCGCGCAATTCGTCGATCGCTTTCTTTTCTTCTTCGCCCTTCGCATTCTCAAGTTTCTTAACGCTGTCGAGGACCTGGCCGAGATTGCCGGGCGAATAAATTGTCACCTTATCGCCTACGCTGACTCCGAGTTTTCGCGCCAGCTCAATCCCGAGCACTGTCGATTCGCCTTCGAGGTCGAGTTTCCCAATTTTGATGAATTTTTGCAGGGGAATCACTTTCTCTTCCTGCTGGGGATCGACACCCCGAATCACCGGTGCGAGCCGCCGGTTGTGAAATTCGGCAATCACAGGGCCTTGCACATACGGAGCGGTGGCAACCACGCCCGGAGTCTTGTCGATTTTCGTCTTGAGCGCTCGCCAATCGCGCATGACATCCTCCGAAGTGACGAGAATGTGGGCGTCAAAATCGATTACTTTCTGCCGCAGCTCCCGATCAAACCCGGTCATAACCGAAATCACGAGGATAAGCACCATCACGCCGAGCATTAACCGAAATCACGAGGATAAGCACCATCACGCCGAGCATTACGCCAATGATCGAGATCAATGTGATGATCGACAGAAATGTGCGCTTCGGCTTCAAGTACCGGAACGCCAGGAAAAGACTAAACGGCAGTTTCAATTCGCTCTAAGCGTGGCGGCAAACTCACTTGAATTCAACCGCTGAGCGGCCTTCCGGGTAGCGCACGCGTCTCGCGTGCTGGTTTCGGCGTCACGCCGAAACGAACTTTCCCTGGATCGCGCTGGCCGGTCGCGAGACTGAGCTTACAAGAAAAGTTCGCGATCGCGAGACGCGCTCGCCAGACACGCGGGACGCGTGCGCTACCCTAATTTTACCGCATGCGCCTTTAGCTCTTCGAGCGTGACGAATTCGAGCGCGGAAGCATGGGTTGCTTCGAGATCGACCGGCGCGGCGCGATTGTGGTCAAGCGCGCTTTTCCAGCGCGTAACACACACGCACCACGTGTCGCCGGGCTTCAATCCGGGAAAACCCCACTCCGGCAGTGGCGTGATCAGGTCATTGCCGTCCAGCACGGAGAAATCCAAAAACTCCTGCGTGACTTTCACGCAAACCGTGTGCTGACCCACATCCTCCGGCCCGGTGCGACAGAAACCGTCACGATAAAAGCCGGTCATTGGGTCGCGACAACAACATTTCAATTCTGTTCCCAAAACATTCGTCGGCATAAAAATCAATTCGAACGACGAACCTTAACCATCGGCATCATGAATATCAAAGCGATGCGTCCTTGCGTCGCTTTTCGCCTTGCCATGTGCTAGCGATTAGCGATGAAGAATCAAACAATGCCAATCCGCGCAAAATGCCAGAGATTGGAAGAGACTCGTCCGATTCTATTGCGACGTGTTCGGATGCGAACGCAAAGGTCCCGAGCGCGATCTGTGTGCTGAATGGCTCGATAAAGTGAACGCGGTTCCAAATGCGCATCTTCGCGGCGTTCATTTGCGCTTGCCGGGGTATGAGGAGGAAGGGCCGACGCTGGAGATTTTCAGCTACGATCAGTTGATCGAAGGCGAACTGCCGAAGTCTAACCAGTGCGGATTCGCCCACATCGCATTCGCGGTGGACGATGTCGATGAGGCCTTGCAGGCAGTGATCGCAGCCGGCGGCGGAGCAGTAGGAGAAATTGCCAGCGCCGAAGTAAAAGGGGTTGGTCTACTTCGTGTGGTGTATGCGCGCGATCCTGAAGGCAACATCGTAGAGCTGCAGAGGTGGAGTTGAACTGCACCGTGTAAGTTTGTTTGTGACTAGGCAAGCCGTCATCGCCTACTGGCTAATACCTGCGGAGCCGGCGCATAGTTTTTTTCACAGAGTCATCGACGATCTTGCGCGCCGATACGAGGCGGCTGCCTTCGAGCCGCATGTGACACTTCACGTCGGAGCAGATCGCGCTGATTCGGTCCAGCAAGCGCTCGCGGAATCCGCGCGTGAATGCACACCGATCAAACTCAAGCCACTTGGGATTCAGCAATCCGATGAATTCGTCAAAACGCTTTTCGTGCAATTCGCGTTGAGCGCAGAACTGCGGCAAGCAAATGAGATCATGCGCAACGCTGCGCAGGATTCCTCAGAGTACGACTTGAAACCGCACTTGAGCTTGCTCTACAACAAAATGGAAGCTGCGGTCCGGCGCGAGCTCGCCGCATCGATTGTTGTACCGTTCTCCCAGATCACTTTTGACAGAATTAAAGCGGTGCGCTGCGTTTCTCCTACGCAGTCCCGCGCGGATGTTGAGAGTTGGCGGGTGGTCGCGGCAGCAGGCTTGTTAAGCTGTCGCGAGGATAGCGTCTGACATAGACGCCCTACAGTTCAACTATTCGGTACGGTTTTCCGCTCTTATGCAGTGCCGGCGCGGAGAC
>WNFO01022920.1_pt1 | contig 11112 bp, 9 predicted proteins | sample 5400251 | NCBI WGS metagenome assembly WNFO01 (sample SAMN13153354, study PRJNA577476) | soil metagenome | isolation source: 100 cm saprolite under Madrone tree | place: USA:California | collected 2016-06-14 | reverse complement strand
CGGCCTTGCCAATCGCCGAGGCCTTCCCAATCAGCACAAAGACCAAATTCTCGGCCGGAAAATGTTTCTGGATCACCTGCTTCGCCATTTCCGACGTCACCGCATCGACGCGCGACTCCAATTGGTTGATGTCGTCGTCGCCCAGTCCATAAAACTCGTTCGTCGCGATAATTTGCGCTAACTGTCGCGAAGTCTCAATGTTCGGCGGAAACTGCCCCTTGATATAGCTCTTCGCAGATTTCAGCTGTTCGTCCGTAACACCGTCCTTGTGGAGCTTCTCCAGCACCTGTAGCGCCAGATCGATCGCCGGCGTCGTCGTATCATTCTTCGTAAAGCTGAAAATCCCAAACGGTCCCGGCGCTTTCCGCGAATCGAAGAAGGAAGATACGCCGTAGGTATAACCGGACTCTACGCGCAACGCCTCATTCAACTCCGAAGTAAATCTCCCGCCGAAAATTGTGTTCACAACGCGAATCGCCACGCGATCCGGGTCATTGCGCGCAATCCCCACATTCCCAAATGCAAAATACGTTTGCGTGGCGTCGTCCTTGTCCACCAACAGCAAGCGCTTGCCTTTCACCGGCGCGGTAGCTGCAATCGGCGAAGCCGCAACGAAACGAGTCGCCCATCCGCCGAATACATCCTCCAGTTTCTTCCGCATCTCTGCGCCATTGAACTCCCCCGCCACCGCCAGCAGCGTGTTCCCCGGTGCATAGTTCGTTTCGTAGAACTTTGCAATCGCGTCGCGTTTGATCCTCTGCAGCGAAACTTCATCGCCGCCCGACGGTCTTCCGTAAGGATGGATTCCATACAAATATCCGTAGTAGTACGGCCCCAGCACCTGCTGCGGATCATCCTTCGCCGCGCGCACCCCATCAATGGATTGCGCCAGCAGCTTGTCCACTTCGGCCTGCGGAAACGTCGGGTGCAGCAGCGCATCCGAGAACAGCTCCAGCCCGCGCGTCAAATCCTTGGTCAAAAACTCCGTGCTCACGTTGCTGTAGTCCGCTCCCGCGTCCGCCTCAAACTCAGCACCTATGTAATCGAGGTCCGCGGCAAACTGCTGCGCCGTTCGCGCCTTACTCCCCTTCCTCAACAATCCCGCGGTAATCGACGCCAGCCCATCCTCGCCAGCGGGGTCCGCCGCCGAGCCCGTGTTCACAATCGCGTATAAATTGATCATCGGCACGCCGTGCTTTTCCAGCAGCAGCACGGTCAATCCATTCTTCAAGACGTATTTCTTATGTGGCGGAATGTGCAGCGTCTGCCCCGCTGCCGAAGAAGCAACGATCGCCATAAGCAGGAGAGCACGGGCGGGCATTGCAAGAGTTATAGGGGCGCGCTTCAGCGCATCCCAGTACAGTTTCCGCAAACCTTTCAATGTATGAGCAATCTCCCGTACTTTCTTTCCGCCGCTCATGGCTTGCTCTTTTCTTCCGCACTCTCGGGAATCAATGTCGCCACCGTGCGGTTGTTCACTCCGAAATACGCCTTCGCGACGCGCTGCACGTCTTCTTTAGTCACTGCCGAATAATTCTTCGCCGCATCAAACAATTTTCTGTAGTCTCCAAAGAAAACCTCGTATGTCCCGATCGTGTTCGCTCGTCCGTTGATCGTGCGCATCTCCCGGTAAAACTCCGCAAGCCGTATATTTTTGGCCTTCTCCAACTCCGTGTCGCTGACCATCGCATTTTTCGCGTTCTCGAACTCCTCATACATCGCCTTCTCGCACTTTTGCGGGTCCACTCCTTGCTTGGGCTGCGTCACTACTTCCACAATCGAGGGGTCGAATGCTGGCTCGACCGACGACGAAACGTCCAGCGCGATTTGGTCCCTGTCCACCAGGCGCTGGTACATCCGTGAACTCTCCCCCTGGAACAACACGGTCCGCAAAACGTTCAACGCGTAATAGTCCGGGTTGTTCGTCCGCGGAATGTGGTACGCCACTAGCACCAAGGGCAGTTGCGCCTGCTTTCGCACTACCAGGCGCCGCTCTCCCATCTGCTCCGGCTCCAAGGTGACCACCGGAGGAGGTGGCGCGTGCGTTGGAATCGGCTCAATGTATTTCTCGCAGAGCTGGAAAATTTCTTCGGGAGAAACATCACCGGCCACGACCATCGTTGCGTTATTCGGCGAATACCCCATCTCGAAGTGGTGCTTGAGTTGTTCCATGGTCCAATGCTCGATATCGCTCATCCATCCCACTACCGGCCAGTGGTATGAGTGCGCGATGTACGACGTTGCCCATAGTTGCTCGTCCAGCAGCCCGCCATTGTCGTTGTCGGTGCGCAGCCGCCGCTCGGAAGCCACTACTTCGCGCTCCGATTTGATTTTCACCGGATCGAAACTCAAGTCGCGGATGCGGTCCGCCTCTATGTCGTAAATCAAATTCAGCGCTGACCGGGGAAACCAATCCTGGTAAACGGTCACATCCTTTGTCGTGTACGCGTTATTCGCGCCGCCGTTCGCTTCCATCGCTTTGTCCAGCTCGCCCGGCCCGTACTTCTTCGCCCCGTTAAACATCATGTGCTCGAAAAAGTGCGAAAGCCCCGTCGTCCCCGGCCCCTCATTGCGCGACCCAATACGATAAAAAATGTATAACGCAACGTTCGGGATGCTGTGGTCGGTCTGCACCAGCACCTTCATCCCATTCTTTAGCGTCTTCGTCGCCACCGGAAACTCCTGCCCTTGTGCTGGCATTACGAACGACGCGCACAAAAGCGCGAACGACGCGTTCCGAAACCATCTGATTGTCCTCATGAACCCACCCCCGTGAACCAACGCTAATGTGTTGAGCTCAGCTTTTTTCCTAGTACTTCCTTCTTGCTTTCTTCTTTCTCGCTTCTCCCGCTTCCCGTTCGCGTGCATTTCCTTCACTGCCAAATCGCAAACACCCTCACCGCGCCCCCTGACCCGCCTTCCAGCTTAATCGGCGCTATCACCAAAAACGCCGCCGCGTCCGGCAAGCCGCTCAAATCCGCTAAATTCTCGATCTGGTACAAGCCGGCCCCCAGCACCAAATGGTGCACCGCAAAATCCTCCGAGGCTCCATAGTCCACACTCATTGTGTCGCATCCAATCCCACTCACTTTGCGCGAGATCAATAACTTCGCCGCCTCCGCCGAGAACCCTGGAAAGTGCATTTTCCCCTGCTCGTCTTGATTTCGATACTTCTGCGCATCCGGCCACCGCGAAGCCCAGCCGGTCCTCAGCAGCACAATCGAGCCTTCTAAAATCCTGCCGTGCTTTTTCTCCCAAGCTTCGACGTGCGCCACCGGCACTTGATAGTCCGCATCCTTCGCGCTTTCCTCGCGGACATCCAGCACAACGGCCGGGCCAAAGAATTGTTTCGCTGGAATTTGATCCACGGTGGTCTTTCCGGGAGGGAAATGAATCGGCGCGTCCAGATGCGTGCCGTAATGCTCCAGCATCCAAAAACTTCGCGTGAAGTAGCCGTTCTTCTCCACCGTGGCATTCACTTGCGCTTCAAACCAACGCTTGTCCCCCGGCCAGGGCACCAGCTTGTCATTGATCGCGTAGCTGAGGTCCAGCACCTGCGTCTTCCCGCTGACAATGCCGGAGAGCAAACTGTCACGCTCCGGTTTCTGCGGAAAAAGCGTCATAGGAAGGAACATCATAAGCGTGACAGCAGCAGCAACGAAACTGCTCAACCGCCAAAAGACACCCATCTTTCCTCCAGCAGACCGTCACCGCCACGAACCTGTCATCCTGAACCCATCCAACGAGGATGGGTGAAGGACCTCAGCGTAGGAGTTTCCGAGCGGAACACCTGCCATCTACGGAAGCGGAAGTCCCGGCGTAGCCACAATTCCCGACATCCGCAAAATTTCCAGATACTCCGCGTCGGTAATCGAAGAAATCAGCACCCGCACGTTCTTCAGCAATTTCATCTTCCGAAGCACGCGATTCTCCCGCAGCTCCGCCAGCGTCACCTGCCGCGGCAGCCGTTCGAACGCCCGCAGATCCGCTACCAGATTTTTTTCCTTGGGATCGTGCGGATCCGGATACGGGTCCCGCGTCACTTCCGCAATGGAATAGAGCGACCTCTCCGGCGCGGAGTGATAGCACAGCACGCGGTCGCCCTTGCGCACCTGCTTCAGCGCGCGGATCGCATCCTGCTTCCCGGCGGCGCCGTGCCACATCTCTTTGCCTTTTACGAAAAGCGTATCCCAGTGGTAGTGGTGCGGGTCGGCGCTGAAGATCCAGTGGTGTCGTTGCGCGGTCGGAAGTGCCATCGAGGACTTGAGTCGGCACTATACATTGTGTGTGACGAAAAAGCGAAACAAAATGTGCGAGTTAACTGGTTTTCGACAAATTCGCGCCAGAAATTCCCAGAGACAGCACACCTCAAAGAGTCACCGTATCCCGTGTATTTGCATGTACTTACGTAGCTAAGCGCTTATGTTGACGAAAATCTCGTCCCCACGCACCTCCACAACGTAGCACTCCACACCCACGGTTGGATTCTGCACGACTTTCCCGGTTCGCACATCGTATTGCCAGCCATGCCAGGGGCAGGTCACTACCGGCCCCTCCAGCGGTCCATCCCCCAACGGTCCGCCATGGTGCAAGCAAACACCATTGATGGCGTGGAATTCCCCATCCACATTCGCTAGCGCGACCGCCTTCCCTTCCACCTCGACCTCCTGAATCGTCCCGGGCGGCACATCCCCCGTCTTCGCAGCCAGCACAAACCCCATCCCAATCACCTCTTTCTTTCTCTGTGTGACCTCTGCGAACTTTGTGGTCGGACCTTCTCTTGATTTTGCGGAGTATAGCCCTCTCGTTTCGAATTTGGCAAAGAAACTCGGATAGATTTCGTTTCGCGCGATGCCCTACAGTGGGACGTTAACGTCCCGGCGCAGAAAGATCATCCATGGGTGCCAACGTACAAAAGCGAATCGACGGTCTCGACTGGAACGACGCAGAAGAATCGCTCTCGGACCGCGGTTACGCCGTCACCGATCCAATACTCACGCCCGAAGAATGCGCGTCCATCATCTCCCTCTACAACGAACCAACCCGCTTCCGTAGCCAGGTCATCATGGAACGCCACCGGTTCGGCGTTGGTGACTACAAGTACTTCGCGAATCCTCTGCCCGGAATTGTCGCTGATCTCCGCACCAGCGCGTATCCACGCCTCGCGCCAATCGCAAATCAGTGGGCGAAAGCCTTCGGCAAACCGCAGCCTCCATTTCCTCTCGACCATGCCGCTTTTCTTGAAATCTGTCACCGAGCAGGTCAGACCAAACCTACTCCACTGCTGCTGCATTACGAAGCGGGCGGTTACAACTGCCTGCACCAGGATCTCTACGGCGAAATCGCCTTCCCGTTGCAGATGGTATTTCTACTTGGTCAGCCGGGACGAGATTGGGAAGGCGGCGAATTCCTCCTGGTGGAGCAGCAACCCCGCGCGCAATCCAAAGGGGAAGTGGTCGCTGCGAACCAAGGCCAGGCAATCATCTTCACGACGCGCTTTCGACCCGTGAAGGGTTCCCACGGCTACTATCGCGTCAATCTCCGCCACGGAGTCAGCCGAGTGCAGCGCGGACATCAATCTTTCGCGCATCGCGCCCAATCAAAATGCGTGGCTCACGGCGTTCCACGCCCTGCAGGATTCTCGCCGCCGCCGCATCCGGCATGGTCGGTGTTATACGGTCGAACCGAGCCACGGCCTCATCCCGCGAACCCGGTGGCGTGTTCGCGCCAAGTCGTGCTCGTCTCGCAATGGGCGTGCGAATCCCTCCGGGATGCACGCATGAAACGGAGACGGAGGTCCCTTCCAATTCGTGCCGCAGCGCCTCTGTAAATCCACGCACCGCAAACTTGCTGGCGGAATATGCGCTTTGGCCCGCCGGTGCGACAATTCCAAATACGCTGGAAATATTCACGATGTGCGCGCTCGGTTCCTTCTTCAATAGCGGCAAGAAATATTTCACCCCGTACACGACGCCCCAGAAATTAATTCCCATCAGCCAGCGCAGATCGTCCAGCGAAATCTCCTCGAACCTGCCGTGCAGCGCCACACCCGCATTGTTAATCAAACATCTTGCGCAAAGGCCTCCATGGCGGACTCATCGGAGACATCCACGATATGCGTGGTTAGCTGGACGCCTCTTTCGCTCAGCGAAGCAGTTGTCTGTTGCAGTCCCGCTTCATCGATATCCGCCAACGCCAGCGCGGAACCCGCAACCGCAAGCTGGCGCGCGAGCGCGCGCCCGATGCCGGAGCCGGCTCCGGTGACTACCGCCACACCATTGGCCAAGAATGGCATCGATTTCGTCAGTACGCACTCTTTGCTGCGCTGGCCTCAGAACACTTCCAGGCCACGATTGATCTGCGGGATCGCAGCGTGCGGATCGACCAGGTGCGTCCTAGGAATTTTCACGCCGGACTCTTTCATGACCAGACCAATCGGCAAATCCATCTGATCTTGCGCCAGCATCATGCGCGCCATCAGGTCCATGCCGGGAGTCACCACCGGGCCGAATCCGTAGCGCAACTGCGAAGTCCCAATGACGTAGAGGTTCTTGTACTCCGCCAGGACACAGCCGCCGTAAACCTGGGCCGTGCTGCCCTTGACCTTCACCAGGCCAGGCGGCAGAAACGGGAAACTCACGTGATAGCCCGTGGCGCAAACCACCGTGTCGAACTCTTCGCTCGTGTCATCCACGAAATGCACGGTCTGGCCCTCAAACCGCGCGATGTCTTTCCGCGGCTGGATGCGCCCGTGCTTCATGTAATAGAGCAACTCGCTATTGATGGTGGGATGCGCCTCAAAGATTTTGTGGTCCGGCTCGGGCAAACCGTAGTCCGAATATTTCCCGATCGCGATGCGCAGAATCACCCGCAGAAAAAGCCGCTGCGCCCACACCGGAAACCACGGCTTGATCAATTCCGCCGACGGAATCCCGAAGAGCGTCTTCGGCAAAAACCAGTAGCCGCGTCGCAAACTAATGCGCGCCGTTTTTCCCACCCGCGCTGCTTCCGCCGCAATGTCGCACGCGGAATTTCCGCCGCCAATTACCAGCACGCGCTTTCCCGCCAACTGTGCGGGCGTCCGGTAATCCTTGGAGTGCATAAACTCGCCTGCAAATTTTCCCGGATAATTCGGAAATCGCCGGTCCCAGTGATGACCGTTGCAGACGATCAATCCTTTGTAGACGCGTTTTTCACCGCTGGCGAGTTCCAGTTCCCAGCGTCCATCCGCGAGCGGCAAAGCCATCACCACTTTGGTGTTGAACTGAATGTGCGGGGCGAGCTGAAATTTCTCCGCATAGTCCCGCAAATAATCGAGCATCTGTTGCCGGCTGGGGAAATCCGGATAATCCGCAGGCATGGGATAGTCCGCGTATTCCGTGGTCTTGCGCGAAGAAATGATGTGTACGGTCTCGTACACGCCGTGCAGCCAATTTCCGCCCAGCTCGCGATCCGCCTCCAATTCCTCGTAAGGAATCTTCTGCTCGAGCAAAGCCTTAGCCATGCCGAGCCCCACCGGCCCCGCCCCAATCAACGCCATCACCGTCGAACGATCCGACATTGTCATTCACCGACCAAGCCTAGCTGGTTACGCTCCTGCGCCTTTTACCTTGGCGAGCAGCTCGACGAATTTTTGTTTGCGCTCGGCCTGGTCGTGGCCACCTTCGGCTTCGGCCAATTGCGTGATGTTCATGGAGCAGAACTTCGGGCCGCACATGGAGCAGAACTTGGCTTCTTTGTAGAAATCATCGGGAAGATTTTCGTCGTGCATGGCTTTGGCGGTAGCGGGATCGAGCGAAAGCTCGAACTGTTTGTTCCAGTCGAACAGGAAACGCGCGTAGGAGAGCGCGTCGTCACGATCGCGCGCGCCCGGCCGGTGACGAGCGACGTCCGCGGCGTGCGCGGCGATTTTGTAGGCGATCACGCCTTGCTTCACATCTTCTGGATTCGGCAGGCCTAGGTGCTCCTTCGGCGTCACGTAGCACAGCATGGATGCGCCGTGCCACCCAATCATGGCCGCGCCAATCGCGCTGGTGATGTGGTCGTAGCCGGGAGCGATGTCGATTACCAGGGGGCCGAGCGTGTAGAACGGCGCTTCGTGGCACCATTCCATTTCTTTTTCGACCTGCTCCTTGATTTTGTCCATGGGGATGTGCCCGGGGCCTTCGATCATCACTTGCACATCGTGCTCCCAGGCTTTCTTGGTGAGCTCGCCGAGTACTTTCAATTCCGCGAATTGCGCTTCGTCGCTGGCATCCGCAATGCAGCCCGGCCGCAAGCCATCGCCCAGCGAAAAGCTCACGTCGTGTTTCTTGAAGACTTTGCAAATGTCGTCAAAGCGCTCGTACAAGAAATTCTGTTTTTTGTGATGTTCCATCCAGTGCGCCATCAGCGACCCGCCGCGGCTCACAATTCCGGTGATGCGCTTGCGCACGAACGGCACATGCTCGCGCATCACACCGGCGTGGATGGTCATGTAATCGACGCCCTGCTCGGCCTGCTCCTCGATGACTTCGAGCATCAACTCAAAGGTCAAGTCCTCGGGCCGCCGCACGCGCGAAATCGCTTCGTAAACTGGCACGGTGCCTACCGGCACGCGGGATGCCTCGATGATGGCTTTGCGGATGGTGGGGATATCACCACCGGTGCTGAGGTCCATGATAGTGTCCGCGCCGTAATGCACGGCGTGGTGCAGCTTTTTCAGCTCTTCGTCAATATTAGAGCTAGTGGCGGAGTTGCCGATGTTGGCGTTGATTTTGCATTTGGTGGCGATGCCGATGGCCATGGGCTCCAGGTTGCGGTGATGAATGTTGGCGGGGATGATGCAGCGGCCGCGCGCCACTTCGCTGCGGATCAACTCCGGTTCCAGGCGCTCGCGCTTGGCGATGTATTGCATCTCTTCGGTAATGAGACCCTGTCGTGCGAGATGCATCTGCGACATGTTTCTGTTTCCGTTTGCGGTGGCTGCCGCCGCTTCTCGATTTTCGATCCAGCTATCGCGCAAAGCCATAACGATCCCCCGTAACTCGTGTTCCGCAGTACTAAATTCAAGCGGCCACACGCCCCTATAGCCAAAGGTGGATTATGGCACCCGGCTCCCCAGCCAGCAACTTAACGCGGGGTCGATGGAATTATTGAAGAGAGGCGAAGAGCCGAAGGGGACAGCTGGCGCTACCATGGCGCGAGTGTCTTTTCCACAGTTTCCACAGCGGCGCGAGCGATTCACAGAAATCTTACTTGACATATGGCGAAACAAAAGCGAAACTGCCGCGGAAGTTACGGAGTATGCTATGAGCGTTGGTGGGACTTTGCCTGACCAAGGGATCGTAACCGGGATGCAGCCTGAAACCGCACGTTCTCTCACCGACACCCTGCGGCATTACTGGGGCTACGACACGTTTCGCCCCGGGCAGGAGGCGGTGGTGCGGAGCATTGCGGCGGGACGCGATGCCTGCGTGGTAATGCCCACCGGCGGCGGCAAATCGCTTTGCTACCAGTTGCCGGCCGTGTTGCTGGCCGAGCGCACGGCGGTGGTCATTTCGCCGCTGATTGCGCTGATGCAAGACCAGGTGGCGCAACTGGAGCAAATGGGAATTCGAGCAGCATTTGTGAACAGTTCCCTGGCCGGACCTGAACGGAATCAAATACTCAAGCGCGCGTCGGCGGGAGAGTTCCGGCTGCTGTATTTTTCACCGGAGCGCGTGGCGCTCGGAGACGCGCCGGAGTGGCTGAAGCGAATACCGGTTTCTTTCTTCGCCATCGACGAGGCGCATTGCATCTCAGAGTGGGGCCACGAGTTTCGGCCAGAGTACCGGCAACTGAGCCGCTTGCGTGAACTTTTCCCGGACCGGCCGATCGCGGCGTTCACCGCCAGCGCGACGCAGCGCGTGCGGCACGACATCATCGAGCAACTGCGACTGCGCAACCCGCACAAACATATCGCCAGCTTTCTGCGCCCAAACCTGAATTACATCGTGCGCGAAAGCAACTCGCGCACGCAGGAAGAGATGCTGCTGCGGGCGGTGCGGCGGGTCAGCGAAGGCAACGTAATCGTGTACGCGCCGACCATTGCGCGGGTGGGAGAGACGGTCGACATCCTTGAAGAGAATGGAATCGCCGCGGTCGGTTATCACGGCCAGATGGAGGCCAAGGCGCGCCGCGAAAATCAGGAAAAATGGATGAGCGACGAGGTGCGCGTGCTGGTCGGCACGCTGGCTTTCGGCCTGGGGATCAACAAGGCAGCGGTACGCTCGGTGATTCATCTGTCGCTGCCGAAGAGCGTCGAGCAGTACTACCAGGAAGCAGGCCGAGCGGGGCGTGATGAATTGTCCGCAGATTGCATCCTTCTTTGGCAGAAAAAAGATCGCGGACTGCACGCCTATTTTATAGGACAGATTGGGGATCCCGTAGAGCGGGAGCGATCCTGGCAGCGTTACCACGAGGTGGAACGTTTCGTGCAGTCCATGGAGTGCCGACAGCACCATGTGTGCAAGCACTTCGGCGAGCAACCCAAGTGGGAACGCTGCGGCACCTGCGACATCTGCGCGGGTACGCCCAATTGGTTGGAAGTGGAGGAAACGCGGACCAAGGGGCAGCGCGCGAAGATGCGTCAGGCGCTTCCGGAAAGACCGATTGGGCGAGAACAGCGCCCGGCGGGCGCCACACTGTCGGTAGCCGATGCGGAGCTGCGGGAGTTTCTGCGCGAGTGGCGGCGCAACAGGGCAAGAGATTTGGGGGTAGCCGCTTTCGTGGTGTTGCATGATACGGCGCTGGACGCCTTGTGCGCTGCAAAGCCGGCGTCGTTGCAGGCGTTGCGCGCAGTAGCGGGCTTCGGAGACAAGAAAGTGGAACGCTACGGCCAGGAGATCCTGGACGCTCTGGGGCGGTTCAAAAAAGGCGAGCGGGCCAGTAATGATTGGCACGCGGCAGTATCGCAGCCGCGCAAAGATACGCTACAGCTTCTCGGAGAAGGACGCACATTCGAGGAGATAGCGCAGATTCGCGGCCGCAAGGTCAGCAGCGTCGTGGACATGATGGCCAAGCTGATCGAAGACGGCGAGCTAAGGTTCGAGGCCAAGTGGTTCAGCGCCGAGCGTTACGCGCAGATTGCTG
>WNFO01005466.1_pt1 | contig 11113 bp, 14 predicted proteins | sample 5400251 | NCBI WGS metagenome assembly WNFO01 (sample SAMN13153354, study PRJNA577476) | soil metagenome | isolation source: 100 cm saprolite under Madrone tree | place: USA:California | collected 2016-06-14 | reverse complement strand
GCGGATTTTATCTGGGCTCGATCGGCGGCGCCGCGGCCAATCTCGCCGAGCACTGCATCAAGAAGGTCGAGGTGGTGGAATATCCCGAGCTCGGCATGGAAGCGATCTGGCGCATCGAGGTCGAGGATTTTCCGGCCTTTATCATCATCGATGACAAGGGTAATGACTTTTTCAAGGAATTGAATCTGGGGTGAGGGGCTGGAAACAGAGAGTTCGTCATTCCGGGGCGCGAGTGAAACGAGCGAGCCCGGAATCCATAACCACCGCCGGGAGTATGGATTCCGGGCCTGCGCATCCAAGTCGGCTGTTGCCGACTTGGATAATGATATTGCCGAACTCGGGTAAACCCGAAGTCGGTGGCGCATCTCGGAATGACGCCAATTATGTAATGTCGCGCTAAACGCGCTACGCCCTGGTCCCCGTGAACGGAAAGCTGCCCATCGGGCCGATTCCCATCTCGCCTGCGATGTTGTCGCCGGAAACCTTGCCGGTGAATTCCAGCGTCAGCGGCATCGGGTTGGTGATGGAGACTTTCCAGGCGACGTCGTCGCCATTGGCGGTGCCGTCGAAGATCTCGGTCGAATTGCCCTCGGCCGCCTGCGTGCCGGTCAGCGCGCCACCCGCATTCTTCAAGCTCAAGGTCGCGTTGCGCTCGCCCATCGGCGTGCTCATGGTGATGTTCCAGTTTCCGTCCACGGCCATCTTAAATTCTCCTCCATCCTTGTTCGCAAAACCGGAACGGCTCCGGGATTTGGCTTGAGTTCCGGCGGCGGTATAGCGCATCCCGCCGCCGATGCCCAATCCCGGGGATATGGGGGATCAGAGCGTTTTCAAGCGAAGCATGCCCTCGGACTTGATCCGGGGGTGGAAACCGGTTCGCATCAAGAAAATGCGTCAAATCAAGAATCCAGAGTCCTGTTTCGATTCTATCGAAACGGGGCTCTAGGCGCGGGCGGCGCGGATCCGGTTGACGACGAGGACGCGAAACGCGACATATTGGATGGCGAAGGCCGCGACCTTGGCTCCGATCAGGAACACCGACACATAGAGTGCCCATAGCTTGAGATCGCCGGTTAGCGCCACCGCGATGGTGCCCAAGCCGAGCACAAACATCAGCACGGCCCAGGCGTAGCCGGCGCCGGTGATGTATTCCGGAATGGTTTCCGACACGATCGGCGGCATATAGCGCAGCATCCAGCCGCGCTTGAGCATGATGGCGCCGATGGCGAAATGCCCGATCGCCGGCTTGGCCAGCACGAAACGCGGATCGTTGGTCAACAGCGTCGCACTGCCGAGCACGATCACCAGCGCCAGGCTGGCATAGGTCATAAAGCCGAGTTGTTGGCCCCTGACGCGGGCATAGATAACCTGGGCGACCGCGCCCGCGATCGCCACGCCCGTCGCCAGCAGCACATTGCCTGACATCAGGTACAGCGCCAGGAACACGATGGTGGAGAAAAAGTCGGTGGCGAGCCTGGCGAATACGTCCTTCATCGTCGGGCTTCCCTGGGTATCGTTAAATTCTACTTGCGAAATCAGGAACGGGATAGTGCGCCGGCGGGCGGGCCGAATTTTGCCCGCCGGTATTCCGGATACCATTTGGTGAAATAGGCGGCGCTGTTGCGGGCGGCGAATGCGATCACGAGTCCGGACCACAGCGGCAGGCCCGGCACATAGATCATCAGCACGCTGGCGATCATCATCAGCAGAAATGCGCCGGTCCATGCCCCGGTGATGATGTAGTTCGCCTTCATGAAGTCGGGCAGTTTGGCCGTCTCGGCGTCGACCACCTCAAGCGCATATTGCAGCGTGAATGGCCGGCGGATCGCCATCGACGTCAGCGAGATTGCAAGCACGCCGGCGTCGACCGCCAACTTCACGGCTGAATTGCTCAGGCCGGGATCGACCAAGGTGAGGTAGAAGCCGAGCGCGGAGAACAGGATGACCGAACCGGCACCGAGTATCTTGATCGCGCGGCCGCGAACGATATCGAAGGCGATGACAGCGAGGCCGACGGCGGCCGACATGAACAGGCTTACGGTGGCCGAGGTCACCACCATCAGCAGCGTGAAGGTACCGTAGGGGGCAAGGATCAGAAAAATCGTCATGGCGGTCTCACGGCTGGTTATCTTTACATCGTAAAGATGGAATTAGAGGCCAAGCGAGGAAAGGTCAAGCGAAATCTTTACAGTGTCAAAATAACGTGTTCATCGTCATTCCGGGCCTGCGCCAAGTGGCGCATCCCGGAATAACGCGGGGTGGATCACCGATATCATCGGCTCACGCCGCGCCCACCCAATTGCCATGAAAGCCGTCGGGGACCCGGTGCCCGAGCTGCACCAGCGCCACCGGGCCAGCCTCGACGTCGGTCGCGTTGAACACCGCCAGATCGCTGCGGTTTTCGCCGGCGCGCCAGAGCGCCGCCAGCAGCCAGCCATCACCCTCGGCGGCGTCCTCGCCGCGGGGGACAAACACCGGCTCGGAGATGGTATCGCCCGCCGGCATCAGGTACTGGCCGCGGCGCGAGCCCTTGCCGTCGACATGCACCACGCCGCACAGTGCGCCGACGCCCGTCAGGTCGGGATTGGCGCAGGCGTACCAGCCGTGGCCGCTGGCACGACCGGCGCGGCGATCGTCGATGCGCGGGAATTCACCGGTGACGTCGTCGAGATAGGTTTGTGTGAAATGGTCGGTATTCCCGGCGAGATCGAAGGTCCAGCGGCACAGCCGTGCCCGCGACTTCTTTGGATCGGTGGGCAAACCATTGGGATGGTTGAACAATGGCGCCTCTTCGAATTGCATGACGTCGGCGATGATGCGCATGCCGTCTTCCCAGGCATTCATGACGTGGAACACGTAGCAGTTTTGGGCGCGAAACCAGACGATGTCGCCGGCCGGCCCGTTGCGCTTCATGACGCCGACATAGGCGCCCTTGTCCGGCTCCCAGGCGTAAGCCGGCTGACCGCGCATCGCGCGTTCCATGCTGCCGGTGATCGGGAGAATCGGAAACAGCAGATGATGTTCGGTGACGATGAAGTCGTGCACCATGCTGGCATAGGGCGCTGTGAGACGATCGAACCGCGTCACCACGCCGGATGCATTGACCGAGCCGAAAGAAAGGGCAGGGGTAAGAGGCCCGGCGGCATTGTAGCCGAAGAACACCATCTCGCCGCTGACCGGATCGATTTTGGGATGCGCCGTGAACGGTCCGGCGATGCTGCCGTCATAGTCGCAATAGCCGCGCCTCTGAAGCGTGCCGGGCTCGATCTCGGTCGGCAGGTGGCCTTCTTCGAGCGCGAGCAGCCGTCCGGCGTGGAAGATGATGTTGGTGTTGGCGACGCCGGCGTCCTGAGTGGTCGAGGCTGGTGCGTCGGGCAGCTTGCGCCCAAAACCGCCGAACAGGGCGCGGCCGGCGTCATGCTCGGCCTGCCATTTCGGGGTGCGAACCCAGCGGTTGCGATAACTGGCGCGGCCGTTCTCGAGATGGAAGGCGTGCAGCATGCCGTCGCCGACGAACCAGTGCGCGCCCGGCGCGTCGAACTGCGGATTGGGGCCGTTGCGATAGAGCGTGCCGTTGAGTTCGCGTGGCAACTCGCCCTGCACTTTAAGAAACGGCGCGTCGCATTCCATCGGTATCGGCGCCAGATTGCGCCGCGCCGCACTTGTCACTGCTTCCTGCTGCATCGATCGCTCCCTTTACTCTATCTTTACATTGTCAAGATAGGTTATGCGGCGTGACCGCAGCCGTCAAGCAAAATCTTTACAGTGTAAAAATCGGAGCCTATAAGGCGCAAATGGCGAAAAAGCCCAGCAATGCCCGAACAATATCCCGAACCGCTCCAGCCAAGGCCGCGTCGCCGGCGCGCGGGAGGCGAAAACCAGGCGCGCCGCGGAGCGCCGGTGCGAGCGAAGAGGCTCCGTACCATCACGGCGCGTTGCGCGACGCACTTCTGGGGGCGGCCGAGCGGGTGCTCGAGCGCGATGGGCTGGCGGGACTGACTTTGCGCGCGGTGGCGCGCGAGGCCGGCGTATCGCATGCTGCGCCGACACATCACTTTGGCGATCTCACCGGCCTTGTCAGCGAACTCGCCGCGATCGGGTTCCGGCAATTCAACACGGCGATGGCGGCCGCAGGTTCAACTGCGGGCCCTGCGCTGATGGAAAAGGCGCTGGCCCGGGCCAAGGCCTATGTCGCCTATGCCCAGGCGCATCCCGGCATGTACGGGCTGATGTTCCGTACCGAGCGCCTCGATATGAAGCGGCCGGCGCTGCACCAGGCCGCCGAGGCCTCGTTCGCGGGGCTCGCCGGCGCGATCGGTGCCAGCCGTCAGGAGCAAATCTCCGAAACGGCGCTGTCGCTTGACCAGGGCGCGGCGATCGCGCGGGCCTGGTCGCTGGTCCACGGTTTTACCATGCTGCTGCTCGATCACCGGCTCTGCGATATTCTGCGGCGGTTGCCCAAGGGGACCGACGCCGAAACCCTGCTGGATGCCATGCTCAAATCGACGATCGGCCGGCCGCCGGGGCCCTAAATCAGCGCCCCATCGCCAGTTCGACCGCGCGGCTGCTTTGACCGATCACTTTAACCGCGCCGGTTCCGCATCTGAAATCGCGGGTGATTTGACATCTTCGACGCGCGCAAATCTGGGGAAGGTTCTGGCCGGATGCGCGAAAGGCCTGACATTCCACTGGAATCGTTTTAGAACAGCGCTCCGCGACCCGTCGCCCCTAACTAGCGTGTCAGTTCCTCAATCATCATGCCTGCCATTCCTTCGAATAAACCCTATCGCGTCGGCCGTTCCCGCACCGGGCTTGGCCTGTTCGCCACCAAACCGATCAAGAAGGGTGCCAAAATCGTCCGCTATTTTGGCCCGCTGCTGGATTCACGGAAGAAGAAGGACGACGCGATCGAGAACAAATATTTGTTCGAACTCAACAACCGCTGGACCATCGACGGCTCGGTGCGCAAGAACATCGCGCGCTACATCAATCACGCCTGCAAGCCAAATGCGGAGTCCGACGTCAAGCCGCGCAAGCGCAAGGTGGTGATCCGCGCCATCAAGAACATCGAACCCGGCGAAGAGATCAACTACGATTACGGCACCGACTATTTTAAGGCGTATCTGAAGCCGATTGGCTGCAAATGCGATGCTTGCGAAAAGAAGCGCAAGAAAAAGCGCGCCGAGGCGAGGGCCGAAAAACTGCGGCTGAAGGCCAAGGCCGAGAAGAAGGCGTTCAGAAAAGCCGAGAAACAGGCGGCGAAGGCCACGGCGAAGCTTGAGGAAAAGCCGAACGGCAAGGCCAATGGCGGCGTCAGAGCCAACGGCAAGCGCCTGAACGGCCACGGCGGGAAATTCACCGCGGGTAAAATGATTGACGCACAATCCGGGATATTCGTCAAAGCCGAAGGCGAGCAGGGCCGGGAAACCAGCGCTTCGGCTTAGGCCGCATTCGTCATGGCCGGGCATAGCCGTCCGAAGGACGGCGTCGCTTTCGCTCGCCTATGTCCCGGCCATCCACGTCTTGCTCGCTGATATGCTGTCAAGACGCGGATGCCCGGCATCGCAGACAAGTTTACGCAGTCTGCGCAAGGCAGGCTGCTATGGCCGGGCATGACGCGCTTTATTATTTCGCCTTCACGAACGCCAGAGATGTCCAGTCGACCCCAGCGGCCCGATTGGCCTCCTGACTGGATTGCGTGCGCAGATTCAAGACCGGGTGCAGATCCTGCATCCGGGCGAGCTCGATCGTCTGCTCTGGTGTGATTTCGAACATCCGCCGTCCCGCTGGAACCGGCCCGTGCCGGATCTTCATGACGACCGTGCCGCCTTCGCGGACCAGTGCGGCGAGGTTGGGCACGGCGCGCTGGCGCTGCTGCGCATCGAGATGCATCCAGACCGCGGTGAGCATGACGAGGTCGAAACGCTCGCCGCGCGTCCGCACCAAGGCGAGCTTCGGCAGGCTGTCGTTCAGCCATTCGATCTGCGGTGACGGATGCAGCGCCATCGCCGGCAGGCGCATCGCGTCGGTCGGCTCGACGGCGACCACGCGATGGCCCATCGACGCGAACCACGCCGCATCGCGCCCGGTTCCGGAACCGATGTCGAGAACGCGGCTGGGGGCCGCCGGGATCAGATGCAGCACCGCCCGGTGCGCGTCGGCGGCAGGGATGCCTTCGTAGCGCTTGAAGAGATCCTCGGCCTCGTCGGCATAGCCTTCGGTGCCGCTTACTTGTACCGACATTAAGCGATATCTCCGAAAAGGCATCCAATAGCATTGAGCAATACTACTTATCACTGCGGAGAGAAAAGTGACGAGGCAATGCTGTCGTTTGCCATTCCGGGATGGTCCCAACGGGTCGGCGCTTTGCGCCGCCCGATGACAGGCTCCGGACCAGACCTTGGATGTGCAATTGCACATCGGGGAATCTCGAGATTCCGGGTTCGATGCGGAGCCTGTCATCGGGCCGCGCGTTGCGCGGACCCGTTGGCATCGCCCCGGAATGATGGTCTCGGATGTTTCGCGGAGCCTCTCACCGGCGTTAGGCCGCGAGCGCGCCGCCGCTTCGGCGCAGGCCGATATACTGCAACTCGGCCAGGGCGCCGACCGCAACCGCCTGCGCGGCGATAAAGATTTCCCCAAGCAGATTCGGTGTTACCGCGCCCGAGAACAACAGCGCGATGCTGGCGAGGGTCCACGCCGCGTTGCCGGCGATCACGAGGATGACCAGCGCTTTCGGCATGGCTTGCCTTGTGCCGAGCCAGCCGACCAGCATGGCGTAGGCGATCAGAAACAGGCCGGTCTCAAGCAGCAGCGCTTCAGGCAGGTCGAGCAAGGGCGCGAGAGCGCCGGCACCGAAGGTGAGCAGCACGGCCGACGCGCCGCTGAAGATGGCGTCGCCCAAGATGGCGCGGCGCAGAAACCGGGATGGATGGATCATGGCAGTTCTCCTTTTTCGGGGCTGAGTGGACGGTGAGCGTCAACGCGCCGGCTGGCGGCGCAAGGACGTGAGCAGAGACCGGAACTGACACAGCAGGCGGATCGGGCACAGCGTCTTGCCGATGCTGTTCTCGACCGCCTGCACATGCGCGAAGACGAAGACGCCGGTGTTTTGGACCAGCGGCTCGGGCATGTTGAGCGCACATGCCAGCATCCGGGTGGCCAGATTGAGCAGCCACGGGATCATGCCGGCGGGTGAGAAGGTGCTGAATCGGGAAGGCGTGCGCATGGTCATCTCCTGTGAGCGCGAAGATGACGGCGGCGGATAGGGAGTTCGATTACGTCGGAGGTAATGGAACGCATGAAATTCGCGTGATAGGTTTTCCGCCATGAACGCACACACAGCCACGGCGCGAGCCGACCGAGTTAAGCCCGCCCATATCGGCGATCACTTGCGCGAATGGCGGCAGCGCCGTCATCTTAGCCAGCTCGATCTTGCCGGCGACGCCGAGATTTCCGCGCGCCATTTAAGCTTCGTGGAAACCGGCCGCGCGGCGCCGTCGCGCGACATGGTGCTGAAGCTGGCGGAGCGGCTGGAGGTTCCCTTGCGCGAGCGCAACGTACTTTTGGTAGCGGCGGGATATGCACCGGCGTTTCCGCAGCGATCGCTCGACGATCCCGCGCTGAAATCGGCGCGGGCTGCGATCGATCTGGTGCTGAGAGCGCATGAGCCCAATCCGGCGCTGGCGTATGACCGGCACTGGAATCTGGTCTCGGCCAACCGCATGGTGATGCCGCTACTGAAAGGGATTCCGGCGCGACTGCTCGGCCAGCCCTTCAACATTCTGCGGCTCGCCTTTCACCCGGAGGCGCTGGCGGCGCGCACCGTCAATCTCGCCGAATGGTGCGGGCATCTTTTGGAGCGGCTGCATCGCCAGTGCGAGGCGACGGCGGATCCCGAACTGATAAAACTCTATTCTGAGCTGAAGGCCTATCCGATTCCGGCGCGGTCCGCGCCGCTGTCGGCCGACAGCGTCGCATTACCCTTCAAGATGCGGCTCGACGGCGAGACCTTGAGCTTCTTCTCCACCACGATGATTTTCGGCACGCCGGTCGATATCACGCTGTCGGAACTCGCCGTCGAGACGTTCTTTCCGGCCGATGATCTGACCGCCGAGCGGATGCGGGCGATGCAACCGCGCTGAGACGGCCGTTTACAGAAGTGAACCCAGTTCGCATCATCGCAGCATGGATTCACGCTCGGGGCGGCCTTCAGGCAATATGCAGAACGGCTGGGCCACTGGCGGACAAAGGCGTTTTCTACAAATAATTGACGTGCAAAACAGGCAAAAGAGAACGTGTTTTTTTACTCTCTTTGCCTTACAATGTGGTCCATGACACGCGACGAGATCATAGAAAAACTGAAAGAGCGCGAGGCCGACTTGCGGGCGCAGGGCGTCGCCCATGCGGCGCTGTTCGGTTCCATCGCGCGCGGCGAGGACCGCCCTGACAGCGATATCGACATTCTGGTTGATCTCGATCCTGCAATTGTCGTGACGATTTTCGATTATGCCGGCGTGAAAGATTTTATCGCCGACATGTTCGACTGCCCGGTCGATGTGGTCAGCCGCGAAAGTCTGAAACCGCGTCTCCAGCCCAAGGCTACGGCCGACGCGATCTATGCTTTCTGAAACCGAACGCGACGGCTTGTCGGACATTCTTTTCACATCGATCTCGCAAATTCCTTTGCCCAGGGGTTGGACTATGAGCGCTTCCTGGCGGATATGCGGACGTTTTACGCCATCACGCGATGTCTCGAGATCATCTCGGAAGCGTCGCGCCGCCTGTCTCCGGAAATGAAGGCGCGCCATCCCGAGATCCCTTGGCGCGAGGTGTCCGGCTCCGGCAACATCTACCGGCACGAGTACGAGGACGTGGCTCATCGCCTTGTATGGGGCACCGTGCATGAGTTTTTGCCAGCGCTGCGAGTTATGGCCAAAACCGAACTCGCAGCCGAAGGCTGTTAGGCCACAGGGACGGCTACGCTCGCGTTTCGAGGGACAGCCAGAATGTTGACGCCCAGGCCCGCCGGCTCTTCCCCGGAGGTTATGTGGTACGAGACATGCCGCCTGCGCACTTGTCTTGCAGCCCGTTCGGCTTACTTTCGGGGCATTGATTCAGCGAGGACTTCCCCGATGAGCAGCCTAAAACCGCTTCAGATCGATATCGTCTCCGACGTGGTGTGCCCGTGGTGCTACATCGGCAAGCGCCGGATCGAGAACGCGCTGGCGCTGGCGCCAGACGTGCCGGTCGAGATCAACTGGCGGCCGTTCTTTCTCAATTCCTGGGTGCCGCGCGAGGGCATCAGCCGCGATGAATACCTCACCACGAAGTTCGGCTCGCCCGAGGCCTACAGGGGCATCGCCGGACGCGTCGTCGACGCCGCCCGCGAAGAGGGCCTTACGTACCGGCCCGATCTCGTCAAGCGCCAGCCCAACACGATCGACTGCCATCGCCTGATTCACTGGGCCGACGCGATAGGCAAATCGGCCGAGATGAAGCAACGGCTGATGGAATTGTATTTCCGGGACGGCGGCGATCTCACCGACACCGACGTGCTGGTGCAGGCGGCGGCCGATTGCGGGCTCGACGCTGACGCGGTCCGAAAGCGTCTTGCCACCGATGAGGACGTCGCGCTGATTTCGGCGCAGGCCAAGGATGACTCCGACAAGGGGATCTCCGGCGTGCCGACATTTGTGTTTGCGCAGAAATACGCGGTCTCCGGCGCCCAGCCGGCCGAGCAACTCGCCAGCGCCATCCGCCAGGTATCGGGAGAGATCAACGCGCAAGCGGCGGAGTAGGGCGCAACATATCTCAGCGCGCGATGCCCGGTTTCGTGCTGGAAATCAGGAGAGCGTCATGATCTATGAGTTGAGAACCTACACCGTGAAGCCCGGCACCATCGGCGACATGGTGAAGGCGGCGAGCACCATGTCGCGCGATATCCGAAACGATGACTACGGCAAGCTTGAAGGCTACTGGTCGACCGAGATCGGTCCGCTCAATCAGGTCATGCATCTGTGGAGCTACGGCAGTTTCGATGAGCGCGCGAGATTGCGCGGTGAACTCGCCAAGAACCCGCGCTGGACCGGCGAGTATATCCCGCTGATCCGTCCGCTGCTGGTGCGCCAGGATGTTCGCCTGCTCAACGCCATCAAGCCGCCGGTGGCCCCGGCATCGACCGGCAACATTTATGAACTCCGCAACTACCGCGCCAAGGCGGCCGGCGGGCTCAAGCAGTGGCTCGATGCGTTCACTGCCGTGCTGCCCGCCCGCGAGAAGTATTCAAAGATCGTGGGCCTCTGGCAGACCGAGGCCGGCCAGCCCAACGAGGCCTGCCACATCTGGGCCTATCCCGACCTGAACGCCCGCGCTGAGGCGCGTGGCAATGCGATGAAAGATCCGGAATGGCAGGCGTTTCTCGGCAAAGGACCGGGATTCCTGGAAGAGATGCACTCGACCATCATGCTGCCCGCGCCGCACTCGCCGTTGAAGTAGGGCTGTCCGCCCCGTCATTGCTAGCCAACGGGCCGGCGCGAAGCGCCGCCCGATGACAGGCTCCGCGAAGCAATCCATTCTTTCTTTGCGCATCGGGATGGATTGCTTCGTCGCAAGGGCTCCCTTGCGCAAACGCTTCGCGTTTGTCGCAGGCAATGACGATGTGGAGGTACTGGTGATTTGCCCGACGGGTTGAATCCGCGCATCGATCGGCCTCCGTCACAGAAATTTTCGTCGAACAGGCCGTGCACGTAGAAATCGATTTTCTCAATCGGTTCAACGAATCTACCCGACGGGCAAATCACCCGAAAGTCTGTAAAGCCCCTTTGGCAAAAATATTCTGATTTTCCGAAATTGCAAATCAGTCTATATCCACCGCATCCCGTTCCACTCAGAGGGGCGTTTCGCGAACGTCACGGACGTCGGAGCGGGATGCGGTGGACGCAGCGGTGCGCGAGACGGGCGATGTTGCTGCGTACGGCCAAGTCGTGTGGTCCTGACACCTCGACGCTGGTGTCAAGCTTGCGGTAGGTCCCGCAGGTGACGGTGGCAAAAGAGCCCGATCGCCGGGGAGAGCACGAAGGAAACCGTAAAACCATTGCGCGGGGAATGCCGG
>WNFO01005465.1_pt1 | contig 11114 bp, 8 predicted proteins | sample 5400251 | NCBI WGS metagenome assembly WNFO01 (sample SAMN13153354, study PRJNA577476) | soil metagenome | isolation source: 100 cm saprolite under Madrone tree | place: USA:California | collected 2016-06-14 | reverse complement strand
TCGGGCTGTGCGAACCGTTCCTCCTGTCGCAAGCGTCGGGAGGCGCGCCGCGGCCGACGAACGAACCCGTGCCAACCATCTGCGCGAAGGGCGCTGTGCAAATGGTTCAACCGTTTCTGGTTCCATTTTTTGGCGAAAGAGAAGGGCAGGAGCCTCGTACGCATGCCGTCGATGAACCGGTCCCAGCGGTTACAGGCCACGGCGCAGGCGGTTTGGTTGAGCCATTTGTGGTTGCGATCGATCATCAGGGAGGGAACGGTCCTTATATAAGGTCGGCTGATGAACCTGCCCCTACAATTACCACCAAAGCCAGGCTTGGCCTCGCGGAGCCCTTCTTAATTGGCGCCGGGGGGCCAGAGCGCGCGGCTGAGCCACGCTCGGTAGCTCAACCCTTGAACACAGTTCTGACCCGGCAATCGATGGCCGTCGTGGAGCCGTTCCTGATCGCGGCTGGCGGGCCGCAAGGTAAGGGTCGAAATCCAAAGAGGGTTGACGATCCCCTGGATACTGTCCTCACGGAAAATCATGACGCTCTGGTTCAGCCATTCGTAGTCGCCGTGAACCATGGAGATGAAAGCGCGGCTTCCGTATCAGACCGCTGCCGACCAGTCGATGATCCTATGCCTACAGTGACCTGCAAGAACGGGTTCGGCGTGGTTGAGCCATTCCTGCTTCCCCACCAACATGGCAACGACACGGAACAGAACGTGCGGAGTGTTGCACAGCCGATGCCCACGGTGACAGCGACTAGTTCCGATATGTTTTTAGTCGAACCGTATGTCTCCAAATACTACGGGACTGGAGTGAGCCAGAGCGTCGACGAACCTCTAGACACGGTTACCACCAAAGACCGCTTCGGCCTTGTCGAGCCCTATCTAATTCCTGTTGGCAAGGATCTATATCTCGGAATCCGTTTCCGAATGCTTCAGCCGCATGAGTTGGCGGCGGCGCAGGGTTTTCCGAAGGGCTATCAGTTTGTTGGGAACAAGTCGACGAAGGTGAAGCAAATTGGCAATGCCGTGCCGCACTATACGGCCAAAGCCCTGTGCATGGAACGGCTTCGGCGGTATGCCTCCTAGGGAACTGTTCCTGAAAAGGAACCTGACTCCGACCGTTTGCCCAAAGACTCCCCGAGATAAGCGAGTTCCCGATATAGAGAGGTTTACTATGGCAATCTGCAAACCGTGTAGTGAGGGTCGCCACCAATTATGTGCGGGCGAGAACTGCCAGTGTGTGGCCGCGCACGTAACGGAAGCCGCGGCAGTATTTGAGAAGGCGAGATTCGCGCTCGGGTCGCACGCAACAGGATCGATTTTGATTGTTTGTCAGGGAGGCCTTGTCAGGGAGGTCGTCGGAGCGGAAAAGCGATACGAGATCTGCGACATGGACTCATTCGAGGACGTGAGCGAACAAGAGCAGCTTGAGTATTACGATGGACTAAGCAAAGAAATGCAGGACTATCTTCAGTCCACTTCCTGGAAATCCGACCTTCCGGCACCCCGCCAGTTCTGACCGTCAGAAGCTGGGACGCAATCGTCTCTCGTGTCCGGGCGTTCCCCGAGGACCGCTATGACTCAACCTGTACACATTCCGCCACTTCGACAAAGCGTTTATGAGGACATGGCGTGCCCACATCTTTACGGTGCGAAACATGTCACGCAAATCGTTACACCTGGAGGCCCTGCCGCCTCGCGAGGCATCGAAATCCATGCCGTCTTCGCGACGTATATCTCGCACTTGGTTAAAACCAGGCGCAGACGGGATCTCGAGTTCTTCGATGAACTAATGGAGGGAGCGACCGCGGATGCCAGAGCGGTGCTCGAGCGCTTCAAATATAATCATGACTTCGATCCCGAGAAGGTTGTCGATACCGAACTGGAGATCGCCCTCGATGAGAGCTTTGAACCTGTTGACACCGAGGGAGTAGGCGCGTACGCAAATGCGACCCGTGCAGACCGTCGGGTTGCGTACCTCGGGCGGCTGGACTTGGTACAGCTGCATTCCCGCACGAGGGCACAAATCGATGACTGGAAAAGTTACTTTCAGATCGTCAACGCCGACACGTTTCAATCCAAGTTCTATCCACTTCTCTTGTTCTGCCGCAACCCAGCTCTGCAGAAAGTAACGTTCGTTCTAGAATTTGTCCGATACGGGACGTCCCGCAAGGTGGAGTACTTGCGCAGTGACGTGCCATGGCTTAGAGAAATCGCGCAACGAGAGCGGAAGCGCCAGCGACAGCTGCATGAGCTGATCACGATAGGAACGTCCGAGATCAGCGCCGCCCCCGGCAGGCATTGTACGTGGTGCCCACTGCTCCTAAAGGGCTGCCCATTGGAGCGCGATACCAACCCGTACGCAAGCAAAAGTCCCGAGGAGCACTTAAAGTACCTGCTCTGGCTTCGCGAGGCCGAGAAAACCACGAGCGACGTTCTGAAGGACATGGTCCGAGAACTCGGACCAGTCCAATGCCAGGATCAAAATGGCGTCACTTATTGTGCAGGCTTCACTCCCACACCTAAGACCGAGTACCCATGCGCTGAGACCAGCCAGATCCTACAGGGTTGGCTTTCGAGACATCCGGAAGACCGCGCTGTAGCTGCCGGTTTAACGATGTCGGGTATCACCTCCTTTCTAAAGGCCAAGAAGCGGAAGGAGCTCGCTGAGAGTTTGGCAGGCGTCGCACAAACGCGGCTGGAGACGCAGTTCAAAGTTGACCGGAAGTCGGCAGAGCAACTGACCGCGGACATGGCCACGGCCGATGAGGAATAAAAACCAAAGGAACTCGCGGGGCTTGCTCTTGAAAAAAGGATGAGTGGTGAAGAAATTCATTGTTCCCGATAAAACCATCAATCGGGTCCTCAGTTGGCTCGTTGAAAACGATGCGGGTGTCGCGGGGCTCGAGGGCAAAGATTCGGAATCGCTGGCGAAGCTTGGCACATCCATGCTGGAGATGAACTGTGAAGTCATCGACCAGCTCTACGGATACGGCGAAGCGGCGGAATACCGCCCCCTGGATTACGAGTTTCGGTGGGAGCGGACGTCGGAGATCCAGGTGCTCAAGTCGCTGCAATGCTGGTTGGAGCAATGTTTTGGCGACAGAATCGTCGAGATGGATCTGTATCACGAGATGAAAGCGATCGAATCCAAGCTTGCCTGCAAGCTGGTTTCAGAACTCGAATCGTATGCAGCTGCCGAGTGGGGATGAGCAACCATTCGGTTTTCTCGGGGAGGTGGGAGTATGGCCGCTTTGCCCTGGAAAGACGGCAAGGCTCCCTTGCCGGTAAAGGACCGCCCAAAATGCGCCTATTGCCGCGAGGCGTTGCGTCCACGCGTGTATCGGATCTATGAAATGCAGACTGACAACCATGGCAGTCGATCCGTTCCCGTCGCGCGGGAGTTTCTTGGATACGGAGATGGCTTCTTTTGTGGACCGCTGCACGGCTACAAGTGGGCGCTGCATATTCTCCATCAAATGGTGAATGGGACCATCACGGTCAAGAAGATCCGGCCTTGAAAGAATTATTTTCTCCTCGTATCGAGCACTCGCCCCACATCCACTGAGATAGGGGTTGCCTGAAGGTCATTGCTGCACGCGACCGAAGATTGCCTGACGTCGCGGGAAGTTCACGCTGACCGCTGCCTGCTCGCCTACCTGTCCTCGCTGTTAGTCACGCCGTGTCGCGTTGTCCCCGATCCTCGCGTATTGCGTCGAAGCAGTGTCTTTCTCTGGGGAGAAAAAAGTGAACACGCAATGGCTCACGGAACGAATTTTGTACCACATGGAAGTCGCGAAAGAGGAGCTGGCGCGCAGAAGGCGAGTCGAAGCGGACGACGAGTTTGTTCAAACCGCAATTCTTATTCTCCCAGACGGAAGGGAACAGGAGTCGGCACTCACGTTTTACGACTGCTGCGAACAAAAGATCTGCATGTGCGAGCTGTCGGCCGCATGCTTGGAACTGGACGCATCGGCGCTCATTATTCGTGCCCGAGCGCTGCTGCTTAACACCGACCGGATCAAGAAAGAGCTTGACCTCGACGGAGGGGACCGGATGGCGCGGCGCGCTGCGATAGCGCGCTGGGTGCGAAAAAGGACGGGAGATGGCCGTGTCGTAAGTCTCCCATCGGAATATCAAAAATGGTGCCTGCTGGTTCTTGGTCTTGGTCCGAGGCTTCCCAGCCTTGGCCTGGTGCAATACTACGATCGGAGTGGTAACGAGACAATCTTCATCAGCCAGCCGGCGCTCAGCTTGGGATTTGAATTTCCCCTCATCCGCAAATGGTGGCAGTGAACTAAGCCGGTGACGCCCTGGCTTCGGACTCTACCTCGATTTCTCCCGTAGACCCTCTTTCCACTGCTCGAATTCATTGTTCAGCGAAGGTAAAGGCATGACGCCGTCGGCAAGGTTGGTTTCGCGGCGAGAAGAAAGGAGGGTTTAATGACGGATCCGCTGATTCCCGGCATGCACGAATTGATTGACGACCTGGTCCGGCGACTCCACGCAGGAGAATCCTTCGATAACCCGAAGCTGGCGGAACTTGCCAAGGAATCCTTTCGCGGAACGCGAGCCCGAGGCACGTATACGGCGCGTGACGCTTACGACGCGTTTGAGGTGGCGGTCAACAAGTTCCTGCTGGAAGGGAAAGCCCGAGAACTGATACAGGGCGGCAGAGAAGCCTTCGAGCATCTGCGTTCGCTGACGGACCGCCTGGTGACCCAGGCGGATCGTACTGTAGAACAAGTCGAGTCTCAGCAATTCTCCACTCCGCCGGCCTTAGCGCTTCTCGCAGCCAAGTTACTCGACCCTAGCCCAGACGATCTTGTGCTTGAACCGTCGGCCGGGACCGGCAGTTTGGCAATCTGGGCGCACGCGGTTGGAGCACAGCTCGTCTGCAATGAGACGAATTCCCGGCGACGCGCTCTGTTAACCAGCGAACTCGGCTTTACGGTTCACGACGTCGACGGGGAAATCATCGACGACGTTCTCCCCGCCGAAGTTCTCCCGACAGCGGTGTTGATGAACCCGCCGTTCTCGGCGACCAACGGCCGCGTAATTCGGCACAACAGCAAATACGGGCTGAGCCACATTGAGAGTGCGCTTCGTCGCTTAAGGGTCGGCGGCCGATTGGTCGCGATTGCCAGCGAAAGCCTCGGCTTCGAGCATTCAGCAATTACCGGCTGGTGGCAGAAGATAGCCGCCCACTACAAGATCCGCGCCAACTTCGGGGTGAACGGCAAAGAGTATCGGAAATACGGAACAAATTTCGACGTTCAGTTCCTGGTCTTTGACAAGACCGGAGCAACGCCGGGCGGTAACTGGGTGGCGCAACTCAGCAACATCACTTGGGGACAGGCCAGCTCCATTGAAGAAGCATGGTCCCGCCTGCAACATCTTCCACCGCGCCTCAGCCCTTCATCGTTAGCTGATCTGAAAGAGGCAAAACCAGAGCGCACACCACTCTTTGTGCCCTACGTTCCGGCGAAGCTTTCCGGAGGAAAAGACCATCCGTCTGTAATCGTTGAGGCGATATCGATGGCTTCGGTAACGCCTCCGAACATCAGCTATCGGCCACACCTGCCTCTCGAGATCGTCACCGAAGGCAAACTATCCAACATTCAGCTTGAGCGCGTAATTTACGCAGGTCAGCGCCACGAGCAACGACTGCCAGACGGCGCGCGGAGCGCGTTCTTTGTAGGCGACGGAACGGGGCTGGGGAAAGGGAGAATCCTGGCAGGGATTTTCGCTGACAATTGGTTTCAAGGCAGACAACGGGCCTTGTGGCTTTCTGTAAATAACACTCTCCTCGAATCCACCCTTCGTGACCTAAGAGATCTGGGGGTGGAAATGCCCCTTGCGCAAATCAACGACTACCCGGCAGACGGAGAAATCACCCTGCCTCGCGGCGTGATCTTCAGTTCGTATTCGTCGTTGATCTCCGGCGCGAGAAGCGGCGAAAAGAGGCTGGACCAGATTCAAAGATGGCTGGGCCCTGAACCAGTGGTCCTGTTTGATGAGGCGCATAAGGCGAAGAACGCGTTCGCGAGCGGAAAGGGTGAGCCGACGCACACCGGGCAAGCCGTCATCGACCTCCAGGATCCAAAGCGCAATCCGGACTATCGCGTGGTGTATTCTTCCGCTACGGGCGCAACGGATGTGCGCAACATGGCCTACATGACAAGGCTCGGACTGTGGGGTCCTGACACCAGCTTTCCGGGCGGATTCCAACAATTCCTGGCTGAAATCGAGGGTGGTGGTGTAGGCGCCATGGAGATGGTCAGCCGCGACATGAAGAGCCTGGGAATGTATCTGTCGGGCTCCATTTCGTTTGGCGTCGACCCGCGCAGCGGAAAGGCAGTCGAATACCGGGAGCGCGTTCATCGTCTGACGGAGGAACAGCAGAAGATGTACAACCGCGCGGCTCTGGCCTGGCGTGTAGTTTTGCAGAACGTTGATAAAGCTCTAGCGGTCACGAATGCAAGCTCTCGAGCAAGAGCGAATGCCCTCCAAAAATTCTGGGGCGATCATCAGCGCTTCTTTCGGCAGGTCATATGCGCGTTTAAGGTGCCCAGCGTCATCGCCGAGGCCGAGGAGGCGCTCCGAGAGGCGAAATCCGTTGTCATTTCGCTGGTAGGAACCGGAGAGGCGAAAACGCGGGAACAAGTGGCGCGAGTGACAGCCGACGGCGGCACTCTCGATGATTTAGATTTCTCCCCTCGCGAGATTATCGCAGCCATGATCGAACGAGGCTTTCCGACGCAGCAATATCAGGACAAAACGGATCCGGTCAGCCAAAAAACCATTCAGGTTCCCGTGATGAAGAATGGCGCTCCGGTCCATAGTAGAGACGCCCTGCAGATGAAGCAAACGCTGCTCGATGGCCTTTCATCGTTGCATCTCCCAGAAAACCCGTTAGACCAACTGGTGAATCACTTTGGAGAAAGGAACGTTGCGGAAATCACAGGTAGAGCGCGCCGTCTCATTCGGGATTCTCAGACGCAGAAAACCGAATACAAGAAGCGCGCGCCGGAAGGCGTGGCGATGCACAGGGTCAACGTGCACGGGATGGAACAGTTTCAGGGTGGGAAGTGCCGCGTCGCCATTATCAGCGATGCCGGTTCGATGGGCATTTCCTTGCACGCTTCCAATCGCGCTGCAAACCGTGAGCGGCGCGTTCACATCACGCTCGAATTGGGCTGGAGCGCAGATAAGCAGATGCAGTGTTTCGGACGGACCCACAGAAGCGACCAAGCAGAACCGCCTGAATACGTCCTCCTGAGTACGGAATTGGCCGGGGAGAAGCGCTTTAGCTCAACCATTGCGCGGCGTCTCGGAAGCCTGGGCGCGCTGACCAAGGGCGACCGAGGAGCTGCCGACAACGCCGATTGGGCGCGATACAACTTTGAGACTTCCGAAGGCAGGGCGGCGCTCAGCTTGATGTATAGAAGGATTCTGGCAAATGAGGCGATTGCCGGCCTGGAGGATCCAAGACAAACCTTACAGGACATCGGACTGATTAAGGAGGGTGAAGCAGAGGTCCGCAAGGAAGATGAATTCAACGTTCCGCGCTTCCTTAACCGGATTCTTGCGCTGCCAGTCGAAGAGCAAAACGCGTTGTTCGACTATTTCGCCGAGCTCTTTGACCAGACCGTAAGGTACGCGAAAGCCACGGGCACATTCGACGAGGGAGTGACGGATATTAGAGCGTTGGCGATTCGGGTTGCAAAGCCTCCGATCGTTGTCCACGTCGATCGTGTTACTGGTGCTGAGACCATCCTCTACACTCTGCACGTCGACCAACCGAGCCAGAAGGTCACTTTCTCAAGGGCCGATCAAGTGCGGCTGGCCAACAATGGAACGTTCCTGCAGCATCGGGAGAAGGGCGAGTTCATTATGGTGCTTCAGTCAGGCCACCATACCGACCCAGCGGACGGCAAAACCTTCGCAACCTATTCAGTCTGGAAACCGGCCGGTGCACGTGTGTCCTACATCCGCGAGCAGGAGGTAAACGAGAAATATCGTCCGGTTCGAGCAAGCGCGGCACAGTCGTGGTGGACCGAACAATATGCGGTGGTTCCGGAGACAGAAACCAAGGAGGTCCATATTATCGCCGGCGCCATCGTCCCCCTATGGCAGAAACTGAAGTCCAAAGCCGAAGCGAAATTGCAGGTCGTACGAGTCAGCACCGAAGATGGTCAGCGGATCGTCGGCGTGGAGATTCCACGGCTTCGCATCGGTCCGGTGTTGAGGTCGCTGGGGCTTGGGCGGTTTCCTGCCGACCCGACTAAAGTATTCCGGGGCGTGCTCGACGAAGGCGACGAGATTCTCTTGCTAGGGGATCTGAAACTGAAGCGGAGCCATCTGCAACGCGAGCCTGCGATTGAATTGCTCTGCGTCGACTGCGACCGGTTCAAAGAACTGCGAAGGTTGGGATTGATTAACGAGCAGATCAGCTTCCGGCAACGCTTCTTCGTTCCGACCGAAGAGGAAAAAGGCGTTCGAATCATTACGGAGATCTTGAAGAGATATCCCATTGACGAGTCGAATGGCGCGTCGGAAGAGCCTCAGCAAGCGAGCCTGTCGGTGGAGATCCCGATTACCGAGGCGAGGGTTGTGCACCTCGAAGATTGGATTCTGCTGCCGGACGAGGCCCTGGGGCAATTATGCGCGAGCCCGATACTGGAGATGCAAATGGCATTCGTGGAAGATCCGACTCCGGTTGCGAGTGCGGTAGAACCGCAGTCGACCTACGATGAGGTAGCGACGGTCTCTCTCGCTTCTCTCATGGAAGAGCGACGAAGGCTTCAGCGTCGCCCCCGCAAGCGCCCAGTCATAGCGGAGCAGGGCCTTCTGTCCTGGTAGCGGTCCGGCACTCCCAGTCGGACTGTATTGAGTTCTTTCTCCGCGAAACCAGACACGGCAAAAAAGAATGCGGCGAGTCAAGACGTTAACTCGCGACCATTGGAAGCGAGGAGATGTTTGTGAAAAACGAACAGAAGATCGAATCACTGTTGGAGTCCGACTTGGCGCTCGGGCACAAAATCCAATACGTGCTTGAAGAGATTCACGGGGTGGAGAACGAACGCGCCAAAGAAGCGACGAAAACGGTTGCAAGGGTTGTCGAACACCACTTCAATGCGCTCGCAGCAACCTTTACCAGGGAGGGGTTCATCCAGTGTGCAGCGGCCCTGAGATTTGAAACGGAGTTGTTCTTCGCTGGATGAGTACTGTCATCCCTACATTCGTGCCGCAATTATTGGGATAAACCTACGAGAGTTACTCACGGCGTCCGCTTCCGAAGCCATAACATCAGCTGTAGCACTAATTTGCATTAATCGTGGCACGAATTTTCACGAACTACGGCACAGTTTTCATTAATTCTGACATCCGACAGGAGATGTAGGATGCCGTGTTAAGTGAAATTGTGACCGCTGGAATTAAAAGACTTACGGCGGTTCGTGCCAGAATTGCTGCAATTTCGTGTCACAGTAATTGCAATAATCCTACTTCCGTGCCGGAATTAGTGTGATAAACCTACAAAAAAGGAGGAGGAGTTCTTTCCGGGCGGGCTTCCCACATTTCGGACGTGGGTCCGATCCCCACCGCCCCTACCAACAAATCGCCAGTAAAACATTGGGTTCCGAGCGTTTCCGCCGGAACCATTTCTGCTGCCCAAAAGTGAACTGTAGTGAGGAATGTAGAGAGTCCGAATCACTCTTTCAAGCGAAGCTCGTGACGCACTTTGTCCAAATAGGCCCGAGCTACCGTGAGTTCTGGCTCTCGCTGCTTGGCCCATTCACGAATCTTACGTTCGTTCTCAGGTGACATGTTCATTCCGAGAATGATCTTCGTCAACCAGCGGGGGTCGTTCAAACGAACCGAAGTCCCTTTGTTTCTTGGCAGAATCAGTCGAACTTCCTCTTCGTTGCTCCAATCCCGGCGTTTGTATACCAGGAATAGCGCATCTCGATTTGCTTGGTCATTGAGGTCAAATGGTGGGTACTCGCCGTATTCGACTTCGACGGTCTTTTCGAACAGTTCGCCCTTATTGGCAAACTCCAGGCAATAGCCCGTGTGTTCGCTTGCGTACTTGGCCCAGAGGCTAAAGTTGTCAAATCGCTTGGACATTGAATAAACACGAAACTCTTCGATCTGCTTGTACAGGGAGTCCGTTAGTTGTTGGATGTGCCAGTCGAGGCCGTGAGTCTTTATGCCTTCGCGGACTCTTTGCTCGTGTTGTGCCAGTAGGTCGAGCGCCAGAATGGGATTGCGCCTGACGTAGTCATTCCTCAGGAAGGTTACCAACTGCTTTTCCGATATCGGCGCAATTTTCGGCCTGCAATCGAGAGGATCGTTCAGTTGGGCCACACTGGGAATATATATTTCATGGCGGAGGATAACGGGCTCGAGCCAATCGAGGCGTTCGGGCCCCTTATATCTATAGAAATGCGAAACCGTCGGCCTGGTTGGTGTGAATATCGTCACCGGCTCGCCTCCATCGTCACCACCCTCTTGCTTTCCTCTTCGTTTTACTTCGTGACCTTCTCCATCGCGTCGCGCAGATCCTCCTCATTAACAATGTCATATCGCGTGAATATCGAATCAGTCTTCCAACCTCCCACGCGTTTCGCCGTGTCGCGATCTGTGCCGCTGCGAATGGTCTAACGTCCAGAGCCACTGGAAAGAACTGCAAGCCATCTCGCGCAAGACCGGTGTTCCCGTGGCCGTCATGGTGCGGAAGATCATCGCGGATTGGCTGAAGAGCAGGAAGAAAACAAAGTGAAAACAGCGTGATAGAATTTCCCTCCCGGATAACATGAGCTAGGCTGAGGAGGGCCATCCATCTTGAAGAGAATGCTTCTAGGTCTTTTCGGAATGCTTGTGCTAGCGACCTGCTCCGCTCAAAGAGCGCCGATACCTGTCTACTTTCAAACCCAATATTTTGATGAATTCAACAACGGCGTTGTCAACGCGCTTAAGGCGCGCATTGCTGCCACTACTCGTTATGCGCTCACTGAGAACCCGGCGGCAACGACATTGCTTGTAGGGATCAATTGCGCGGAAATGAGTTCAATTACACACCTGACTTATCCTTCGCACAACAGCGGAGTATGCGCG
>WNFO01006009.1_pt1 | contig 11117 bp, 10 predicted proteins | sample 5400251 | NCBI WGS metagenome assembly WNFO01 (sample SAMN13153354, study PRJNA577476) | soil metagenome | isolation source: 100 cm saprolite under Madrone tree | place: USA:California | collected 2016-06-14 | reverse complement strand
ATCACCCCGCAACATCAGCAGGATACCAGTGCGGCGGTGGTGTGGCAGAACCTGGACACGACCGTGCTCGGACTCGTCACATATGTGGACAGCACGCACGTCTCGCGAGTGACATCCAAAGCAGTGGGAACGGGTCGCATCGTTGCCGCGAGCGGTGGCCTGGCAGACACGCTCGTGATTCATGTAGTCCCCGACAGCACGCCGTAAACGCCGAGGCAGTCACGGCGCCGCTATATTGCGCGCCGTGACTCCTCCGGCCGTCCCGCCACATCACCGCCCCGGCGGCGGCTTTCGCAATCCGTGGGTCGATCACGCCGTACCAGGGTTCGGTAGCCTCCTCAAGTGGATGCTCGTGCATCGCACGACTCGACCACGTCCCAAGGATCCCGATCGATCCGTGTTCGCGCGCGTCCAGCCGGCGTTCCTGACGGTGACATGGGTTGGACACTCGAGCCTGCTCATCCAACTCAACGGTCTCAACATTCTCACCGACCCCATGTGGAGCGAGCGCGCATCGCCGGTTCCATTTGCCGGCCCCCGCCGCTGGGTGGCGCCGGGGATCGCGTTCGACGACTTGCCCCCGCTGGATGTCGTGGTGGAGTCGCACAACCACTACGACCATCTCGACTCCAACACGGTTCGACGCTTGGCGCGGGCGCATCCGCAGGCGTCGTGGATCGTGCCGCTGGGTCTCGCGTCGTTCGTCCGGCAACGCGGTGCTCCTGCTGACGCGGTCGCCGAGCTCGACTGGTGGGGCGAGAAAAAGGTCGGGCCGGTCCGAATCGGGGCCACACCGGCGCAGCATTTCAGCAGCCGCGGGTTCGGCGACCGCGGCGACACGCTCTGGTGCGGCTTTGCGTTCGTAGGCGCGAACGGCCAACGCGTGTATTTCGCGGGTGATTCGGGCTATCATCCCGAGTTCGGAGCGATCGGCGAGCGGTACGGTCCGTTCGACGTTGCCCTCATGCCAATCGGCGCCTATGAGCCGCGCTGGTTCATGCGCTACCTCCACATGAACCCCGAGGAAGCCGTCGCCGCGTTTCGCGCGCTGAACGCGCGCCTGATGGTGCCGATTCACTGGGGGACGTTCAAGCTCACCGATGAAGCGATGGACGAGCCACCCATCCGCGCCCGCGCCGCATGGGATGCGGCTGGACTGCCACGCAGCGGGTATCGCCAGCTCGCGCATGGCGAGACGCTCACGCTCTAGACCCCACGTCCGGCTCGAAGTAGTCCTTCTGAGCCGCGGCCTCAGCTGCCACCTCCTATCGACGCGACCACACGATGATTGCCCCGCACGGACTCAGGTAACCTGAGTACTGTACAGGTACACCCTCGGGTCCGGGATATACTTCCAGCGCTTGGATATTGAATGGGTTGACGAGGTCATCGAGGCTGAGTCCACCGCTAGCCGTGCCGCCGGGCTGCAGCAAGACACCGTCGAGAACGACGCTGGGGTTACATTTTCCGCGAAAGAACATCGTGTTCGCGGCTCGCATGGTGACTGTACATTGCAAGCCGGGACCGCCTTGTGAAGGGCCCCGCTGCTGTCCCCCGCAAGTGACGCGCACTCCCGACATTCCATGAAGTAGGTCAGTAAGGATGAGGGGATCCCGCTTGTCGATTTCGTCGCGGGTGAGGAAATGTCCGAACCCCTCCTGTCTGCGTCTGTAAAACCCGGCGTCCGCCAAGTATGGCAACCGTCTCTCGGTTTCCTTCGCGACGACCGTAACGGTGTCCAGAGTTATCGGGTTCGAAGGCAAGCTCAGCGATACGCGTGCCGTGAACGCTGAACTGAAAAGAAAGGGTTTGCTTAGACTGATCGGATAACCGATCCTACTGATCAGCAGGCGGTACTCGCCGAGTCGCGGAATGCTGAAGGTGAACTGACCGTCCGAGCCTGTGACTAGAGATTTCATCGCCGTGCCCGCGCTATCGAGGAGAAGGATGCGTGCACCGACGATGGGTTTTCCGGACACACTGTCCAGCACCGTCCCGGCGAGGACCTGTGCTTCAGCGGGATGCGCGAGCAATCCGAGTATCAGCACGCAAACGGAGAGTTCCAATGAACGAGGCTGGCGAAGCTTCAAAGTTGTTTCGCTTTTTTCGGTGGTGCTGCATTACTCCATTTCTTCAAACATCGATCGGCATACGCTTCGTCAAAGCTCTTCGTAACACCCCAAAATACAAGGATGGTGGAGCATGCTGAAGGTGCGTGAAGGTTGGTGGAGGATCACAATGGTGCTGCTGGTTGCCGGCTGCGCCGCACGTCGTCCAATGCCGCCGCTCGCCGGGCCGTCATCGGAACCGGTCCTGGAAACGCCCGCGCGAGTGGCACTCATGACCACGCCGGGCGAGGCGGACTGGACGGCGCTCGGCGACGAAGCGACCGGTTTGCTGACGCGGTACCTCCGCATCAACACGACCAATCCGCCCGGCAATGAGATTGCCGCGGCGCGCTGGCTTCAGGCGGTGCTGCGGCGCGACGGGATCGAGGCGCAGATCTTCGAGCCCGCCCCCGGCAAAGCCAACCTCTATGCCCGGCTGCGCGGCGATGGCAGCGCGCGGCCCCTGATTCTCCTCAATCACATGGACGTCGTGCTCGCGTCGCCCGAGTACTGGACCGTGGATCCGTTCAGCGGCCTGATCAAAGACGGCTACGTGTGGGGCCGGGGCGCGCTCGACATGAAGGGCGAGGCGATCGCGCAGCTCATGACGATGCTGATCCTGAAGCGCGCGCACGTCCCGCTCAAGCGCGACATCATCTTCCTCGCGACGTCGGACGAGGAGATCGGTGCGGGCGTGGGTGCCGCCTGGATCGCGGAGCATCAAGCCGATCTCGTTCGCGATGCCGAGTTCCTGCTGAACGAGGGCGGGGTGACGCGGGCCGACGGCCGCGGGGAAGTGGAGTTCTACGGCGTCGGGACGACCGAGAAGTCGCCCTTTTGGCTCGACGTCACGGCGCGCGGCACGGCCGGCCACGGCTCTCGCCCGACGCCCGACAATCCCGTCCACCGGTTGATCCGCGCGCTCAACCGCATCGCCGAGTGGCGGACCCCGCTCATTGTGACACCGGCGGTCGAGCGGTCGTTTCGCGACCTCGCGACGATCGAGCGCGATTCGACGGTGCGCCGCTGGCTCAGCGACATTCGAACCGCGCTGCGCGACTCGGTCGCGGTCCGCGCCATCACGGCCGACCTGACGTACAACGCGCTGCTGCGCAACACGATTTCGATCACGGGGCTGAAGGGGAGCGACAAGACGAACGTCATTCCGCCGGTTGCGACCGCGGCGATCGACGTCAGGCTGCTGCCCGGCCAAGATCCGGCGACGTTTCTCGCGGAGCTGACGCGCGTGGTGGGAGACACCGCGGTGACGGTGCGGCCGCAGGGGCCGAACTGGCCGGCGACCGAGAGCCCGATCGAGACGGAGATGTTCCGCGCGATCACCGCGGTGGCGCATGCGCGTCAGCCCAATGCGCTGGTCACGACGCTGATGCTGCCGGGCTTCACCGACAGCCATTACTTCCGCCGCATGGGTATCGCGAGCTACGGCCTCGGGCCATTCCCGCTCACGCAGGGGGAGTCCCGCGGTGTCCACGGCAACGATGAGCGCGTCAGAATCGATGCGCTGCGTTTTGGCGTGCGGTTTTATTACGACGTCGTCACGCGCGTCGCGGCGAAATGAAGCGTCAGCGAACGCCCGACGACACTCCCGGCGGCCGCGGCGGCGCGTTCTTCACATAGCGGTCGAACCAGTCGATCATCTCGGCGAGCGTGTGTAGCACGGACTCCCGTGCCACGTACCCGTGCGCCTCGTTCGGCAGCATCACGAGCCGCGCCGTCCCTCCCAGTCCCTTGATCGCGGCAAAGAGCCGTTCCGAGTTGATCGGGAACGTGCCCGAGTTGTTGTCGGCCTCGCCGTGCGTCATCAAGATCGGTTCGTTGATCGAGTCGGCGTAGACGAAGGGTGACATCCGCAGGTACACCGGGCGCGCCTGCCAGAACGTGCGGTCCTCGTTCTGGAAACCGAACGGCGTGAGCGTCCGGTTGTAGGCGCCCGAGCGCGCGATGCCGGCTCGGAACAGGTCCGAGTGCGCGAGCAGATTGGCCGTCATGAAGGCGCCGTAGCTGTGGCCACCGATCCCGATGCGGTCGGCGTCGCCGACGCCGGCATCCACGACGGCCTTCACCGCGGCTCGCGCGCTCATGACGAGCTGCTCGACGTAGTGATCGTTCGCCGTGTCGCCGCCGATGATCGGCATCTTGGGGTCGTCGAGCACGGCATAACCTTGTGTCAAGAAGAAGAGGTGTGACGGCCCGCGGATGATGTTGAAGCGGTTGGGCGCCGCCGACACCTGGCCCGCGGCGCTCGCCGAGGCGAACTCGATCGGGTAGGCCCACATCACGACTGGGAGCCGGGTCCCCGGCGTGTAGCCCGGGGGCAGATAGAGCGTGCCGGAGAGCGGCACGCCATCTTCGCGCGTGTAGGTGAGGAGCCGTTTCTGGATCCCGGTGAGCTGCGGGGCGGGATCCTTGAAGGCGGTGAGCGCCCGCAGCCTCGTCCCCTGGCGCACGAAGTAGTTGGGCGGCTCGGAGCGGGACTCGCGCCGGGTGACGAAACTCTTGGCGGCGTCGTCGAGCAACGCGATCACGGATTCGTAGTGAACCGTGTCGGCGCGCCACAGCCGCTCCGTTTTCTTCGTGAGGAGGTTTAGGCGGTCGAGAAAGGGGCGGTCGCCTTGTGGGGAGGCCCCGGTGCCCGAGAGGTAGATCCAGTCGCCGGTCCGTTGGATCGCGAAGTCACCGGTGGCCGTCATGCGCGTGATCGGGAACCCCGGGTCGGTATAGCGATCTTCGGCGCTGCGGTCGAACAGGAGGACCGGCGCGGTGCCTGGCTTCGCAGCGTCGACGATCCACGTCTTGGACCAACGACGCTCCCGATCGTACTCCCCAAGGAGGCCGACGCCCTCCGTGTCCCACACGATGCCGCTGTAACGCTTACCTAGCCGGGCGAGTTGAGTGGGTTCGGCCGTGAACGGCGCGCTCACGGTGACGACGCGGTCCTGGAATTCAGCTTTGCTGCGCGGGTCACCGCCGTCCAAGGCTTCGGCCCAGACGAGGGTCGCAGGCGTGCCCGGCCGCCAGCTGACGGCGCGCGGGCCCGTGCGGACGCCGCGGATCGGGACGCCTTCGCTCGAGGGCAACGTCGCGATATGACGCACGACCTCGCCCTTCAGGTTCCAGACATCGATCTCCTGTGGGAAACCGCCGCTCGCCACGAGATAGGAAAGAGGATGTACCGTGCGGATGACGAGCACGTTCTCGCCGCCGGGGGAGACGTCCACGCGTTCGAAGATCGCAGGCTTGCCGACTGCGGTGCGGGCGCCGGTCACCACATCGACCAAGGCGAGCTGCGCAGTGAAGTAGTAGTCGAACAACTGCTCGTCGAAGTGGTTTTTCAGGAGGTCTTCGAACGTCGGCGCCGGGGCGGCGCGGCCGCGGGTTTCCTGAATCGTCGGACCCACTGGGGTCTCTGGCTCGACGGGCGCGGGTCCGCGGCCGTCGGGCACGAATTCGCACAAGAGGGTCGTGCCGGCGGGCATCCACTGACACGGTGGGCCGTTCGTCGCGTTGAGCGTGGCCCCGGTGAGGGCGCGGGTCTGTCCGCTGGCGGCGTCGACGACCCAGAGGACGAGCCCCGAGTCACGCGTCTGCAAGAAGGCGACGTTGCGGCTATCGGGGGACCAGAAGATGAACGACAGCGCTGCGGGCGTCGGGACGTTGATGCGGCGCTCCGAGCCGTCGGCGACGCGCTTCAGGACGAGCCCCGTGATGCCGCCGGGGAGCTGCGGACCGGTGGTCCGAGGATTGATGCGGCTTCCCGCCAACCGCAGCATCGGCTGCGCCAACTCGGCGATCGTCGGCATGCTGCGTTGCTCGAGCAGCAGCAGCCACTGCCGGTCGGGCGACAGGCTCGCCACGGGCAACGGCGGCGCGTCCAGAATGTCGACAATGACCTGCGGTGGCGTCTTATACGGCGTTTGCGCGGAAAGGGTGCTGCCGAGCACTGCGAGCCAGACGACTGTGATGCGGCGCATAAGATTCTCGACTCGAAACGTGGGATACGAAACCTCACCCCACGTACAGGCTCACGCAACTCTACTTCAGCGGGACGACGAACCTCACGCTGATCTGCTCCGCGGTCTGTGGACTGACGCTGCATGAGCAATCACGACCGATGATTCGCTTCACGCCGTTGACCTCGGCGTCGGCGATGCCGGCGACGTCGCGATAAATGATCTCGAGCATCTGCCCGTCGATGACCCGATAGCTCACCGGCCGTCCGAGCAGCCGGTGATGCGGATCGATCTTGGCGAGCCCCTCGGCAAGCCGGCGCTGCAGGTCGGTGATCGCGTCGGTCGACGTCATACGTCGTCCCCCCTCTCCACATCGTGGAGAGGGGGATAGGGGGTGAGGACGACCGCCGCCGCATTGCGCCGCATCCCCCGATGGCCCGGACGCGTGAACGGCGTGCCATCGTAGTGCCGTTCAAACTCCTGCTCGTTCATGGTGACAAGCGGACCGACGTCGGGCCGGGCGATATCAGGGCGCGGCGCGAACCCCGGATCGAGCGTCGCGCGCGCGAAGCTCACATTCCACGGGCAGACGTCCTGACAGACGTCGCAGCCGAACAGCCAGTCACCGACCTGCGTCGCCTCCGTGGCGGTGAATTCGCCGCGGTGTTCGATCGTGAGATAGGAAATGCAAGCGCGCGCGTCGAGATCGCGCGGTCCGGCAAACGCCTGCGTCGGACAGGCGTCGAGGCAACGCCGGCACGTCCCACAGCGATCCGCTTCGAAGGGCAGATCCGGCTCTAATTCTGCGTCTGTCAGCACGACGCCGATGAACGTGAACGAGCCGATCTCCGGATGAATGAGCATCATGTTCTTGCCGATCCACCCCAAGCCGGCCAGCTGGGCCAGCTCCCGCTCGGGCACTGGCCCGGCGTCGACGTAACAGCGCGTCGTGGCGCCGGGCACGAGGTCGCGGATCGCCGTCGCGAGCTGCTCGAGTCGTTTACCGAGGACATCGTGGTAGTCGGAGGACCACGCGTACTGCGCCACCCGCGGCCTGGCCGCGGGGCTCGCTACCCCGGCCTCATGGTAATAGTTCGTCAGCGTGACTACCGCCGACTTCGCTTTCGGCATGATGAGGCGCGGGTCTTTCCGCTTTTCCGCTTGTCGATGCAGGTATGTCATCGTGCCGGCGTGCCCGGCGGCGAGCCAGCGGTCCAGCTCGGCGGCGTGCGGATTGCGATCGAGCCGTGCGATGCCGGTCGCGGCGAAGCCGAGCTCGGCGGCGCGCCGCTTGATGTCGATCACAAGCCCATCGTCTCGCGTCGCCAGCGCGCAAAGTTCACGACGTCATCGACGGGCGGGATCGCCTGTTCGTCGCCGTACGCGGTGAACATGCGCCATTCCATGTAGTCGCGCGGCGGGACGGGCAAAAACGGCGGGCGCCGATACCAGTCGCGGGCGCGAAAACTCCACGCGAGGCGCAACAAGTCGACGGCGAGTCGCGGACGCACCAGCGCCCGCACCGCCAAACGCAGATACAGTGCCGACCAACTCGCGATACGCCGCATTCCTTCTGTATATTCCCGGCCTATGACGCTCGCAAGCAGCGTAAAACCGCGCGCGCTTGGACTCGCCTGGTACCGCGGCGAGTTTCCCATCTTTCAGTCGAGCGTCTACCTCAACACCTGCTCGCTCGGGGCATTGGGCGAGCGGTCTCGCCGCAAGGTAGCGGAATACCTCGACCTATGGCAGAGCCGCGGCGCGTCCGCATGGTATGACGTGTGGTGGGAAGCGCTGGGCGACCTGCGCGCGCGGTACGGCCGCCTCGTCAACGCCGCACCGGCCGAGATTGCGCTCGCGCCCAGCATCTCGGTCGCGCTCAGCGCGGTCGCCGAATCGCTCGACTACCGCCGCCGCCCCAAGGTCGTGATCACGTCGCTCGATTTCCCGACGGTGGCGTATCAGTGGCTCGCCAAGGTCCCGGGGGGCGTCGAGCTCGTGGTCGTGGAGAGTCCCGATAAGATCAGCGTGCCTGTCGACGCGATCGCGCGGGCGGTCGATGATCGGACTGCACTCGTCGTGACGTCGCACGTGTACTTTACGACCGGCGCGATCCAGGACATCAAGCGCGTCGCCGAGGTGGCGCACGCGCACGGCGCTCTCTGTCTCATCGATGCATACCAATCAGTCGGCCAGGTCCCGGTGGACGTGCAGGACGCCGGCGTCGACGCCCTGGTCGCGGGTGGCCTCAAGTGGCTGCTCGGCGGCCCGGGAATCGTGTTTCTCTACGTCCGGGAAGCCGTGGCCCGCCAGCTCCAGCCGCGGATTTCAGGATGGTTCGGGCAGCGGGAGCAGTTCGCCTTCGATCCGCGTGCGTTGACGTTCCACGACGATGCGCGACGCTTCGAGATGGGCACGCCGGCGCTCGCGGCCGTCTACGCGCAGCTCGGCGGCCTCGAGTATATCGAGGAAATCGGCGTGCCTCGGATCCGCGAGGTGACGGCCGCCTTGACCGAAGATCTAATCAGCACGGTGCGCGCCGCCGGATTCACACCCAGGGTGGCCGCCGAGCCGGAACGCCGCTCGGCGATTGTCATGATCCCCATGCCCGATCCCGCCGCGGCCGTACGGCACCTCGCGGCGGGTGGCGTGATCGTCGACAGCCGGCCCGGGCACGTCCGGTTCTCGCCTTTCTTCTATAACGTGCAGGATGACTATGTCAGAGCAACCGAGCGCCTCGCCTCGCAGCCCGCTCACTGAGGACGAACAACTCCTCACCCCGCCGCAGGCCGTCCCGGTCGAGCGGCGGGCGTCCTTCACGAGCACCGACCCGTGGCGCGTGTTGCGCATCATGGGCGAATTCGTGGAGGGCTTCGACACGCTCTCCGACGTCCGCAATGCGGTGACGGTCTTCGGCTCGGCACGCACGCTGGAGGGCGATCCCTACTACGCGGCAGCCTACGAGACGTCGCGCATGCTCGCCAAGGAAGGCTTTGCGATCATCACCGGTGGCGGGCCGGGCATCATGGAAGCGGCCAATCGCGGTGCCAAGGAGGGTGGCGGGCTCTCGATCGGCTGCAACATCGAGCTGCCGTTCGAGCAGGGCACGAACCGGTGGGTCGAGCGCTCGATCAACTTTCGCTACTTCTTCGTCCGCAAAACGATGTTCGTGAAGTATTCGACGGCCTTCATCACCTTTCCCGGAGGCTACGGGACCATGGATGAGCTGTTCGAGGCGCTGACCCTCGTGCAGACGGGCAAGGTGAAGCAATTCCCGGTGGTCCTGTTCGGCCGCGCCTACTGGCGCGGTCTGGCGGACTGGCTGAAGGAGCGCGTCGCGGGAGAAGGCAAGATCTCGCCGGAAGACCTGAATCTCTTTCTGGTCACGGACGATCCGAAGGAAGCCCTGGGCTGGATCATCGAGGCCCGCGAGCGCCGCACGCGCGCCTTCCGGGCGATGAGCACAGGCGCGCAGGCGACCCGATGACGCAAAACGAATTCCTGCGTGGCCAGCGCATCAATCCGAAGGCGGTAACCGGAAAAGAGACGGTGGCCGATCTCGTCGACAATGCGTTCCTGGCCTATAACGCCGGGCGCCTGGCCGAAGGATGTCGGCTGTTCGCCGAGCGCATGCTCGAAGAGGACGTGACGGTGGGCATGAGCCTCACCGGCGCGATGACGCCTGCCGGTCTCGGCATGTCGACCATCATCCCGCTCATCGAAGCGGGGTTTATCGATTGGATCGTCTCGACGGGCGCCAATCTCTATCACGACGCGCACTTTGGCCTCGGCATGGCGATGCACCGGGGCACGCCGTTCGCCGATGACGTCGTGCTGCGCGAAGAAGGCGTCGTCCGGATCTACGACATCTTCTTCGACTACGACGTGCTGCTGTCCACGGATCGCTTCGTGCGCGAGGTCTCGGCACGGGACGAATTCCAGCGGCCGATGAGCACGGCAGAGTACCACTATCTGCTGGGCGGCTACGTGCTGGAGCGCGAGAAGGCGCTGGGCCTGTCGCGCAAATCGGTGCTCGGCGCGGCGCACGCCGCGGCCGTGCCGATCTACACCTCCTCGCCCGGCGACTCGTCGATCGGCATGAACGTCGCCGAGCAGGCGCTGTCGGGGAGCCAGCTGCGCTTTGACGTGAGCGCCGATGTGAACGAGACGTCGTCGATCGTGTTCTCGGCGAAGGTCCACGGCGGCAAGAGCGGCGTGTTGATCATCGGCGGCGGCAGCCCCAAGAATTTCGTGCTCCAGACCGAGCCCCAGATTCAGGAAGTGCTCGGGATCAGCGAGAAGGGCCACGACTACTACCTCCAGCTCACGGATGCGCGGCCCGACACGGGCGGTTTGTCCGGCGCGACACCGGCGGAGGCAGTGAGCTGGGGCAAGGTCGATCCGGACAAGCTGCCGGGGACGGTCGTGGCGTATCTCGACAACACGGTCGCCTTCCCGGTTCTGGCGGCGTATGCACTGGCCCGACGCAAGCCACGCAAGCTGAAGCGCCTGTACGAGCGGCGCGGAGAAATGATGCGCGAGCTGACCGATTCGTATCTCGAAGCAAAAGCGGATCGCGACGCGCGTGCCGAGGCGGCAACTGGCGGCCGAGCGACCTGATCTTCAGAAGTCCGCTCCCTCGACCAGGACGTATGCCGCTTACGTCCTGGGTCTGCTGACCCTGGTCAATCTCCTCAACTACCTCGACCGCAACGTCGTCTACGCGGTGTTCGAGCCGATCAAACGCGATCTGCATCTTTCCGACGCGCAGCTTGGCTGGCTTGGCTCCGCGTACATCATCGTCCTATCGCTTGCCGCGCTTCCGCTCGGCGTCATCGGCGATCTGCGCTCGCGCCGGCTCGTAATCACGTGGGGCGTCGCGGTGTGGAGTGCGGCCACCACGGCGGGTGGCATCGCTAGGCAGTTCTGGCAGCTGTTCACCTGCCGGGCGCTCGTCGGCTTCGGTGAGGCGGGCTACGCGCCGGCATCGCAGGCGATCATCGCGCAGTACTACAAGGGGCGACGCCGGGCGTTTGCT
>WNFO01012702.1_pt1 | contig 11119 bp, 11 predicted proteins | sample 5400251 | NCBI WGS metagenome assembly WNFO01 (sample SAMN13153354, study PRJNA577476) | soil metagenome | isolation source: 100 cm saprolite under Madrone tree | place: USA:California | collected 2016-06-14 | reverse complement strand
CATTGGGCGAAGAAGCTCCTCGACGAGGAGAAGAAGGTCCGGGCCGCGAAGGAGCAGTTGGATATTGTCCAACAGGAGTTTGAGGCGAGTCGAATATGCACATTACCAGGCAACTCCTTATGGTCTTGGCTTTTTTAGGATTGGACAAAAGGAGCAGAGCAATACTGTGATCGCGTTTCCAATCCTAGGAAGGTCGCAGTCGTTCAGCGTAACCTTGATTCTGCGCAGGCTGCCTTGAAAGAGCGCGAGAAGCGGTGTGTTATAATTCTGCACGACGTCTGCGTGACCATTCACGAGAAGTAGACAAGGCGCATCAGTGGAGGAGATGACGGCTGAAGTCAACAAAGCGCGAGCTGCGCTTGAGACAGCACAAAAGGATTTGAAAAGCATGGCATCGTTGAATAAGGTGAGCATGTCATTCTCACGCCGTTGCTCTCAATTGAAAATGGACTTTGAATCAAGGCCCTTAAGCAGTCGCTTCGCCTCCGTCTGGAGAAATGGCACGACTTCCGCCGCCACATCGCGTTCCGTTGTAAGGTCGTGTTCCAGTACCACCTTTCGAATCGTGGATATTTCGGCAAGGTTCTGTTCAACCATCACGACGGAACGTTGCAGCTGAAGGTGCAGTAATCTCGTTCCCTGGACTATTAATTCACCTGACTCCTAGATTTTTAGGTCCAAACCGATGACCAGAACAGCACTCAAGGTGGAAGTCGCGACAAAGACCCGCGTTCGCTCAGCGGTGGGGAGAAGTCATTTGCAACCATTTGCTTGCTTCTAGCTATGTGGGAATCCATTGGAAGTCCCATTCGCTGCCTTGGTACGCCTCCGTAGTCACCATCAAAGGAAACATCGAGTTGACGTGGGATTCAGATGAATTCGATGTGTTCATGGACGCAGTCAATCGCCGCATCGCCATGAGGATGATGGTAAGGGATTTTTCGACGGTTTCATGATCCCAACCCGTTTTAATTGTCGTTTCAGATCGACACGGCTAACTCGTCCGACGGAAAGCAATACATACTCATCACCCCGCAGAATATGAATAACATTCACGTTGGCCCTACTGTAAGGGTACATCGTATGTCAGACCCGGAGCGTGGACAGGGCACGTTGGCGGGAGGTACCTCTATAGCATAATCCGCGCTTGGTCCGCGTAGTACACCTAGCGTTTTAGACCCATGTGGTCAAACTACAATACTAGTAAGCTTATGTATATCCTCATAGTAATCCGGTGATCCCGGTCTGGTTGGCGTCTATGTTCTCGCCTAAAATTTTGCATAAGGGCACCGTAAGGAATGACTGGGAGTGCACCTGCGCGGCTATTGTGGTGATCAACTGCTGAATCCCGTTTCATGTATCTAATGGTGAGTGCAAAGCATATGGTAAGTACAGTGAGAGTTCTCGGTAAATGATACCGTTGGGTAGCAACAAAGCTCTTTTTACTGTTATTCCAAGGCCTAGGGAAGAGATATTATTATATGGAAATTTTCTTTTAGATGATACCGCAAACATGCCTCAGTGATTTCTCTCGGATGATCGTACAGTCCGAGTCCAAGTGACAGCCCTGCTGGGTCATGATGCATAATGCATGATGTATGACGCCGCCGGCATTGGACTTTCTCCTTCTCTCACACTAGGTCAGGCCCCACATGACCTCAGGACTGAAGTTCAGTTGAGACACCAAAAAAAAGTGTCCCAAGCACAGCTAGCGTTCCTTGTTCCTGAAACAAAGGCATCGTGGGTAGTACCCACACCAGGGAGCGCATAGTTGACGCGTCTCCGCATGGTCCAGTACTGCCAAGATGGTAACTTCCGTCACGCCTAGTACTACGGTAGTCATCAGCAAAACCTAGCAAGACCTCACCTATGCCGCCATGGCCGCTATGGGCCCCTACATAGCGCCTGGTAGTAAAGTCTGGTTTTGCTGATGATAGCAAAAAAAACCGTGTATGAGATGTCCGACCGGGTCAGTTCCTCCGGACCCACTTACTGTAAGCTTCGAATCTCCCGCCACTACAATATATTTCACTAGTACTACCGACGTCGTCCCACTGATGTTCTGTTCTTCCATTGTTAGATCTGCTGACTGGACACTGTTGTTTACGTGAACCACCAATTGCTTGTCGGCGATACGGTTCAGCCGTACGGGTACGTGTCATTGCTACCGGCATATTCAAGTGCAGCAGAGGAGGTAAAGAGGTCGAACCATCATCGTAACTTCGATACTGCTAGCCTCACCCCTCCAACATAGATGTTGTTGCGGAGAGCGCGGTGTGGTGATTGCGATACGCGTGTTGTATTGATGATGGGATCGAAGACAACTCCATCAAATTCAGTTCCGACCATACATGCATATTACCACATTAGTTGCTTATTGTGTACGTCCGAGGAGACTCTCGCCATTATCCTTGAACTTCTTTATCTCCACTTTCCACGGTTCCCACACGGACGCGTACTTTCTGAGAAGTCGCGTGAGCTCCTCCCGCTGTTCTTTCTGTGAGAACATGTGGAAATGTCAGCGTTTTCCCATCGCAGCGTGCTAGAAGCAGGAGAAAGGAGGGGGAGGGGGGAAAACCGAGGAACACCCACAAGGTTCAGGGGCTCCTCGCCACCATACACATCAGAAAATACTTCTTTCAGCTCATGACGTTTTAAGCTCTCAGCATGTCTGAAAGCACGCATGACATCCTTCTTGAGCGACTCTTTCATCTCGTCTTCCTCCGCATTGGACCACCACCCGCGGTTCTGGAGGAAGAGCCTATAACGGGCAATGGGGTTATCGATGCGCTTACGATCTTCGACTTCTTGCCGTTGACGGTAGGCAAACGAGTCGTCCGATGTTGAGTGGTGACCAACTCTGCAGACGTCAAACCAAAATCAGCAAGTTCCACGATTAGAAGGTGTAAAAGAAGACTGAACCGATATGTCATAGCCTCAAGAAGCACACCTCTACCACTCTCAATACACCTGCGACGCGCATCTCGCGTCGCGCTCAGTACTGCCAATACATCGTTACCATCAACACGGATGGTATCAATTCCGTACCCAGCACCGCGTGCTGCTATCCCATCACCAAAATACTGTTCTGATGACGGCGTCGAAATGGCAAACCCATTGTTACGGGCGATGAAAAGGGTTGGAGATGCAATGACAGAGGAAAATAGCATCCCCGCGTGGAAGTCTCCTTCGGACGCTGCCCCTTCACCAAAATAAACAGCCGCACAATTCTTACCCCGCCGTGCTGGATCGCGGCGAAGCGCGTAAGCGACTCCGGCTGCTTGTGGGATTTGTGTGGCTAGCGGGGATGAGATTGTGTGGAAGTGATGTTCGGGAGAGCCCCAGTGCTGCATGTAGTGCTCCGGTCAGGGTAGTGAGCGGAAGTGATTGAGGTTAAAAACACATACCACTGGCATCTGCCGCCCTTTGCTTGACATGTCGTGTTCATTTCCGAAGCACTGTGCCATGGCAGCGTCGATTCCCCATCCACGCCATAGTAGAACACCTAACTCGCGATATTGTCCTGTTATCGAGTTAGGGCTGCACATAAATACGTGGAGAGAAATCCATTGGCTTACCAAGTACTCTGTGCCAAACGGTTCGCAATTGGTGAAACAAAGTTAAAGGGAACAACGTACTCGTCGTCGGGAAGGAGGGCCGCCGCAGTTCCAACGATCGTTGCTTCTTCACCATACTGATACAACGTAAGTTATCGTGCATAGAAATAGAAAGGGGACGCGCACAGCGGTCATCTACTTTGGAAGTCAGTTATTGGAACAATACGGCATGCTCGGGAAAACGCGTACATAGAAGGATATCTTGCCCTGACGCTGTATGTTATAGAGCAAGTTGTCCATGATGGGAAGAAGAACCATAGTCTTGTATCTGTGAGCGTTTTAGGCTACCTTCTTTGGAATAAGGAAGTAGCACAGACATTCTCCGAGCTAGTTGTTCATCAAGCTGGTAACACGATAAGCACTCTGGATAGAAGGAACACAGAGATTTAAACACGCCTCTGGTAGTTCAGCCCCTTCAATGACGTTTCCTACGCCATCTATGATTCTGTACGTGGGCAGTTGTTTTCCATCTGTGGAAACGGAATTGAAGAAGTTGAGCCTGGGTGTAATGGGCGACTGCGAGGTTGGCAATAGGCCGTGGCCCTCTGGAAAAGAAACTGGAGTTGTAGAACATAAACCTCTACGGAATATGCGAGAGAGAGCGAACGAGGGACGCGTCCAAATGGCCCGGATCATCGGGAGAGTGAGACCAGAGAGCCAAGACGGCCCAGAACGGACATTCCGATCCGGAGTGACCGAAGTCAATTTGAAATGACAAATGATTTGATTTGCGTCCCATGCGGCCGCGATCATTGGCCTTCTCTCCCAACACCTCTCGGTCGACCAATCAGATTGCAGTATCTAGCGGCTGAATTGGTTTACATTGTAAAATGCCCACACTGAGTGGTGATTAATGGTGATTGTAAACAGATGGACGTCCATAACCTGATACTTGATGAACCAACGCCCTCCGCCGTTCCTCTTTGATTTCTTTCTCCCTTCTGGAGCTGCACGTCCGACTCCCCCGTGCCCCATCTAGTCGGCATCGCTTTCGACCTGCTTGGCCATGCTCCTTTCCCTTTTAGGACTCCTCTGCTTCCTTGTTTTCGCGCCTCGATCCGCCCTTTCACTTTTCCAGTTCGTCTCATATTCGCGTGTAAGCCAGTGCGGCCCTTTCAACGTTTCGTTCAATGGGGGAATGCTTCCTGCCGCACTCCCTCTTACTCTGACTGTCCTTCCTTTCAACTCAACACCGCTCGCCTTTGTCATTCCCAATTCAGCATGGGACAATTCTACGAATTCTGGCTCCTTTGTCTCCCTTCTCCCCATTCCAGCAGGGGTCGCCTTACTGGCTTCATTGGACGACGCAGCAGGGAACAGCGCTGCTCTTATTTCCGATGTTATCCAGGTCCAGCCTTCCACAGATACTTCCTGTATATCCTTTAACACGGCCGCTCCTGGACCGTTCCAACTAGAGAATCGTGCGGTGTCCCAGTGCTTGCCGTTCAGAGTCTCACGGAATACCTCATCTCTGGACTACCTAATTTTAACAAGAGGATTTATCCCAACGAGTCTATCATTCGAGCTTCAGTGGACGGGATATTTTGAGAGCCATGGCGTTGATACGTTCACATATATCATGGACGTCGCCGAAGGACTCCACGTAGCATTACTCTTTGACGATGGTCGGGGAAACCGTCAAGTTTCAGACTTGCTTTCGGTCCAAGGTGGTAGATCTAGCCCAAGCGGGTGTCTTGGACCCGGTTCTGCACAATCCACTGCAGCAGCACAAGATGGTGCCCAGAGATTATCCAGGTCTGTGATATTCGCGATACCCGGTTTTCCGAGGCTGATTCGTTTCCATTAGACCGGCAGCCATAGCCATTTCAGTTTCCTCATCTGTTGTGATTCTCATCACCCTCATTCTCGGCATCCTTATCATACGCCGCGAACGGCGTAAACTGGCTAAACGTCTTGGGGCTATTCAAAACCGAAAGACCATTCCACCAAGCCCCCTGCTAATACTCGGTCCTCTTGAACCATCCAAGCCCGCCTCGACCGGAACGTCTGATGTAGTACCTAGCTCCCCGACGCCCGTAGACCCTGTGTACCCCCAAGGAATATTCGGGATCTCTTCTACATTATCGCGTGCCACGCAGCGCTCTACCCGATCGACCATCCTTGCTCCTTCCACCTCCAAGTCACGGAGTTCAAGGTCAACGAAGAGCCGATACAGTATAACTAGGAGTGTCAAAAGCACGAGGACCAAGAGTTCTACCAAAGGTACAAGGGCACGCCGGCTCGCAGACCTTGACATCGAACGCCTTCTCGAAGTGGCTTCCCGTCAGCCGGCCGCCACGGAGGCCCCTCGCGGTTATCCGGCCGCCTCGCCTCACACAGTGACCCCTGCACCCACTCTTTCGGTACCCCCATCGCCCTCACCGTCATCTTTCAGTATATGGAATCCTTCGATACCCCGAGGACTCGGTCACCATCACTCGAGTCCCGACGTTTCCCTGCCGCCCCCGACCAGTTATCCACATGAACGGTTTACTCCCGAACGTCCGCCCGTCCCAGCGTCATCCGTGTCCGCCGTAGCACCCGAGAATGGTCCAAATGGACTACCATCGAGGATAAGGCCACTCTCCTCTCCCTTCCCTCCACCAACTGTATTCACACCAAGCAAGAACTTAGTGTGATTTTGACCTCGAGGTATAGGCGGGGTTTCACAGGCTCTTCATTCTCACTCACTTAAATTATTCGGGGGTCTCATGGAACTTGAACCTCAATTTTATGGTTTCTGCACGGGTTTCCGTCTGGGTTGTGTATCATTAGGTGCCATGCATCAATACAGTACATATCAGCTTATATAGAGAAAGTTCAAGTTGTGTGTCGGTGTTGCTCCTTATCCCCACATTCACCATCATTCCAGGAACAGAACGGCGACCTGCACTATCCCTGTACTAATGCGCTTTCAGGAACCTGGTCCCTACAGCCATAGTAAGTTAAGGGACGATACAGAATCTTTAAGGAGCGCATTGAGGTATTTTTCACGTTGAATGCGAGTAACACAGTATCGGACCCCGTCACGTAGTAAAGTTCAAATTTTCAGACTAGATGCGCATCCAACGAATTGGTTTCTGAACAAACGGTAAACTTCAAAATCAGTCCTTGATCCCCCTTTTCGTTTCCTTCCCTCACAGGGGCCAAAAGTCATATCTTTTTTGCGTGCCCCTTCGTAATGAATGAACAAGACATCAAAGAAAGCGCCACGATTGCACGGGGTGTAGCACAGCGGCCGGGCATCATAATACAATACAATAATGTACGGAAACCTTCATCACAATGAGTGCCAGTGATCGTTCACTCCACCGCCGCGGTCACGGCGTGAGCGGCGAGGGGGAGAGAGGACCTAGTTTTCGACTTGGAACTTGGAGGTTGTGGTATCATCGGCGGTCACTCGGCCATAGGCAACTTCAGAGCTTCCTCTCGCGCGCGCCGCCGACTGCCCATCAAGATATCCACATAGTCCGCGCCGCCGAGCACGTGCCCGGCGTGGCCCCCTGTCGACAACGACGACGACGAACCCGAACGCAACTTGGTCGCCCTCTTATTTCCCTTCAGCTTTGCTTTTTTCGCCGCGGACGCGGATGCGGTTAGTGATACGGCAGGTTTTGGAGTGGGTGGTGTCGTGGATGTGGATGTGGATGTGGATGTGGATGTGCCAGCATTGCTTGTCTTTTTTTTCTGTTGGTGTGGGTGGAGAGGCGCGGCATAGTAATGATTGGAATGGAAAAAAAGTGAGCGAGGCTTATTTGTTTGGATACGATGTGGAGGCTTTTGCGGCGGGCGTACCGTACGCTTATGAATCTTTGCACTTTTTCCCATTCTCAATACGATGAAGGAAGGTTGTGACTCGTACACGCAGATGACAATCTGAGGATTGGGATATCGAGACGCCAATGATTTTTACAGTGATGTCCTCCGCTCGGTGAGCGTGTGAAAAATTAGATGCATACATTTCATTCTACAGTGCGATCAGATAAGATAAGGCGTTACAAGAAGATCAGGACATGTGAGCTCTAAAGTACGTGGTCAAAGTGTCGAGGAGATATGATGCATCTCAGGTGTAATAAATCTATGCAGGAAATCAATCAAAGCCTTGTGCTGCATTCCAAATGATGTTCCTGCGAGCGCGTACACCCTCCCGGAGGCGGTCGAGCACAGGAACAGTTGTCTCCCAGGATATACACGCATCGGTCACTGACTGGCCATACTTAAGCCCCGCTTTTCCAGAGGCAGGAATGTCTTGGCGGCCCTCGGTGATGTTCGATTCAATCATGACGCCCATGATGAAGGCAGCAGTGTCGGCACATTCAAGTTGGCGTGCCTGAGAGACAAGGTCACAATGCTATCATCCAAACCATGAAAGCACACTCACGATGTCTTCTGAAACGTCAACTTGGCGTTGGTGTTGCTTATTGCTGTTACCATGACTGCAATCAATCTTCGCAGTGCGCATTTATGAGTTAATTGGCTACGGGAGGCCAAGTGAAGACAAACCATAATTTTGGGTGGAAGCCCTGCCTTCAGTAGCTTCTCGCCAGCCTCCCTCACGTATTCAGCAGTGTAGTTGGGTCCTTTGGAACCTCCACGAAGGATGATATGTACATCAGGGTTGCCCTGGAAATTTTTAAGAAACCGGAGACAAGCGGAAAGTGGTTGGCGCCAACCTCAGTCTCGACAATACTGCTCAAGCCTTCCTTGCCAACGGACAGGAAGACATGTCCGGTCCGCGCAGCGCGGCAAGCATCAATGGCGACGCCAACGCTGCCGTCCGTCGAATTTTTGAAACCAGCAGGCATAGAGAGGGCGGAGGTAAGCTCGCGGTGGACCTGAGACTCGGTTGTACGAGCACCAATCGCACCCCATGCTACAAGATCTGCGGTGTACTGGGGGCTGATTGTATCGAGGAATTCGCATCCCGCGGGAAGGCCTATCTGCGCGACATCAAGCAGGAAAGAACGAGCAATACGGAGTCCACGGTTAATCTGGAAGGTGCTGTTCATGTCAGGATCATTGATGAGCCCTTTCCATCCGACGGTCGTACGGGGCTTCTCGAAGTAGACGCGCATAATGATGTGGAGATCATCTTTCGCGGTTTCGGCATACGCCTTTAATTTTTGTGCGTACTCAATCGCGGAATCAACATCATGAACGGAGCAGGGGCTGATGGAAAACTTTTGAGTTGAGGGCGCTATAGATGAAACAAGTACGACATACCCGACAATAACAATGAGTCTGTCGTCCAGACCGCGAAGGATCGCCTCTGTGGCTTTTCGGCCCTCAAGAACAGTCTGGGCAGCACCGAGGGACCTGTGCAAACTGTGTCAGCGTTAGCAAGGGACAGTGTCGGGAAGAAAACACACAACGGGAGATCCTCTTGAAGAATTTGTGGGGGAATAAGAGGACGTGTTGACCTGACACGACGATTCTCGAGTCGCTGCAAGGCTTCTTTGAAGGGAATGGCCATGTTAAGATCTTTCACTAGAGGGAGGCGAAGATGTGAGTCTGTGGGAGAAGAAACAGACGTCGAATATGTGGGTCAGGAAGCCACCCGGCTCACTTTTATACTTTGTGAAACGAGGCGACGCAGATATTGATTTTTTGATAGCGCTTAATTGTCCGAATCACCGGTCACCGGACTTTGGCCGCTGGATGACTAAGCACTATTCCATCGGACGCGGTTTTGTCTCCAAACGTGTTCTCTCCTTTCTCCGTGTCACTTAAGTCCGATGTTTCAGGTAAATATCTTATCTTTGAAAAGGCCGAGTCGATTTCGACCTTCCTTCAGCATGCTCCTTCTCGCTTCCCACATTTGTGAGGTTCTTATGTGGCGGCAATCATCTTTCACACCCAGCCAAGTACTTGAGCAGGTGGTCTAGGACCCTCGTTGGCGTACTGGTGGCGAACTGACGCTCATGGCTGTCATGTAAGCTTCCGGGGGGCAAATGCTTGCCATTATGTCGGATCACATTTTGAACGACCCGCCCACGTTTCTCAAGTATCGGGCTGTAGTTCTGTGCCGATGCCGGACGTCTTAGTATCCTGAATCGTTGTTAACAGCTTCTTTGTTGTGGTTCACAAGGCCAAGAGTAACCTAAACACAATATCTCGGCGACCTCCAACGACAATACCTTGAATCGGGTTTGTAGTGACTTATGGGATGAGTTTCATACAATACCGTTCGATGAATAATGTGATGTCACCAGAAGTTCCAATATGCATGGTCATGTAGCGTACATGGTCGGACTTCACAGTTAAGTACGTTAAATCCTTACAGTAGTACTTAGATAACCTGGCGAACCTTGATCGCGAAAGACACCACACATCATAACCCCATGTCGGGAATGCATCTTGTGGTATATGTAAAGATGCTTGGATTGAGGTCAGACTCGGAAGCACGTGGCGGTCAATGCGTTGACGCCCATGAACTTCCGTCAGAGCTTCGTTAGGTCTACTAACCACACCACCCACACCCTCCCCGCTAACGTGAGTTGAAGTACTCCTGCTTCTCCCCTGTTCTCACGCTTTAGTCCATTGTCAGGTGTCTAAAGTCTCTGACAGGGATTTGACCCGTTTTCCGAGTCAAACCATATCACACCACGTCGCATTAGTCGCACAGCAGCATTTCCTTCAACATGGACTTTTCGGCGTTCAATGCCGCCGAGCAGGCGCACATGACCAAGGTTATTGAAAAAAAGCAGGTTTGTCTGCAGTCTCTGCTCGTTTGGCCACGTTTCTAATTGCAGTCGACTAGATGCAAGACTTTATGCGGATGTATTCGAACCTTGTTGAGCGTTGCTTCACGTCATGCTGCAATGATTTTACCAGCAGAGCCTTGTCATCGAAGGAGGTAAGGAAGGATTCGATACCTCCCCTCACGACAAGTAGCTAATACCAAGACAGGAGCAATGTATGATGAACTGTGCCGACAAATTTTTAAAACACTCGGAGCGAGTGGGTGCGCGATTCGCGGAGCAGAACGCAGGTGCGCAACACCAATGACGCAGTGAAATCATTCACACTGATTGTAACCTCCCCCGCAGAGGCTATGAATTCTGCAGCTGTACAGAAGTAACGGAGTGCCTCAACCGACCGTCCTGACTCCTGACTTGATCCGTTGCAATGTCCCGCTTCCTCATCCACTATCATTTTATGTTGGGTGGACATTTCTAAATGCTACGGTAATTCATTGGGTGTGTGGGCGGGAACATTAGATGACAGCGAGGGCGATCTTTGTGTCTTTGCTACCTTTTGCACTGGCACTGCACTGGTTAATATTACTCATAAAGGTCACGTGCCTCCGACCATTGTCAATCATGTCCCCGGCAAGTGACATATCATTTCAATTTCCTTGGGGAGATGCCAATGGACGTCGAGAGTCAAGGCAGATGGTCTCTCCTAAGGTACACATGGAGAGTACTGTACTATATAATCAGTCGAGTGGCCGAGCGGCCGGCTGCACATAGTCCACCACGTGGAACGGCTTGGACGGCCCG